>Ga0070731_10004389_pt1 | contig 12164 bp, 15 predicted proteins | sample Coa_R1_2_FD_66448 | JGI IMG/M metagenome (GOLD analysis project Ga0070731, IMG submission 66448) | Surface soil microbial communities from Centralia Pennsylvania, which are recovering from an underground coalmine fire - Coalmine... | ecosystem: Environmental > Terrestrial > Soil > Unclassified ... | reverse complement strand
AGCGTCCAGACCTTGAGGTGCCGAAAACCCGAAGACATGAGCACCACCGGATCTAGTGACGTCACCGAAGCTGCTTCCGGCATACTTCAGACCATCTGATTAGATTGGGAAAACGGAAGTTGGTCGCCGGAGACGGCACAGGGTACGTTAGAAGTCACGCGCCGTCTGGAAGAGATCCCAAGCCTCCGCATCTTGTAAACGAGGGTCGTTCGGGGAAGGCCAAGCCGCTGAGCGGCCCCACGCGGTCCCGCGATTACCCAATTAACCTCCCGGAGCACCTGTAAAATATGATCGCGTTGAGCGTCCGCTAAACTGAGCATCGTCGATGCCTGGTGCGCGCTCGCCAAGTCCTGGATGGCGTCGAACGGCAGACGCAGCACAGGACCAGGGGACACGATCACAGCGCGCTCAATGACGTTCTGGAGTTCGCGTATGTTGCCTGGCCAGTAGTGCTGTCGGAGGATCTCCAAAACTGAATCAGGGATACTGTCGAATTGCCTGTCCATTTGCGCGGCGAATCTGGCCACAAAATGCCGTACCAGGCTCGGTATATCCTCTCGGCGATCACGTAGCGGCGGCAGAGTGATTGGGAAGACATTGAGCCGGTAAAACAAATCCAGACGATAGCGGTGTTGCTTGACTAACTCGCCGAGATTCTGATTCGTGGCGGCAATAATCCGAACATCAACACGAAGGGTGCGGGAGCTGCCGACTCTTTCAAATTCCTGGTCCTGTAGAACTCGCAGAAGTTTCGGTTGAAGTTCGAGTGGCAAATCGCCAATTTCGTCTAGGAACAGCGTGCCTTTATTGGCGGCCAGGAAACGCCCGACCGTTTCTGTGTGAGCGCCAGTGAATGCCCCGCGCGCATGTCCGAACAGTTCCGTTTCCAAGAGACCAGCGGGCACTGCGGCGCAATTCAATTTGACAAACGGACCGTAGGGCCGGCGGCTCTCCTGATGAACGAGCCTGGCAATGACCTCCTTGCCTGTTCCAGTCTCGCCCTGGAGCAACACCGTTGAATCCGTTTGTGCAACCAGACGCGCCGAACTGACGACGCGAGATAACGCAGGACTGGAACCGATTAAAGAGCTGTCGGACACTTCCGACCGCACGGTTGCGGGTCGAAATACACTGATTGACGTCCCCATCGCTTTATCCTCCTCGCTACAATTACTGCAGACCCACAAAAGGATTCACAGCTTGAGTAGATTCGAATTATTCCAACCTCCGCCTGTGCGAATCCCGCGGTCCGCTAGAGCATGACCTGCGCGAACAGTTTCCGTCGGGCGCCCTGGATGCTTCGCTTTTGCCTATCATTGTTTAGGCTCTTTCTCGCTCGCTAGCGGGGCTTCTGTGACATCTTGCCCTGGATTATCCGGGACGCACGGTCTCGAAAGAGACACTGATTCACGTCCCTCTTGCCACCAAGTTGGGTGGGTATTACTGCGGGCCAGGATGTCCATCACTCGAGTAGGGCTACCAAGATCGGTCCATCCCGACGTCGCATCACGAACTGTCAATAATCGGTGCGGTTGATGCGCAAAAACCTCGCGGGCAAGATCTACGTCGGGCATCACTTGGTACGCGCCTTCAAAGTTGTTGTACGCCAGAGCATTGTTGATAGCCAGTACGACGTTCGGAATCGCGGTGCAAAGCACATCGAGAAAAGTGTTGGCACGCCCGGCGGTCACAAACGTATTCCAGAGGCAGCCCCGTCGCAGAAGCTCTTGGGCTCGGACCACGGATGGCTTTTCCCAAAACCGGTTTACGCGGAATAGCGGAACTGGCGTATCCGAAATGGTCGAGCCTAACTCTATCCACCCGTACTCGCTTTCTGCGTAACGCGCCTCTGCGCCCAGAAGGACGACCGCATCCGGATATTGCTCGGCGCTAGATATGACCGACCTGATGGCGCGCCCAAAAGCCTCTTCGTCGGCGTAGTAGTGATCGCACGGGACGAGAACTACGACGGCATCTGGATCACGCTGGAGGATATGGACGAGTGCCACGGCAACGGCTACACCAGTACCGCGATTGAGCGGTTGCGAGATGATGTGCGATTCGTCTACGCTCCGTAGCTCCTCGCGATAGTACGTTTCGTGAGAACGAGTGACTACGAACAACTCTCGATCCGCATGAAACAGGGATTCAAGACGCGCCCGTGTTTGGGTAAGAAGGGTCTCTCCACCGAAGAACGAACAAAACTGTTTTGGCCTCTGGTCGCCCGCGATTTTGAGAGTCAAGCTCTGCAAACGCGTTCCGTCTCCACCCGCCAGAACTACAGCCCAGCGGTGTCCCGCCGTTCCGTCAGGGGGCAAGACGGCTGCGGAGTGTTTAACGGCACGCGGAACTCCACTACTTGTATCGATCAAGCCGGAAGACATGGTTCTCCTCCTTGTCCGCGAAGGTCGCGGATTCTTTCCTAATTGGCTGCTCAGGCCAAAGCGCCCCACTTTCCAATTCCCGTTTCGCCTGGAGCCAATCGTCCAGGTCACGGCCGTGTTCCCCGCCGCGTTCAATGTAGAGTTGGTAAGCGCGACGCCTGATTTCAGCGTCAAGCGCCGAGTTTCCCACGGCGCCCTCTGCTCTCTCTTCTCCGCCGGAGGCTTGTATCGCTTGGAGCTCTTTGCTCCCGTTTCTCCTTGGTTTCGTTGCCATACATATCTCCTTTCTGGTTTGACCCGACTAACGGGTCCACCTGAATGTTTGTCGCGTTGCTGCCGATCGCCATCACAGCCTCGCTGAGTTCCTTCTGGCGGCCCGTAATGAACACATATGCGCCCTCTTTGACGAAGAGTTGGCTGTGGCCCATCCGATGCCCTGCGCGGCGTCGGTTATAACTGCCGCTCTAGCCTCTCGGACTCTCCGACCAGGCGCGGGCCTCCTCGGTGCGTTGGGCGCCCCCGAGGATCCCTCCGCCTGGTCGAATCCCGCTATCCGCTGGGTTATTGCGCCGCCAATACACCCCTTCCGGTCTTTTCCTGCCGTGCCAACAAGGCACCCGTTGCTGCCTTTTCGATGAGTTGAGCGACGGCACGCGGCTGCGACACATAGACGGCGTGGCTGCTTTTGACCTCGACGACCGTTGAGCCTGCGCGTTTGGACATAGCCCGCTGCGCGTCAGGCGGGATCATTTTGTCTTCGGTTGTGACGAGGTACCAGCTTGGCTTTATTCGCCACGCCGGCTGGGTGATCGCACCATTGAGCGCTTCGAGACCCCACGGAACCTGGGAGTCGGCCATGAACGAAGCCTCGTCTTGACTCACGTCCGCGGCGAATGCGGCCGGGAACTTGGCCTTATCGAGGAATAGGTATCCATCCTGAGGCGGCAGGATCGGCGGAACGGGCGCGCCGGGCGGTGCATCTTTAATGAGCGACGCCGCCGATTCGCCCTTGTCCGGTGCGAACGCCGTGACGTAGACCAGGCCAGCGACCTTTGGATCGTTGCCCGCTTCCGTGATCACTACTCCGCCATACGAGTGACCGACGAGGATTACCGGGCCGTTCAGCGCGGCGATCGCGCGCTTCGTGACCGCCACGTCGTCCGCCAGCGAGATAGTCGGATTCTGGACAATCACGACCGTGTAGCCGTCCTTCTTTAGGGCTTCATAGACGCCTTTCCAACCGGACCCGTCCACCAAACCGCCATGGACGAGAACGATGTTCTTCACAACTGTCGATGTGTTTGTTTGTGCCATAAGATCCATTCCCATGCTGAACATGATTGTCATGATCGCCAGCACACTAATCCGTGTTCTGACCTTGATTGCTATTGCGTTACGTTTCATCGAGTCATCCTTTCTTGAATCCGTTAAATAGCTTCCCTCGCAAGGCTTTGTCAGCCTGACCTCTGCGGGCGAATCGAACTGGCTGTTTCACACTCTTCGACATAGGCGTAGCGGCCGGGGAGGTAGTTCGCGACCCTGTTGCGATACTCGTCGGTCTGAAACTCTCTGGCCTGCTGTTGGGCGTTCAGATCGAGTTCGGAGGTGAGATCAGTCTTCTTGATCGCAAGGTTTCTCTTGAGCACTCTCACTACAGAGGAAGCCGAGGCACTAATTGCTCGCGCTGTCCTCAGGGCTTCCTCATAGGCGGCCCCAGCCGGAACGCAACGCTCGATCAGTCCAATTCGCTCTGCCTCTCTACCGGTTACGATTTCATTCGCCATCGTTATCAGCGATGCTCGATAGGGCCCTATCTTCCGCGTCAGAAGAGTTGCTAGCGCCATCCCCGGATAGAGCCCGAGCCCCGCGAACGTAACCTGCAAGTTGAGCGTTTCGTCCGCGAACGCAATATCCGCCGCGCAGGCAAATACAGGCGCCACACCGATGCAGTCACCCTGAAGCGCCGTTATCAGTCGCATGGGAAGATCGAGAATTGGAAGCCAACGGTTATAGAAGGCCGGCATGAAATCGTGAAGCTCCTTCTCGCTGCGTCCGGGTCTTCTCAGGCCGATCAACATGTCGCGATGACCGCCGATCGAGAGGTCCTTTCCGGCTCCCCGATGGCCCGGAAGTAGAAGCAGGCAATTCATTTGACATCGGCATGTGTCCTCCAATTAGGAAGAACTCGACCAAAAGTACGTGTGTCTACGTGGGCTGCAAATCTGCCCCGAGTACATTTAGCGCGCTCTCGTAATCGCGAAGCCAATCGGTATGTCCTCCGATGCCCCAGTCTTCGGTTTGGAGTTCGACGATGTGCACCCATACCCTGCTGGCGTCTTCTGAGAAATGGGTCTTGCCTTCGGCGAGCATAATAATTTTCGTGAAATCCCGGATGAGATGCTGTTTGGCAAGCGTGTCAAAACGACCGGCGAGCAAGCGCACCTCAATGAAATAGAAAGGATCTTGGGGGTGAGGAGTGCCACTGTTGTAGTCGGAGTCCTCGGCGACCTCATAAACCCACCCCATCGTCTTCTTGCGTGCCTCGGGAGTGTCGGGAATCTTTTCCCAGAACATGAGCGCGTCAGTAAGCTTCGCCATTACGGCGTGCTGAACCTGTTTTGTAAACGCGCCGCGTCGTAGTGTCAAATTAATCCAGGGCATGGGTTCTCCTCGTAGCAGCAGCTTCCTGTCGTCTGCCTGATACAGCTCCTTTCCCGAGCCTGCAGCTCATTCCTAACATCGCGACGACGTCTTCCGATGAGACGGCCGCCTTGACTTCGAGGCTAGTCAACATTCGTTTTTCCTTTTTTGAAAGTCCCTTGCTGCACTGCACAATTCAAGGACATGCTGCCGTTTGTAAGTTGGCCTAACGCTTACTCGGAATCACCTATCGAAAACCAGCAATGTCGAGGTGGCGGACGCGTACAATGTGCCTTGCACATCCGTCAGCCTGGCCTCGGCGAACGCTACTCTTTGGCCAAACGAAAGCAAGTTGCCCTCCGCTCTTAGAAGCCCGGTGTCTTTGGTTATCCGCTTGTGATAAGCCACCTTCAGCTCGAGTGTCGTAAAGGCCTGCGATGCCGTCAGGCGGGAATGCGCCGCGCAGCCGCAGGCCGAGTCGAGCAGGGTGGCGGCATACCCGCCATGCACTGAGCCGATTGGATTGTAAGCGTGGTCCCCTGGTGTTCCTGCAAAAACGGCTCGACCAGCTTCGACTTCGATAAAGTCGAAATCAAGCGCTACCAGGATGCCCGGCTTGCGCCCCGAGGCTATCAGAGCGCGGAGTTGCGATAAACCGTCGAGGTCCGTGCCCACTTCATCCACGAGTCTCATTTGCGCTCCTCCAAGTGGACCCGCTGTTCGAAGATACAGAGCGCCACAGTGAGTCCCCTTTCCTTGTGCAATTCGTCATATCTTTAGAACGACTCTGCCGAATGGTCTGCTTTCGATCTGATATCGTAGGGCCTCGGCTGCATCCTCAAGAGCGAAGGTCCGCGCGATAATCGGTTTGATCGCTCCAGTTTCCAGCAAGCTATACATCGCTTTCCAAGCGGTTTTCCACATCTCGGGCGGTTGTGCAAAGAGGGAGAAGCTCTTTATGCTGGCGCGCTTCCAGATGATGTCGGTAACGTCAATGGTCGATTTACGACCGGCCGCATAGCCTAGCGTTGTCAGACTTCCGCCCATCGCAAGTGTGCCCAGCGCGTCGCCCAGAATATCGCCGCCGATGGCATCGATCACGATATCGGAACCATAGCCTTGTGTAATGCGATGAACGCCTTCGCGGAGTTCGTCTGTGGAGAGATCGATTACCTCATCAAAGCCGAGGGTTCTGGCGTGTTCGGCCTTGGCATGGTTCGTCGTCGTTGATATCGCGTGCCTGGCGCCGAGGGCCCTTGCCAACTGTGTGACGGCATTACCTACCGAACCTCCGATGGCAGGCGAAAGAACCGTTTTGCCCGCCTGAAATCCAGCGAGGCTCAGCGCCATATGAGCGGTCAGGTAGGCCACCGGTAGCCCCGCCGCCGAAACGTCGTCAATATTCGCCGGAATCAAACTGAGATTTTCTTTCCGCACGGCAAGATATTCGCTATAGGCTCCGTCTTCGGATACCCCGTAAGGGCCAGTGAACATGACGCGGTCGCCGGGCGACAAATCGGAGCCGTTCGCGTCTTCAACCACACCGGCTCCTTCGGACCCGAGGACTAGAGGCGCTTTCGCTCTTGGATAGCCTCCGGACAGAATAGTGTGATCGAGTGGCGTGACTCCCGCCGCAGTGGCCCGTACCAGTACCCGTCCCTCAGTCACGCCCGGCCTGGGAATGTCCGCCAGCTTCAAATCCCCGTAACCCCTAAATCCTTCTGCTCGCATTGCGCGCATGAGTTCTCCTTTTCTTTTTTATGGCATTACGGCTTGGCCGCGCGCGCCGATCCCCACAGCGAGCCCGGATTGGCTCGCTTCGGATAGAGCTGCAGCATCTCGTCGTACAGTTCTCTGGCGGTTGTGGTCATCAGGGCCAAACGATCGAAATCGCGGATATACTGTCGGGTCTTTTCGATAATTCTGGGGCTGTCATTCTTCTCGGGCTTCTTGTGTCCGGCGATTACCGTGCGCGGCTTCAGCGATTCGATGGTGTCCAGTGCAGCGATCCACTCGCGGCGAGTTTCGGCGTTTGACTCCGCAAGATAAAGATGGACGTCGTTGTAAGCGGCATCCCCTGCGACCACCAAACCTGCTGAGGGGACGTGCAGACACGTCGTATGCTCAGTGTCTGTATGCCCGACTTCCACGACGAGAAGGTCGCACCCTTCGAGCTGAATTACATTTCCCTTGAGTTGCTCGGCGATCACCAGATGTTCTGGGATTTGGCCGGGATAGCGCGCGTTCCAGAAACTCGAAACGTATTCTGGCGAGGCCTGCCGCCGCATGGATTCCACTACATCTGGCGTTGCGACCGCTCTCGCTTTAGGAAAGCGATTCAGGAGCATTCCTATGCCAAAACAATGGTCCCCATGGCCGTGAGTGACATAGATCGTGGTCAGGTTCTTGCCGCTCGCCGCGACCCACTCGACCAGCGTCGCAGCCTGCTCGATGGTCAAAAAGGCGTCGACGAGAACGGCATCCCGCTGACCGAATATCAGGGTCGCCGATGTGGGGACCCAGGTCCACTGTTCCTTGCCCGGCGGCAGGTCGCGGACGAGGCCTTGGCGATTTGTTACTAAAACGTCCCACTTCAGCGTGGGACTAACAATGGTATTTGGCATCACGCTCCTCCTCTATATCCGGTACTGATCTCGCAGCAAGACAAGTTGCCACGGCTAAGACGGCCGTAGGTCGCCCACGCCTGCCGGTGACGGACTCAGACGAAAATCGTCGATGGTTAGAGGCCCGCCGGTTTGCTGGTGGTCGTAGTGGCCTTCGTATACCACGCGAGAATCCGCCCATCGTCGAAGAGTACACCAGGAAATCTGGCACGCCCCGCCTGACACCCCGATCAGATGCAATGACCAGGCCGAATGTGTCTCATCTGCGGTATCTCCGTGAATCGGCCTTTCTCGAATCTGTACCGACAGGCCGCCAATCTCAGCCATTAGATGAATCGGGACAAGGAATTTGAAAAGGAGTGCGCGAATCCGTTCCTTGCCAAACACCGCGCTGCTTTCCGTCCCTTCGGCGACCTCGACATGGTCGGCGTAGAAGGCGTCAAAAATCTCAAGATACTCTTCCCAGCCGCTGCTGATGTCGGCGGCAATGATGGCGGAATTCAGGACCTTCTCCCGTGCGTACAGATCGAGATCCGCGTGCTTGATAGAAGCCAAATGCTGTTGAGTAATCATTGACATTTCTCCTAACCGAGGGAGTCGCTAGACCTGCGCTCTGCCCCCATCAACGAACAGTTCAATGCCCGTGACAAAACTCGAGTCGTCGGATGCCAGATACAGCGCGGCCTTGGCAACCTCTTCGGGTTCGCCCATGCGTCCCATCGGAATGGTGGACACAATCCGCGCAATGACGTCCGCTGCTTGCCGGTTCACCAACGGCGTATTGATCGGACCTGGGCTAACAACATTTGACCGGATATGACGATCTTTGAGATCCGTGGTCCAGGTGCGCACGAATGAGCGGATCGCCGCCTTGCCGGCTGCGTAAACGCCAAAGGCAGAAGTGCCTTTTACGCTCGCTACGGAACCCGTAAGAATGATGGAGCCGCCATCGTTCAAGAGGGGTAATCCTTTTTGAACCGTGAAGTATGCGCCCTTCACATTGATATTGAACAGCTTGTCAAAATGTCCTTCGGAGACTTCCCCGAAGGGAACGAATTCACCGACGCCGGCGTTGGCGAAAATAATATCGACTCGTCCCTTCACTTTGCCGACTGTCTCGTAGAGGTGATCAAGATCGGCCATTTTGGCGACGTCGCCCCGAACACCGGTCGCATTGGAGCCCATTGCCTTGACGGCCTCGTCGAGTTCCTTCTGACGACGCCCCGTGATGAAGACATTGGCACCTTCTTTGACGAACAGCTTTGCAGTTGCCAACCCAATCCCTTCTGTACCGCCGGTGATAACGGCGGTCTTGCCTTCGAGCTTTTTAGTCATTGCCCTTCTCCGTTGGTCGATCACTTGAGTCCGAGCACCCCGAATTCAGCCATACTCTGTGCCTTGTTAGCCTACGGTTCTTCTACGGATACCTAACGGGTGTCGAGCCACTTCCGAATATTCGAGACGGTATCCTCATAAAACGTCTTGTAAAGATCGTGCGAGACGTAGGCGATATGCGGTGTTGCCAGGATGTTGTCCAGAGTCCGGAAGGGGTGATCCGGAGGCAGCGGCTCAACGTCGAATACGTCGATCGCCGCGCCAGCGATTTGCTTGTTCTTCAATACGCTGATCAAAGCTTGCTCTTCGACGATTGGACCGCGCGACGTATTGATCAACCGCGCCGTCGGCTTCATTCTCGCCAGCTCCGTGGCACCTATCAGGCCGCACGTTCGGCTGCTCAGCACTACATGGATCGTCAGTATATCGGCCTGCTCGAACAGCTCGTTCTTGGATACCAAGATTGCGCCCGCAGCTTCGGCGGCCTGGGGCGTCATGTTCTGGCTCCAGGCAATCAAATTCATTCCAAAGGCCCTCCCAATCCGCGCGACCTCTGATCCTATACGTCCAAGTCCCAGAACGCCCAAGGTTTTTCCGCGGAGATCAGAGCCCACGGTTTGCTGCCAGCCGCCGAATCGTACAGAGCTGCTCTCTGTGACGATATGTCGCGTGGAGGCCAGGATCAGCGCCCATGTAAATTCGATGGCCGGCTCCGACCTATACCCCGTATGGACTACTGCGATCCCATGATCGGATGCGGCGGCAACATCGATCGACGTGTTCCCAGCTCCCGTGGAGGCAATGAGCTTAAGATTGGGAAGGCGCTCAATGACGTTGCGAGGCAGAGGGGACCGCTCGCGCATGACACAAATGACATCAAAAGGCAGCAACCGCTCAATCACGGCATCCGGATCGGTGAGGTGGTCCTGAAAGACGGCGATGTCTGCTCGATGGCCGAGCACCGACCAATCGGCGCTCTCCATCGCCGCATTTTGGTAATCGTCAAGAACAGCGATCTTGTACCTCTTCATTAACATTCCCGTAATTTGATTCGAGCCTTCGCAGTCAGCGATCATTCCTCTATCCGCTGAGATAAAGGCGCCCGCAACACCTCACGATTCCTTCTCAAAACAAGCCTGCACTATCCTGTGCGTTTGCCCGGGCTACTTCGAAAGTATTCAGAGCTTCTCTAAACAACTTGATCTTTCCGTTCTCGGCAACCAGTCGCGAAAAGAAGAGTTGATGAACGGTTCGCCCGGTTTTGCTTGATACCGCGGTGGCCTCGAATTCTGCAAAGACTTGGTCGGGGGTATCGATCAGCACCTTGGTATTCTCGAATTGGAAACGGGGATAGATGTCGAGCACGGATTGGAAAAAGCCGGCGATCGCGTCTCGGCCCTTGTACTCTGTAGGAAATCCGAACGTCGCAAGATACGGCAGTTCAAAGGCGCCATCTTCGGCAAACATCTCCGCAGCCTTCTTCGGTTCTCTGAACGAGAAGGCGGTGTATTCCAGCATGAGTTCCCTGGCGTTTTTCATCGATATTCTCCTGTTCCTGACCATCATTAGTCCGAACGGTTTAGAGGGTTCCCGTCTGCAAACAGGCGCATCCGGCGCCACATTGGGGCTGAGCCTATCCGTGCCCGGTTTGGGGCGTGATCTGCGGGGATCTATGAAGCAGATACACGACGAAGAATTGGAGGACAGCGATAAAGAGCGGCCCAGCGCATTTCCCAAGATCGTTCTCGTACAGACCGATTCCGGCATCCAGCAATTGCATGGCGCCGGCGAGCGAACCCAGGAGCAGCAACGCAAGGGTCGCCTGCTTTAGATCGCCCCCAATACCAACAGAGCCAGAGGAATTCTGGCCGCCGCCGCGTACAATGCCAACAGCAACGACGCCTCGTTCGGAACGGCGGCAGGGACCAGGTATTGCGGACGGACGATCGCCGCGATGGAAAAGCCGCTCGCGACCAGGATATTGATTGCCGTGACCAGCGAAGCCAGCCGAATCGCCTTTTTTGTTGTCACCGATTCCTCCCTCTGAGTAAGCTCGTCCCGGTCTAGGCGCCGGAAGCCTGCCTGTGATACGCGGTCGCAAAAACATCCACCACAAATTGTTCAAACGAAGTAGGCGTAGTGTTATCTTGCGAACGCGGCTCCAGCGGGACGAGCACTCCTGCGTTGATGGCTTTATACATCTCGATGTACATGGCAGCTCCCTTCGGCGGAACACCCAATTGCGTCAACGCCTGCTGCACCTGGTCATACGGGAACTGCTCGTAACGGAGATCCGGTTTGCCGATACCGCGCGCAATCACTTCAGTTGCTTCTGTCATCGAGAGGTCGCGCTCGCCAAGCAGTTCGCGCGTTTGTTTTCCGGAGAAATCCAGGTGCAGCAGGCGCTGCGCGGCGTAGTTACCAACGTCGCGCGTCGCGGCCATGGGAATCCTCAGATGGGGTAGCAGCGCATTTCCGAAGATTCCCATGTGATGGATCATGCCGATCGCGGCCAGATTGTTCTCCATGAAATACGCGGCGCGCAGGTGCAGAACGTTCAAACCACCGATCGCGTTCAGCTTTTGTTCTGAAGAATGCAGCCCCGCGACTGGCCCGGTGCCTTCCGGAACCTGCGCGCCGTAGCTGCTCAAATGCACCGCGTAGGGCAGGCGGGATTCCTTCACGGCCTTCGCGATCCCATCGCTATCCCGCTCCTGCTCCTCTCGGGATTTCGCCGGCGGCAACATCAAATATGCAGCCCGAGCACCGTCGAATGCTTTTGTGAGCGCAGTCGCGTCGCTGACCGTGGCCGTGAACGCTTCTGCGCCTTTGGTCACAAAGGGCTCTAGCCGCTCCGAGTCGCGCCCGACGACGCGCACCTTCTTGCCCTTCGAGAGCAGGAACTTCGCGACGATCGAGCCGGTGTTCCCGGTCGCCCCTAAAATCACATTCATTTCATTCGAAACAACGGGTGAAGTCATAGTTCGTCTCCTTGGCCTTGTTGAAGGGCGTCAAACGCCCTCAGGGTGATTGCGTTGGCTTCGGCTGTCACTTGGGGAATGTGTCGCCAAACATGGGAAGGCCGCTCACGGACTCGGCCTTGGTCGCCTCGTCCTGCAAAACGTCCCAATGCTCTTTGAGAAGACCGTCTTCGAACCGGACCACGTCGGCAGCGATCCAG
>Ga0070731_10004386_pt1 | contig 12184 bp, 10 predicted proteins | sample Coa_R1_2_FD_66448 | JGI IMG/M metagenome (GOLD analysis project Ga0070731, IMG submission 66448) | Surface soil microbial communities from Centralia Pennsylvania, which are recovering from an underground coalmine fire - Coalmine... | ecosystem: Environmental > Terrestrial > Soil > Unclassified ... | reverse complement strand
GTCGCGGTCGTTGGCGCGGAAGTCCGCCTCGGCGGACGTCAGGGTCTTGAGCGACGTCGACGCGTTGCGCTCGTTGGACGCGCGCTGGCTCGACAAGAGACCCGGGATGGCGATGGCGGCGATGACGGCAATGATCGCGATTACGATCATTAGTTCGATCAGCGTGAACCCGCGACGTTTCATGAGGCTCCCCCTTAGTATGCCGGAGCTGGAGCAAATTCGATGCCAGCGGAACAATCAAGCGAGTCTAACTCCTTCTGGGATAGCAACTTAAAATATGCATTCCCTCGGTCTGCCTGACTGAGCCAGTCCTGACAGGAATTGTCCAGCGCTTTTGGCACCGGAACCGTTATTTGTCATCCCGATGCCGGTGCCAAGCCTCCCGTTGACCCTGGCCGGGGGCCTTTGTACAGTACTCTCGGCTCGATTCATCCTACCGGAGACTTCCATGGACTTTGAAAAGCTTCAGGCGCAGGTATCGCAGCTGGAAAAAGCGCTTCCGGGAGTCAAGAAGGCCGACGCCTCCGCCTTGAAGGAGTTCTCCGTCGGCCTGAAGGAGATCCTGATGCAGTTCCTCAAGGATCGGAAGGAGCCGATCCGGCCGGGTCAGATCTTCAAGGATGCCGCCGCCAAGAGCATCGTGCCCGGAGATATCGCCCCGCGTGGGGACGCTCTATTGATGCGCTGGACCGGCCACGTCACGCCGCAGGATCCCCAGGCGGTGAAGGACGACGCGGAACGCCTGTCGGCCGTGGCGGAGAAAGTCCTGCCGGTTCTCAAGTCCTACCGCAAGGACCGCTAGTCAGCGGCGAGGCAGCACCACGTAGGCCCTCCAGGGGCCCTGCAGGATCGGCTGGAGTCGCCCCCGGCGCACTCCTTCCTCGAAGAGGGCACTCCTCCGGGGCAGGAAGGGCGTGACATAGATCACCGTCAGGGCCTCCCGGTCGATCCGGGCTAGGAGCTCGTCCGTGGTCGTTTCCCGCAGGTAGACCAATCCGCAAGAATACGAGGGGCGATAGAGGGGATAGGCCAATCCGAAGTCATCGGTGCTGAACCCCACGCGCTCCGCCGGCATGCCGGCGGGGGCGGGTATCGCCGAGCGTTCCCTCCACGTCTGACTCATCAAGGTTCTCCAGGCGTCCGGAGGCAAATTGCCCGGGACCATGGTCTCCAGAAATTGGAGCACGAGCGCCAGCCATCCGAGCATCGCGACAAACCGGTACCGATCCCAGAGCCGCGCCAGAGCGAGGGCGGGAAGCGCCGCCAGGAAGACCACGAAGCGGTCGTTCCACAGATCGAGTTCCACGAGCGTGAACACGCTGACGGCGGAAAGGGCCAGCCCGAGGGCCAGTCTCCGAATCAGCGTTTCCGCCCGCAGGACGGGGATGAGCGCCAGAGCCCCCAGCGCGAAGCCCGCGGGACCCCACCCGAAGCCGGCCGTACACATGGCATCCGGAGCCCGGTTTTGGTCGTAGATCCGGACGTCGACGAAACTGGAGACATTCTCGCGGAGGGATTGAAGGCTGGGGCCGATGCGCTGCATCGTGGCCCCGGAGGCCAGCGCTTTCATCCCGCCGGGTCCCATGGGATAGATGGGATTTCCGAAGACGGCCCAATTGCGCAGGTACCAGTACGATCCGACCAGTAGGGCGGCCCCGGCCACCGCGCCCAGCGCCCGGCGCGAGGTCGGGTCGGGCCCGTCGCTCCTGGGGATCAGGCCCGCGATGAGCGCGACTCCAGGCAGGGCGTAGAGAAACGTCGGCTTGACTCCCGCGCCCATCGCGACCGGGAGGAGCACGAGAAGCGGATGCGAGCCCGCGGCCACCAGGGCGATGGAGGCCAGGAGCAGGCCGGTAACGGCGCCGTCGTTCACGGCCGACGTCGCCTGGAAGTGAAAGGCCGGATTCAGGGCAAAAAGCGACCCGGCGATCGCGGCGGTCCGGGCGCCCCATCCCACGGCCTCCGCGATCGCCGCCACTCCCGCCACGCCCAGAAGGAAAAATTCGACGCCGGCCATCTCGATCAGCACGTCGTGGTGCAGGAACACCACCCACCAGGTCTCCAGGAGCTCGAAGCCCGCGGGGAAGGTCGCCCGCGGATCCATGCCCAGTTCTCCCGTGAAGCCCCCGCCCCGGACCCACTCGGCGACTTTCGGAAGATGGTAGGCCAGACTGTCTCCCAGATACGGGGCGAAGAACCAGACTTGCAAGAGCAAGCGGAGCGCGATCAGGACGCCCAGGACGATCCACGCTCGGCCGACCTCGGGCCACCGGCACTCCGGAAGCCGGCGGTGCTCCCCGAGGGCGACCAGGCCGGCGATCGCCACGAACCCGGCCAGGCCAAGGACCGCGGGCGTCAGGACGCGCAGGAGTCCCGCGGCAAGCACGGTCGCCGAGACGAGGAGGATGCGGAGGAGGAGGAAGAGGACGAGGTCTGTCGAGGCTTTTCCCGTTTTAAGCCGGCCCAGGAGGGAATGCGACGCCAGCAGCGCGGCCGCGTTGGCCACGAGCATCGCGAGGGACCCCAGGATCATCGCAGGACCGCCAGGCTGAGCGGGACCTGCAGCACCGCATACTGGGCGAACAGGAAGGCCATCATCACGGCCAGGAGGGCCGGCCAGGCTTTCGTTCGACCGGCGATTGCGGTCGCGATCCACCAGACGCCGAGCACCACCACCCAGTCGCGCCACAGCCCGGCCGCGGGGTGCGTGCGGAAACGCCAGGCGACCATCGCGCTGGCGGCCAGGACTTCCCAGACTTCCGACGGAAGCCGGCGATCCGATGTCCCGCCCACGGGGCTCAGGCCTTCTCGCCGATGGCCAGGATCGACAGCGCGAAGCGAGATTCCAGACGGTCCTGGATCTTGACCAGGGGCATCAGAAGGTCGAAGCCCCCAACGTCCGTGGCCCCGATCGCCTTCTTGCCGAGAACCTTGCCGTTGATCCACCAGCCGATCGCTCCCAGCATATTGTGGTGGCGGAAGTGGGGAATTCGGAATCCCGCCCGCTTCATCTTGCCAAGAAGATCCTCGAGGACGTACCGGCGATAGTGGCCGACGCCTCGGTCGATCTCGCAGTAAAGACGGGGATTGGCCGGAACGTAGAGGATCAGCCGCCCGTTCGGCTTGAGGAGCGATCGCATGTTGCGCAGGGCTTCCGTGTCGTCTTCGATGTGCTCGAGAACGTTCAGGCAGACGATCGTGTCGTAGATCTCAATCTCGGGATAGGAATTGCGGCTGATGTCCAGGGGCTGGACGCGGACGGTCTCGCTCTCGGAATAGGTCCGCTGCAATTCCCGGAGGCAGAAGGGCGAGATGTCCGTGGCGGTCACGCGTCCGTGCGCGACGAAGTACCGGGTCATGTTTCCGATGCCGGATCCAACCTCAAGGATATCCCGTCCGAGATAGGGGCGAAGCATCTGATAGACCCAGCCGTTGTAGCGGCTCGCCTTTTGCAGGAGTTTCAGCGTCATTTCGCCGCGGCCGACTCCGAGGTCGGACATCAGCCAGTACTTCAGGATGATTCCCAGCGCCTGGAACCCGTCCTTCCATCCGATTTTCTTGCCCTCGGCATAGCTGCGACCATGGTAGGCGATCGGGACTTCATAGACCCGGCAGCCCAGGCGGGCGATCTTGGCGGTGATTTCAGGTTCGAAGCCGAAGCGGTCGCTCCGAATGGGAATCGACTGGAGGATCTCGGTCTTGAAGACCTTATAGCAGGTCTCCATGTCCGTCAGGTTCAGGTTCGTCGTCATGTTGGACAAGGTGGTCAGCGCATGGTTGCCCAGGGAATGCCAGTAGTACAGGACTCGCCGGGGGAAGCCCGCGAACCGGGAGCCGTAGACGACGTCCGCATCGCCGTCGAGGATCGGCTGGATGAGCTTCGGGTATTCGCGAGGATCGTATTCGAGGTCGGCGTCCTGCACGATGGTCAGGTGGCCGCCGGCCCTCCGAAAACCGGCCCGCAGGGCGGCTCCCTTCCCCTTGTTCACCGGCTGGTACAACACGTGAAGCGGAGGATGCCGGTCCGGCCAGCGCGCCAGGATGTCCTGGAGGACCTCGCGCGTCCCGTCCTTGGAGCAATCGTCGACGACGATGATCTCGTGGACGACGGGCATCTCGGCGACCCGGCGGAGGATCTGGGCGATCGTGGCCCGTTCGTTGTAGCAGGGGATCACGACGCTCAAAGGACGCGAGCCGGACATCGTCACGATCCCCATTATACCGTGAATATCGACCGAATTCCGGCGGGACCACAGCCGGGAGATCCGGCCGGACCCGGTGCCCGACAAACCCTTGCCCGCGCCGAGGCCGGGGAGGTATCATCGCCCCCGCATGGCCATTCACTCGGTCGGCGTGGTCGGATGCGGGCTCATGGGGTCCGGAATCGCCCAGGTCTGCGCGCAAAAAGGCCACCCGACGATCGTCCGCGAAGTCAACGAGGACGCCCTCCGGAAGGGCATGGACCGGATCCGGAGCTTCCTCGCCGAAGGGGTCAAACGCGGCAAGATGACGCAGGGCCAGATGGATCAGGTCCTGTCCAATCTCCGGGGAACGACGCTCCTGGCCGACCTGAGGGATTGCGACCTAGTGATCGAGGCGGTCGTCGAGAATCTCCAGGAGAAGCGGAAGGTCTTCGGGGAACTCGACCAGGTCTGCAAGGCGTCGACGATCTTCGCGTCCAACACGTCCAGCATCTCCATCTCGGCCCAGGCGGAGGCAACGCGTCGGCCGGACCGCTTCCTGGGCCTGCACTTCATGAACCCCGTTCCCCTGATGAAGCTGGTCGAGATCGTGCGGCCGGATCGGGTCAGCGCCGAGGCCTACGCAGTCGCGAAGGCGTTCGCGGAGTCCCTGGGGAAAACCACCGTCACGGCCAAGGATACGCCGGGCTTCATCGTCAACCTGATCCTGGTGCCGTATCTCTGCGAGGCGGTGCGGGCGTTCGAACGGGGCCTGGCGACCCGCGAGGACATCGATACGGGTCTGGAGTTGGGCTGCGGCGTCCCGATGGGGCCGCTCAAGCTTCTGGACTTCGTCGGCCTGGACACGACGCTCTACATCATGGACGTCCTCCACACCCAGTGGCCGGAGCCGAAGTACGAGGCCCCGGCGCTCCTCCGAACGATGGTGTCGGAGGGTCGCCTGGGCAAGAAGGCCGGGAGGGGGTTCTACGAGTACGCGAAGGCTTGAGGACGTCATCAAGCAATTGACTCCGGCCGCCGTAAAAGATAGCGTCAACGTCCCATACAAGGAGCTTTCCATGGGTAAGGCGTTTCTCGCAGTCCTGGCGATCGCGTTCGCGCCCCGGATGACGGCCGTCGCCGAGCCTCAGGCCGCTCCGGAGCTGGTGCTGACGATGGCCACCGACAAGTCGGACTACGTCCTGGGGGACGATGTCCAGGCCGAGGTCACCCTGACGAACGCGAGCGACAAGACGCTCGACGTCTCGGAGCTCACGTTCGAGGACCGCTCGCTCAGTTTCGATATCTCCTTCGAAGCCGCCCCGGGAAAAACCAAGCAGTTCGCCTACACGATTCTCAAGCCGGATCCTCATCTGGTCGATCGGATCGGGCCGGCGAAAATCTCCCTGAAGTCGAAGAAGTCCCTGACGGGCGTGTTCCGCATCCCCATCCTGAAGACCGGCGCGCTCCAGGTGACGGCGGTGTACAAGGGATCGGAGAAGGAGCTCCGGTCGTCGGTCGCGACCCTCAAGGTCGCGGCGGCGGACGGGGCGTCCCGCCTGGCCGCGGCGGTCAGCACGTCGAAGGGGGATTTCCAGATCGACCTGCTGCCCGAGGAGGCGCCGAATAACGTCGCGAGCTTCGTTTCGCTCGCGCGTCGAGGCTTCTACAACAACCTGAACTTCTACCGCATCATCAAGGGCGGATGGATTCAGACGGGCTGCCCCTACGACCTGGGCTTCGGCAATGCCGGATACGCCGTGAAGTCCGAGGCGGACACGCAGACGGCCGTCCACGAATCGGGCACCGTCGCGATGTCGCAGAACTTGAAGAGCGGATTCACCGGATCGCAATTCTTCATCGATCTGAAGCGCCAGGAGTCCCTCGACAAGAAGTTCACGATCATCGGACGGGTCCCCGAGAGCCGGATGGAGGTGGTGAAGCAGATCGGGTCCGTCGACACGGACAAGAACACCGACCGGCCCCTGAAGGAAGACATCCGGCTCAAGGAAATCAAGATCATCGTGGTGAAGTGATGGCCGCCGATCTCGTCCTGCTCGCGGAGCAAGAGGGGATCGCGACCGTCACCGTCAATCGGCCGGAGAAGCTCAACGCGCTCAATGATGACGTCATCAGCCGGCTGACGGCCGCGTTCGAGCGCTGCCGGGACAATCCCACCGTCGGCGCCGTGATCCTCACCGGCGGGGGGGAGAAGGCGTTCGTGGCGGGAGCCGACATCTCCGTACTTTCGTCGCTGGATCCTCGGACCGCCCGGGAAACGGCGCTGCGGGGCCAGCACCTGACGCTGCTGATGGAGACGTGCGGGAAGCCCGTGATTGCCGCGATCAACGGCTATGCGTTCGGGGGAGGGCTGGAGCTGGCCATGGCCTGCACGATCCGGGTGGCGGCCGAGGGGGCGAAACTGGGCCAACCCGAAGTGAAGCTGGGTCTCCTGGCCGGCTATGGGGGCACCCAGCGGCTGCCGCGCCTGGTCGGGAAGGGGCGCGCCCTGGAGATCCTCCTCACCGGAGAGCCCATCGATGCCTCCGAAGCGCATCGGATCGGGCTGGTCAATAGGGTCGTGAAACGCGAGACCCTGATCGACGAATGCCGCGCGATGGCCAAGAAAATCCTCGCCGCCGGTCCGATCGGCGTTCGCTTCACGCTGGAGGCGGTCCACCGGGGGCTGGACGTTCCGCTGGCGGAAGGGCTCCACCTCGAAGCGGACCTCTTCGGTCAGATCGCCTCCACCGCCGACATGAAGGAAGGCACCGCCGCGTTCCTCGAAAAGCGGCCGGCCAAGTTCACGGGCAAGTAAGCGTCGTGGACCTGAAGGCCCTTCCCAAGGTTGAACTCCACCGCCACCTCGAAGGCAGCATCCGGTGCTCGACTTTCCTGGAGCTCGCCCGGGAGACGCATCTGGATCTCTCCCGCGCCGAACTGCGCCGTCGCACGTCGATGAAGGGCGAACGGCCCGGATTCCTTCGCTTCCTCTCGAAGTTTGAGCTGTACCGAGGCCTGTATCCGTCGAGGGAATGGATCCAACGCGTCGCGTTCGAGGCCGCTGAAGACGCGACGCGCGAGGGGATCGTCCACCTGGAGCTGCGCTTTAGTCCCACTCATTTCGGCCGACGACTGGGGGCCAAAGGCGAGGAGGTGGCCGAGTGGATCGCCCGGGGGGCCCGTCGGGCTGGGATATCGGTCCGCTTTCTGGCCACCTTCGGCCGGGACTTCGGGGTGAAGGGAAACGAGCCGACGACACGGGCCGTAGAGGGGACCGACGTCTTTTCGGGACTCGACCTGGCCGGGAACGAGGCCGTCCCGGCCCGGCCCTTCGCACCGCTCTTCCGGAGATTGAAGCTCCCGGCCACGATTCACGCCGGCGAAGGCGGAGGCCCGGCGAACGTTCGAGAGGCCATCGAGTCGTTCGGCGCGCTCCGGATCGGTCACGGAATCCGGGCGTTTCGGGACCCGCGCGTCCTGGCGCTGGCGCGCCAGCAGAACGTTCACTTCGAGCTCTGTCCGACGAGTGAAATCCAGACGGGGGTCGCTCGGGGGTGGACGACGCACCCGGCCTGGCGGGCCCTGAGCCTCGGCCTGAAGTGCAGCCTGAATACGGATGATCCGTCGATTTCCGGGATCGGGCTCCCTCAGGAGTACCAGCGGGCGCGGCAGGGGGGCTGGAGCGCTGGCGATCTGGCGGACGTCAGCATCCAGGCAGCCCGGGGGACCTTTATGGCCTCCCGGAGGGAGCGGGACCTGCTCGTCGCGAGGGTCCGATCGGCGTGGGAACCGGTCCGGGGTATCATACAGCCGAAGCCACGATGAGACGCTGGGCTGTTCCCGCCGTGCCGTTCGCGCTCTCCTTCTGCCTGTCGATCGCGACCGTCGGACCCCATCCGTATTGGCAGGACTCGGGCCTCTATCTGACGGCCGTCAAGGAACTCGGCGTCCTGTACCCGCCCGGCTTCGTGGTCTACGAACTGCTCTGCAAGGGCTGGACGCTGCTGCTGTTCTTCGTGGACTTCACGCTGGCCGTCCACCTGTTTTCAAGCCTCTGCGCGGCCGCCGCCGCGGGGGTGATGGCCGTCGCCGTCCGGGACTTCCTCCGCAGTCGCGGACCCGTGTTCCGGACGCTGCCCGAGGATCCGGGGCCCCTCGCCGACGAGGCCGGGATTCTGGCGGGCCTGCTCCTGGCGGGGGGCTACACCTTCTGGTCCGCCGCGATCTACGCGAAAGGATACGCGTTCTACTACCTGATTCTCGCGTTGCTCCTGTGGCGCATGATCCGGGCGGATGACCAGGGGCGGCCGCGGGACTTTACCGTGGTGGCCGCCCTGATCGGGCTGGCCTGGCAGGCGCATCCTTCGTCCGTGCTCACCGGCGGCGCGCTCCTCCTCTTCGTCGCGATGCACGCCCGGACGCTCGGGGGGAAGGGAATCGCGGGGCGGATCCTGGTCGCCGCCGCCTTCGGTCTGGGGCCCTCGCTCCTGGTCCTGCCGTGGATTGTCGCGCGGGAGCCGTGGCTGATGTTCAACCGTCCCAGCACGCTCGCGGAATTCTGGCGCTTCATTTCGGGGGGACGCTATACCCGGGTCCACGGCGCTTTCGGGTACGACCCCTCGCGAGGAGCCGCCTTCCTACGCTTTGCCTGGGAAGATCTCCTGGGAATCGGCCTCGTCCTTCTCGGTGCGGGCCTGGTGTCGATGGCCCGCCGGAACCGGAGGCTGCTGACGGGCCTGCTCGCATGGTTCGTTCCGTACGCGGCGATCACGATCCTCTTCAAGACCGAAGTCCAGCACGATTGCTGGCTGGTCGGAGCGAGAATGCCGTTCTTTCTGGCGATCGGGTTGGGGGCGGTCGAGGTGGGAAGGCTCCTGGGAACACGGGGCATCCTCGCTCTTCGGACGGCGGCCGCCGCCGCCACGATCTGGGCGGCCGTGGCCAACTACGGAGACCTCAACCAGCGGTCGTACCTTCCGGCGGAGCTCTATGCGCGAACCATCCTGGATCAGGCAGACCCCAACGCCGTGGTCCTTCTGGCGGGAGACGAGTCCAACGGATTGGTCAGCTATCTGCAGCGCGTTCGGGGACGGCGCCCCGACGTGATCCTCGTGACCAGCAGCTTCTTGAACTCCCAGGCGTCCACCGGCGCCCCCTGGTACGACGAGGCGCTTCTGCGCCGGAATCCGTCCTTGAAGGCGCCGGATTACGCGGCACTCCGGACGCGCTTTCCGGAGGCCGACGCCAAGCAGCTGGCGACGGCGGCCTTCATCAACGCCAACGCCGACGGCGCGCGTCCCCTCCTGAGCGAAGTCGCCGTGCTGCCGGAACTCCTGCGTCCGGACTTGACGGTGGTGGCGGCGGGGGTTTTTCTCAAGATCGTGCCCCCCGGGACCCCGGCGGCGCTGGACGAACGCTACTGGCGTTTTCCGATCGAGCCGGAAGAGCTGCGGCCCCAGTATCGCCGGATCCGGGGTCAGGACGTGTCGTACGAAGCCGACGGGGTCCACGTCACCCCGATCTGCTATGAACGGCGGCTGGCCGCCCTCATCCTCCGCGCCCGGTTTCGGCTCGCTCTGGCGCGCTTCGAGGGGAGACAATTCGTCGAAGCGGCTCGGCTTTGCCAGTCGATCGTCGATTTCGGCGACGATCAGTTCGAAAACAGTCCGGAAATCATCCATCTTCTGGCGATATCGTATTACGGAGCGGGTCAGGGAGACCGAGCCGAACCGGCGCTGCGGAGATCCGTCGAGCTCAGCGTCCGGCCCGAAAACCGGGCGACCGCGCTGTACTATCTCGGGGAGCTGGCCCGGAAGAGGGGCGATTCGGAGTCGGCCCAGCGCTACGTCGATCAGGCGCTTGCCGTTCCCGGCGTTCCCCCGGCCTATTTGCGCGCGATGCAGGCCCAAGGCGGACGCCGATGAGGATGGGGATCTCCGGGGTCGCTAGATCATGAACCTCGTCCAGAAGGTCATCCGGCACGTCCACGTCCCCTACTACGCCCTCAAGCTCCTCGCCGAGACCCTGCGGGCCTGGGGCTTTTCCAAGTGGGTCGCCTTCTGGTGTTCCGACGAGGAGAATGTGCCGCTCACGATGGACGGCCTCCGGTTTCTGGTGCGGGCCTCGAGCATCAAGAGCAAGATGACGGATACCTTCGCCATCATGGAATCGCTGTATCACCACCTCTACAGCCGGCGGTTCTACGACGATGAATTCCGCATCGACCCCGAGGACGTGGTCGTCGATATCGGAGGGTACGTGGGCTCCTTCGCCCTGCCGGCAGCGAGGCTCGCGACTCGGGGCAGGATCTACTCCTTCGAGCCCTCTCCCTCCAACTATGAGCAATTCGTCAAGAATCTCGCGTTGAACCAGCTTCCGAACGTGAAGGTCTTCAACCAGGGGGTCGCCTCGAGCGATCGAAAGATCACCCTCTTTCTGGACAATATGAATCCGGCCTCGAACAGCATCTACTTGCGGACCGATCAGAATCGCGGGAACAACTATGTCGAAAAGGAGGCGGTCTCGCTGGCCGCCATCTTCGCCCGGGAGGGGATCGCTCGCTGCGACTTTCTCAAGATCGATTGCGAGGGCGCGGAGTACGAGATTCTGATGAACCTGGATCGCTCGATGCTGGACCGGATTGGGAAGATCGCCTGCGAATATCATCAGCCCGCGTACTACGGGGTGACGAATCCGGACCACACGCCGGAGAAGCTCGCCCGCTTCCTCGAACAGAGCGGCTTTGCCGTTTACCTGAAGCCGGTCAATCCGTACCTGGGGATGATGTACGCGGCCAATCACCGCCCGGCGGCACCCGCGGCCTCCTGAGCCCCAAGCGGCCCCGGCCGCCGCCGGCTCATTGGGGAGCGGACTCCGAAAGCACCGGGGGATATTCCGCCGACATCCGCTTGGGATTCTGGTAGTACTCCAGCTGCAGGTTCCGCCATTCCGCCGCCTGCCGCAGCAGCTCCCTCAGGATCGACGGCTGATCGTGCGACCGATCATTCATTTCCCTCGGATCGCTTCGAAGATCGTACAGGCTCTGGAGGTTGAGACGTTCGTCGACGATCAGCTTCCAGCCTCCCCGCTCGACGCCATACTGAGTCGCCAGGGGCGTATGGGCGACCATGAATCGGGATCGCTCCTTCGGGAAATCCGTCGACAGGAGATCCCGGCCTTGGAAGGACGGATGGGCCGGGATCCCCAGTAGGTGGCAGAGGGTCGACGGGACATCGATCAATTCCGCGGGCCGGCGGTCGATACCGGGCGGCACGCCCGGACCCGCCAGGAGCAGGGGGACCTTCATGACTTCATCGAAGATGGCGCTCGCGTGGCCGCCGAAGCCGTGCTCCATGAAGGCCTCCCCGTGGTCGGCCACCAGGACGAAGATGGTGCGGGACCATTGATCTCGCGCTTTCAGGAAGTCGATCAAGCGCCCGAGCTGCGCGTCCTGGAAATCCAGCGCATCCGCGTACAGGTTCCGAACGTCCGGGACCCGTTCCCGGGGATACATGGCCATGGCGTATCGGACCTCCGGCGGCTTCCCGAAGCGTCGTGGCCAGTCCTCCGGGACCGAGTAGGGATAGTGGGAATTCTGCAGGTTGAGGTACGCAAAGAACGGCTTGGGGCTTTCCTCTGAAAGCCATCGAATCGCCGCATCCACCGTCTCGCGATCGGAGCGGAAGTTCCAGGCCATGTTTCGGGACCCGGCCCGGTAGGCGTGATCGAAGAGGTCGAGTCCCGCGGTCTTCAGGTAATTGATCATCAGGCCCCAGTGCTCGTCCTGCGAGGAGACGAGCGCCGTCCGGTACCCCAGCTGCTTGAGGAGGTCGTAGATCAGGACTCGAGGATAGGGCGGGTTCTCCGGATAACGATGGGTGGATGAGGATCGGAGCGGATATTGCCCCGTGAGCGGACTGAGGGTGGCGTAGTCGGTATGGCTCGCTTCCGTTCGGACGTCGGCGAAGAAGCGTCCTTGGCGAGCAATCTCGTCCATCCGG
>Ga0070731_10004385_pt1 | contig 12186 bp, 9 predicted proteins | sample Coa_R1_2_FD_66448 | JGI IMG/M metagenome (GOLD analysis project Ga0070731, IMG submission 66448) | Surface soil microbial communities from Centralia Pennsylvania, which are recovering from an underground coalmine fire - Coalmine... | ecosystem: Environmental > Terrestrial > Soil > Unclassified ... | reverse complement strand
AGGGGCCCCGCGACCAGGTGACCCTGATGACGCTGCATGCGGCGAAGGGCCTGGAGTTTCCGCGGGTCTACCTGGTGGGCGTCGAGGAGGGGCTCCTGCCGCACCAGCGCTCGGTCCAGGAGGACACCGTCGAGGAGGAGCGCCGGCTGATGTACGTGGGCATCACCCGGGCCAAGCGGCAGCTGACGATCACGCGCGTCAAAACGCGCGCGAAGTACGGCCGGCGCGAGTCCTGTCTCCCGTCGCGCTTCCTCTTCGAGATCAAGGGCGAGACGCCGCCGTTCGCGCTCCCCACGGCGCAGCCGAAGAAGGAGCGCGATGAGAAGCCCTTCGTCCCGCCGCAGAAGAAGGGGACGAACCCGGCGTCGAAGCCCCAGAAGGGCCGAAGCGGCGCCCGCCGCTGAAGATTTCCTTTTGCCCGCCGCGCGCTCCCGGCGACAATCGACGCCATGAGCGACATCTACCAGATCCGGACGAAGGCTCCGGGTCCTTCCGGCAAGCTGCCGGTGACGGAGGACCTCCTCCTCAACCGTCCCAGCGGCGATCTCTTCGGCATGACGATGGACGCCGGCATGGGCTGGAATCCCGCCGAGCTGGGACGGAAGCAGTTCCTGATCCTGAGCACCCTGGGCGGCGTGCGGGCTCCCGACGGGACTCCGATCGCCCTGGGCTACCATACGGGCCACTGGGAAATCGGGCTCCTCGTCCAGGCCGCGGCACGGGAGGTGCGGGCCCTGGGGGGCATCCCGTTCGCGGGCTTCGTCTCCGATCCCTGCGACGGCCGCACCCAGGGCACGCACGGCATGTTCGACAGCCTGCCGTACCGGAACGATGCGGCCCAGGTGTTCCGGCGGCTGATCCGTTCGCTTCCCGTCCGCTCGGGAGTGCTGGGGGTCGCGACCTGTGACAAGGGCCTTCCCGCGATGATGATGGCGCTGGCGGGGATGAGGGACCTCCCGTCGATCCTGGTTCCGGGCGGCGTGACGCTCCCGCCGATGGCGCCGGGGGAGGACGCCGGCAAGGTGCAGACGCTGGGCGCCCGATTTTCGCACGGCCTGGTCACCCTGGAGCAGGCGGCCGAGGAGGGCTGCCGGGCCTGCGCCTCGCCGGGCGGAGGCTGCCAGTTCCTGGGTACGGCGGCGACGGCACAGGTGGTCGGAGAGGCGCTCGGCCTCTCGCTTCCGCACTCGGCGCTCGCGCCGTCGGGTCAGCCGGTCTGGACCGACATGGCCGTCCAATCGGCCCGGGCGCTCCTGCAGCTGGAGTCGCGGGGGCTCACGTCGAAGGACATCGTGACCGACGCCGCGGTGCGGAACGCGATGACGGTCCACGCGGCCTTCGGGGGCTCGACGAATCTGCTGCTTCACATCCCGGCGATCGCGCACGCGGCCGGCCTGAAGCGGCCGACGGTCGACGACTGGATCGCGATCAACCGCCGCGTGCCGCGTCTGGTGTCGGTGCTGCCGAACGGGCCGGTGCATCATCCGACGGTCCGCGTCTTCCTGGCGGGCGGGGTCCCGGAGGTGATGCTGCACCTGAGGACGCTCGGGCTCCTGGCGCTCGAGGCGCTGACGGTGACGGGCCGGGCCCTGGGAAGCGTGCTCGACGAGTGGGAGACCTCGGAGCGCCGCGCGGCGTTCCGGGCGATCCTGAAGGAGCAGGACGGGGTGGACGCCGGGGACGTCATCCTGTCTCCGGCCGCCGCGAAGGCGCGGGGCCTGACCAGCACGGTGACGTTTCCGCGCGGCAACATCGCCCCCGAAGGGTCGGTGGTGAAAAGCACCGCGATCGATCCTTCGGCGCTCGATGCCGAGGGCGTCCTGCGCCGCGAGGGTCCGGCCCGCGTCTTTACGAGCGAGCACGAGGCGATCGCGGCCATCAAGAAGGGACTGATCCAGGCGGGCGATATCCTGGTCGTCTTGGGCTGCGGGCCGATCGGGACGGGGATGGAAGAGACCTATCAGCTCACGTCGGCGTTGAAGTTTCTCCCGTTCGGCAAGGAGGTCGCGCTCGTCACGGATGCGCGCTTCAGCGGCGTCTCGACCGGGGCCTGCATCGGACACGTCGGGCCCGAGGCGCTGGCGGGCGGCCCGATCGGGAAGTTGCGCGAGGGCGACTGGGTGCGCGTGCGGATCGACACCCGGAAGCTGGAGGGCAGCGTGGACTTCGTCGGGGAGGGGGAGCGTCGCTTTCTTCCCGAGGAGGGCGCCACGATCCTGGCGTCGCGTCCGTCGCGGACCGACGTGAAGCCGCATCCCTCCTTGCCGGACGACACGAGGCTTTGGGCGGCGTTGCAGCAGGTGGGCGGCGGCACCTGGGGCGGCTGCGTGTACGACGTCGACAGCATCGTCGGGCGTCTGCGACCGTAAGGGACGGACCCGGCTCCGGGCCGGCCGTCGGGATCCCGGGCGGCGGGGCTCCCCAGGAGCGTCCGGACCCCTCAAAATACAATGTTGAATTGTCTCCGGATCGTCAATTCACATTTGTTAAATATGGGTGCCAGATCTCCTTGCTTCCGGGCTCGGGAGACGATTCAATCCCCGGAGGGGGGGAAACGCCTGTTCCCGGTGGGAAGAGGAGTGACCATGCAAGACGAAAAACTCCGCTGCGATTTCTGCGGAGCCCCGATAGCGGCGCTGGATATACTTCGCGGCCGCGCGGTCGTGGTGTTCCGCCGGCGATACTGCCCCATCTGCATGTCCGCGGCCATCCAGCGGGGCAAGTCGTCCTCCGCGACCCGCTACAACACCCCGAATCCCGCGTTCCGCCGCTCCCTGTCGCTCGCCGATCCCGGTCCACGATCGGCTCCCGTTCCCGTCCCCCCGGCGGCCGCGACGTTTTCTCCAGCCGCGGGGAACGCCGCGGGTCCGTCCGCCGCTCCGGTCCCGGCCCCTCGTCCCTCCGCGGCCCCGCCCGAACTGCCCGTGTCGCTCATGGCCGTGCTTCCGGCGATGACCGCGGCTCCGGTCCCGGCCCCCGCGGCGGCGCTCCCCGGGGTCCCGGCCCCCCGTCCCGCCGAGACCCCGACGGAAGCGCCCGTGCCGCGGATCGCCGCGGCCCCGGGGGCGACGGCCGCTCCGAAACCCTCCCCGGGCCCCCAGGCCACCCGCCGGCTGAAGGTCGGAGAGCACGGGTGCGGGTTCTACAGCTCGGATGAAGACCGGCGATACCAGCTCGGACCCTTCCTGCGGGAAGGCCTCGAGAACAACGAGAAGGTTCTCCACTTCCTGAGAACCCCGAGCCCCGAGAAGATCCTCGGCGACTTCCGCGCCGCCGGACTCCACGCCACGCCCTATCTCAAGTCCGGCCAGCTCGAAATCGTCCCGATCGGCAAGCTTCTGGGCACGTCGGGAGTCTTCGATCCGGCGAAGGTCACCGAGCGGATCCTCCAGGCGGCCGATCGCGCGCTCGAGGAGGAGTACTCGCGGCTCCGCATCGCCGGCGAGATGACGTGGGCGCTGAGCAGCCAGATCGACATCGATTCCTTGGTCGAGTACGAGCGGATGCTCACCGCGCTGGCCGTGAGAGGGAAGTGCACCGCGTTGTGCCAGTACAACGTCTACCGCTTCGATTCCGGGTCGCTCCACCAGATCCGCAAGAACCATCCCTACGTGTTTGCCAAAGGGACGGCGGCGATGGTCCTGCGCGAGCTGGAACCCGCCCGGGGAGTGGAGGCCTAGTCCTCGAGGCCCGGCGGCGGGTCGCGGCCGGCTCCCTTACTCGACGAGGGACGCCTTCTTGATGAAGTCCAGGTCCTTGAAGTCCTTCTCGAGCAGCGCGTTTCCTTCGTCGTAGATCTTCCTCTGGCTCGGCCCGCGGCCCTTCGGGGCCCCCTCGCCGTAGCCGGAGAACAGCTGGTCGGCGATCTCCAGTCCGTCGACCACCATGCCGATCGGCGCGAATCCCTGCCCGTCGAGGGCCGAGTTGTCCTTCAGGTTGAGGAAGAGGTTGGTCGTCCGCGAGTTCGGTCCGCTCTTGGCGAACGTGAGCCGGCCCCGGGTGTTCTTCTCCTTCACCGGATCGTCGTCGATCGGAAGCTCCTTCCACTTCGCCGCCGTCGCCGGGTCGCCGCTGATGCCGAACTGCGCGATGAACTTCGGAAGGACGCGGTAGAAGCGGCACCCGTCGTAGTAGCCGGCCTTCACCAGGGCATGGAGACGGTCCGCGCCCTTCGGCGCCCACTCGCGCGTGATCTGGATCACGATGTCGCCCTTGGTGGTCTCGAGCCGGACCTTGAACTCCGCGGGAGCCTTGGCGTCCTGGGCCGGCAGGACGAGCGCGAGGGCGAGGAGGAGTCTCATCGGGGGAAGTGTACCGTACGGGAAAGGAAAGGGCGCGGGGATCGCTCCCCGCGCCCTTTCGGAACGCTCGTCGGACTATTCGCCGTCGTAGCCCTTGATCGGCCGGATCCAGATGTTGCGGAACCGGGTGGGGTTGCCGTGATCCTGCAAACGGATCGGACCCTTGCCGTCATAGGCGCTTTCCTTGGGGGCCTGGCGGTGCTGGGTGGGTCCCAGGATCTCCTTCTTCTCCTGGGTGAGGATGCCGTTGTGGAAGACGGTCACCGTGGCCAGCTTTTCGACCTGGCCGTCCTTGAAATGGGCCGCGTGGAACACGATGTCGTAGGTCTGCCACTCGCCGGGCTTGCGCGCGGCGTTGACCAGCGGCGGCCACTGGCCGTAGATGGCGGACGCCTGCCCGTCGGCGTAGGTCGGGTTCTCATAGCTGTCGAGGACCTGGATCTCGTAGCGGCCGTGGAGGAAGACGCCGCTGTTGCCGCGGCCCTGGCTTCCGCCCTTCACTTCGGCCGGCGAGGCCCACTCGATGTGGAGCTGGAAGTCGCCCCACGAGTCGATCGTCTGCAGGTCGCCGCCCTTGGTCTCCTCGACGTAGCCGTCGGCGACCTTCCAGTGCGCCTCGCCCTTGGGGCCCTTCCACTTGGAGAGGTCCTTGCCGTCGAAGAGCACGACGGCGTCCGACGGCGGGGCCCCGTAGTGCTCGCCCGGAGTGACGACCGCCGGCACGGGCCGCTCGCTGTCGTGCACCTTCCACTTCTGGCCGGGGATGAGCGGGGTGTCCTGGTACCCTTCCTTCTTGTGATCCTGCCCGCCCCGGGCAAAGCCGAGGGGCACTGTCGCGTACACGGTCAGGCCCGCCGCCAGGACGAGCGCCGCCGCGATCCCTGCACTCTTCTTCATCCGATTCTCCTCCATCAAGGCACACGATTCTATGTACGGCTCTGCCCGCCCGCAAATGATGTCGACCTGCTATATTGGTTCTGCGGTGCACAAGAAAGAGTTTGTTTTAGGCACTCCGCACGCTACAAGCTTCCTATGGAAATAACTCCGTTCCGGGTCGCGTCCAAGAATGCGGACCTCGCGTGCGTCCGTTTCGGCGAGGGGCCGCCCCTCCTGCTGGCCCATCCGGCGCTCTTCTCCAAGGCCTTCTATGCCGCGGCGGCCGACGTCTGGGGCGCCCGGTTCACCTGCGTCGCCTTCGACCAGCGCTGCCACGGCGAGACCACCTCGTCCGTCCTGACCCTCGCCTCCCTCGCGGAGGACATCGGCGCCATCCTGGACCACCTGAAGTGGGACAAGGCGGCGATGGGCGGCACCTCCTTCGGCGCCGCGTCGACCCTCTTGTTCGCTCTAGCCCATCCGGCCCGCGTGAGCTTTCTGATCCAGGACCTGCCGGCCTTCGGCCCGGCCAGCTTCCGCGATCCCTTCCAGACGTCGCGGATCGCCGCCGCCCTGGAGGACGCCGATCTGGCGGACGCCGCCCAGCAGATCACGGCCGGCATGAGCGAGCCGCGGGCCAAGGCGTGGACCGAGGCGCTGTTCGCCGACTGGAACCATTATGAGGGCGCGAAGATCGCGCCCAAGATGGCCGGCGCCCTCCGGGCGGCCTCCTCGTGGCGCATCGTCGGCCGCTGGCCGGATGAACTCCAGAAACTGACGATGCCCGTCCGGATCTTTGGAGTCCAGGGCGACCCGATCCATCCGTGGGATGCCGCCCAGTCGATGGCCCGGACCATCAAGGGCGCGCGCCTGAGCCCCCGGGTGCAGTCGCTCTCCGCGGCCGCGATCGCCACCCAGTGGATCGACGCGATCACGTCATGAAGCACATCCCGGTCCTGATGGAGGAAGTGCTGTCGGCGCTCAAACCGAAAAAGGGGCAGACGGTCGTCGACTGCACCCTCGGGCTGGGCGGCCACTCGGCGGAACTGCTGGGCCGCGGCATCCGCGTGATCGGGCTCGACCTGGACCCGGAAAATCTCCAGGCCGCCCGGGAACGCTTCGAGATCCAGGGGGGCGACTTCTCGCTGCACCACACCAATTTTGCGGGGCTCCCCAAGGTGCTGGGCGAGCTCGGCATCGACCGCGTGGACGGCATCCTCGCCGACCTGGGCGTCTCGAGTCCGCACATCGACGATGCGCGCCGCGGCTTCTCCTACCGGCGTCCGGGCCCTCTCGACATGCGCATGGATCCGACGCGGGGCAAGACGGCCGCGGAGCTGCTCGACCGGATGGGCGAGGAGGAGCTCGCGCAGGCGATCCTCGAGCTGGGCGACGAGGAGGATGCCCCGGCGATCGCGGCCCTGATCATCCGGCGCCGTCCGATCCGGACGACCCAGCAGCTGATGGAGCTGGTCTGCGAGGCCCGCGATTTCACGGTGCAGCGCGCCGCGGGGGCCAAGCTCCACCCGGCCGCGCGGACCTTCCAGGCGATCCGGATGCTCGTCAACCGGGAGCTGCCGAATCTGGAGCGGCTGCTCGCCATCCTCCCCGAGAGCCTGGTGCCCGGGGGAACGGCGGCGATCATCAGCTTCCATAGCGGGGAGGACCGCCTCGTGAAGCAGGCCTTCCGCGAGGGTCTCCGGTCCGGGATCTACGGGGCGATCAGCGAGGAGGCGATCCTGGCGACCGAGGACGAGAAGCTGGCGAATTCGCGATCGCGGTCCGCTAAACTGCGCTGGGCGCGTACTCCCAGGAAGAAGAGCCGTGGAGGCGAAGGATGAGGATTCTGGCTATGGCGATGCTGCTGGCAAGCGGGCCCGGCGACGAGATCAATGCCCCGGTGAAGGACGCCGTCAATCCCGAAGTCCCCTCGCTCCTCGAACTCTATACCTGGTTCCACACGAACGTCGAGCTTTCCCTCAAGGAGGAGAAGACCTCGGCGAAGTTCGCCGCGGAACTCCAGGCCGCGGGGTGGACCGTCACGGACCACGTCGGGGGCTTCGGCGTGGTCGGCGTCCTCCGCAACGGGGAAGGCCCGTCCATCCTCCTGCGCATCGACATGGACGGCCTCCCGGTCAAGGAAGAGACCGGCCTGGCCTACGCGAGCACGAGCGGGGCGATGCACGCCTGTGGCCACGACTCCCACCTCACGATGGGGGTCGGGGTCGCGCGCGTCCTGAGCAAGCTGAAGGACCGCTGGGCGGGCACGGTGATCCTGGTGGGGCAGCCCGCGGAAGAGATCGTCCGCGGCGCGCGGATGATGATCGAGGATCCGAAATTCCGGGACGCCATCCCGGTTCCCCCCTCGGCCTGCCTCTCGGTGCACGACTTCACGGGCCAGGCCGGAACGGTGGGCGTCTGTTCGGGCTTCGCGTCGGCCAACACGGACAGCCTGGACATCGTCATCACGGGCAAGGGGGGCCACGGGGCCTGGCCCCAGAAGACGGTCGATCCGATCGTGATCGGGTCGGAGATCGTGATGTCGCTCCAGACGATCGTCAGCCGCAAGCTGGCGCCCGGGACCCGGGCGGTCATCACGGTCGGGTCGTTTCATTCGGGAACCAAGCACAACATCATCCCGAACGAGGCGAAGCTCCAATTGACCGTCCGCTCCTATGAGGCGGAGGTGCGCGAGAAGCTGCTGTCGGAGATCCGCCACATCGCCGAAAGCATCGCGGAGGCGCATCACGCGCCGAAGAAGCCGGAGATCACGCTGGTCGATTCCTGTCCTGCCGGCTACCACGATCCGGCGCTGTCGGAACGGATGATCGGGGTCTTCGAGCGCCTGCTGGGGAAGGACAACGTGAGGCGCGAGGACCCGGTCATGGGTGGGGAGGACTTCGGCCTCTTCCCCAAGCATTTCGGCGTGCCGGGCCTGCAGTTCCGGGTGGGGGGGGCGAAGCCGGGCCACGATCCGGAAGTCGGCCTGCACTCCAGCAAGTGGGCGGTGGATCCGGAGCCGACGCTGCGGACGGGAACGACGGCCTTCGCGCGGGCCTGCTTGGAGCTTCTGGGAAAGAAATAGATGGTCCCGGAGCCGTCCTTCCCCCTTCCGGCGAACGTCCGCCGGACCGCCTGCGGGCTTTTCCTGATGTCCGGCGCCTCCGGCCTGATCTTCGAGGCCCTCTGGACCTATCAGGCCACCCTGGCCCTGGGGAGCAGCGCGGGGGCCGTCAACGCCGTTCTGGCCGCCTTCATGGCGGGGCTCGCCCTGGGCAACGTCCTGTCGCTGCGCCATGCCGTCTGGAGCCTTCGGACGTACGCGATGCTCGAGACGCTGATCCTCGTCAGCGGCCTCTCGGCCCTGGTCCTCCTGCCGCATCTGGGCGGACTCCTGGCGCCGGCCCTGGGAGCGCTCGCTCCCCATCCGGCGCTCTTGAATCTGCTCCGATTCCTGCTGGCGTTCCTGATCCTGGCGCTGCCGAGCACGGCCATGGGCATGACCCTGCCCGCCCTCGTCCAGGCCCTCGGTCGGGAGCACGCGTCCTTCCGCTCCGTCCTGGCGGGACTCTACGGCTGGAATACGGCGGGCGCGATCGTGGGCGTCCTGGCCGCCGAGATCCTTCTGCTTCCGAGGATCGGCGTGATCGGCGCGGGAGTCGCGGCCGCGCTCCTGAACGGCGCCGCGGCCGTGGGCGCCTGGACCCTGGGGCGCTCCGGGGGCGGGGCGCCCCCCGCCTCGGCCGCCGCGCCGTGGGACGGCACCGTTCCCTCCGGCGTCCGGTGGCCGCTCCTGGCGGTCTTCCTCGCGGGCTTTGCGCTGCTCGCGCTGGAGGTCGTCTGGTCCCGATTCCTGGCCCTCTTCGTGCCGAACAGTTCGCTGGCCTTCGCGCTGATGCTGGCCACCGTCCTGGCGGGCATCGCGCTGGGAGGGATGGCGGGCGGCTCCCCCCGGATCGGACGCCGCAGCGGCGGGCTGCTTCCGGCGGGCGCCGGGATTGCGCTGCTCGTGTCCTACGCCGCGTTCCCCCTCCTGCACCGCTCGGAGGACGCCGTCCTCGCCGATCCCCTGGGCATCGTCGGGATCAGCGTCCTGCTCCAGTTCCCCGTCTCCTTCCTGAGCGGCGCCTTCTTCACCCTCGCGGGCAGCGAGCTCCGGGACAAGGTCGGATCGTCCCAGGCCTCCGCCGGCCTGCTGGTTCTCGCCAACACGATCGGCGCGGCGGCGGGCGCGATCGTGGGCGGCTATCTCCTCGTCCCCGGTCTCGGCGTCGAGGCGTCCTTCGTGGCGATTTCGGTGATCTATGCGGTCATCGCGGCCATCTGGGTCCGCTCGGTCGGCGCCCCGGGGCGCTGGGTCCTCGCGGCCGCCGCGGCCTGGGCGTGCGCCCTGGCGGTGTTTCCGTTCGGGCTGTTCCAGCGGGTCCATATCCCCGCGCTCGTGAGACGCTGGGCTCCCCAGCCCGAGTCGACCATCCTGGCCGTTCGGGAAGGACTGACCGAAACGCTCGTCTACGTCCAGGCGCGCGAGTTCGGTCAGCCCCTCTACACGAGAATGATCGCCAACTCGTTTTCGATGTCGTCGACGGCGGTCTCGAGCGACCGCTACATGAAGCAGTTCGTCTACTGGCCGGTGGCGCTCCATCCCGCGCCGAAACGGGCGCTCCTCATCTGCTTCGGGGTCGGCGGCACCGCCCGGGCGCTGACCCGGACGCGCGAGCTCGACCACATCGACGTGGTCGACCTCTCCCGGGACATCCTCGAGATGAGCGATCTGCTCTTTCCCGATCCGGCGACCCATCCGCTCAAGGACCCGCGCGTCCGGGTTCACGTCGAGGACGGCCGCTTCTTCCTCCAGACGCGATCCGAGACCTGGGACATCATCACCGGCGAACCTCCGCCGCCGGAACTGCCCGGCGTGGCGGGCCTGTATTCGCGCGAATACTTCCAGCTGCTGAAGGACCGGCTGTCGGACGGGGGCATTGCGACCTACTGGCTTCCCATCCACAGCCTGTCGGAGCCGTCGTCGCGCTCGATCCTGAGGGCGTGGTCGGAGGTCTTCGAGCACTGCTACCTCTGGCGCGGCTGTCAGAAGGATCTGATCCTCACGGGCTTCAAGGGCCGGCCGTCGCCGTGCTCCGAGGAGCGCTTCGCCGCCCAGTGGAGGGATCCGGAGGTCGCGGCGGACCTGCTGGAGGTCGGACTCGAGACGCCCGAAACCCTGGGGACCGGGTTCATCGGGGACGCCGACTATATCCGCTCGATCACCGCCGACCAGGCGCCGACCGCGGATGCGTTCCCGAAACGGATCGTCGCGCCGGGGATCGAGCCGAAGACCCTCTTCAACGAGTGGTACGACATTCCCGCCTGCGCCGAGCGTTTCCGCCGGAGCGCGGCCCTGGGGGCGCTCTGGCCGCCGGACCTGAGGCGGAGGACCCAGGAGTATTTCCAGTGGGAAGGGGTCTTGACGACGTTGGGCACCCTTCCCGGGGAACCGCAGTTCCCGGACTTCGCGAAGCTCCATCGGCTCTGCACGACGACGCGGCTCGAGGCGCCCGTCCTGTATCTCCTGTCCTGCAATCGGGACGGTCAGCGCGCGGTCGCGCGCGCCCAGGCCGGCGAGCGGCTGAAGGCGGCGGCGCAGTTTCAGCTGGGCGCCGGGGCGCTGTCCAGGCGGGAGTATGGGAAGGCCGCCGACCATTTCCTCCGGTCGGTGGGAGGGGAAGGGATGCGGCGGATTCATCTGGGCGCGTGCCTCTTCGCGCTGTGCATGGCGGGCCGGAAGGAAGAGGCCGACCGGACCTTGAGCGGCCTCTGGGACGAGGAGAAGATGAAGGCCATTCCGGCCGGGTACTGGACCTGGATGACGACGACGTTCGACCTCAAGATCCCACAAGGGCGGACCCGGCGGCCGTAGGGGGCCCCTCGGCCCGGATTCCCGACGCGGGATCGAGGTAACGGCGGGATCGGGGGCGGAGTCTCAGGATCATGCTCACGAAGATCGAGAGCCGCGTCGTGCGGCAGCCCGACAGCCGGGTTCGACGGGCCTGGTATCAGAGCGCCACCGCCGAAGTCGTCCTCCACCACGACGCCGACACCGGAGCCTTCCTGTCGTTCGAGATCGACTTTGAGGGCTGCGCCGGGGTCCGCCGCGCCTACGTCTGCTGGGCCCGCGGGGTCGGCGTCCGCACCGGCTCGGTCAACGTCGGCGACGAGGGCGGCCCGCTCAAGTACAAGGCTTCCCCCGTGGTCGTCTGGGACTTCCGGAACCGCTCCCGGCTCGTCGACGAGGCCCGCCGCCTCATCGAGGGCTCCTCCATCGAAGAAGGCATCCGCGAGAGCATCCTCCGCCACCTGTCGCCCGGCACCCTTCCGGCGTGATGGCGCCTTCTCAATTCTTGATTCTTGTCCTCCCCGTGCCATACTAGCCCTCACTCCATGAACGATCTCTGGTCCTCCTACCGGGACGGGGCCTGCAGTCTGTCGATGGCTCTGGCCCTCGGCCTGGGGTCGGGCCTCCTGGTCCGCCTTCTCGCCTTCCTCCTGCTCCGGCCTCTCATCCGGATCTTCGCGCGCAAGGACCTCCCCAAGATCATCCAGTCGCGCCTGCGGCGCAGCGGATTCGCCATGACCGTCGCGAGCCTGGCTCTGGCGGTCTACGTCGTGTGCCACGCGTACTGGCCGCCGGGCATCCGCTCCCACAAGCTGCCGTACGAGCTGTCGGAGCTCCTCCTCATCGTGTTCGCCGGATACGTCTTCCTCGAGGTCCTGCTCAGCTTCTTCGCCGACTGGCTGCCCGGCGTGCGGAATCAGGCGCCGATGGCGCCCATCATCAAGGACCTCGTCCGTGCCCTGGCCCTGGTGGGCGTGGGCCTGATGGGCGTGCGCAACGCGTTCCCCGACGTCGACATCGGCGCGGTCATGACGACGTCGGCCATCCTCTCCGTCGTGGTCGGCCTCGCCCTGCAGGAAAGCCTGTCCAACGTCTTCGCGGGCATCATGCTCACCA
>Ga0070731_10004384_pt1 | contig 12186 bp, 11 predicted proteins | sample Coa_R1_2_FD_66448 | JGI IMG/M metagenome (GOLD analysis project Ga0070731, IMG submission 66448) | Surface soil microbial communities from Centralia Pennsylvania, which are recovering from an underground coalmine fire - Coalmine... | ecosystem: Environmental > Terrestrial > Soil > Unclassified ... | reverse complement strand
AGCGTGGAAACGAACTGGAGTCGCGCCGCGCGGCGCGAGCACGCTGTGATTCTGTGCTACTGGCTTGGCGCACGCCAATCGTATCTCTGGGCGATTGCGCCGTCGGGCGCGATCAAGCTTTTTCTTTTGCCGCCCGAAGATCAGATCGATCCCATCGTGCAATCGTATGGCAACGCGCTGCTCGGTCCTCGCGACCCGCTCGAAACCGCGAATCCCGATGGCGCGCGCCTCTACCAGATGCTCGTCGCTCCAGCCGCTCCACTGATCCCGAGGAACTCTCGCGTGGTGATCGTTCCCGACGGCAGCCTCTGCGGCCTGAACTTCGAGACTCTGCTGGTCTCATCGCCCACGCCGCACTACTGGATCGATGACGCGATCGTCGCCTACGCCGATTCGCTCCTTCTCGTGGCCGCCGCAAAGCCTTCGCCGCCGCCAAAGCCCGCGCGTCTTCTCCTGATCGGCGATCCGGTGTCGCCCGGCGAGGATTTTCCTCCGCTGCCGCAAGCCGCGGTCGAAATGAGTCACGTCGAGAAATATTTCCCGGCGAAAGAAACGACGGTCTTCTCCGGTCGCGGCGCGACTCCCGCGGCGTACTTGCAAAGCAAGCCGGCCCAGTTCTCCTACATCCATTTCGTCGCGCACGGCACATCGAGCGAACTGCGTCCTCTCGAATCGTCCGTCGTTTTGACGAAGCAGGGTGATTCCTTCAAGCTCTACGGCCGCGACATCGTCGGGCTCCCTCTGAACGCCACGCTCGTCACCATCTCTGCGTGCAGCGGCGTCGGCTCGCGGAATTATTCGGCGGAAGGGATTGTCGGTTTGTCGTGGGCGTTCCTCCGGGCGGGCGCTCGCGGCGTGATCGCCGCGCTCTGGGAGGTCGACGACGCCTCCACCGCAAACCTGATGGATGGGCTCTACGCGCAGATCAGCACGGGGAAGGATCCCGCGGTCGCGCTGCGCAATGCCAAGCTAGCATTGCTGCACTCCGAGGGCGTCTATCGCAAGCCGTTCTACTGGGCGCCCTTCCAGTTTTACCTCGGGCTCTAACGCGTGGAGTGTCGCCGCTGCGCCATGTGCCGGGCGGTTTCACGCCCGATTACCCCACGAGCTCGCGAATCAGAGTAGCCCTTGCCTCCGAAAGTATCTAAAATCAATGCACATGTCGGGGCGTAGCGCAGCCTGGTAGCGCGCCTGCCTTGGGCGCAGGAGGTCTGGAGTTCAAATCTCCACGCCCCGACCAATCTTTTCTTAGACTTGCGAGCATCTCAAAAAAGCCCTTCCCCCGAGTGTGGGGAAAATTACGGGGACCTATTGCACCATCCCCAACTTCGCTTCCGCTTCTTGTATTTTCACCGCACGGTACCGCTCGAGTTTCGCAGCAGCTTCCACCTTGTAGTGCTCGGCGATCTTTACGTACCGCATCGTCATCCCGATCTCCGAGTGCCCCAAGATTTTCTGCAGGATGGTCACATCGGTGCCAGACAGAATGGACCGCGTGGCAAAGGTGTGACGCAGGTTGTAAAGGTCAATGGCACCCCTCAAGCCGATCTTTCCGCAAACACGATCATGTGCTTTGCGTACCGACCCGAGATGGGCGGCTGGTTTTGTTTTGCTGGGGAATACCCAGTAATCATTGGGATGTTTCTGCCGACGTTTGCTAAGCAATTCGTACACTTCCTTGCTCATCGACAGACTGCGCTTGGCGTTCTTAGTCTTCCCGCGCACGATGAAGATTGTGCGGTTGAAGAAATCAAGGTTGGCATAGGTCATGCGAAACACTTCGTCCGGTCGCATGCCCTGTCCGAGCATAATGATCGCGACGCTCTTGAGAGGCTCAGACGCCAAAGCCATATACTTGAGCTCCTCTTCGAACGAAAGAATGTGAACGTCCGGGATCTCCTCTGGGAAGGGTTGCACTTTTCGTGCAGGGCTTTGCCAGAGAAGTCCATCGTCAACGGCCATGTTTAGAATTTTCTTGAGGGTACTCAGCTCACGGTTCACCGTTGCCGGCGAAACGGCCTGAGTGTCGCTCCCCCTTTTGAAGTCCTTCGCACGAGCGCTTTTGTAATCTTCGATCATGCTCTTGGTGATTTGGTCCAGGAATTTTCCCTTGAACCGTTTGAGCAGGAATTTGAGACTGTTGTTGTGGAGATCGATTGTGTTTTGAGCTAGTGGGATTTCGATCCGGCGAAGAAACGTTTTGACGTATTCTTCGAAGAGGGGTGGTTGCTCGCGTGGACGCAGGCCATGAGTTCCCTGGATCAGTTCGGTTTTCAGAACCGATTCCACGTTTTCGGCTGCGCGTTGGTTGGTTAATCGGGTCGACTTGTGATATCGGCGGCCGCCGAATTCAAAGTCGTAGTAGTAGTGTCTACCGCGTTTGTGGACTGCCAAACAAGCTACCTCCTTTCGGGGCTTTGGCCCGAGTTAACCGACACTAGTCTTTTCGCGAGCCACGCGTCAATGTCACTTTCTCGATAGCGCACGCATTTCTTGCCCAGCCGGACAAACGGAATCTCTTTCTTGAGCCAACGCCATTGCGCCAGGGTTTCAGGCGAGAGGCCTGTTAACCTTGCGACTTCGTCGGTCGTCAAAAGCTTCACCACAACTCACCTCTGCGATGGGTAAGGTTCCGCCTAGGGGCCGAATCCCCGCGGTCGATTGGAGCGACCGCTGTCCAAGGATCTTTGTACATCTCCGGCGGACCTGGCGCGAACAGCGGCCACCTGGTCCCGAGTCGCAAAGTAGGGCGAAGGGACAACTCGCGCGGAGTTCGGGATCGTCTTCGAAGGTTTCGCGCCAATACACGGCCTAAGCTGCTGGTTTTATGTGACTTTCCCCAAGCGACACCGAGCAAGTTTATTTGTTACCGGTCGGTTCGAATGAAATTCGCTGATACGAGGCGATTCGGGTCACACGCGCGGAAAAACTGCCAGTCACATGTTCTCGCACTACTTTGGGCCAGCTTGCGAAGTAATCCGCTGGTCCGTCACACACTCACCAGCTTGACCATTTAGCCTAGGCTTGAGCCGGGGGCACGAGATGCCTCCCCGAGGCGCGCCTTCAAGTCGTCCAGCCATGTTAGCGGATTCCGCCGATGGATGATACGACACAGGAACCCCAGCTCCTCGGCGACGTTCTTCCGGTTTCGCAAGATTTCCTCCTTAGCAATCAGGCAATAGCGGGACAAGAATGCCGTCATCGAAACGGGCTTCGAGAACAGATAGGTTGCATGGCCGAGTTGTGGGGTTTCTACGACCACCACTCGCTCAAGATCAAAAATATATTCAGCCCGAAAGAGATAAAGATGCCGTGTTCTTCGACACAATTCCGTGTAGTAGAAATCCTCATAATCCGCTTTCCACGTTATTAGCGAAACGTCAAAATCTCCTGGGATCCCGAGATGAGAGCAAAGCCGTTGCAACTCGTCCCTCTCGATGGGGGCAGATTCCACGCGCGCTCGAACTTCTTCGAGACATTCCGCAAACTGCCCGAAGCGGCGGTAGTTGCACTGGGTTTTACTGATCTGGTCGGAGATGCCTTCCGGCAGCGTTACTTCGATGCGACTGGGGAGCGCCGTTTCCCACGTCCGCAGTTTCCAAGCTCCCTTGTGAACTCGATAGCTCCCCGTCTGAACAAAGACGGCCTTGATTCCGACGCGAACGCCCAACAAGTGCTTCCAGCGACTCCAACTTGAATCCCAGGGCAGTGGCAGCACGATGCGATCCAAATGGACTTCGAGCTTGCGATGCGGATCGCGAAATAGCGCTGAATTATCGTAGAACGTGCAGCTTCTGAGCGGTGCTCGGATGAATTTCGTGGACTGCTGCGGGCGAAAGGATAAGACACGGGATACGAAAAAAGTTGAACCATCTCGTGAACGAGTTCCTGACGCGAGTATCGAGCCGAATCCACAATAGGGAAATGGCGCGATTTCCGAACCTGCGAGCAACTGGTCGTAAGATTCCCGCAGTTCTGGTAACGCAAGCATGTTAAACGCCCGCTCCAAACCGCGAATCGATCGAACGGACGCACCCGACGCGCGAAGTTCCAAAGTACGGAGCTTGAATGCAATGCGCAGCTCCGAGGCCGCCGCTGTCCGATTGACTTGAAGGAGTCGATAGAAAGAAGGCTGCTGATCCCAACTGCGCTGCCGATCGACCGCGTAGAAATAGTCTCTGATCGAGTCGCAAGGAAGGTACACGTTTGCGATACCCAATTGATGGCCGCGAAGCTCGGTCACCACAGCGGGATGGTTCGCAGTGCCTCGTTTGGGTTGCCGCGCGTAACCGATCTCGGCAAAGAGCAGGTCTTGCTTGCTACGGTGGAGCGCTGTTCTGCGGATGTAGATCTCAGCGCCTGGACTCTCCTCGGGCCTCAGAGGAAAACTTAAGGTGTCGCCGGCAAGAAGGAACCTAGCCAGAATCGTCGGGAGCAAGATAGAGGTCCCATCGGCGAAGACGCATTCAGCCTTGAAGTCACTCCTAAGATGGCTTCGTTGAAGAACGCGCTCACAAATCCCCGCTGCTGGGGCCCCGCCGCTATGGCTGACGACCGACATGAGCGCGAGAAACCTAACATTTGAAACCTGACGTTGCCAAACGTGCTGATTGCGTGTGCTAAGAACTCCGGACCCACTTCACGCAGCTTACGTGGTCGTCCAGTAACTCATGAGGGGCAATGGCGCCGGAAGCACTTTCATGGCCTATTCGGGAGGATTGCCTTGAAACTCTATTGTGCGGACCTTTTCTGCGGTGCAGGAGGAACCAGCAGTGGACTGGTAGCGGCCGCGCATGAGATGGGATTCGAAGTCGAGCTCATCGCGATCAATCACTGGCCGGTTGCCATCGCCACGCATTCGGCAAACTATCCCTGGGCAAAACACATCTGCGCGCGCATCGAAGAGGTACGGCCTCGAGATGTTGTTCCCCGAGGGCGCCTGCACCTTCTGGTTGCATCCCCTGAATGCATTTTTCACTCAGTCGCTCGCGGCGGTCGGCCAATCGAAGATCAGAAACGCGTGCCGGCTTGGGGTGTCGTGCAATGGGTGCAGGAGCTGTTTGTCGATAATCTGATCATCGAGAACGTTCCTGAATTTACTCGCTGGGGTCCGTTGGGAGCAAACGGTAAGCCGCTCAAACGGAAAGCTGGCGAGACGTACCAAGCGTTTCTCCAAGCGCTGCGTTCGCTTGGCTACCGATTGGATGAGCGCGTTCTCTGCTGCGCCGATTATGGCGACGCCACGACGCGCAGGCGTCTATTCATTGTGGCTACGCGCAAGGGCTCTCCGACTTGGCCCATGCCTTCCCACGGGCCGCGAGAAAAGGTCTCGGCGCAATCGTCACTCTTTCCGGAGCCATCTCTCAAACCGTGGCGCCCGGCACGCGAGATTATCGATTGGCAGCTCAAAGGCAAGAATATCCTCGCTCGGAAGAAGCCGCTGGCAGAAAAGACGCTCAAGCGAATCGCGGCTGGCATGAAAAAGATCAATGGTCTCGATATCGAGCCCTTCCTGGTGATGCTGTACGGAACAAACAACACGCGCTCGGTTGAGCAACCGCTGCCCACCGTTACCGCAAGCGGCCAGCACATCGGATTGTGTGAACCGTTTCTATTGTCGCAGGCGTCCGGCGGCGCAGCACGGCCGGTCGAGCATCCTGTCCCGACGATCTGCGCCAAAGGTGCGGTACAGATCGTCCAACCGTTCCTGATTCCTTTCTTCGGCGAAAGAAAAGGCCAACAGCCTCGCACACATACAGTCGATGATCCTGTTCCTACCGTGACCGGCCACGGAGCCGGCGGCGTGGTTGAGCCTTTCGTGGTTGCGCTCGACCATCAGGGCGGCAACGGTCCGTACATTAATTCAGTGGCGGAACCAGCACCGACGATTACGACGAAGGCCCCGCTCGGCCGTGCAGAACCCTTCCCTATCGCCGCCGGAGGTCCGGAACAGGTCGGTGAACCTGGATCTGTCGACCCATCCCTTGTGCCTCAATTGAGTGAACAGCAGGCCCGGTCGATCGAACGGCCGCTCAACACCGTTACGACCCCAAGCCGCGGGATCGGGCTTGTCGAACCTTTCTTGGTTGCTGCGGGCGGTCCGCAAGGTAAAGGGCGGAATCCGAAGAGCGTGAATGAGCCGCTCGACACGGTACTGACGGACAATCATGACGCCCTAGTCCAGCCTTTCGTCGTGGCGGTCAACCAAGGTGACGGAGCTCAATCGGCGTCCAACGACCGCTGCCGACCTGTGAATGAACCTCTGCCCACCCTGACCTGCAAGAACGGATTCGGTGTAGTCGAACCTTTTCTTCTTCCCCATCAGCACGGAAACGACACGGAGGAGAACGTGCGGAGTGTCGAGGAGCCAATGCCAACCGTGACCGCAACGAGTTCGGATATGTTCCTAGTCGAACCGTACCTCTCGAAATACTACGGGAACGGGGCTTGCCAGCCCGTTGACGAACCGCTCGACGCTGTCACGACGAAAGACCGGTTCGGTCTTGTTGAGCCCTATTTGATTCCTGTCGGCGATAATCGTTACCTCGGCATCCATTTCCGCATGCTTCAACCGCATGAATTAGCAGCCGCGCAAGGCTTCGTCAAGAATTACAAATTCCACGGCAACAAGTCCACACAAGTGAAGCAGATAGGAAATGCCGTGCCTCATTACACGGCGAAGGCGCTATGCCGAGAGAGACTCCGGCAATATCTGGACCGCGATGGCAAAGCGCCCATCCGTCAAGAAAGCGCGTAGCGAGAGCCCTCCGTGGGGGGGATTGTGGGTATCAGACTGGCCTGCAGTTCCCCCGAGGCGCTCAGATCTTTCCCCGAGAAATCAGTCGCGCAATTGCGCAAGGGTGATCAGAAATGATTCACACATTCCGAGACGTTCAATTCATGTCAGCCGCTCAGAAAACGACGACGCTGCGAGCCTGGGTCCGCTTCCTCAAGAGTGGACTGCAGTTCCAGCAGTTTACAAGGGCTCTGTACGACCACTTGATCCAGCACTGCAGCTTCATTGCTCACTACAGCCGTGCGGGTTTTTACAGCCACTACTTCCAGACAGGGCATTCAACTGCTGTCTTTCTGTCGCAATTCGATTCGCGAGGCCCGTGCCTCTCAGTGGAATACGGTGGCACCTATTGGACATCCGGCGATCACGAGGACATTAACCGAGCCATGATCGCCGAAGCCCAAGCGTTTATCCCTTCGTTGCTCGAAAATGCCCGACGCAGGCAAAAAGCCGCCGATATCGGGACCGCTACAGTTCTTCTCGCCAGGCACGGAATCTCCCTTGAAGGAGACGCGAAAGTCGACGGCGGAGAGCAACCAGTGGCCGAGGTGCCGGAACCCTCGCAAAAACCTTTGCCTTACGCTTGAACGGGCAAGGCGTGCCGCTTCGATTTTTTGCAGCAATCTTTGACAGCCGAACCAGGAGGTTCCGATGCGTCTCGCCGGCCGTGAACGTCTGGGTTTCTACCCGCTTCCGATTCCCGAGGCCAAACGGATTCGTAACTTTCTAAGTTTCCAAGACCAGACCTGCTCGACCCTTGACCCCTGCATTGGAGAAGGCGCTGCGCTCGCGGAGGTGACGAGGGATGCACAGGCCCTACGGTATGGGATCGAGTTGGATGCCCAAAGAGCGACGCTTGCGCGGTCGTCGGCCGATGACGTCATTCATGGCAACTGCTTTGACGTGCAGTGCTTGGTTGAATCTTTCTCGCTCGTCTATCTGAACCCGCCTTACGACTTTGAGATCGGTGAGGGCAAATCCCAACGAATGGAGAAATCGTTTCTGGATCATACCTACCGTTGGCTCAAACGCGCCGGCGTCCTAGTGATGGTCATCCCGTCGGATCACATTCACGATTGCGCCCAGATCCTTTCGTCTCAGTTCAGGGACGTTCACGTCTATCGGCTCAGCGAACCGGAAAGTGTGAAGTATAAACAAGTAGTAGTGTTTGGAATTCGCCGTACGCGCCAAGAGCGGGACCGATTGCAGGATCGCGACATAACGCGGGCACGCCTCTGGTACGAGTCTGCGGCGAGGAATGCCGACAGACTTTCTCCTCTACCTGCTGACGCTGACCGCCAGTATGCCGTGCCGCCGGGCGAGCCGGTCCGATTGGTTTACAGGGGCCTTCCCCTGGATCAAATCGAGGATCTGCTTCCGAAATCGTCGGCTTATCGGCAAGCTGCCGCCATCTTGTTCGCCAGGCCTTCGGACTTAAACGGTCGTCCGCTGACTCCGTTGCACGGAGGGCACGTGGGATTGCTCTGCACGGCAGGGATGCTGAATGGAATCTTCGGTGAAGCTGAAAACAGGCATATCGCGTATTGGCAGTCGGTCAAACTCGTTGACACAACGGAAGAAGAGGAAGACGGAGCCACAGTGATTCGGGAAAGGGAGCGGTTCTCGAATGAGCTGACGTTGATTTCTTGCACGGGGGAGATTGTGAGTCTGAGATAGCCGCTCTGCCGAGGAGGGAACGAAGTTATGAGCGACCGATGCTGCTCGACTCTTATCTGCGCTCAGCGAGACAAAGAAGTCTTCGAAAAGATGGCTTACTCAGTGCAGGAATGCCCGCCGCTCACAGTGGATGAAACGAGATTTCGCATGGAGTGGTGATGTTCGCAGAGGAAGCAGCCAACGGAAACTACGATCCGCTGACCAACCTCAAAGGCGTTTCTTTCATTGTCTGTAACGGATCTTATTCAGGCACCTTTGGGGATCACCTCATCGTTTCAGACGGCAAAGAGTGGCACTACTCCGAAGCTCTGCATGAGAGCAGCTATCCCGCTGTCCGCGTGGAACCCGGCGGGACTGTTCAGTCGGCAGAAGTAGATGACGCACGGAAATACTGGGCGGCGTATTCCAAAGACAGTCGCTGCGATCCGCAGCTCGCGCACCTGCCCCCCACTCAGGCGACTTGCCCCTCAATTCGTCCCCACCGAAAACGCCGTGGAGTCTAAGAGTGCGGAGAAAACATTGCCATGCAAAACGCACATGAACGCTTTGGAACCCTGGAGTTCGTCAAACGGATGAAAGACACGACGACACGCGTTCGGGTCTATGTCGACCGAGCCGTTGTGGAACCTCCAAAGGACCAGCGGGGTCAGGGAGCGGCTCACTTGATATCGATGATCGGAAGCGACTCCGAGATCGGTGCTTTATGGGCGGGAGTCGCCGAAGGAGCGTTGTTCCAGATTCATTTGACGGGTCGCTCGCCGATGATGGTGTCACTTGGAACTGAGGCGCAGTGCTTTCGCGGGAGCGTGGTGGTCTCGAACCGAGAACGGCCCGTTCGCCACCTAGTGGCAATTTCTTCAGACTTGGCCAGGACGAAGCCAGGGGCGGATCGGGAGGGAGCGCGGACAGTTTTGTGCGATAGCGATCCGGTTTTTGTATTGTACCGCGTGGCAGCCCGGTTCGGTTTGCCGGTCCTGCCGGCCTGGGCGCCGTGGTTCATGACGGAACTCAGAGCACGGAAGGCGATCCGTCCGTTGCTCGGATTGGGCTGCTCACCTGTACTGGTGAGCGGAAGCAAGGCTGCGTTTCTCAAGTGGATGAGCAAAGCTCTAAAGGAGCGCTCAATTAGCATTCCGGACGAGGGCGGCTCGATAACGTGGGAACTGCCGATGACATCGCTGGAACGGCCTCAACTGGAAGGCAACCTCGAAGTAAGCCCCTCCGGACAGCGCAGAGAGTGAAAGCAAAGAAAGAGGAGACTTATGACCATTGTCCTCTCAGTGTGGGGCAACGATTCCGACCGTGGCCTTGGGTTTGACTACGCGATCGTGGAAGGCGGGGCGGCGTTCCTGAATCTCGCTCGCCGGCGAATCACCCTTCTTCGCGAACAAAAGGAGCTCTCGATCCTTCTCTAGAGGAGCTGCGCTACTGGAACTTTTCCGTCCAATATTTCAACCTCTCGATGAGTCATCCATCGCAGCCTGACGATGGAACGTGCTCCAAGTTAGCTGAGTCGATTGATGCCCTGGGAGTGGACACCCGAGAAGCGGTGATTGCCCCGACGGATTTCAGCGTTCCCGAAGAATGCGTGGGAGCGGTGGAGAGCGCCCAGATGATCGTCCGCGAAGAAGGTGTCGCCTTCCGTGCTCTGCTGAAGCACAGCGACACAGGCGTGACCACGGCCGAGATTCCATCGTCAATGATCGAAGCGGCTCCTGCATCCGTTACGAAGTAGAATCCCTCCCCGCTGATCTGCCTAGCTCAACCGAAGCCGCAACGAGGATAAAATCATGCAACTTCCGAGCGACCTTAACGAATACCTGCGTTCCCGCGCGTCCGAGCTAGCCGAGAGAATCCTTCGCACTTTTCCTCCGCTTCACGGAATTGATGACCCGGAATCGCCTCTCATCGCCAATCTGTTGCGCAAACCGTTCCCCGCACAAGTGCTCGCGATCATGGGCGTGGTCAAACGGTGGAACGAGGCACGCGGCGCGGCGGCGATCGCAGAGTGCGGAACAGGAAAGACGCTGATTTCGCTAGGTGCCGTGCACGTCCACAGCGACCGAAAGCCCTTCAACGCCTTGGCAATGGTTCCGCCTCAACTGGTTGAGAAGTGGGCGAGAGAGGCGTTTGTAACTCTGCCTCGCGTGCGAGTTTTTTATATCGACGGTCTCCGCACTCCGACCAGTTCCGCGGCCAACGTCGGTGTCAACGAAGTCTGCCTGCGGAACGGACGCATCGTCCGGGAAGGGCTGCGAACGACGCTCACAGAATTACGGCAGCGGAAAACGTCTCGCACCGCACGTGCAAGATGGGATTCCATTTGTGGGCTGCCGGCTCTCTTCGTGGTTGGGCGTGATCGGGGAAAACTCAGCTACTTCTGGCGTCACGCCTATGCCTTTGCCCGGTGCGGCCGCTACCAAGGGAGCGTGGTAAACGCCGACAGCGGCCGTCCCGTTTACTTGAGCGAAGACGGCGAACGACTCTTGAGCGACGACTTCAAGGAGGCCAAGTTGAGTGAAATTCTGGGCGGCAAGAACGGCGACGGATCCGACAAGTCACGCCGCCCTCTGTACAGTGCGTTGTGGGAAGCGGACGGATCGAAAGTCCGCCGTTTCGCGCCCGTAGATTTCATCGGGCGATACATGCCGGATTTCTTCGACTATGCGATCGCTGACGAGGTCCACGAGCTGAAGGGCGACACCGCCCAGGGCAATGCACTGGGGACTCTGGCAGGGTGCGCGCGACGAACCGTCGCCCTTACCGGGACGCTGCTCGGAGGGTACGCCGACGAGGTGTTCAACATTCTCTTTCGTCTGGAGCCGGCAAAGATGGTTCGGGAAGGATTTGAACATGGCGAAATTGGCCTTCGGTGTTTCACCGAGACCTATGGGTTGCTCGAAAAGATCACCGTCATCGAGCCGTCGGATAACGCGTGCTCCGAAGCTCGGGTAACGAAACGTATTCGTCGCCGGCCCGGCGCCTCACCGCTCCTCTTCGGCCGTTTCCTGATGAGTCTTGGAGCGTTCATCTCGCTCGAGGACATCTCGGAAGCGCTACCGCCGTATCGCGAAGAAGTCATCACTGTGGAGATGGATGCTCCGCTGCGCGATGCCTACAAAAAGCTGGAAGAGGACGTAAAGAAGGCATTGCAGGAACATCGCCGCAATCCAACGGTAATGAGCGTGGCGCTCAATGCCTTGCTGCTCTATCCGGACCGGCCGTTTGGACTTGGCGATCTCTACGGATACGAACGCGATCCCGAAACGAAGAAGCGCGTGAGCTTCCTGATCGCAGAAACGAAGGATTTGAGTCAGGACTGCGTCTACGCCAAAGAGCGACGTCTCGTCGAGGAGGTGAAAGCGGAGCTTCGGCATGGCCGCCGGTGCCAGATTTATGCCGTTTACACCCAAAAGCGCGACGTTACGCGCAGGCTCGAGCGGATTCTCGCCAAGGAAGGAGTTCGGGTCTCCGTACTCACGACGGAAGTTCCGCCTGAGGCACGCGAGGCCTGGTATGAACGCCAACTGCGCGCGGGAGTGCAGGCCGTGATCTGCCACCCGAAACTCGTCCAGACTGGACTTGACCTGATCGAGTTTCCAACGATCTTGTTCTACGAGACCGGATACTCGATCTATGTCCTCCGGCAAGCCAGCCGCAGAAGTTGGAGGATCGGCCAGCGCCTTCCCGTAAGAGTGAAATTCCTGCACTAC
>Ga0070731_10004383_pt1 | contig 12187 bp, 8 predicted proteins | sample Coa_R1_2_FD_66448 | JGI IMG/M metagenome (GOLD analysis project Ga0070731, IMG submission 66448) | Surface soil microbial communities from Centralia Pennsylvania, which are recovering from an underground coalmine fire - Coalmine... | ecosystem: Environmental > Terrestrial > Soil > Unclassified ... | reverse complement strand
CACGCCAAGGATTTCGACGCCAGTCAACCGGAACGGGCCACCTTTCTCGCGCGGCTGAAGGCCGAGCGTACCCTCAGCGACTTCGAGAATCGTCTCCGCCGCACGGACGGCCGCGAGATCTGGGTGCTCGAGAGCGCGACGCTGCTCGATCGGCGCGAGGGCGAACCGGACTTGATCGAGGGCACGCTGGTCGACATCACGCTTCGCAAGCAGGAGCAGGCGGCGCTCGAACAGGCGATGGCCGCGGCCGAGGAGGCCAGCCGCGCGAAAGGCGAATTCCTCGCGAACATGAGTCACGAGATTCGCACGCCGATGAACGGCATCGTCGGCATGACCGAGCTCGCGCTCGAGACCGACCTCAACGCCGAGCAGCGCGAGTACCTCGAGATCGTGCAGGTCTCGGCCGAATCGCTGCTCACCCTGCTGAACAGCATTCTCGACTTCTCGAAGATCGAGGCGCGTAAGCTCGATCTCGACGACACGACATTCGAGCCGATCGCGGTCATCGACGACGTGATGCATCTGCTCGGCCCGCGTGCGTACCAGAAGGGACTGGAGCTGGCGTGCGATTTGTCGCCCGACCTCCCGGCGGCACTTGGCGGCGATCCGGTCCGCTTCAGGCAAATCCTGCTCAACATCGTCAGCAACGCGATCAAGTTCACGGCTGCGGGCGAAGTGCTCGTCCGCGTGACGGCCGAGCGGATCGGTCCGTCGCGAGCGATGCTGCACGCGGCCGTCAGCGACACCGGCATCGGCATTCCCGCAGACAAGCAGGCCACGATTTTCGCCGCCTTCACGCAGGCTGATACGTCGACGACGCGCCGCTTTGGCGGGACGGGTCTGGGACTGGCGATCTCATCGGAACTGGCCGCGCTGATGGATGGCCGCATTCGCGTCGAGAGCGAACCCGGGCGCGGATCCACGTTCTATATCGACCTGCAATTCGAGATTCGCCCGGCGCCGCCGCCGGCTGTGCCCGTCGATCTGGCCGCGCTGGCCGGCCGCCGCATCCTGATTGTCGATGACAACGCGACGAATCGCCGAATCCTGCTCGAGCTGCTGGACCGCTGGCAGATCCAGTCGGAGGCCGTGGACGGCGGCGAGGCGGCCCTGACGGCGTTGATGGCGGCCACCGCATCCGGCCGGCCGTTCGACGCCGTGCTGTTGGACTTTCACATGCCGGATCTCGACGGGCTCGGCGTCGCCGAGCGGATGCGCCAGACGCCCGCGCTCTCGCGCACGCCCGTCGTCGTGCTGTCGTCGGTCGGCGGCGGTGAGCGGCGGCGCTGGTCGGCGCTCGGCGCCAGCATCATCACCAAACCCATTCGGCAGTCGGTCCTGCGCACGGCACTCGTCGAGGCGCTGTCCACCGGACCGCGCGACGACGGGCACGCCGTTCGGGAGACGCCGCCGTCAGCCGCCCGCCCCCTGCGCGTGCTGCTCGCGGAGGACAACGCCATCAATCAGCGGATCGCCGTGTCGATTCTCGAGCGCGACGGACACTCGGTCACGGCGGTGGGCACGGGACGGGCGGCGGTGGCCGCGCTGCGCGATGAGATGTTCGATCTCGTGCTGATGGATCTGCAGATGCCGGAGATGGACGGGCTCGAAGCCACATCGCGGATTCGATCCGGCGAGAAAGCAACCGGACGCCGGGTGCCGATCATCGCGCTGACGGCGCATGCCATGAAACGCGATCGCGACGCGTGCCTCGCGGCCGGGATGGACGAGTATCTGTCGAAGCCGGTGCGCGCCGCGGAGTTGACGGCGACGATCGCGCGGCTGACATCGGGCACGATGCCCGGCGCCATGCCGGCGCCGCCATCGGCCGCCGCCATGGTGCCGCACGCAGAAGCGGGCGCGGCCCAGCCTGCCGATGCGCCGGTGGATTTCGACGCCGCCGATTTACTGGCGCGCGTCGACGGCGACCGCGCGCTGGTCGCCGAGCTGATCGGGATCTTCGTCGCCGAGACGCCGCCATTGCTCGCGGCGCTGCGCGCGTCGATGGCGGAAGGCGACGCGCACGGCGTCGAGCGCGCCGCGCACAAGCTGCGCGGATCGCTCGCGAGCCTCGGCGCGCACGGCGCAATCGCGCCGGCGCTCGATCTGGAGACGGCCGCGCGCAGCGGCGGCGCCGCCGGCTGGCACGAACCGTTGCGGTCGCTCGAGCGAGCGATTGGCCGGCTGATGGACGCCCTGTCGCGTTTCAGAAACGAACGACCGTAAGAGGATGCGACACCGCTGAACCCGGCGCCGTTTGTCGATTGTCAGCCGCAGATTTTTCGGTCATCGACTGCGGACCATCGGTCGTCGACGCGCGGTCACCCTCGCTACCTGAGCCCGTCGGGCACCGGCGCGATCTCGATCGTGATGATGCCGTCGCGCGGCGTGAGATACCAGCGGCGCGCACCGAGCGTCTCGGTGACGTCGGGCAGCGCGCCCAGAGCTCCGAGCACGTTGACGCACGACAGACCCGGCTGGCTCGTCAACCCTCGCTCGAGGAGCGCCGTTCGCACCTGCTGCGCGTGAGTCGAGACGAGCCGGCCGACGGCGCTCATCATCCGAGCCTCGGCCAGCACGTCGGTCTCGGTGTGCAGCGACGCGGCGGCGATCTCGAGCGCCGCGGCCATCGGACACCGCAGCCTGACTTCCCACGCCGCCTGGCCGATACCGATCTCCGCCGTCGCGACAACCCACTGCGTGCGGGCCATCGGCCGCGGCGGCGCGTCGTAGGCGTCGATCGCGCGGCCGAAGAGCTGCTTCAGGCCGGCTTGAATCACATCGAAGCACACGTGAATGCAGGTCGACTCGGGATGCAGCACGAGGCGCGCGAGCGTCTCTTCGCCAAAGGCGCGGCGCAAGCTGCGCTCGAACGCGAATCCGCGTAAGCTCCGCACCAGCACGGCGTCGAACAGGTGCTGCGCCCGGACGGCGTCGACCTCCGAGGCCGGCACGGCGGCGATGAGCTTCACGCTGCCCAGATCCGCGGCCTTGCGCACTTTGCGCGCGAACCCCTCCGTTGACGTCAGTTCGGATGTGGATCCAATCAGCAGATATTCGGCCGGACTGGCCAGACAGCGCGCCAGCGCCGCGAACTCATTGTCGAACGTCTCGACGGCGCAAATGCGTCCGAAGTGCCGCGCGGCCATCGCGCGAAACTCGGGATCGGCGTCGACGACGAGCATGCGATCCGAGAGCGCGACTTCGGGACCTGCGGCCTCCGCCGCGTCGGGCGCGTCGACGTGGTCGCGCAGCATGCGGCTCACGCGCTCGCGCAGGGCATCCGCGGTGAACGGCTTCGCGAGCACATCGCGCACGCCGAGCAGCATGGCGCGGCGCACACGGTCTTCGTCGGCCTGCCCCGTCAAGACGATGACCGGCAGATGCGCAAACGTCCTCGAGCGGCGGATGCATTCCAGCGTCTCGATGCCGTCGATGACGCGCATCGACAGGTCGAGCAGCATGAGATCGACCTGTTCGGTCAGAATGCGATCGAGCGCCGAGAGGCCGTCGTCCGCTTCGGCGACGTCAACGTCGAAGTCGCGTTCGACGAGGCGGCGGATCAACATCCGCATCGATGGTTCGTCGTCGACGACAAGGACACGCAGGCGGGCGGGCGCGGCCGCCCGACTCGGCAGGGTCGTGGTGGGCAGCGGCACGGCGTTCATCGGGCCTCCGCGAGGGTCTTGTCGAGACAGGACGGACAGACACCGTGCGTGAAGCGCGCGTCGATCGTATGCGCGAGATAGCTGTCGATCTGGTGCCAGTAGTCGTCGTCCGATCGAATCCGCTTGCAGTAGCTGCAAATCGGCACGAGGCCGGCGAGCTGTTTGACGGCGGCCATGGCGGTCTGTAACTGGGCCACGCGCTCGGTCAGCTGCTGCTGGAGCGCGAGCACGCGTTCGCCGGCGCGGACGCGGGCGAGCAGTTCCTGCGGGTCGAACGGCTTGACCAGGTAGTCGTCGGCGCCGGCATCGAGGCCCGCAATGACATCGTCTGCGCCGCTCTTCGATGTCAGCAGAATGGCATACATGCCTTCGGCCTCGGGCGTCTCGCGGATGCGGCGGCAGAGCGCAGCGCCGTCGAGGCCGGGCATCATCCAGTCGAAGATCGCCAGGCGCGGGCGATCGCGCTCGATGGCCTGCCAGGCGGCCTCGCCGTCGGCGACGCCGATCACCGGATATCCGGCGCGCTCGAGTGTGCGCGTCACCATCAGACGCGTCACGGCATCGTCCTCGGCGACGATTACGCGGGTCGACATGTCAGGACAGCTGGCGCCTGCGCGTGGCGGGCGTCAACTGCTCGCGAGCCAGGGCATACCAGGTCGGGATGTCGGCGCCGAGGCCGGCGTCGGTGAGAAATGGCAGATCGAGCCGCCGCATCAAGGACGCCTCGTCTTCGCGGGCGTATGCCGATTTCACGAGCGCGCCCGCAAGATGAATCGCCGCCAGCACCGGGTGAGGACCGGCCACCGCGGCACCCGGCGTGTGTTGATAGGCGACGGCTTCGACCGCCGCCAGCGGCAGTCCCCACATGCCCAGCAGGTACGCGCCGACGTCGGCGTGCGTGACGCCGAGAATCTCTTTTTCCACGACGTGGGTCGCCACTTTCCGGAACCGGGCCGTGCGAATCACTTCGGCGAATTCCTTCGGCATGCCGACGGCGATGGCGACCTTGCCGATGTCATGAATCAGCCCGGCGGCATAGGCCTCGTCGCCAAGGCCCTGATCGTCGACCAGCCGGTTCGCCAGCTGCGCGCAGAGCATCGACTGCTCCTGCAGCATCGACATCGAGAAGCCCTCGAGCTTGACGATCTGTTCCTTCGAGAAGACGTGCGCCGTCAGCGCGAGCGCTTTCAGGAGATCGACGCCCAGATACAGCACGGCCTGATGGATCGACGCGATGGGTTGCGCGAGGCCGAAGTAGGCCGAGTTGACCAGCTGCAGCACTTTGGCCGACACGGCGGGATCGCAGTCGACGATGTTGGCGATCTCGGCCAGTCCGACCTCAGGCTTCGCCACGGCCTTGTTCAGCTCGAGGTAGACCGTCGGCGCCGACGGCAGCTTGTTGAGGCGTCCGAGGACGGCGCGCAGCAAGTCGTCGTTGAGCCGCGCCTGCAGATCGCACAGCCGTGTGATCTGCAGACGCAGCCCGCTGCCGCTGCACGGCTTGCTCAGGAATTGTTGCGCGACCGACAGGGCGCGCGCGATGCTCTCGCGATCGGTGCGGCCGGAGAGGGCCACCCGGCCCATGCGCGGATACTGCTCCTGGACGATGTGCAGCAGCGCGATGCCGTCGGTGCCCGGCATGCGGATGTCGGAGACAATCAGATCGAACGGCGCGGCCTCGAGTGCTTCGAGCGCCGCGGCGGCGCTCGTCGCGAACACCAACTGCCACTCGGTCTGCGAGGCGAGCATCGCCCGGATCGCCTCCAAGGCGGCAGGCTCGTCGTCGACGAAGAGAATCCGGCGTTCAGTCATGGGCGCTTGCGGATATGTAATCGGCGGGGACGGGGAAAGCTTGAGGCGATTCTTCTATTGCTCCATTGCTCCATTGCTCCATTGCTCCATTGCTCCATTGATTCATTGATTCATTGGTTCAGGAGCAATACCAACGCCCTTGTTACCTGAGCTCTCCGTCCTTTCCCGCCGCGATGAGCAAGTCCACGAGGTCCCGCCGGCGCCATCCTTTTCGCGCTTCGTTCAGCAGTTCTTCGAACGCGAGCTCGGGCGGCCATGCGCGCTTGTAGGGGCGGCCAGTCGTGAGCGCGTCGTAGATGTCGACGATGCCGATGATTTGAGCGAGCAGCGGAATCGCGTCGCCTTCGAGGCCGTCCGGATAGCCGGAGCCGTCCAGCCGCTCGTGGTGGTGGCGCACGATCGGACGCACGCGGCTGAGCGCGCGCAGATTGCCGCAGAGCCGATCGCCAATGACGGTATGCGTCTTGATCACTTCGAACTCGCTGTTGGTCAGCGAGCCGGGTTTCATCAGCAGCACATCGGGAATTCCGATCTTCCCGATGTCGTGCAGATAGCCGCCGCGGTGCAGCGCCGCGAGGTCGTCGTCGGGCAGGTGCAGCCGGCGGCCGACGGCGACGCCGTACCGCGAGAGCCGCTGGCAATGGCCGTCGGTGTAGGCGTCGCGCGCCTCGACCGTCAACGCCAGGCTCGTGATGACCGCCTCGGCGGAATCCAGGTCGTCGGTGTAGCGCTTGAGGCGCACGAGCGACCGCACGCGTGCGGTCAGTTCGGCCGCGTCGATCGGCTTCGTCAGAAAATCGTCGGCGCCGGCCTCGATCGCGCGAATGCGATCGGCGCGCTCGGACAGGCCCGTCATCAGCACCACGGGGATGAGGCACGTCTCGTGGCGCTCTTTCAAGATGCGGCACGCCTCGAATCCGTCGCAGCGCGGCATGCGGACGTCCATCAGGACGAGATCGGGATGCTCGCGCATCACCATCTCGATCGCCGCCTGACCGTCCTCGGCCGAATACACGGAATAACCTTCCAGCACGAGCAGCCGCTCGAGCAGCCGGACGTTGGCGGCCGTGTCGTCGACGACGAGAATCCGGCCGGTTTGAATCGACGACGTCGAGGGCGTCAGCGTGCGGGCCATCGTCACGCTCCCTGCTGCTTCGAGGCCAGCAGCTGACCGGTCAGGCGCGCCGCCCGCTCGCCGGCCGATCGGATTTCCTGCAGGTCTTTGGCGAGCTGGCTGTCGGGTTCGGCCGAGAGGAGCGCGAGATCGCAAAATCCCAGCACCGCCATCAACTGGTTGTTGAGATCGTGCGCCACTTGCGCCGCGAGCCGCCCCAAGGCGGCCATGCGCTCGTCTGAAGCGTTCGCGTTCACGCGGTCTCCATCAGCGCGCCACCGGCCGAAGATACCGGCGCACGGTGCCCGCGAACGTGATCGGATCGATGGGCTTGGCCAGATAGTCGTCGCAGCCTGCGTCACGCGCCCGTGCCTCGTCGCCCGTCATCGCGTAGGCCGTCATCGCGACGATGCGGACGTCGCGGGTTTCGGGATCGGCGCGCAGTTGACGCGTCAGCGTGAATCCGTCGACGCCCGGCAATTGCAAGTCCATGAGGATCAGGACGGGCCGGACCTTGGCCAGCACGGATCGCAGCTCGTCGGCGCCCGATGCGGTGTGCACGGTGAAGCCGGCGCCCTTCAGCAGAAACTCGGCCAGCCGCAAATTCGCCGGCGTGTCGTCGACGACGAGAATCAACTCGGCCGCCATCGCTAGACGCCCACCCTCGGCGCGAGCATCAGCCGCAGGTGGCTGACGAGCGTGTCCGCCCGGCCGCGCCCTTTCTGCAGCACGAGCCTCGCCGATTCCGACAGGCGCCGATGCTCGGCCGGCGTGAGCTCTTTCGCCGTCCAGACGATCACCGGCGTGGTGCGATTCGAGGGCAGCGCGCGCAGTTCCTCGATGAACTGAAACCCATCGAGTCCCGGCATCAACAAATCGACGACGATCGCCGCCGGCGGATGTCCGTCCGCCGCCGCAAGACCGACGACCGGATCGGTGTGGCCCTCCACTGAGAACCCCGCCGACTGCAGCGCCACGCTCGCCAACCGCACGGCCGATTCGTCGTCGTCCACGACCATGATGCGGCCCGGCTGACTGGCGGTGACGTGCGCGCGGCGAAGACTCGCGAGCAGCGCGTCGGCCCGCACCGGCTTCGGCAGGATGTCGGTCACGACGTGGCCGGCCAACGCCTGCTCTTCAGCGACGACGGTGACGACGACGATCGGCACGTCGGGATTGCGGCCGCGCCGGCGGATTTCAGGGATCAGATCGAGTCCGGATTGATCGGGCAGGAGCAGGTCGAGCGTCACGGCGTCGAAGGCGCGCTGTTCGCAGCGCGCAATCGCGTCCGATCCGGTGGCCGCCGCTTCGACGACGAAGCCGGCGGCGAGCAGCACTTCGACAAGATGCTTGCGATCGTTGGGATCGTCCTCGATCACCAGAATCGCCGGGCCGCGGCCGGCCCCTGCCAGCGGCGTCACCATCAGCTGCGGAGCGGCGCCGGCGGTCGCGTGTGTCGGCAGCACCGCGTGAAAGACGCTGCCCTTGCCGAGCACGCTCGTCGCGCCGACCGAACCGCCTTGCGCTTCGACGAGGCGCTTGGTAAGCGCGAGGCCGAGACCCGTGCCCGCATGATGCTTCGCGGCGCCGGCATCGAGCTGCTGGAATTCGACGAAGAGCCGATCCATGTCGGCCGCCGCGATGCCGACGCCGTTGTCCTCGACTTCGACGCGGAATCGATCGGCGCCTTCCGGCGTGGCGCGAATCGTCACGCGTCCGCCGTCGGGGGTGAACTTGAGCGCGTTCGAGACGTAGTTGTAGAGCACCTGCTTCAGCCGTCCGGCGTCGAGCGTGACGTCGCCGATGGCGCGATCGACCGTCATGACCGTGCTGATGCGCTTCGACGCGGCCGTGCTGCTGACCACCGCGAGGACCTCGCCGATCACGCGCTCGAGATCGATCGGCTCGGGCACGAACTCCAGTTTGCCGGCTTCCACCTTCGAGAGATCGAGCACGTCGTTGATGAGCTCGAGCAGATGGCGCCCGCTGGTGAGAATGTGTCCGACGAATTCGGCACGCAGTTCAGGGGTGAGATCGGCCGCCTCCTGCTGGAGGATCGTCGAGAAGCCAATCACGGCGTTGAGCGGCGTGCGCAGCTCGTGCGACATGTTGGCGAGAAATTCGCTCTTGAGGCGGCTGGCGGTGCGGACTTCCTGATTCTCCGCGGCGAGCCGACTGCTCCGCTCGCCAAGTGACGTGAAGGCGGCGCCGATTCGGCCGATCTCGTCGGCGCCCGGCGCGAGCGGCGAGGCGCCCGCGTCGGCGGCCAGCGCCTCGGAGGCGTTCGTCAGATCCGCCAGCGGCTTCGTCACGCGCGCCATCGTCAGCCGACCGGCGACGACCGCGACGAGCATGAACAAGAGGCCGACGAGCAACATGCGGCGCAAATAACGATCGGCGGGCGCCAGAATCGCCGCGCGCGGAAAATCGACGGCCACCTGCCACGGCGTGCCGCTGATGTTCGAGACTGCGCCCACGCGCCAGTCGCCCGCGGTCGTCTGCCATTCGAGAGCGCCGTCCCGTACTTGCTCGGCCGTCGGACGGACCAGCAGATGACTCAAATCCGTCCAGGGCGACTTGGGATCGCCGCCGAGCATCACGCGAGCGCCGCCGCCCATCAGACGGCTGAGCGCATCGGGATTCGACGACGTGCTGACGTTGCGCCGGACCAGCAAGTACCCGATCGGCTGGGGTGCACCGGGCGGCGTAACCTGGTCAATGCCTTCGAAGGCCACGACATGCGCCGGAGTTTCGACGAGGCGAACGCCGGTGAAGGACGGCGCCGCACCGCTCGGCAGAGCCACGGCCGCCGCGTTTGGTACGGCCATCTGCAGGATCCGGTCGCCCGTCATGGTCCACAGCTCGATGACTTGCGAGCCGTTCGACACGAGTGGCCGCAAATGAGACTCGACGGGATCGAGCGGCGTCTCAGCCCGGGTCGCGACAAACTGTGCAATTGCGGGATCGGCGGAAATGCGGTGCAAATCACCGGTCAACCGGCGCAATCCGGGACCGAGCATGTCCACGAGTTGGCCGGCGGTGACTTTCGCCCGCTCAGTGCCAGCCGTCAGCACGGCGCTCTTGACCTGTTCGTAGCTCGCGAAGAGGAAGGTCGCCAGCATGGCCACGATGAGCCCGGAAACCAGCAGCGGCAGCCGCCACCGCAGCGACCGCCACGACGACCGTGATGGGGACGTCACCCGGGGAGACGTCGAGCCTGACGCCATAGATCAACTATCGGCAGGCGTGAGATAAAACTTCTGGGATAGACGATCTCTGCGATAGGGGCGGATGCGCGGATCGCTTCATTGGCTCATTGCCTCATTGCCTCATTGCCCCATTGTCCTCATCCATTTCGTCTGACGACCCACGTCGTCATCGCCCGCTGATCCTGGACGACTGTCGTCTTGATCGGATCGAGCAGACGGCCGCCGAGACGTCGTGTCTGATCGATCAGAAAGCGCTCGTCGACGAGGAAGCGCGTCGTGCCGTCGGGAAGCACGTGCCGGCCAGGCCCGCGAACGGATGATGCCGGAGCGTCGGCGAGGCGAACGTGTGATTCAAATCCAATACTCGAGGCGAGACGGCAAAACCAGAGACCGCCCGGCATCAGATGGCGCCAGCTGCCGTCGAGCATCGCGGTGAACTCCGCCTCGTCTCGCGCGAAGTGCAGGACGGCGCTGCTGATCACGACGTGCATCGACCGATCGGCGAAGCTGGTTCGCTGCACCGGTTCGACCCGGAAATTCTCTGACGGCAGCCGCGGCGCCAGGCGCGAGGCCATCGCTCGCACGTCGGCGATGGCATCGGCATCCTGATCGACGGCGAAGACCTCGAATCCCGCGCGCAGCAGGTACACGAGATTGCGCCCAAAGCCGCATCCGGCCTCGAACACGCGATCGCCGTGGGCGATGCGGCCGCGCAGCAGCTGATCGAACAAGTAGATGTCGATGGCGCCGAACTCGATTTCGAGATCCATCAGCGGCTCCGTGAATCGAGAGCGTCCCAGCGCGCGAGCAAGGCGTCGAGCTCGGGGCCGATCGCGCCGAGCCGATCGAGCGTCCGCGCGATTTCGGCCGGCGGCTCTTTGTAGAAATCCGACGACGCCGAGCGCGTCTGCAGGGTGGCGTGCTCCGTCTCGAGCGCATGGATCCGGGCCGGCAGGCCATCGAATTCGAGGCGCTCCTTGTATGACAGCTTTGCGCGAGCCGTCGCGGCGGCGCGAGACTTCGATTCGGGCTTCTCTGCCGGTGCGAGCGGCAACCCGGTCACGCTCGCCGGCTGGCCGGCCGCGCGCTGGCTCAGCCAATCGTCGTAGCCGCCCACGAATTCACCGATGCGTCCGCCGCCCTCGAACACCATCGTGCTCGTGATGACGTTATTCAGGAAACGCCGATCGTGGCTGACGATGAGCAGCGTGCCGCGGAAGGCGACGAGCTCCGACTCGAGCAGCTCGAGTGTTTCGATGTCGAGATCGTTGGTGGGCTCGTCGAGCATGAGCACGTTCGCAGGCCGCGTGAGCAGCCGGGCGAGCAGGAGGCGATTGCGCTCTCCGCCCGAGAGCGCTTTCACGGGCGAACGCGCGCGCGCCGCCGGAAACAAAAAGTCTTCGAGATATCCATGCACGTGCCGCGTCACGCCGCCGACCGTGACGGTGTCGTTGCCGTCGGCGACAGTATCGACCACGGTTTTTTCGGGATCGAGCTGATCGCGCTGCTGATCGAAATAGGCGACCTCGACATTCGCGCCTCGGTGGACTTCGCCCGCATCGGGCGCCAGCTCGCCCGCCAGCAGCCGCAACAGCGTCGTCTTCCCCACGCCGTTCGGTCCGATCAGCCCGATGCGGTCGCCGCGCACGATGCGGGTCGAGAAGTCCCGAATCACGGGCGCGCCTTCATAGATCTTCGACACGTGCTCGACGTCGAAGACGACATGTCCCGATCGCGCGGCCGTCTCGATCTGCAGCCTCACCAGGCCCGGCTGCGCGCGGCGTGCGGCGCGCTCGGCACGCATCGCCATCAGGGCCTTGACCCGGCCCTCGTCACGCGTGCGCCTGGCCTTGACGCCCCGGCGCAGCCACACTTCCTCCTGCGCCATTTTCTTGTCGAACTTCTGCTGCGCCAGCGCTTCGTTGACCAGCCACGCGTCCTTCTTCTCGATGAACTGCCGGTACGTGCCCGGCCACGACGTCAACCGGCCGCGATCCAGCTCGACGATGCGAGTGGCGAGGCGTTCGAGAAACGCACGATCGTGCGTGACGAAGACAATGCCGCCGTCGTACTCGAGGAGAAACGCCTCGAGCCACTCGATGGCCTCGATGTCGAGGTGATTGGTCGGCTCGTCGAGCAGCAGCAGCGACGGACGCGCGACGAGCGCGCGCGCGAGCAGCACACGCCGGCGCCAGCCGCCCGACAGGGTGTCGACGCGGCGCTCGGGCGCCAGCTGCAAATGCGAGAGCACCGCCTCAATCGTTTCTTCGAATCGCCACGCATCGCGCTCTTCCAGCTCGTGCTGCAGCTCGCCGAGTCGATCGAGCGCACGCGGCGACGCTCCGTGGGCGACGGCGGAAGCCGCCGCGTGATACTGGACAAGC
>Ga0070731_10004382_pt1 | contig 12188 bp, 10 predicted proteins | sample Coa_R1_2_FD_66448 | JGI IMG/M metagenome (GOLD analysis project Ga0070731, IMG submission 66448) | Surface soil microbial communities from Centralia Pennsylvania, which are recovering from an underground coalmine fire - Coalmine... | ecosystem: Environmental > Terrestrial > Soil > Unclassified ... | reverse complement strand
GCATCGATCCCTTCGCTCTCGTTGTGGGCGGCGGTGCCGCACTACGTGTCGATGACCCCCTCACCGCGGGCCGCCAAAGCGCTCAGCGACCGACTGGCGGAGCTGCTCGAGGTCCCGCTCGACACGGCGGAGCTCGGCGAGGCCGCGGACGCGTACATGCAGCAAGTGAGCGAAGCCGTCGCGACCGACGCCGAGACGGCCGCGTATGTCGACGAGCTCGAGCAGCGCGTAGATGAGCTGATGGACGAGACCGACCTTCCGTCGGGCGACTCGCTCGCGGCGGAGCTGACGCGCTTCCTGCGCGAACGCGAGCAGGACGACGACGGCGGACCGGCCCGCGGCGGCCCGGCAAGCTAGCCCGCCGGTCACGTCCTGGAGACGGTGCGGGCCTTGCCCGTGCGGCCGTGCTGAACCACAGTTGTCGGGTCGTCGAGCAGTGCGAGCGCTATCCGAAGGTGAATGAATACGCTCGCACGCCGGGCGTGAAGCGGAGCTCGAGCAGTCCGCTGCGGGCTGTGCTGAAGTGGTCGACCGTGTAGAGGCGATAGCTCGAGACGGCGAGGGTTCCTGTGGGCTTCCCGTTGACGAGCACGCTGACGCGGCCCTTGCCGCCGAGGACGAGGTAGATGTCCTTTGCGAGAAAGTGGAGGCGCAGGCGAGCATCTGGTCCCGCGACGATTCGCTGCGCCTCGACTCGCCAGCGGCCCGCGTACGCGAGCTCGTCCTGGGGGAGCATCGGCGGGAACGTGTAGGTCGCGAACTTGTTCGGCTTGACAATGTAGTAGATCTGACTCTGTGTGTAGTCACTCTCGCCGAGCCCTGCGAAGCGCTCGAGGCGCTCGTAGCCGAGGTACGACTCGGGCGTGGTTGCCTCGGTGGGCGTCATGTCGGGGACGTGGATCGCGTGCTGCCCGTGGTCGCCGAGCAGCTGTCTGATCATCCCCTCGGTGGCGCCGTACTGGCCCTCGCCGATGTGGATCTCGCGGATCTCGCCCTGCTTGTCGATCAGGTACTCGGCCGGCCACGAGTTGTTGTGGTAGTTGTCGAACGTCTTGTAGTCGTTGTCCTGCATGACGGGGTACTTGATCCCGAAGCGCTTGATCGCCGCCGCGACGTTCGATGCAACGTGCTCGAACGCGAACTCGGGCGTGTGCACTCCGATGATCTCGAGGCCCTTCGGGTGATACGTCGCGTACCAGGCCTTCAGGTGCGGCAGCGTGCGGAGGCAGTTGACGCACGAGTACGTCCAGAAGTCGACGAGCACGACCTTTCCCCGCAGGCCGGCGATCGTGAGCGGTTTCGAGTTGAACCACTTGCCGGTAGCGATCAGCGCGGGCGCCGGACCGTAGTCCGGCATGTCGGCGGTGCTGCCCTTCTTCGCGGTGAGCGGCTTGCTCCCGGTCAGCTTCGCGAGCCGGGTCTCGGCCGACTTGGTGTCCTCGACGTGTTTCTGCAACGCGGACGTGTAGCCGGGAAGGGCTGTCGTGAAGTGGTCGTCGACGTGGAAGGCGATTCCAAGGGCGACGAGCGCGATCACCGCGCCGGAGCCGACGCGGAGCAGCGGACCCTGCGCGCGCAGCCGCGTGGAGACGGTACGGCCGCCGAGCGCGATCAGCAGCATCGGCACTGCCGCGCCGACTGCGTACGCGATCGTCAGCAACACGGCCCGCCAGCCGACGTGGTTGTTCGCGGCGACCACGCTGATCGCCGCGAGCACCGGCCCGGCGCACGGGACGAACACGAGCCCGAGCGAGATCCCGAGGACGAAGCCACCGCCGCCGGCGCGGCGCCGGGTGAGCGCGGCGAAAGGCCGCTCGAGCAGGGTGCCGAGCTGCGGCACGAGCAACGTGGCCGCGACGACGAAGAGGAGCGCAATTGCGAGATTGCGAAGTAGGTCCTGCGGGAGGCCCAGCTTGTTCAGGATCCACGAGGCAAAGAGCGTGAAGACGACGAAGCTCGCGATCAGGCCGGTGATGATCCGCAGCGGCTTGCGACCCGACGCGCCGCCGGCGAGCAGGATCGGCAGCACCGGCAGGACACAGGGTGAGATCGCCGTGATCAGGCCCGCAAGCAGCCCGATCCCGAGGAGGACGATCACCCTGCGAGGGTAGCGCGCCGGAGGGCGGACACCTCAGGTGCCGGTCTCGGCTACTGCTCGTTCGGTCCGGGCGTGTCCGCCGCCGGGGCGGCAGCAGCCTGGGACGAGCGCCTGCGCCGCCGCCGCCTCGGCTTCGCCGGGGCGTCGCCTGCCGGAGCCTGCTCGCCGTTCGCCTCGACGGGCGGTTGCTGGCCGTTTTGCGCAGCGGCCGACTTCTTCTTGCGGCGGCGGCGGCGCGAGCGGGACGGGCCCGTCTTCGGTGCCGGCAGGTCGTCCGCGAGTGCGGCGGCGATCTCCTGGATCGTGCCGAGGCGCTCCTTCGCCGCGTCGAGGAGCTGCGTCGCGCGCGGGGTGTAGGCGTCCGCCGAGGCGACGAGGGCCGCGCCGACGGCGACCGGCATCTCGAGCGCGGCGTTGACGAGCTTCGCCGCATTCTCCTCGTGACGATGCCCGCGCGAGTTTGCAAGCGCGCCCAGGAGCCGCTTGGCGTCCGGGTACTCCTGCGAGGCCTTGCGGTCGAGCGTCTTGCGAACGGCGCGGGAAAGCCGCCAGGTCCAGCGCGCCAGAATCTGGTCGGGCGCGTCCGGCTTGCTGTCGGCGATTGCGCGGAGCAGGATGCGCACGCCCGCGGCGCGGTCCTTCTCCCACGGGGGCGCCTGCGTTACGAGCGTGACGAGATCGTCGAAGTCCGCGCGCTCGACGCGCATCGAGACGCGGTCGGCGAGCGCGATCATGCGCAAGCGGCGGTTGGGGTTCTGGGCCGCGCAGGTCGAGAGGAACGTCTCGAGTGCCCCCTTGCCGGCGCCGTTCCCGGCGAACTTCTGCACGAACGCGGCGCGCTCGTCGAAACGCATCTGCCGGCCGGCGATCGTGGCCCAGAAGCGCTGCTCGTCGTCGTCGAGGTACTTGGGGTCGACGCGTTGCCACTCGCGCTGGATGACTGCGAGCCGGCGTCCGACGTCCGGCGTCACCGGCACGAGCCACGGGGCCGGTGTCAGCTTGCGACGGGCGCGGCGCTGCATGCGGCGGCGTGGCGCCGGCGTGACGCGCGCGCCTTCGCGGTAGAAGTCTGCGTCGAGCAGAGAATGGAGAGAGACGACGCGCTCGTTGTGAGTCGCGCCCTTCGGAACGAAATCGACGACGACGCCGGCTTCCTTGCGCGGGTGGATCCGCATGATGCGGCCGATGCGCTGCTGGTAGACGCGCTTCGACGCGGTCGGCGCGAGGTGCATGACGACCGTCGCCCGCGGGGAGTTCCAGCCTTCAGCTAGGAGCATCGCGTTGATCAGCACGTCGATCTCAGCGCGCTCGTAAGCGGCGAGGATCTGGGCGAGCTTGGCAGGCGGCGTGCGGCCCGAGACCGCCTCGGCCTTCAAGCCGGCTGCGCGGAATGCGGTCGCGAGGTTGTACGCGTGGTCGACGCCGGCTGCGTAGACGATTCCCGGTGTGTCGCCGAAGCGCTCGCGATAGAGCGTCGCGGCGGCCATGTTCAGAGCTTCGTGGTCGAGCGCTGCAGCGAGGGCGCGCTCCTCGAAGTCGCCGCCGACGATCGGCACCGAGTTGATCGCCGCGACGGGCGGCACGCGCAGCGCGCGCAGCGGCGCGATCAGCCCGCGCCGTGCCGCGTCGGCGAGCGGCAGGTCGTCGACCGAGGCCGGGAACACGTCGGAGACCTGCTTCGCAATCAGTTCCTCGGTCGCGGTCATGCCGACGTAGATCGGCTCCGAGAGCTTGCGGATTGCGGTCGAGGTCTTCTCGCCGAGGGCGGTGTGCGCCTCGTCGCAGATCACGAGCTGGTACGCAGTGCGCGAGATCTCGTCGACGTGCCGCGCGAACCACGCGTAGGTCTGGATCGTGATCGGGTTCGGCGCGAGCGGCGTGACGTCCGCGAGGATCACGTCGGTGATCCGGTCGCCGTAGCCGTGGTCGCTGAGCTCGCGGCGGAACTGGTCGATCAGAAGGCGGCGGTGCGTGAGGATCAGCACGCCTTCGGTGCGGGCTGCCTCGACGAAGCCCGCGGCGGCGATCGTCTTGCCGGAGGCGGTCGGGTGGCGGAAGCGGTAGCGGCGGACAGCGCCCGGGTCTTCGGCCGGCCCGAGCTCCGGCTCCGAGTCTTCGTCGGCCACGACCTCGCCCTCGACGACCAGCTCGTCCTCGTCGTCGTCTTCGTCCTCGATGACCTCCTCCGCGAGCGCCACGCCGTTGCCGTTGCCGTTCGTCTTCTGGTGGGCCGCGATCAGCTCGGTCAGCATTCCGGTGAGGGCGTCGACCTGGTGGCGCCGGAGCTCGGTGCCCGAGGCGAGGCGCGGCGGCTTCTCGGAGAGGACCCGCTCGAGGCCGAGCATGAGCGCGTACTGAACCCTCCACTCCGGCGAGGGCTCGCGCCGGCCGGCGTCCATCTCCGCGATTGCGTCGTCGAGCGCTTTCCTGAGGGCGGTGCCGGGGCGTAGCGCGACCGCCGGGTCGTCGTCCGGTTGGAGGAAGGGCTCGCCGGCCCAGGCCTCGGCACGGAGGGCGGCGGCCGCGATGCGACCGGGTTCCTCCGAGGGGAACGGAGAATTCGGGACTGTCTCTGCCATGCGCAGCGACACGCGTGCGGTGCCGCTTTGAGAGGAACGCGCTCGCCGGGGACCCCCGTTGCGAGCCGCACCGACAGGATAGCCGAATCGGCGATTCCTACAAGGGCGTCCCGCTGCCGCCGAGGCCGCCGCCGAAGAAGGCGAAACGGTTCCCGGCAAGTCCTCTCGGACGAGCTCGCCCCCGGGTCGGCTGCTCTGTGGAGGCGTTGCGCGAGGTCGCGCGACTCGTCCTCGGAGCGGCCTCCGCCTCCTCCTCGAGCTCGATTCGGAGCCGCCGGTCGTCTTGACGCACGGGGAACGGTAGAACACGCGGATGGACTGGGACGCTCTGCTTGCGCGGGAGCGGAGCCGCTACGAGGACGGGGAGCGGCGCGGCGGATCGGAACAGGTCGTGCGCATGGGCAACGCCGCCTACGGTGCGGGCCTCTCGTTCCTCATGCTCGGCCGCGAGGAGGAGGCGCGTGAGTGGCTCGGCCGCGCCGCCGCGCGCTGGCACGAGAGCTGGGCCTCGGCGCCCCCGGGCTCGTGGGGGCGGCCGATCGGAGCGGTCAAGGCGCTCCTGATCGCGGGGCGCAACGGTGAGGCCGAGGAGCTCGCGCACTGGACGCTCGGGCTCGGCGCCGCGACCGCGGACTCCCCGATCGGGCGCTATGCGGGCTGTCTCGCTCTGCTCACGCTGGAGCGCTGGCCCGAGGCGCGTCACGTCGCCGCGTCTCTCCGCGAGCGCGATGACTTCCCGCACGACGTCGCCGACGCGCTCGCGCTGATCGCCGCGCACGACGTCGTCGGCTACGCGGAGGCGGTCGAGTCGGTGCTCGTCTCGTTCGAGACGCGGGCTGAGTACTTCGAGGACGCACCGATCGCCGACACCGTGCTCGCGCTGCAGGCGCTCGCCCGCCGGCGCGGCATCGACGCTGAGCTCGCGGCCTCGCCGGTCCTGCCCAAGTAACAAGTTGTTACAAGCCCGCCGTTCCGAGCCGCGAACCGTCCCCGCCCGCCTAGTAACAAGGTGTTACAAGGCCGCGTTCGCCGGCCGCGAAACGTTCCTAGCGCGTAGTAACAAGTTGTCACTAACCCGCGGCCGGCCCTCGCGAGCCGTGCCGCGCTCCGCTTGTGACAACTTGTTACTTGGGCGGGTCCGGCGTGGCGCGGGCGCTCCTTGGTGACGGGGTTCACGAGGCGAGTCGGCTTGCGGCGGCGGGGTCGAGGTACACGTCGACCGGCGCGGCGCCCGTTCGCAGCAAGCTTGCCGGCACGGCGTCGGTCATCGACCGGGCGAAGCCGCGCTCGACCGCCGCCGCCTTCGACTCGCCGGTGACGAGGAGGACGATTCGCTTGGCCGAGAGCAGCGCCGGCAGCGTCAGCGTGACGCGGTCGACGAACGGCTCGAGCCCGGCTGGCCCGCTCGTCACGAGCCGGTCGCGCTCGAAGAGCTGCGGCGAGCCCGGAAAGAGCGAGGCTACGTGTCCGTCCGGGCCGAGCCCGAGGAGCAGGAAGTCGAGCTCGACGCCGTCGATCGCCTGCTCGTACTCGGCGGCGGCGTCGGCCGGCTTGAGCTCGCCGCGGATGCGGTGCACGCCGGGTTGCTGCTCTAGCAGGTCGAGGAGCGTCCGTCGTGCGAGGCCGTAGTTCGAACGTTCGTCGTCGGGCGGGACGCAGCGCTCGTCACCCCACCAGACCGATGCTCGGCTCCAGTCGGCCTGCAGCTCAGCGGCGTGCTCGTAGGCACGGCCCGGCGTCGAGCCGCCCGTGAGCACGATCGACTCGCCGCGCTCCGCTGCGGCGGCGATCAGCTCGCCAACTACATGGGCAGGGTCGTCGAGGACGTGGAGCTGTGCCTCACTCATCGCCGCGCGCGAGCTCTTTCGAGCGCTCCATCGCGGCGTTGATTGCATTGAAGATCGCGGCGCGCACGCCGGCCTGTTCGAGCTCGCGAATCGCACGGATCGTCGTCCCGCCAGGCGAGGTGACCATCTCGCGCAGCTCGACGGGGTGCATGCCCTCGTCGCGAAGGAGGTGCGCAGTCCCCAGCATCGTCTGCACGACGAGCTTCGTCGACACTTCCCGCGACAGCGAGAGCAGGATGCCCGCCTCGATCATCGCCTCCGCGAGGAGCGCGTAGTATGCGGGGCCCGAGCCTGAGACGGCGGTGATTGCGTCCATTGCGTGCTCCGGCACTTCGACGACGTCGCCGACGGCACGCAGGACGGTGCCCGCGCGGTCGAGATGCTCTCGCCCGGCGTGCCGGCCCGCGCACATGCCGGCGATTCCCTCGTGCACCGTCGCCGGCGTGTTCGGCATCGCGCGAACGACGGGGACGTCGTCGGCGAGGTGGCGCTCGATCGCCGCGGTGGGGATCGCGGCGGCGATCGAGAGAACGGTCTGCTCGGGACCGAGCAGGTGCCCGATCTCGCCCAGGAGCGTCTCGATGTCCTGCGGTTTGACCGCGAGCACGACGACGTCCGCGCCCTTGATCGCCTCGGCGTTCGCCGTTGTCGCCTCGATGCCGTGCCGCTCCGCGAGCTCTGTGACCCGCTCCTCGCGACGACTCGTCGCGACGAGGTCGGCCCAGTCCGAGCTACGCAGCCCGGCGATCAGCGACTCGCCGATCCGCCCGGCGCCGAGAATCGCGATGCGCATCACGCAAGCCTAGAGCGTTGCCGACCAGTCCTTGGTGGTAGCCAGCCAGGAGATAGACGCTCGCGAGCCCGGCCCACTCCCCGTACGGCGCCAGCAGCTCGTCGGTCTCCTCGGGCTCGACCCAGCGCCCCCAAAGCGCCGCGGCGAGCTTGACGAGCCCGAGGTCGCGCGCGAGCCCGCGTTCGTAGCGGCCCAGGCCTTCGAGGCAGACGACCCCGACCGACCACGGCCCGAGACCGCGCTCCCGCTCGAGTCGCGCCGCCACAGCCTCGGTTCGCATGTGCTTCAGACCCTCCAGGTCGAGCGACCGGCAGAGCCGCACGAGCGCGTCCGCGCGGCGCATGCCGAGCCCCAGGCTTCGCAGCTTGGCCGGCGAAAAGCGCGCGAGGTCTGCCGCCGTCGGCGCGCGGTGAAGGCCGTCGAGCGACGGTGTCACGGCGCGGATCACCGTCCGCTCGATCTCGCGCGCGCGCCGCGCTGTGATCAGCTGACCGGCCACCGCGCGCAAGAGCGCATGCGCGACGGTTGCCGTCCGCAGTGGACGCAGGCCGCGCAGCACACGCGTCGTCTTGCCGAGGAGCTTGTCGTGCGCGAAACGGGCGATGAACTCCGAATGGTCGTCCTCGAGCCCGAGCACGAAGCGGACGTGCTCGACAGCGGCGTCGCTCTCGCTGCGCACGCAGATCACGCCGTCGGGCCGCTGCCAGGCGCGCACCGGCTCGAGCGAGCCATCGACGTCGATCGTCGCGCGGTACACGCCTTCGAAGGTGGACCGCGTCGCGTCGCCGTGCCGTGCGGACGCGCGCAGCGAGTACGGGCCGCGAGGACGCAGCTCGGCCTGGATCATCGCGCGACTCTAGTCGCGGGACCGGCTACCAGTCGCGTTCGGCCGTCGAGGGCTCGCCCTGCAGATTCGAGGCGACATTCGCGGCTCGCTCGAACACATCCAGCGCCTCGTGTTCGCGACCTACCTCGCGGAGATAGCGTCCGTAGGCTCGCAGGAGGTTCGCGTAGTCGCGAATCGAGCCATGGTTGTGCAGCAGGTCGAGCGCTTCGCGGAAGGCGTCGTCTGCGCTCGGATCGCCGACAGCCGCGCGCGCTTCAGCGATCGCACGCCAGGCTGCGCCCGCTTCGGTCGGCAGGTCGTCGGCGAGCTCGAGCGTCAGCCTGCCGAACTGTTCGGCGAGTTCGTAGTCGTGCGAGCGGGTTGCAGACATCGCTCGGAGGCGGTAGAGCATGGCCAGGTCGTCGCGGGGTCCGGAGGGCCCGAGGAGCCGCTCGGCGTTCGCCAGGTGGGTCGCCGCGGTGTCACTGTCACCGCCGTCGCCGGCGCTCAGCGCAGCCTCGGCACAAGCCATGTGTGCGCGCGCGAGGTGCAGCGTGTCGTCGGTCGCCTCGAGCAATGCAACTGCGCGGCGGAAGCTCTCCAGAGCTCCGCGCGAGTCAGCCTGCTCTCCCGCGATCCGACCCAGAGACCAGTAGAGGCGTACGCGCGTATAGGGATCGACTCGCTCCTGGGTCGCGTAGAGCGCTTCGGAGACGACCGCACGGGCGCGGCTGAGCTCGCCAAGATCGGTCAGCGCATAGCTGAGGTACGTGCTGAAGCGGACGCGCGTTGCGCTCTCGTCGGGAGCAACCGCCGTGAGCTCTGCCAGGCACCGCTCCAGGAGCTCGACCGCGCGACTCGGGGAACCGGCGCTCGCGTACAAGTGCCCCAGCCTCAGATAGACGTCCGGTCGCGAAACCGGCGTGATGAAGCTGAAGCCGATGGCGCGCTCGAGTTGCTCGATGGCTTCGGCGCGCTTACCGAGCAGATCGGCAGAAATTCCGAGTGCGATGTGCACTCGCGCCGCCGCCCGTTCGTCGGCGTCAGCGAGCGACTCGTCGAGGAGCTCCTGCAGCTCGGCGCGGGGGACATCGCCGTCGAGCCGGAGTCGGAGCTCGAGGTCGGCGATCCGCAGCTCGCGGGTCTCCGCAGCTCCGATCTCGGAGCCGGTCTCGAGGTACTCCGCGGTGATGCCGAGCTTCTTGGCGAGCGTCCGCAGGGCCTTCACCGACGGCCGGCGCGCGTTCGCCTCGATGCGGGAGATGTACGCGTAGGAGACGCCCGGTGAGGCGAGGTCGCGCTGCGACAGCCCGCGCTCCAAGCGGATGCGTCGGAGCCGTTCGCCGACGGTCTCGTTGGCTGCGATGTCCATAGTCAAACCGCTCCTGATGATGCCCCCGTTCGCCGCGGGAGTCAATCTCCAAGCGGCATCTCATGCCATTTTCAGACCAAGACTTGACAACAATTGTTGGCACACGGTCTTCTACCAGGACACAATCCCCGGAAAGGAGGTGAAGAGACAATGCGGAAGCTGTCACCTGGCGTTCAGTTGTGCCTGGTCGTCCTCGTCGCCGTCGTTTCGGCGCTTGCGATCGGCGGATACCCCTGGGGGCCGTAGGCACGCTCCTTTCTGCGGCGCGGGCGGGGCGAGGACGGCTCCGCCCAAGCCGTTACCCTCAAGGCCGTGGTACGACGGCTCGCCTCGCGGGTGTCCCTGTGGAGCCGCGAGCGGAAGGTGCGGCTCTTCCTCGAGCTCTTCGATCCCGGCCCGCAGACGACGGTCCTCGACGTCGGCGTGACCGACGCGCCGTTCGGCGGAGGCTCGACCGACAACTACTTCGAGGCACGATATCCGTGGCCGGAGCAGATCACGGCCGTCGGCACGACCGGGCTCGAGCGTTTCGCCGCCGCGTTCCCGTGCGTCCGCGTGGTGCAGGCAGACGGCCGCGAGCTGCCGTTCGCCGACCGGGAGTTCGACCTCTGCTTCTCGAACGCTGTCGTCGAGCACGTTCAGGGCGGGCGAGCCGGGCAGCGGCGCTTCGTCGGCGAGCTCTGCCGGGTCGCGCGCCGCGTGTTCGTGACAACGCCGAATCGCTGGTTTCCGGTCGATCCGCACACGTTGCTGCCGCTTGTCCACTGGCTCCCGGCCGGCGTGGCCCGCGAGCGTGTGTTGCGGGGGCGGGGCTTTGCGGACGTGCTCGACCCGCTCGGCCCGAGGGAGCTCGCCGGCCTCTTTCCCTATCCGGTGCGCGTGATCAACCGCGGGCTGACGCTGATCGCAGTCGGACCTGCATGAGCCTTCGCCGGCCCGTCTGGGTCCTGCACGTCTTCGTCGTCGGGCTCGCGCTGCACAACTTCGTGATGGCGGAGCTCTGGAAGGCCGGCGTGCGCGGCACATGGCTGACGATCGTCTCCGCCTGGAAGGACGTGCTGCTCGCCGCTGCGCTCGTCGCGGTGATCTTGGCGCGGCGCCGGCTGCCGATCGACAGGCTGGCGACCGACTGGCTCGCGCTTGCGTACGGAGCGCTCATCGTCCTCTACGCCCTGATCCCGCAGAGCGCGCTCGGCGGTGCCGCGACGCACAAGGGCGTGCTCTACGGGCTGCGGCACGACCTCGTCCCGGTCGGCGCATACTTCCTCGGCCGAGGGCTCGGACTGACGGAGCCGGAGGTGCGGCGCCTCGGGCGCACGATCCTCGTCACGGCTGCGGGCGTGGCCGCCTTCGGGCTCGTCGACATCTACACGATCCCGCTCTCGTGGTGGCGACACTCCGGCGCTGCCGGCTGGTTCCGGGACCAGCTCGGGTTCGTGTACAAGGGCCTCTCGGGACTGCCCGAGAACTTCGTCTACAACACCGGCAACGAGCACCCGCTCCGGCGGCTCGTGTCCACTTTCCTGTCGCCCCTCGCGACGTCCTACCTCCTCGTTGTGGCGCTCATCCTGTGCGCGGCGTGGATGGTGCGCCGCCGCCCCCCCGGCGCCTGGGCGCTCTTGTGGGCCGCGACGGTCGCGCTTCTCTTCGCAGGCCTGCTATGGACGCACTCGCGCTCGTCGTATCTCGCGCTTGCATTCGGGCTCGTCGTCTACGCCGTTGCGATTCGCGCGGGCCGCGAGACGGAGAGCGCGCTCGTCGTTGCTGCGGCACTCGTCGCCGTCGCCGGCGGGCTGTTCGTCCACTACTACCCGCGCATCGCGCCGACCACGAGCTTCACGCCGACAGAGCTCGCGTTCCAGCGCTCGAACGCGGCGACAGCCGGCCCCGCCGAGACGGGCGCCGAAGACGCGAGCTTGCACAGCCACTGGCAGAGCCTGCGCAGCGGCGTCGCCACCGTTCTGCATCACCCGCAGGGCTTCGGGCTCGGGAACGCCGGCTCGACCGCTGCGCGCACGCACGTCTCGATCAAGGCCGGCGAGTCGACGTACCCGGAGCTCGGGGTCGAGGCCGGTCTCGCGGGTGCGTTCACGTTCATCGCCTGGTCGCTCGTGCTGCTCGCCCGTTGCCTGCGTTGCTGGCCGTGGATCGGGGCCGTGCTCGCCGCGATGCTCGCGCTCGGATTGCAGACGGACATCATCGGTGTGCCGTGGGTCGCGTACGTCGTCTGGGCACTTGCCGGCACGAGCGTGACAAGTCTGCAACAAAAGACGCGCGCCGTCCCCGTCGCGTCGGCGCGGGCCCTACCGTGAAGTCGTGCGCCTCAAACCCTTCGACATCCTGGTCGGTCTGGCTCTGGCGGCCGTTCTCTGCTTCCTGCTCGTCGTGCGCCACCATGGCGGCTCCGCGCCCGCTGTGCTCGCCAGCCCGACGCTGACGCCCGGCGAGATCAACCCCGACGTCACGCAGTCCAACATCGGCTCGACGATCTGCGTGCGTGGCTGGACGAAAGCTCGGCGGCAACCCGACCGACCCGCGCAACCTCTGGCCCGAGCCGTATCCGCGCGCCGCCGACGTCGACAAGATCGAGAACGAGCTGAACGCGAAGGTGTGCTCGGGACGGCTGACGCTCGCCGAGGCTCGTCGAAAGGAGGCGGCACTCAAGCACGCGCA
>Ga0070731_10004381_pt1 | contig 12188 bp, 13 predicted proteins | sample Coa_R1_2_FD_66448 | JGI IMG/M metagenome (GOLD analysis project Ga0070731, IMG submission 66448) | Surface soil microbial communities from Centralia Pennsylvania, which are recovering from an underground coalmine fire - Coalmine... | ecosystem: Environmental > Terrestrial > Soil > Unclassified ... | reverse complement strand
GGACCTCCCGGCACCGGGAAGACAACTCTTGCCAAGATCATCGCGAACATGACCAAGGCGGAGTTCATCGAGTTCTCCGCCGTAATGGCGGGGATCAAAGAAATCAAGCAGGTCATGGCTGACGCGGAACGAGCGCGGCAGTATGGCACGCGCACGATTGTGTTCATCGACGAGATTCATCGCTTTAACAAGGCACAGCAGGATGCATTCTTGCCACATGTGGAAAAGGGCAATATTCGATTGATCGGGGCGACCACGGAAAATCCTTCGTTCGAGATCAATTCGGCGCTGTTATCGCGCTGCCGGGTTTATGTGCTGCAACCGCTCAGTGCGGATCAAATTGTTGAGCTATTGCGGCGGGCGCTGACAGACCGTGAGCGAGGCCTTGGGGAAATGAGGTTATCTGCATCAGATGAAGTTCTGAGGAAGATAGCCAGCTACACCAGCGGCGATGCGCGCAGCGCCTACAACGTATTGGAGGTAGCGGCCGGACTGACGAGTCGAACGTCACCTGAGATCACGGATGACATTGTCCGTGACGCGCTGCAAAAGAGAATTCTGCTTTATGACAAAACCGGCGAAGAGCATTACAACCTGATTTCGGCTCTGCATAAATCAGTGCGAAACAGCGATCCGGATGCTGCGTTGTACTGGCTGGGCCGCATGCTCGAAGCTGGGGAAGATCCGCTGTATGTTGCCCGGCGCGTAGTGCGAATGGCGGTGGAAGACATCGGGCTTGCCGATCCGAACGCTTTGTCCCTTTGCATGGCGGCGCGGGATGCCGTGGACTTCATCGGAATGCCGGAGGGAAACCTTGCGCTGGCGCAGGCCGTTGTTTATCTCTCCGTTGCTCCCAAGTCGAATGCGTTGTACACGGCATATGGAGAAGTGCAGCAAGATGTCGAGCAGACGGCTGCGGAGGCGGTTCCACTGCATCTGCGCAATGCGCCGACGAAGTTGATGAAGGGATTCGGATACGGAAAGGGCTATCAGTACGCTCATGATCTGGACTCCAAAGTCGCAGATATGCAATGCCTGCCTGACAATCTGCGGGACCGCATCTACTACCGTCCGACCAATGAGGGAATTGAGAAGCGAATTCGCGAGCGCATGGGGGAAATTAAGCGCCAGCGCACAACCAAGGGCGGAGCATCTCAGGGGAAAAAAGAATCGTAGCGGCGGCAGGTTGCCTACCGGAAACGCGCGCGGTGCTCCTTCAGAATGCAACGATCCATCACGACGAAGATTCCAGATTTTCTGGCTTTTTCCGCAGCTTTTTCGTGAATCACGTCTTCCTGCATCCAGATTGCCGGGACTTTCATCTCGATCGCCTGCTCAACAACTTCTTCCACAAATTCCGGACGGCGAAAAATATTGACGATATCGACCTTCTCCGAAACGTCGAGCAATGTGGCGTAGGCCTTTTCGCCGAGGCACTGCTGTATCTGGGGATTCACAGGAATGATTCGGTAACCGTGGCTCTGCATGTAGGCAGAAACACCATGGCTGGGACGCAATGGGTCGCACGACAAGCCGACAACCGCAATGGTTTTTGCCCGCTTCAACAAATCGGTGATTGGATCAGTTTGGGGCGGCGAAGCCAAGGAGACTCCTCAATACTTTAATATTTGTCCTATTTTTTATTGGCGGCTTCTAATTTCTGCTTGTACATCTTCAGCGCCAGTTTGCGAATGGTTTCGGATACTTCCTTGTTGGCCGAAAGATTTTTCAAATCCTGCGTAAGCAGGTTTTTTACCAAGCCGAGGCTGAGATCGAGCGGGGTGCGCGGATTGCCGACCAGGTTTCGCACCACGATGTAATTCTTCATGAAGCGGCGCTTGAGAGGAATCTGGCGCAGCACAGCCTCGAGCACATTCTTCTGACTGGCAAACTTTTCCACTTCGCCATCGGAAAGTTTCGGAGCCTCCAGAACGGCAAGCGCTACGACTTTGGTGCCGTCGCGGATGAGGATCGAGCGTTCCTCCTTGTTGCCTTTCAGCGCCAACTGAATTCGTCCCTTCACATCGAGTGAATTGATTTTTTGTAGCGTGTTCGCGCGCTTCGGCGGTCCCTTCTGGTCCCCTGTTTGTGAGGGATGGCCAGCAGCAGTACGAGCCGCGGTGCTGGCCGCCGCCTGTGTTGGTGCGGGTGGAACTGGAACTTCGTCGGTATGCATGTCGCCGAGAAGAAGGTCCATGATGCCGCCAATGGCTTGAAATGGTTTCTCGCCTTCGGAAGCGATCTCGGTGGCGTGATCCTTCAGGTAGGAGAAAACCGTCTCGTCATCGACTCCGACAGTCAATTCATGATCTGGTTCAGCTTCCGCAGACGCCCCGGCAACTTGTCCGGAATGCGCGGCTTCTCCGTCCCCCGTATGACTGGCATCATGAACCTGTTGCGGGTGGGACGCGGCTTCATTTTCGGTTGCCGCAGGCCTCGTGGCATCAATCATCTGGTCCAATTCCCCTACTTCCTCTTTCTTTAAATAGGGGCTGGATCGAAGCGATTCGAGCACTGATCTCAAACCGCGCACGCGCTTGCTCTTGAGCATGATCTCGACAGTCTCTCGCAAGGCGGAACCGGCCAGTTTGACCAGTTGTGTTTCGGAAATCGACGGGTTCTCGAGAAGATCAGGCAGCAATCTCGGACGAACATTATCGGGGGAAATGAAGTAATTCAACACTTCTGCCGACGTTGCGGGATCCGCAACAGCCGTCCGGCAAGTTTTCTCGTCCCAGCCGGCCAAAGTCATGCGCGCGGTTTCGCCGAAAACTTTGTTGTGGCGGGCAAGGTGAACAAGGATCTCGATATTTTCAGCGGGCGGCACCTGCAGCGCACCACGGGCGGCGAACTGCATCATATTGGACGGCAACTTAGAGGCGCGGATTTGGTCAATCATGCGCGACATAACTTCAGACTTCGTCTCCGGCGTGAGAACAGTTTTTGGAATCCCCCGCAACCAGTGATTCCAGTTCGTTGACAGCGAGTTCCAGATCCCGGGTGACGCGATTCGGTTTGTCTCGCAGAAATTCGTCCCGCAAACTTCGATAGTACCAAAGAGTACCCTCGCGTCCGCCGTTGAAGCGGGCCCAGACTAATTCCCCCATCGCGCGATAGTCGCTGAGAATCGAGCGAACGTTATTGAGTTTATCGGCGGCGGAGACGAGGCGAGTCTGATGGTCCTCATTCTTGAGCCGCGCGATGTATTTTTTCTTACGCTCCTCCCAGGGCGGCTTGGGATAGACGTCGGCGTCGGTGCAGCCGTCAACGACCTTTGCCACACGCCGTCCAAATCGACGGCGTACTTCTTTCAGCATGGGAGCTCCGCCGCAGTCTTCGACCACGTCGTGCAGAAGAGCGGCGATTGCGAGGTCTTCGTCGCCTCCCGCTTCGAGGACCAGAGATGCGACACCCATAAGATGCGCAATATAAGGAATCGTAGAAGCTTTGCGCGCTTGGCCTGTATGTTTCTTAGCGGCGAAAAGGAAGGCTCGGTGGAATCGGGGCCCAAGTTTGATGCTCACGGGTTTCGCCGCCACCCTCTTGTTGCGTTCCGTAGACTTCACTGCTTTTCTCCGCGCCGTGCAAGAAGATAAGCCCGGATGAACGGCTGAAGATCTCCATCCAGCACGCGATCGACATCGCCGACCTCCATTTTCGTGCGGTGATCTTTGATCAGACGATAGGGTTGCAAGACATACGAACGAATCTGCGATCCGAACTCGATGTCGAGCTTGGAATCCTCAATCTTCTTTGTCGCCGCGCGTTTTTTCTCCAGCTCATATTCGTAAAGCTTGGACCGCAGCATGCTCATGGCGCGCTCGCGATTCTTGTGCTGGGAGCGCTCATTCTGACAGCTGGCGACGAGACCGGTGGGGATATGTGTGATGCGCACGGCGGAGTCCGTCGTATTGACGTGCTGTCCCCCTTTTCCGCTTGAACGATAAGTATCGGTGCGAATGTCGTCGGGCTTGATGACGATATCGATGCTGTCGTCGATTTCCGGAGAGACGAAAACGCTGGCGAACGAGGTGTGACGACGTTTTGCCTGATCGAACGGAGAAATCCGAACCAGGCGGTGCACGCCGATCTCACCCTGCAGCAATCCGAAGGCGTAATCTCCGTTGACGGCAAAGGTCGCGGATTTCAGGCCGGCTTCTTCGCCAGGCTGGTAGTCATAAAGAACAGTTTCAAAACCTTGGCGTTCCGCCCAGCGCAAGTACATGCGCAGCAGCATCTCGGCCCAGTCCTGCGACTCGGTGCCACCGGCTCCGGGGTGAATTGTCACGATGGCATTTCGGCCATCGTTTTCTCCGGAAAGAAGCGTTTCGGTTTCCAGCTTGTCGATGAGGCCACGGAGGGATGAGATCTCGCGTTCGAGGTCGGCATCCACGTTTTCGCCTTCCCGCGCGAGATCGAGATAGGCAGCAATGTCGTCTCCGCGGCGAGCCAGATCGGCGTCGGTGGTAAGGACATGCTCCAGGCGCTTCTTTTCGCGCATGACGTGCTGCGAACGCTGAGGATTCGACCACAGGTTCGGATCAGCGGCCTGCTTATCAATTTCGGCTAGCTGCGGACGGACTCTTTCCGCGTCAAAGATACTCCCGAAGTTCGTGGGCTTTTTTGCTCAGCTTCTCGTATTCCTGTTCCAACTCTTGATTCATGAGGACGTTTGTGCCTGCGCTTGTTCGTCGTGAGATGTGAAGCGCGCTATCAACGCTCCAATCGAAATTATCGCACACGCAAAGGCAAACCAGTCGCCGTGACGGGTGTAGAAAGTGGTAACCGAAGTGAGGGCATAGGGCGCGATAAGGGCCTGTCTTTCCTTGCGCGGAATGCGCGCGATAGCGCGCCCCCAGGGGTCGATTGAAGCGGTAACACCCGTATCGGTGGCACTTAGAATCCAACGGTCATTTTCGACCGCGCGCATGCGCGTCTGATTGAGATGCTGCGCATAAGCGCCGCTGTCGCCGTACCATCCGTCATTGGAAATATTGACGAAGACCTGAGCGCCGTCTTTTGCGAACTGACGGACTTCATCCGGGAAAACAGATTCGTAGCAGATGAAGACTCCCAGCTTTTCTCCGCCTGCGTCGAGCGGGGCACGCGAAGATCCGTGCTCGAATTGCCCGACCTCTTTGGTCAGCCCACCAGCAAAGCGAAACAAACTGGGAAAAGGAAGGTATTCACCGAACGGGACAAGATGCACCTTGTTATATCGCGCAACCCATTCGCCGCTGGGACTGACCAACACCGCCGAGTTAAATGCGGGAGAGTCGGGCATGGGTTGGTCGGTGATTCCGATGGACCCACTGACGATCCATGCGCTGGTGTCTCGAGCGATGCGGCTGACCGCCTCGCGAAATCGGGCGTCATTGGTGAAGAATGGCGCCGGCGACTCCGGCCAGACGATCGGGCCGATCTTCGCGTGCGCGTTCGCAACAGAGTTTTCGGTAAGGCTCACGAGGTCGCTCAGGGTCTGTTGGAGGTAAGCGGGAGTCCAGTCGGCCGAGACCGGAATGTTCTGCTGCACCAGCAAGGCGGCGCGATCTGGTTTGGCCGGAGGAGGTTCGATGAGCCGGCCAGCCTGCAGGACTGCTGCCGCGGACAAGGCGGCAGCGAGCATCGGCACTCGCTTTTGGTGAGGAACCAGAAACACAGCCGCGAACGCGACATTCACGAGCAGAATCTCGAACGAAATTCCATACACCCCAGTGAACGCGGCAATGCGGCACAACGGAGCGTTGTCGATCTGAGCGATGCCAAGTAGGTTCCAGGGAAATCCGGTGATGCGTGTGCGAGCCAGTTCAACAGCAACCCACAAGAACGGGGCTGAGACCAGCGCTCTGCGGTAGACGCGCGACCCAGCGAGCAGGCTAACGAGAAGGCCAAACAGGCCGTGATAGAGGCCCAAGTAACAGCAGAAGAGAAATAGCGCCAGCAGCGCCAGCGGAGTGTTCAGTCCTCCATACTGGCGCATAGTGTCGAAAATCCAGTAACAGGTGCCGGCGTAAAACAGGATGCCGCAGACGTAGCCCAGCAAAAATCCTTGCAGAGGCTTCCCCGGATGCAACGGCACGGACTCGGAGAACTCCAGTTCGCTTGCTTGGCGCGTGCGCAGCAAGGCGAGGATCAGCGGCGTGAGCGCGAACCAGCATAGAACGTAGAGGCCAGGCAGAGGAAAAATCAGCACCTGCAAGACGGCTGACAGGACAACCAGGAACCAGGCGCTAGGATGGATTTGCCGCACGTGGGAAGGATAGCAAACGGCAGTTGCCAAGCGTCGTCAATCGGTTCTCAGCAGTCACCTCTCTGTAATTCTTCCCTCGCTACCACCTTCTGGCGGACGAAGTCGATGATCTGCGGCGTTACATACGGTGGCGGAGTAATTCGGAAGATCGGGCGCTCTTTCACTGGCTTCAGCGAGACCGACTTCCAAGCCAGATCACTCAAGGCGTAATGAAGAATTATGGCGTCAGCACGGTCCAGAAATTCACGTGCCGATATCTTAAAATCCTCCGTCGCGGGATCGAGGACCGTGAGATAGAGGTCCGGCCGCAAGAATTTCAATACGCTGTTCGACTCGATGATGACGTTCCGTGCGGCTTCCAGTCGCTGCCGCAAGGCCGGCATAGCTTCGGCCAGGCGACCCTGCTCCGTCCGTGCCCAAAAAACGCGCTTGGCCCCAGCGAGAATGAATCGCGACGTATCAGATTCGCCGGAGCGATCGTGCTCTTCCGAAATCACCCAGGTGTGATCGGAGGTCGCGCAATCACAGGGCTCGCCATGGGCTGAGCAGATTCCGTGCCCGTATTGCGTTATCTTCACGGCGGTCCATTCGAATTCGGGGAAGGCGGCAATGAGGCCAGCAACGACACTGGTCTTGCCGACACTCCTGGAATGACCGCCGATGACAATCAATGCCATAAACAAGACTCCACCGCTGGCAGTCGCCCACGCTAGCTCTGCGAAACGCTCAGTCTCTCTTCGTCAACCGAGCGAGCATTGCTAGTTGCTTCAGATATTGGCGCAACGGTTGGGCCGGAGTGCCCCAGAACGCGACGCCTTTGCCGCGCAGAATCTTGCTGGGCAGTACCCCTCCCTGGCCGCCGAGCATCACGCCTTCGCCGATATGGGCGTGTTCGCCGATGCCAACCTGTCCCCCGAGAACAACACCGTTTTCGATCGTGATACTACCCGACAAACCTGTTTGCGCAGCGATCACGACATCTTCCCCGATCTGACAGTTATGCCCGATGTGAACCAGATTGTCGATTTTCGATCCGCGGCGGATGCGGGTTTCATCGAGAGCGCCGCGATCGATAGTGGCGTTCGCCCCGATCTCCACATCGTCTTCGATTACCAGGCGGCCGACCTGCGGAAATTTTTCGTAATGCCCGGTCTTGCGATCGCGTACGTAACCGAATCCGTCGCTACCGAGGATCGCCCCAGCGTGGACTATGACGCGATCTCCTATCGTGGTGCCAGTGTATATCGTGACGTTGGGATAGATATCGCATTTGGAACCGATGGTGACCCCTGCTCCGACGGCGCAGCCAGCGCCGATACGGGTATCCGCGGCAATCTGAGCTCGCTCCGCAATGACGACGTGCGCATCCAGACGAACTCTGGATCCTAAAACGGCGGAGGAGTGGACTATGGCCGTGATATGAATCCCTCCGAGTTGCTGTTCCAGCGGAGAAGCAATTTGCAGAATTCTCGCTGCGCGAGCGAAATCGAGTTTCGGATGATCACTGATCAGAAGCGGCTTATCGTAAGAGTTTGAAGCGGCAAAGGCTCCCGCGATCACTGCGCCAGCTTGAGATCGAAGCGCGGCGTCGAGATGTTTCTCATCTTCGACGAATACCAAATCGTTTGCACTCGCCGAATTGATGCTGGCGACGCCAGCAACCTCAAGATCAGCCTTGCCGATCAGACGGGCCTCTACAGCCTCAGCGACCTGCTGCAGCGTATGCTTCATGGCTTTCACTGTATAGCAGTGACCAGCGGTGAAGAAAGGGGATGGAATTCACTTGAAGTGCACCACTACGCCGGAGGAGTGCAGGTGCCGGATCCCTGGCACATAACGAAATTGCCGGTTCCGACGCAACTGGCATCGCCCTGGCCCCCTGTCAGGTTCCACGTACCAACCACGACGCCGTTACTCAAGGTTCCGACTGTGGTGGTGGTTCCATTGGAAACGCCGGTCAGATTTCCGTCCAGGGTTAATGTATTTCCGGCTGGCACTGAATTGATGGTCATATTGAAGGTGCCAGTGACCTGCCCGTTCGAACTGGTGATTAGACTCGCCGTGCCCGTGTAGGTCTGATTGGTCAGTCCGGGCGTGAAGCAAGCTCCGTGGTTAATAAACGAAAAACCCGTAAATTGCAGCGGGCCTCCATTCACCACGTTAAAGGCAGTGTTGAAGTTGAGGAGACTTGCCTCCTGGGTACCGCCCGTCAGACGGGCTATCCAATTGCCGCTGGTCGAGGTACTCGTGACGTCGGTCCGGGGGATATTACATCCGAACAGCACGACTGCCAGAACCAACAGAACCGGTATTGCTAGTTTCTTCATGAACCTTCCTTGAGTTTTTAGATCTCTATGAGAATAGAGAGATGCAGGCGGGATCGTCAATGGATGTAAGGCGGTTTCGATTATGAGGACGGTGCTCCCAGTCGCTATACGTAACGTCCGGGAGCCATGTCCATTGGCGAAGATGGAATCGAAAAAATGGACGTTTTACATTTTCGTCATGGTGAACGTACCGGAACCGGTGCATCCGGAGCTTCCAGTCAGAGACCATGTTCCGGCAATAGTACTTCCGTTTGCGGTGCCGTTGAGCGTAAGTGTGTTGCCCGCGGGAGATCCAGATTTGACAGTCATGCCAAAGCTGCCACTCACCTGCCCGCTGAAATTACCGCTCAGGGCGAAAGAACCGCTCTCGGTCTCTCCGGAAGCGAAGCACGGCGAGTTCGTGGTGAAGGTGAAATTCGAGACGGCGATCGAGCCGTCGCCATTCACGCTTAGAGATGTTCCGAATGCAAAGCTGGTCGTATTGTTGTTGCTCAGCAGAGTCGCGTTCCACTTCCCGTTGATGTTGGCTGGATTGCTGGAATTCGAGCCGCATCCCACCAGAGCCAAGCTCCCCACCAGTAAGATCGCGGCGAAAAGATGCTTCATCAGAAAAGTTCCTCGGTCTTTAATAGTCCGAAGAGGCGCACAGACTAGGTGTTGAAATCGGCGGTACCGGTGGCTTCGGGCCGCTGAGGAGAATCGCTGAAGGTAGGAACCCTCGCGGATAGCGATTGTTGCGGGCGGTACAAGTAGCTCATTTGACGCCACATTCAGCGCCAGACAGGCCGTCGGTGGTTCATCAAACTCGTTCTGAATGGATCGGCCGATTGATACCAACTGCACGCGTAGTTGCCAGTGTCGGCTAGCTCGAGCCAGCTTTCCGCAGACTATTGCCTACGCGTCATTTTGCGGCGCGCGAGCGGTTAAGAAACCCGGCGATCATGAAAACAATTGACATGCCGATCAAGAATCCGGCCGGAAACTCGGCCCGCGCGCCAGAAATCCAGTTGTGGAGAATGAGACCGGCAGCAAGCAAAATCAGGCCGATCGGCAACAAATAATTCGATTTGCTTTGAAGCACACTTCCTCCCTAAACAGTTTTCCGCAGCAACGGCGCATCGAAGATCAGCTCGATCCCTATGCGCCGCGCTTGGCTTTCAATTCCACAAGCAACTGCTCGATGCGGTCTGCTTTTTCGAGGGCGGCGAGTCGGTCATCGAGATTATCGGCAGCGATCTCGGATTTCGCCTGGCTCACCGCCTCGGAATGCGCGACCTTGCGTTTCATACGATCGAACGCCGCCGCTTTGGAACCATCGCCGGATGCCATGCGCGCATCGTTCGCTTTGCCCACGGCGCGAGCGCGGCGATGCTGTGCAATCAGAACGTCGGCCTTGGCTTGTGCTTCGGTCAACTTCTGCTCGAGTTGGCGCAATGCGGATTTCAGGTTCTCTACCTGCGCCTTCTGATCCGCAAGCTGCTGTTTGAAGTTCTCGCTGAGGTCGCGATAGCTCTCGACGCGCTGCAGTGAGGCTCGGGCCAGGTCGTCTTCTTTTTTGTCGACCGCAAGTTCGGCTTTGCGCATCCACTCGGCGACTTTTTCTTCGTTCTCCTTCTGCTTCTTTTCGAGCAGGTGCTGGTCGGCAATTGCGATCGCAACCTGCGTTTTGACCTGCAGAAGCTGGTTCTGCATGTCGAGAATGACCTGCTTGATCATCTTTTCGGGATCTTCAGCCTTGTCGATCAGGTCGTTGAGATTGGCCCGGACTAATGTGGAAACACGCTCCAGCAATGCCATGATGAACTCCTTTCAACTCCTCGCGATTTCTGTTTGCTCGATCAATCTCACTGAATTCATTTCTGTGACAGCTCGTGTGCGCGGTGTATCGCAGCGCACTGGGGACAGTCTGATTGCCTGCGCCGGAAAGTTGCGCCGATAGCCACACCGATTGCGACTCCGATCGCCAGCCAGGCGCCCATGTTCCCGGCGATCACCCCGAAAACCGTTCCCAGCGCGGCTCCCAGCGCGATGCTCCATCCTGCGTATTTCGGCTTGCTTCTCATAACTCACTCCTGATGGCGCAAATCCTGGATCGACTTTCGACCAGAATCCTGTGGCGGGAACGGGCCCCGGCCCGTTCCCGCACCCCTCGCTAGACCGCAGGCGACGGCGGCTTCGGAGACTTGTCGCCGAGCTGCCGGACCTTGCCCAGCAGATCTGACATCGGCATGCCCGAGAGTGTCTCGAACAATGCCGGCACCTGTGCCGCCATCTTGGCGATGTCGCCGGTGATCTTGTTCATCCCAGAGGCATCGCCGTTTCCGGTCGACACGATCGTGATCTTGTCGACGTTGGCCAGTGGGGCGGCCAATGCCTTCACGATTTCTGGCATGCCGGTGAACAATTTGTCGATCACAGCCGCCTGGTTGTACTCCTGGTACGCTTCCGCCTTCACGTTCATGGCCTTGGCTTCAGCTTCACCCTTCTTGAAAATGATCTCGGCTTCGGCCTCGCCCTGCGCGCGGATCGAGGAGGCATGGCCTTCGGCTTCCGCGATGAGGCGCTGCTTCTCGGCCGCAGCAAGTGTTTCAATTCGCTGACGCTCGATCTCCGCCTGCTTCAGCACGGTCGCGATCAGTTCCTTCTCCCGGCGGTTGATTTCCGCTTCCTGCACTTTCACCTGCTGTTCTTTCTCGATTTGCTGCACCTTCACCTGCTCAGCGATCACCTGCTGCTGCATGATGTTGGTCTGGATGTCATAGGCTTTGTCAGCCTGCGCCTGCTGGCGCTTGGTGACTTCCAGGAATTGCGCCTTCTTCACTTCCAGGTCGCGCTGCGCTTCGGCCTGTTTGGCCATCGAGGCCGTTTCTGCCTGCACGCGCTCTTGATCCGCCTGCGCTTTCGCCACTGCGGATTCCCGTTGCGCGAGCGCTCGCTTGATCGCAGTATCGCGATCCGCTTCAGCCGCGGCCACGTCGGCGTCGCGCTTGATGCGCGCAACATCCGGGCGTCCCATGTTCGTGATGTACTCGTTCTTGTCCCGAACTTCCTTGATCGTGAACGAGATGACTTCGAGACCCATCTTGTTCATGTCATCGGCACACGTGGAGCGCATGCGGTCGGAAACCATCTCGGGCTGCTTGACGATTTCTTCCACAGTGAGCTGGCCGATGATGCCGCGGAGGTGGCCCTCCATTACGAGGCGGATCAGGCCCTGGCGTTCGTCATCGCTCTTGGTGAGGAATTGCTCGGACGCAGTCAGAATCGACTCCGTGTCCGACTTCACCTTGATCTGTGCGACCGCTTCGACAGTCACGGCGACACCCTGCTTCGTGTACAGATCCTGCTGCGGAGCCACGTCGAATGACATCAGTTCGAGCGAGAGTTCGCGGCAGACCTGGAACATTGGGACCACCATCGTCCCGTGGCCTTTGACCACCCGTGTGCCGCCCACGCCGTACACAATCAGGGCCTCGTGTGGTCCCGCCTTGCGATAAATGCTGGCCATTCCCTTGATCAAGAACAAAATGACCATGACGGCCAACCCTGCAAAAATCCAGATCACTGCCCAATGGGAAAGACCTTCAAACATAATGCCTCCTGTTACCACT
>Ga0070731_10004380_pt1 | contig 12191 bp, 9 predicted proteins | sample Coa_R1_2_FD_66448 | JGI IMG/M metagenome (GOLD analysis project Ga0070731, IMG submission 66448) | Surface soil microbial communities from Centralia Pennsylvania, which are recovering from an underground coalmine fire - Coalmine... | ecosystem: Environmental > Terrestrial > Soil > Unclassified ... | reverse complement strand
ACGCATCATTGCCCGCCGCGGCCAGATGGTCAGCGGTATTGTGGCCGAAGCGCAAAAGGCCGGCCATGTTTCGGGCGTGTCCCGCCTCCGGCTGCAGCTTGCTGAAATCAGCCTGGTGGATGGACGTCAGATTCCCGTACACACCACATTGATGGAACGGCGCGGTGATACATCTATCGGCCGCGACGCAGCCGCTATCGGTACTACCACTGGCGTGGGCGCTGCGATTGGCGCATCCGCCGCGGGTGGAGTCGGTGCCGCGATCGGCGCCGGCGCAGGTGCGGTGGCTTCGACGATCGGCGTTCTGGTAACTCGCGGGCACCCGACCATCGTTTATCCCGAGACCGTGCTCATGTTCAAGCTGGAAGCACCGGTAATGATCGCCACGGCTGAAGGGGCTGAAGACGCTTTCCAACCCGTCGGACCGCAGGACTACGATCAACGCCAACCGGGCGCGCAGTGGGGAGCAGGCTCAGCGCCGCCTCAGCAGGGTTATGCGGCACCTGGCTATGGCTATGCCCCAGCGCCTTACTATGGCGGTTACTATCCGCCGTACTACTACGGCTATGGCCCCAGCCTCTACTTCTATGGCGGTCCGGGATTCTTCTACGGACGCGGCTTCTACGGCGGTCGCTTCTACGGCGGCGGCTTCCGCGGCGGACATCGCTAAACCTGTTCACTAAACCAAAGGGCCGGGCGCGCAAGCATGCCCGGCCCTTTCTTTTTCCAAGTGCGCTGTGATACGACTTCCTCATGGGGAGGCGGCTCCAGCGGAGCTTCATGGCGGCACTTTTTTTGGTCGTCTCCCCAGCCAGCGAACTCTCCCTCACTTCCCTCCTGCCGCCCATCCAGCATCACGTGGCGGAATACGTAGCCGGGCTTCCCAACTACACCTGCACCGAAATCGTTCACCGTTTTGAACGGCCCCGCCGCGTCAAGGATTTTCAAACCATCGACACGATCAAGCTGGAGATCGCGGTTCTCAACGGCACCGAGCATTTTGCCTGGCCCGGATCCAGCCGATTTGAAGACAAAGACTTACCGGAACTGCTCGGCGGCGGCTACGGCGCGCTCACCAAAGGCGACTTTGTCATGCACGCCCGCAATATTTTCCTGCGGGATCAGGCGACATTCAGTTCGCCGCGCGCAGAAAAACTGGGCGATTTCGCTGCCATCCGCGTGGACTACGAAGTTCCCGTTGGGAAAAGCAATTTCGAAATTCGCGCCGACGGCGGCAAGGCCGTGGTTGGCTACAAAGGAACCGCCTGGGTGGATGAGCTTACGTTGCAGCTGCTGCGCATCACGATCGAGGCGGAAAATATTCCAAGCAAAATTCACGTGCGCTCGATGCGCTCCGAGATCAACTACGCACTGGTCCAGCTGGGTGATGCCAAAGTTCTGCTACCCAGTAGCTCGCAATACACGCTGCAGCATTCCTCCCGGGTCGATTTGAGAAGCCAAATTGAATTTAGCGGCTGCAGGCAGTACGGCGTCACCAGCAATCTTTCCTTCGGCGACGCCGCGCCCGCTGGCGCAACCGTGGGGCCGTCTGCCAGGATCAAATCCGTGCCGGCTGGCATTGTCCTGCCGCTTCGTCTCTCGGCGGGCATTGACTCGCCCACAATGGCCGTCGGCGACCCCATAACCGCAGTCACCACGCGCAAGGTTCTGGTGGTGGGCGGCGTCGAGTTCCCAGCCGGAACGATAGTGCACGGCAGAATTCGCAAGATGGAGCGGCATTTCGAGCCGATGCCGTATTTTGTGGTGGGCCTGGAGTTCAACGAGCTGGAATCCGGCGCACAGCGCATTCCGTTCCTTGCCGAGATGAAGGACATGACCCCGATGGCCGGAATGCTCGGCCGGTCATGGGCCCTAAGAATTCCCGGCGTGGGAGTTTTTGCGGTTACGTCAAAAAGCGTGAAGATCCCCAAGGGCCACATGATGATCTGGGAAACCCGGGACTTCCCCACCGGACGCTAACTAATCCAGCTGCGCCATGGCCGCGGCTCGCTTCAACTTCGCGCGGATGTTCTTGGCCAGCTTTTCCAATTCGTCGGTGCGCTTCATGTTGGCTCTAGTCAGCACACTGGAATCGCTGTTGGCGACGGCAGTCTTCAGCTCGCTGCTGAGCTGCTGGAGTTTCTCAATATCGGCGTCGGCGGATTTCAGCTCCGACATCGCCGCTTCCATACGCATCTTAGGATCGCCGCGGCCAATCGATTTCAGATCTTCCTGGCGCTTGCGAGTTTCACTGTCCTTGCTGTACGCGTCATAGCTGGTGTGATCCTCGAGCGGATTGGTTTGCTTCTGAGCCCATAGCCCTGCGGTCGAGAACGCCGCCAGCAGAGTGATCGTGGAAAGTTTCATATTTACTCCTTTCGATTTCACTGAGGTTTATCGACGGCGGGTGGATCGAGCGCCAAGCTGGTCCACTCGCCCACCAGTTTCAAAGCGTCGCTCCGATCCTTCGCGTCCGGCGCGTACTTCAAGTACAGATTCATCTGCTGGATGGCTTCTGCAAAATTGCGATCGTCGGCCAGAATCCCGCCCAGTATGTGGTGCAAGCGCGGCAGCTGGTGCTTGGTATCGATTTGAATTCCCTGACGCGCGGCTTTTTCCGCCTGATCCAAATCGCCCAGGTTATAGTTGGCGACCGCCTGATAGAGGTACGCCGCGGGGACATCCACAGGGTTAATCTGGATCAGCTTGCTGGTGGTCTCGGCCAGTTCCTTCCATTTCTGATCCTGCGCCTGAAGCCCGGCCAACATCACGTAGGGGCCAACTAATGTGGCATCGGCGGCGATGGCGCTGGTGTAGCTCTTGCTGGCATCGGCTCGCCGGTCCTGCTCCTGGTAAAGCGTGCCGAGCAGGTACCATGCCTGCGCATTGGCCGGCTCCAACTGGACCAGATGTTCCAGCTCGCGCATCGCTTCGGTGGTCTTATTTTGTTTGAGCGCCAGGCGCGCGTTGGCCAGAGTCTTCTCTGCCTCGGTCAGTTCTTTCGCAGGAGGCGGCGTCTTTGCGTTCTTCGCTCGCTCCTCGACAGCGCCGCGGCCCTTCAAATCTTGCGGTGTCACGATCGGCCGTAGAGTGATGGTGCCAAGATCACGAAGGCTGCCCGTCGTCCCGGCCATGTCAATCAGCGCCGGATAATAACCGGCCAGCACGGCGCGCAACTCGCAGCTTTGCGAATCTTTGGCCATGGTTTCCCGGGCAATTCGACCGCCTCCGCCTCTGCCGGCCTTCTCCGTAACCGAGATTTCTTCACCTGGGTTGGTAAGCCCCGGAGCTGCACCAGGATCGCTGACGCTGGCGTCGGCCACTGTGCTCGAGAACCTGCCCAGGTCGAAGCGGAAATGTCCCTTCTTATCCGTAACGCCTTCTGGAAACTTTGCGCCTGCGCAGATGCGCTCGATAGTTACGGGCTTGGGCGGCGCGGAGCCGTCGGCGAGAATCACATTGCCCTGAATGAACTGGGCTGATGCAGGCTGAACAATAGCAAGCAAGGCCAGCAGAATAACCGGCAAGACGCGACGGGGCGTGTAAGATTTCATGGCCGAGATACTCCTCTGTGCCGCTGTTCAGGTCATTATACTCCCGCGATTTGACAGGGGTCCGCGCGCTGTGAAATCCTAGCAGCCGTCCCGCGCATCCAGCCGAATCCATGCTAACCGACCCACAAATAGCCGAGTTAAGAACTCATTTCCCGATTCTCAGCAAGAAGACTTATCTCTACAACTGCTCGCAAGGCGCGCTCTCCGACGCCGTCGAGCAGGGCATGTTGGAGTACACGCAAAGCTGGAAGGAAGCATCGTGGCCGTGGGATGTCTGGATCGAAAAGTACGAGGAGATTCGCACCGCCTTCGCGCGCTTTATCAACGCCGAGCCGGATGAAGTCGCGGTGCTGTCGAGCGCGTCAGCGGGGATCAATCCCATCGCCAATTCACTGATGTTCAACGGCCGCAATAAGGTCGTCATGGGGGCGTTTGAATTTCCCACCATGGCCCACATCTGGCTCGCGCAGCAGCCGCGCGGCGCGAAAATCGAATTCGTCGAAGGCGTCGATAACACCGTTCCCATTGAAGGCTACGAGCGCGCCATCGATGAGCGCACGGCTATCGTGCCGCTTACGCACGTTTCCTTTTTGAACGGATTTCGCTCGGATGTGGCGGCTGTCACCCGCCTCGCGCACGCCAACGGAGCGCTGCTTTTTCTGGACGGCTATCAGGATAGCGGCACGCGGCCCATCGACGTGAAAGCCATGGACGTGGATTTCTATGTCACCGGCACGCTGAAGTATTTGCTGGGGCCTCCGGGCCTGGCGTTTCTCTACGTCCGCCGGTCGCTGACCGAACGCCTGGTTCCGAGCATGACCAGTTGGATAGCGCAGCGCGAAGTGTTCGCGTTTAACAATCGAAAGCTCGACCCTGCTCCCACGGCGCGGCGCTTTGAAGGCGGCTCGCCGCCCATTCCCAACATCTACGCCGGCCTGCCGGCATTGAATCTCCTGTGCCGGATTGGGCCTGCGAACGTCGCCGCACAAGTCGAAAAACTGACGCGCGCGTTTCTGGCGGGTGCGGCGAATTTGGGGATTCAAACCAAGACGCCGGCCAATACCGTTGGCCCGCTGGTCGTGCTGCGATCCAAAGACGCGGGCGCCATGGTGAAGAAATTGCTGGAACGCCAGATCGTGACCTCGTCGCGCCACGATGGTGTTCGCTTCTCGTTTCACGTCTACAACAATACGGATGACGTGAATGCCGCACTGGCGGCGCTGAAAGACAATTTGGATTTGATGGAGCGCATATGAACGTTCTAGACGGTGGAACCCGCGTCTATGGCGCGGAAGATGGGAAAGTCGTCACGCAGGGAACCTGGTCGGCGCGAACTTTGGTGTGCCGCGAAACCGGCGCCAAGCAAATTGCCCAGACCATCAATGAGTATGCGCCAGGACGCTCGCCGGTGGTGGTCAATCCGGTCGCCGAAGAAGTGCTGTATATCATGCGCGGCGAAGGCGTGTGCCACGTGAACGGCTTTGCTTATCCGGTAAAGCCGGGCTGCGCGGTCTACGTTCCCGCCGGCGCTGAGTACAGCGTGGAGAACTCCGGCGGTGAAACGCTGCGCGTGGTGAGCGTGTGCTGCCCGGAAGATCCTCAGCGGCACATCGTCGACAACCCGAAGCCTGCCGCCAGCGGCGTCGCGCCGCGCCTGATGGTCCACGAATCCGACCGCGAGGACATTCGCGCGGGAACCGACCGCCTCTTCCGTTTTCTGGTGCACAAAGATCTGGGGTGCCAGCAAATCACGCAATTCGTCGGCTTCATTCCGCCCAGCAAAGCGCCGATTCACTATCACACTTACGAAGAAGCGATCCATATTGTGGAAGGCACAGGCATCGTCCACACCGATGGCGGCGACGCGGCATTTGGACCTGGATCGAGCATCTACTTCCCGGTCGGCGCGCGCCACTGCGTAGAGAATAACGGCACCGCATCCATACGCTTGCTTGGCGTCTTCTATCCTTCCGGCAGCCCTGGGGCGGCCTATGAAGATGACAAGCACTAGCGTTCGTACCGCTCCCTTTGGTCGCGGCTCTGTAGCGTGCCGGCGGCCCGCTCAATGCTAACGAACCAGACTGAAGGTGCACTCGAAACCGGCGAGCAGCTAAACCGGCGGCTTACCAGTCCTCAGTTGGCCATGATCGCCATTGGCGGGGCGATCGGCACCGGATTATTTCTTGGCAGCTCACTCGCCGTGCGCGTGGCGGGTCCGGGCGTCATTTTCAGCTACCTGATTGGCGCGGTGCTGGCGCTGCTGCTGATGGGCGCGCTGTCGGAGATGGCAGTCGCGCATTCCACCGCCGGATCGTTCGGCGTCTACGCCGAGCTGTATGTGAACCGCTGGGCGGGCTTCGTGATCCGCTATACGTACTGGTTGGTGCAGTGCATCGCCATCGGCGGCGAAGCGGTGGCAGTGTCCATCTATTGCCAATGGTGGTTTCCGCAAACGCCGCAATGGGTCTGGATTGTCGGCATATCGCTGGCGCTGATCTGGGTGAACGCCAGTAGCGTGGGCAATTTTGGGTCAATCGAGTATTGGTTCTCGATGATCAAGGTGGTCGCCATTATTTTGTTTGTGGTCTTTGGCCTAGTGCTGCTGTTCGGCCTGGGACCGAGGCCCGCCATCGGCCTGCGCAACTACACCGCCCACGGCGGATTCCTGCCCACCGGACTCAAAGGCGTCTGGATGGCGATGGTCTTCGTCATCTTCAGCTATATCGGCACCGAAGTCGTGGCGGTGACCGCAGGTGAGGCCAAAGATCCGCAAACAGCGCTGCCGCGCGCCATGCGCTCGATGCTGGGCCGGCTGATTCTGTTTTATCTCGGCGCAATCACCGTGCTGATCGGCATCGTGCCGTGGAATCAGATTCAACCGGGGTCGGATGTCACTGCGAGCCCGTTCGTTAAAGTGTTCCAATTGATCGGCGTGCCGGCGGCGGCGCACATCGTGAATTTCGTGGTGATTACGGCGGCGGCGTCCAGCATGAATTGCAACCTCTACCTGGTGAGCCGCATGATCTTTTCGTTGTCGCGGGGCGGCTATGCTCCCGCGGTTTTCGGACGAGTCTCGAAACGCGGCATTCCGTTCAATGCCCTGCTCATTTCGGCCGTAGGGCTGTTTTCCGCCACGCTGGTAGCCTATTTCTATCCTCAGAGCGCGTATGTGTACCTGTTCGGCGTCTCCTTGTTTGGCGGCCTATTCGTATGGCTCATGATTTTTGTGACGCATTTGTTTTTCCGCCACAAGTGGGAGGCGTTGGGACGCCCGCGCCTGCCGGTCCGCCTGATCGGCTATCCGTACACGTCGATCCTGGGGGTGGCGATGCTGGTGGCAATTCTGACAACCACCTGGTGGGTGGAAGGCATGCGCATTACGCTGATCGCCGGTATTCCCTGGCTCGTGTTTATTTCCGTGGCATATTTGTTCGTCAGGAAAAAAGCAACTCCGCTATCCTGAGTACATGTTGAGCCGGAGAAGCCTTCTCGCCAGCGCCAGCGCACTTTCGGTTGCCGGCGCGGACGACGCCCGCATGCAGATCTGCGTGCATCAAACGACTTCCCTTGCGGCCGGATACCGTGCGTCGCTCGAAGGCTACGCGCGCGCTGGAATCCGCTTGGTCGAGGTGATTGCTCCCCATGTGGAAACATTTGTTGCCAAGGAAGGCATGCCCGCCGCGCGCCGCCTGCTGAGCGATCTGGGGCTCACCGCGGTCTCCTCCGGCGGTGTGGTGGGCCTGTGGGAACCTCTTCCCACCCGCGCCAAAGCGCTGGAAGATCTGAAGCGTATCGCCCCGACCATGGCCGCGCTGGGCGTCGACCGCATAGTCTGCCCGTGCGGCACCTTCGCGAAATTCACCGCCGACGATTACAAAAAAGGCCTCGACAATCTGCGCGAAGCTGGCGACATCGTCAAGCCGTTAGGCATCGTAGCGATGGTGGAATTCATGAGCCGGTCGACTTTCATCGGCACGCTGCCCACTTCGCTGCGCATGACGCGCGACGCCGCGCATCCGAACGTCAAGCCGATGCTCGACTGCTATCACTTCTGGGCGGGTCTCAGCAAATTCGAGGATCTGGATCTGATCCGCGCCGGAGAAATTCACCACGTCCATTTTCAGGACACGCCCGACATTCCGCGCGAGATGCTGGATTATTCAACCCGCGGCGTGCCCGGCGAAGGCGTCACGCCGCTGGTTCGCATTCTGCAGAAGCTCAAGGAAAAGGGCTATCACGGCCCGCTCTCGGTGGAATTGTTTTATCCCGATTTCCAGCAGACCGATCCGTATGAGATGGCGCGGCGCATTCGTACCAGCGGCGAAGGTGTGATGGCGCGGGCAGGCGTGCTGTGAGCACAGAAGCCGCCGAAACCCTCATCCGCGCGGAGAATCTCAGCAAACGTTTTCGCTCCGGCGCCGGTGAAATCACCGTATTCGAAAACGTGAATATCGCGATCAAGCGCGGCGAGCGGTTGGCGCTTGTCGGCGAATCGGGCGCGGGAAAAACCACGCTGCTTTACATGCTCGGAGGTCTCGACATGCCGACGAGCGGCACGATATACTACAAGTCTAAGGACATTTCCAGACTCGCGGAATCGCAGTTGGCAGATTTCCGCAATCGGGAAATTGGGTTTGTCTGGCAGATTCACTATCTGCTGCCGGAATTCACGGCGCTGGAAAACGTGATGATGCCATTGCTGATTCGGGGCATGCCGCACGCCGAGGCAGCTGCGAAATCGCGAGCGAGGTTGCATGAGGTTGGTCTGGAAGGACGCGCAACGCACCGCGCAGGTGAACTTTCCGGAGGGGAACAGCAGCGAGTTGCGCTCGCTCGCGCCCTGGCAGCCGATCCTCCCATTCTGCTCGCTGACGAACCTACTGGGAATCTGGATTTCAGGACCGGAGAGATGATCTTCGAGCTCCTGGAGCAATTGCATCGATCCAACGGCCTCACTTCGATACTCGTCACTCATAATTTGTCTTTCGCCGGGCGTTGCGATCGCGTACTGCGTATGGAAAACGGTGGGCTGGTAGAATAGAAGTAGAGGTTCTCCGGCCCGGGGGCGGATACAAATCTATGTTCGAACGTTATACGGAGAAGGCCAGAAGAGTAATTTTCTTCGCGCGGTATGAAGCCAGCCAGTTCGGAAGCCCGTTTATTGAGACGGAGCACCTGCTTCTGGGCTTGTTGCGTGAAGACAAGACGCTGGCGAACCGGTTCCTGCGCTCGCATGCGGCGGTAGAATCCATCCGCAAACAAATCGAGGGTCACACCACGATTCGCGAGAAGGTTTCCACGTCCGTCGATCTGCCGTTGAGCCACGAGTGCAAGCGCGTGCTGGCTTATGGCGCCGAGGAAGCCGAGCGCCTCAGCCACAAGCACATCGGCACCGAGCATCTGCTGCTGGGTCTGCTGCGCGAAGAGAAATGCTTCGCCGCTGAGATTCTGCACGAGCGCGGTCTGCGGCTTTCAACTATTCGTGAAGAGCTGGCGCGATCGCAATCGGAAAAAGTTTCCTCTAACCGGCCTAAGGAAAGCTCGCTGCTGAGTGAGTTCAGCCGCGACCTCACCCAGTCCGCCATCGACAACGCGCTTGACCCGCTCATCGGCCGCGACTACGAGCTGGAACGCGTGGTACAGATTCTGTGCCGCCGCACCAAAAATAATCCGGTACTCATCGGCGAGCCCGGCGTAGGCAAGACGGCCATCGTCGAGGGCCTCGCCCAACGCATTGCCGAAGGCGACGTGCCTTCGTTCCTCGCCGACAAGCGCATTCTGGCGCTCGATCTTTCGCTCATCGTGGCCGGCACCAAGTATCGCGGCCAGTTCGAGGAACGCCTCAAAACCATCATGAAGGAACTGATGGAGAACCAAAACGCCATCATCTTCATCGACGAGTTGCATACCCTGGTAGGCGCGGGATCGGCGGAAGGATCGCTCGACGCCGCCAACATCCTCAAACCGGCGCTGTCACGCGGCGAAATTCAGTGCATCGGCGCAACGACTCCAGGCGAGTATCGCAAGTCGATCGAGAAGGACCGCTCGCTAGAACGCCGCTTCCAGGCCGTGAAAGTTCCACCGCCGAGCGAAGCCGATGCCGTCAAGATTCTGTTCGGCATCAAAGATCGCTACGAAAAATTCCACGCCGTTGGCTACACCGACGATGCGATTGAGACGGCGGTGTACTGTTCGAACCGCTACATCCCGGACCGCTTCCTGCCCGACAAAGCCATCGACTTGATCGATGAAGCCGGCGCGCGCGTCAAACTGCGCCAGACGACGCTGCCGAGCGACCTGGCCGACATTCAGAAGCGCATCAAGTTCATCGTCCACCGCATGGAGAACGCCATCGCGAACCATGAGTTCGAGAAGGCGCGTTTCTATTCCGACGAAGAGCGCAAAGAGCGCGAGAACATGCGGCAGTTGCGCGAGAAGTACAACCTCGACGACGCCTCCACCGGCATCGTTACCAAGGACGACATCGAGGATGTCGTGGCCCGCTGGACCGGCGTGCCCATGACGTCCATCAAAGAAGAAGAAATCGCCAAGCTGCTGCGCATCGAGGAAGAGCTGCACAAACGTGTGATCAGCCAGGAGAAAGCGATCTCGGTTCTGGCCCGCGCCATTCGCCGCTCCCGCGCGGGTTTGAAAGCCAGTGCGCGTCCGGCGGGTTCGTTCCTGTTCCTGGGTCCGACCGGCGTCGGCAAAACCGAAGTCGCGCGGGCGCTCGCCTCGTTCCTGTTCGGCAGCGAAAAGGCGCTGATCCGCTTCGACATGTCGGAGTTCATGGAGAAGCATTCGGTCTCGAAGCTGATCGGCTCGCCTCCCGGCTACGTGGGTTACGAAGAGGGCGGCCAGTTGACCGAACGTGTGAAGCGTTCGCCATACTCCATCATCCTGCTCGACGAAATCGAGAAGGCGCACCCGGATGTGTACAACATCCTATTGCAAGTCTTTGAAGACGGCCAGCTCACCGATGGGCTCGGCAACCAGGTGGATTTCAAAAATACGATCATCATCATGACGTCCAACCTGGGCGCGCGATTCCTGGAAAAACGCGGACATCTGGGCTTCTCCGCTCCGTCCGATGGCATTTCCAGCAACATCGAAGACATGGTTCGCGGCGAGGTCAAACGGGCATTCAATCCCGAATTCCTGAATCGCCTGGACGATATTATTCTATTCACGTCGCTCACCGACGAAGACCTGCTCAAGATCATCGAACTGATGGTAGAGACGATCAACGTCAACCTGGTGAGCAAGCAGATCAAGATCCGGCTCACCGTCGACGCTGCCAAGTATATTCTCGAAAAGACGTGCGGCGACCGCAGCTATGGCGCTCGCCCGCTACGCCGCGCGTTGCAGAAGTACATCGAGGATCCGCTTTCGGAAGCCTTGATTCAGGGCGTGCTGCCGCGGCCCGCGGACCTCGAAGTGTACCTGGGCGACACGGGCATCTACTATCGCGCTGTCAATCCGGAAGCGCAGCCGGTGGCCGCCGAGGCTGAAGCGGAGCCAATCGCCGGAACCCCGCTGTATACTTTCTAAGTACCGCCGCAACGAAGGAGAGCGCCGATGGCAGCAGCCCAGGAAGCCCCTGGGATATCCGGCAAGGACTCTGCGTTCTATACGTGGAGCTTTCCGGGCGCGCCTGTCCGCATTCACCTTTATCTGGACGTGGTCGCGCGGTTGCAGAAGGAATTAGCTAAGGCTCTTCCGTTTCCCATCCGCGGCCGCGTGGAAGTGGCCGGTCTGTTGTTGGGCAAGGGCGATTTGCGCCGCAGCCAGATCGTCGAGATAAGGCAGATAGTTCCTATATTGAGCGAATGCCGGCCGGAAGCCGCGCAGTCGTTCTCCGATGCGGATCGCACCAAGTTCCAGGAGCAATTGGCAGCCGCCGAATCCGATTCCCGCTACCGCGTGGTGGGCTATTACCGCACCCATGGCAGCGAAGGCCTTTGTCTCAAAGAGGACGATCTCGCGCTGATTCATGCTCATTTTCGCGATCCGGCCAGCGCCTTTCTCATGATCCGGCCCGGCGCCGATGCGGCGGCCAACGCGGGCTTTTTCTTTTGGGATGGCGAGCACCTCAACGCGGATTTCACTTTTTTGGAATTTCCCTTCGACGCCAAGCTGCTCGCGGATTTGGCGGCGCAGTCGCCGAAGCGCCCCGTGCTGGTCGAGCCAGCGCTGAAGCCTGCGGCGGAGACTGCGCCTGCAGCGCCAACCGTGTATGCGCCCGCCATCCCTGCAGAGCGATCCAGCGCGCCGTTGTGGATTGCGGCAGTAGTGGGGCTGTTGCTGGCCGGGTTAGCGGTGCTGGGATATTGGAACTGGCACGAATCATCAGCTACGGCCGATCCGATTGCAGCGGCGCCCGCTTCCGCCGGGCTAGCGCTTCACGTCGAGCGGCAGGGGAGCGACCTTCGCGTCACCTGGGATCGCAAATCACAATTCGTCTCGACGGCAAAATCAGGATTGTTGGCGGTGAAGGAAGGCGACCACCCGCAGCAGGATCTGTATCTGGATGCCGACCAGCTTCGCACCGGCAGCGTAGTGTACACGCCGGTTGCGCCCAACGTGCAATTCCGCCTGGAAGTTTATGGCGCGGATGGCAAGACGATCACCGAATCC
>Ga0070731_10004379_pt1 | contig 12192 bp, 8 predicted proteins | sample Coa_R1_2_FD_66448 | JGI IMG/M metagenome (GOLD analysis project Ga0070731, IMG submission 66448) | Surface soil microbial communities from Centralia Pennsylvania, which are recovering from an underground coalmine fire - Coalmine... | ecosystem: Environmental > Terrestrial > Soil > Unclassified ... | reverse complement strand
CCTTCCGCGCAAGGATATCGTATTTAAGAAACGCAAGAACATCTGGGAGCGGCTTTCACTGGGTGCATCGCAAATGACCGGCTCGGCTCGCGGCCAATTGTGCGGCCAGCTCTATTGCATTCGCGCTGAAGTGGCCCGAAATATCTATTTGCCCAGGGACCTCTGCGCGTGTGACGACGGATTCATCAAAGCGCTTGTTTGCACGGATTTCCTCATGCACCAGGTTTGGCCGTGGCGCATCGTGGCGGCACCCGATGCAGCGCACACGTTCGAGGCCTATATCTCGCCTCGCGGCATTCTTAAGAATCAGAAGCGGCAGATGATCGGCCAAACCATCGTTCACGTCCTGGTGGACCACTATCTCAAGAACTTGCCCGTGACAAAGCGGATGAAACTGGCGAACGCCTTATCCGAACAGGAACAGGCGGACCCGAACTGGCTCAAGCAACTAATCAGGGAGCACCTCAAGCGAACGAAGTTTTGGTGGCAGCTGTACCCTGATTTGTTGAGCTACGGTTTCAAACGTTTGGGGGGCTTGAGCTGGCTTAAACGCATTGTCTGCTTCCCAGCTGCGGCTGCCGGGTTCTTCGTAGCCCTTGTCTCGAGCTTTCTTGCCTATACCTCGCTCAAAAGCGGTGTGACTGATTATTGGCCGCGAGCTGAACGCAATGGGTTAAAGGACTTCGACTTGAATCGGGCGGCGGGCGACGTTTAGGCGGTTGTCCACGCGTTAGCTTATGTTCGGACTGGATAGAAAAGACACTATCGGATTTATATTGCTGTTTTGTGGCTCGTTTGGCGGGACGCTCATTGCATGTCTCTCTCAACGCGTTCGCGATCTGTTCTTCTTTCTCATCGTGAGTCTCACAATTGTCACCGAACACGTGGCGATGAATTTTGTTAGCAAGGAATGGTATCGCGGTACTTCCCGCGGCTTTGAAGTTTCGTTAATTGACATCCTGGCAATAAGCCTCGTCGCGAGTGCCTTTGTCCGTCCGCGCTTGCGGAGGATCTCCGCCGCGGCTGTCGCAAGTGGTGATGATCGACCGGAAAATCGGCAGGTGCGGGCTGCCGGTATCTTCGAAGTGGCGCCCGGTGTATATCAGGAGAAGCGCTGGTTCTGGCCGGCCAGCTTTGGACTGATGATTCTGCTTTTCCTGTACGCGTGTGTCTGTGTGGCTATGGCCGACCCGAAAATCTTCGGTCTGTTCGCGCTTTCCAAGATGGTCCGGGGAATCATCGTTTTCCTGGCGGCGGCGTTTTATGTGCGGAGCGAACGCGAATTGAAGCTGTTTGTTTTTGCGCTGGGCGCGACGGTTTGTTTTGAAGGGCTTTACGCTCTGGGCGAGCGATATATCAACGGCACCTACCGCGTGCCGGGAACGGTTGATGATTCCAACAGCCTGTCCATGTATCTTTGCACGACTGCGCCCGTGTTCATGGCGGTGCTCACGTCTCGCTTTCCGATATATATCAAGGCGCTGGGCGTCACTGCAATTGCGGTGGCGTTCGTCGGAGTTATTCTTACGATTTCGCGCGCCGGACTCATTGCGATTCTGATCATGCTCTTTGCTGCGGGAATTATGACCGTCTCCTATCGCTTGACCCTTCGTCGGATAATCATTGTCCTGCTTGTCCTCTGTGGAATTGGCGGCGCTTTGGCCAAGTCCTGGAAAACCGTGGGCGACCGTTTCAAAAATGACAGCCTGAAACAGGAATACGGGTCCAAACATGTGCAGAATCGCGGCTACTATATTCGCATCGCTTTGGCCATCGCCAATGACTCCTGGTTTGGTGTCGGGCCAAATAACTGGTCGTATCTTGTAAGCAATAAATACGGTCCCAGGCTTGGCTGGCATTTCGTGCCATACATGGATTTGGAACAGGCGCCGAGCCAGCTCGTGCCTGCGGGTCGCGATATCGACGAGCCGCAGGCCGCGCCCGCCCATAGTCTTGCCGCGCTCACGATTGGTGAGATGGGTTTTGGCGGCTTTGCCATCTTCAGTCTGCTTTGGGTGCGGTGGTTGCTCATGGGCGCGAGCTTTCTTTGGCCGCGAACTCCCGATCCTATGCGCCGGATGGGCGTAGGCATCTTTTTCGGTATATGTGGCAACTTTTTCCAAAGCTGTACCGAATGGGTTTTTCACCAGAGCCCGATTTTCTTCACGTTCAATATTATGATTGGGGTGCTTGCCAGCCTCTGCTACTTGCGCAAACAGGAACGGCGCGCCCGCAAAGTGGCTTTGGAATACGTGGAAGAAGAATCGACCTGGCACTCCCAACGACCGGCGGAGGCTTACTGACATGCGTACCGTTCATCTTCTTCGAAAATACAAACCGGCCGAGTGGGGCGGTACAGAGACGGCCATCCAGCGCCTGTTCGATGGCTTGCGCGAGCATGATGTCGAATCCATCGTCTATTGCCCGCGCGCGAAAGTTACTGAGGACCCGGACCCGCTGGCGGATGCCGGATATCGCGTTGAACGATACCGCGCCTTCATGCCGATTGTGGGAATTTCCTCTGAGCGCCGGCAACAAATCGTGTCTGTCGGCGGCAATTTGATGTCACTTGATCTCGGAGCCCGGCTCTGGCGGGAGAAGGATATTTCCATTGTTCACACGCACACATTGGGGCGGCTCGGCGGCATAGCCCGGCTGGTCGCGCGGCGTCGCAATGTCCCGTTGGTTATCACGATTCATGGCGGCGTGCTCGATTTGCCGCCTGACATGAAAAAGGATTTTAATGAGCCAATCGGAGGCTGGGAATGGGGAAAGGTCTTCGGTTTCGTGTTGAAATCGCGCCGCTTGTTGCCCGATGCCGACGCCATCATCACCTGCAACGAAAATGAAGCGAAACTACTGCGCGAACAATATCCCGCCAAACGCATCGTGGTTCAAGCGCACGGTGTGCCGCTGGCGGTTTATCAAACAGATCAACGGGAACAGGCGCTGGCGGCGTTCCCGCAAATTCGCGGAAAGCAGATCCTGTTGTGCATGGGGCGGATTGATCCCATTAAGAACCAGCGCTGGTTGATTGAACAGGCGCCCGCAATTTTTGGGAGGCACCCGCACGCAATCCTTGTTTTCGCCGGCGCCTGCACCGACGCGGCCTATGGTGCAGCCATTCGGAAACGCATCGCCTCGCTGGGTTTGCAGGACCGCGTGCTGCTCACCGGCGGCTTGCCGCCCAATGACCCGCGTTTGATCGGTTTGCTGCAAAAAGCCGATGTGCTCGTGCTGTCATCGAAATCGGAAACCTTCGGGCTTGTCATCCTCGAAGCGTGGGCGACCGGCACGATGGTCTTGTCCACGCGCACGTCCGGCGCGTCGGCGCTTATCCGGCATGGCCAGAACGGATGGTTTTTTGAGCTGAACCGCTCCGAAACTTTCCACGAACCGCTCAACCTCGCGTTGCTGAACTCGGACGCTGCCCGCCGCGTATTGCGGACGGGCGACAACGAGGTCCAGTCGCGCTACAACCTCAGTGCGCTGGCCGGGCGCATGAAGGTGCTTTATGAAGAGTTGATTGAGGAGAAAAATGCGATACGTCATTCTGCGCGACGACGACACGAATGCGTTGACGCCAATTGAGTGTCTCGACACGCTTTACCGCCCATTCCTGGAGCGCTGCCTGCCGGTGAATCTGGCGGTGATTCCGGAAGTGGCCACCGACGCTCTCACGCCGGAAGGGCGGCCCGAAGGCTTTCTTTTTGCAAAGAACGGGACTCGGGCGGCCCGCGTTCCCATCAATGACCGCCCCGAATTGCTCCGTTATCTTCAACAGAATCCGGGTTTTCGAGTCGTCCAACACGGTTGCCACCACGACTGTTTTGAGTTTGCACGAAACTCCGCGTCTGAAATTTCCGGACGCGTGGAACGCGGCTTGCGATTGCTGGCCGAAGCCGGATTTCCCCGGCCGGAAGCCTTCGTGGCTCCGCATGATAAATTCTCCCGGGCGAGTTATCGCGAAGTGGCAAGGCAGTTTCGTGTCATTTCCAGCGGATGGTTCGAGTTGCGCCGCCTGCCACTTTCCTGGTGGCCGCACTATTTTATAAAAAAAGCCCGACACGCCAACCACTGGCGGACTGGCGGGACCATTTTGCTCTCGCATCCCGGCTGTCTTCTCTCGGCCCAACGCGATTTCAACCGCATGCATGATGAAATCGTGCACACGATTGAAAACCGCCGCTTGACCGTCCTGGTCACACACTGGTGGGAATATTTTCCAGGTGGCAAAGCGCACGAGCGATTTATCAGCCTGCTGCATCAGACGGCGGATTACCTTGTGTCTCGGCCTGACATTAAGGTCATTTCATTTGCTGACCTCACGAAGGGAAAAGTCGACTTGAATTGAGAAGCGAATCTTAATGCTAGTTTGGTTTTAATTCGATTTAACGTGGTTTGATTCCCGCCGGGCCAATCAACCTAACAGGGGTTTGTGCATTTCGGAGAACATCAAAAAGACCGGCATTGTTCCGCAACAACGAATTCGATACCCCTGCGCAAACTGTTGACTCCGCTGGCTATCAGCCTGTTCATTTCAATTTCTCCCATGCCCGGTTATTCCGCCAGATCGTCAGCCGGGGTGCAGTTACCATCTCTAATGGCAACAAGTCCGCAGCGAGCCAAAATTGCACCGTGGCAATAACTCACTATCAGTATGGCTGGAACATGGCGGTGAAATCTTCAAACCAGTTCGATTCGCTGTGATGTCCCGGCGCATGAAACGTCTCCTGATGGCGCTGGGACAGCTGGTATTGATATTCCCATCCCAAAAACGCTCTCCATTTTCATCAGCTGCACCATCTGCTGAAGAGATTTGGGCGCATTCAGTAGTCGCATAGTCGGGGCGCCATGCCTGTTGGACGCTTTCCTTCGCAGGGCAACCAGCGCACCCAGCCCGCCACAATCCACAAACGCGGTTTGCGACAGGTCGAGGTCTATATTCCGCACGTCTGCTGAAAGTGCGGTGGTCAACTCGGATTGGAACGCAGTCGCCGTGGCTGCCGCCAATTCGCTGATTTCGCTCACGCTCAAAGTGTCACCGCGCGTTGCAAACTTCATGTAGCGCCCCCCTGTCCGTTAATCGGCTTGATGGATTCAAGCGCATCGACCTCCGGCTGAGGTTCGGTAAACAAGAGGTCGAACATGCGCCGCAGGAACTTCTCCGAGGACTTCGCATTGGCTGCCCGTTTCAAGCCGCACAACAGGAACGCATCCGGAACCTGGATGACTGAATCCGTTTCCCAGTTCACCAGAGTGTTTCCCCACGCAAACGATTTCTGCAGCGCTGCCAGCCTTCCTACAAATGTGTCCGTCCCTATAAGGCTGTTGACAATCTCCGCGCCTGATTCAACGAAGGAGCGGTCTTCAATCGCTGCATTGGGGCCGACTGTTGCACGGGCGCCCACATAAACGTGCTGACCAATCCAACAGGGCGCGCGTAATTGAGCCTCCGGTGAAACCTGGGCGTGAAGCCCGATCCAGATTCCCGGGCGCAGCTCCCGCACCCCCACTCGATCCATCGTCTTGGCCTTGGGCAGCCAGCGCATCATTGCCACAAAGAAGTCCGCATGACTCGTGAATAGCGGCCACTCCTGTGCGCCAGGAAAATGGTCCAGCACAGCGATGAGATTCTGTCCGGTCGCGGGGAATTCGCTTGCGTACTTGATCTGTGCCTGCGCTGCGGTCAATTCGCGCAGTTCCGGTGTCACCTCTACCTTGATTCCCCAGCGCGCACCATTGCCGGCCACTTTGCTGATCTGCTCGGGCCGGTCATCCGCGAGAATCCTCACTTCCTTGACACCGGCCAGCGCCAGATGCGAGAGCCAGTATTCAACCAGGCTTTGGCCGAGCAAGGGCGTCGCCGCCAGAGGAGCTGTCTGCGAAAGCTCCGGCACGCCGCTGCGTTGAGAAGGGCAAATCAATAGAGCCTTGCTCATTAGCAGGCGCCCTTTCCGGAAAGAACAGCAGGAATTGTTTTTGCCAAGATTTTTACGTCCACCCAGAAGCCCTGGTTCTCGATGTAGTCGACATCGAGTTGGACCTGGCCGGAGAAATCGATTTCCGCGCGCCCGCTGATCTGCCAAATGCAGGTGATGCCGGGCTTGACCGCCAACCGGCGGCGGTGCGCGAGTGAATATTTGGATACTTCACGCGGCAACGGCGGCCGCGGACCTACGAGGGACATATCCCCGATCAAAACGTTGTAAAGCTGCGGCAATTCATCAAACGAGAATTTCCGAAGCCATTTTCCTACCCGCGTAATCCGCGGATCATCCTTCAGCTTGAAAGTCACACCTTCCTTGTGGTGGTTTTTCTCGATCAAATCTTTCAACCGTTGTTCGGCATCCAGACACATCGAGCGGACCTTGAGCATCTTGAATTCGCGACCATGTCGGCCGACGCGTATTTGCGGGAAGAAAATTGGACCGCCGTCCTCGATCTTCACGAGAATCGCTATCAAGCCGAATAGCGGGCTTAACACGAGCAGTGCCAGAAAGCTGGCTACGATGTCAAAGCCACGTTTCAATGCGGCGCCGCCCTGGGCCAGCCAACTGGCGCGCATTCGTTGGAATTCGACATGCAGGTTCAGCAGAAGACGACCTGCAATAGACTGCGCGGTTTCATACCTACGCAGAACCAGAGCATTCAATTCGTTGTTAGGCATAGGGATCAACTTCGAAAAGGCAGGAGTGGGTGCTGCCTGGTGGATTCGCGGCTGAATCGCTCGACGAGAAATGTCGCTCGCGTTACAGTCTTGTTACCAGTTTGTTTCGATATTTTCATCGCGAATTTTCCCGCCACAACCGTAAGCGGAAGGCCACTTTCTGACAAAGGAGGTAAGAACCTCAGTGCCGCATGTGAAAGACCCCACGAAAAAGACACTCCTCCTCGGAGGACTGGAAAGCTGCTTTCGGACGCGCCAACACGCACAATTGCAAGAGGCTTTTGCGCGTATCAAAAAGAAGATGGGAGAGCTTCAATTCGTTCCAGAAATCTGGAATCTACTTCACTGGAAAATTCGTGACCGCAAACACGCGCCGTCCGTCAGGCAACTGCGCTTCTGCCTCCAGCCACTCATCATCTCGGTTCGATGGAGTGAACGAAAAGTTTTTCCCGAAACTCGGTTCCTGGCCGCCTGCTTCCCAGACAATTCTGGCACGGCTAAGATCGATCCCCGGCGCGGAAATCCCGACGCTCAACGTCTCTCCACTTCGCGCCCGGCCAGGAAGGCCGCTGATCGTGGCCCGCGCTGCCTTCCACGGCTGTGACCGTATTGGACTCCGGCCCATGATCCATGAAAGATAAGCGAGAGCGCGCGCCTGGTTTGGAATCACAAACTCCTGCGTCAGGTTGAAGCTGTCTCCCCAGCGATCATAGATGGGGTAGGGCGCGTTTTCGTCTCCATCGAGTGGAAAACTCAACTCGCCGAGCTCTTTCCCATAAAGTTGCAACCACCCGAAACCACCCTGGATATTCCCGAGAGGAATGCCGGACGGTGGAAGCACGCGCCGATCGTTTTCCGCATATTGGTCGACAATGTCGCGCTGGCGTTTCCAGCCAAGGCCCGTCAGATACGCGACGTTCACCGGGTTACAACCACCCTCGTAATTTAAATTCCCAAGTATCGCATCCACATATTTCTGCCGTGGATCATTGAATTGCGGGAAATCAAGTTGGCAGGCAACGGCCAATTCAAATGCGGCGTCGCCCGAGAAATACCACCCGGCACTGCGCGTCGCTTTGGTTTCAGCAGGAAAGCTCGTTGCATATGCGCTGTTTTGAGAACGCTGCCATTGGTCCTCAGCGGTGGCGATGATTTCATTTTCACAATCAGCCAGCAGCGATGCATCAAGCTGTTCGCGTTTGACCCGTCCGCTGCGTGCGCCAAACGCATAGTCGCGAATCGCATTGCCCCAGCAGGCGTACATCCGCCACCAGCTCCAAAACCGCGTCTCGGGATCACCGGGCTTCAGCCATTCGAGGACTTTGTCCTGATACGCCTTGTCTCCGGTTGCCAGAAACAATTCGCACGCAGCCCAGGCAAGCTCGTCATTGTGCATGGAATCATCGCCGTAGTGTGTGATTTTCTGATAGGCTCCGTCCTTGCCGTATTTTGCGATGGCCCGCTGGAGAAACGCCCACCCTTTCTTTGCTTTTTCGAGATACAGCGCGGCAGCTTGCGGAAATTGCTGTTTGAACTTCGGGGACGACGCACATTGCGCCAGCGCGGCGACCGCCGCGGCGGTCACGGCGGTTGTTTTTGGATAAACGATCTGCGGATCTCCATGGTCGGGCAAAACATCAATTTCATATTCACGGTCGCGCGGATACACGAGAAAATAGAAACCGCCGTCTGCGTCCTGCATCTTCGCCAGGAAATCTGCCTCCCATTTAGCTTCTTCCAACAAATCGCTTTTGCCATCGCCGCTCTCCGGCAATCCGAAATTATCCAGATCGCCGGCACCGGGAAAATTATCCGCGGCAAAAACTAGGTAGTGAATAAACCACGCGCTGTTCTCGGTATATTTGCTGTAGTCTCCTGCGTCATGATGACCTCCGCTCACGTCCACCGGCCCCTTGTCGACGAATGGATAGAGGCTTGCGGCAACGCTCTTCAACGGCGGCGCAGTCTGGTCCGGATTTTTGTTCTCCGGCGATGCATATCCAGCGAGCGTCTCGTTTACAAAATCAAATCTCGAGGACATCGTTGGAACTTCAGCCGGCGCGGTGTGGCACGGGCCATGTGTGAAGCGTGTGAATGGCATTTCGTTCGCCATGCCGCAGCGTTGATGATAAATCCCCAGCGCATATGTCCGCGCAAATGCCGCCGCAATTCCGTCATCGATGAAGAAAGGAAACGAAGCGCCCAGTCCGGGTACTTGCAGCCGATATTCACCGGGCGTCTTGAAACCGCTGAAATCCGCTTCGAATACATTTTGATAGCACATAAACGGAAAACCAACATCCCGCCGTCGAGCCAGTTTTCCACTGAACGCAGTTTTGCCTGACGCGGCATCAACAACGTTAAAATCCTGCTCCTTGTCGCTCAACTCCATCTCACCCAGGCTGCCGAGATAAAAGCCAACCATCGCCTTTTTGGATAGCAACGGCATATAACCCACCTGATTAACGTGAATCGCCGGGCTCCATCGCGACGGGTCGGTTTTCGCCGTGAAGTGTATTTCCGGCGCCCAAAGTTTTCGGTCAGGATTGAGCACCGCGACGCTCTGGCCATTCTCGATAGGTGTCCCGAGTCGCAGATACAGATAATTCCCAATGCGCAAGTCACGGTTCTTCAATGGCGCATAGAGCACGCGCCGTTTGAATCCCACTTCCTTCACGGCGTCGGGTTTGCCATTCACTGAAACTGAAAATTCATCCGCCCGCGGAAGATGCGCATTTCCATCCGCGCCGACGAAATTCCATTTCGTGACCGTCGCCGGATCAGGCTGTTTCGTCGTAATCAGTGTCAACTCCAGCAGCGAGGGCGAAAGGACACGGAGTTCGTGCGCCCCCGGCAACGGCATCTGCAGCGGCGCGTCGTCCGAAATCAGGAGTTCCGTCCCGCGCGCGCCAAAAAGCGAGAACGTCACGGACAATGCGGCGAAAAGCAATTTGTGATGCATCGCCTCACCGATACGCGTCGTTCCCTTCGAGGGCAAAGAATTTCGTGGTAGGGTTGTGCCCCATATCTGTAAGATGAGCGAGGTAGTCTAAGAGTGTATTGGCTGTCCCGCGCACTTGGGCTGCCAGATATAAAATGCCTGCAACTTTTTTGTGAAATCGTTGGCGCAAAATTCGAACAGGATTACCTTGCAACGTGGCGCGAAAAAAATTCCCGCCGGGAAACGTATGCAAAAGATAAGAGTTATTTTGGCCGACGATCACACCGTAGTGCGCCAGGGATTGCGCGCGCTGCTGATCGCCGAAGGTGACATCGATATCGTGGGTGAAGCGGACAATGGCCGCCAGGCCGTGCAACTCGCCCGCAAACTCACACCGGACGTCGCGGTCGTGGACATCGCCATGCCGCAACTCAACGGATTGGAAGCCACGCGGCAAATCACCCGCACCGTTCCTTCCACCAAAGTGCTGATCCTTTCCTCCTACAGTGACGACGAATACGTCCAGAAATTGACCGAGGCGGGCGCTGCCGGATATCTCATCAAACAAACCGCCGCGAACGAACTGCTCAAAGCCATTCGCGAAGCGCACAGAGGCAACGCCTATTTCAGCCCTTCCATTGCCAAGCGCCTGCGCGACCAATGCCGCGAAGCCTTCGTCAGCGGACAACCCTCCCGGCGCCGGACCGACAACCTCACGACCCGCGAAGCCGAAGTGCTGCAATTGATCGCCGAAGGCCGCGCGAACAAGCAAATCGCCGCCGAGTTGTGCATCAGCATCAAGACCGTTGAGAAACATCGCCAGCAGGTGATGAACAAACTTGGCATTCACGACGTCGCCGGCCTCACCCGTCACGCCATCGCCAAAGGCATCATCGAGAGCAATCCCGGCCTTTCGCCCGTGATTTGATTTTGATTGGAGCGCCGAGCGCCCTCGGCGATTCTGCTTTCTCCCTTCTGCATTCTGGATTGGGAAAGTGGTGCCCCGGCTAGGACTTGAACCTAGAACCAATTGATTAAGAGTCAACTGCTCTGCCAATTGAGCTACCGAGGCATCCGGCAGGCCGAAAAGATTGTACCACCGCGCGAATTTGTCAACAACAGCCTGCGTCGTCGCACGGCCCTTTTTCCCTCTGACTTCCATTTTCGCCTGACACCGCAACACCACATTGGCAGTATGACGCGCTTATGAACGCGAGCCAACGCAGTGCGCCAGAGCCCGGGCCGCTCTCCGCAGCGCCGCGGCGGGAGCGAACCGGCCGGCACGCGTTCCTCGTGGCCGCGGGAATTCTCATCAGCCGCGTCATCGGCCTGGTCCGCCAGCGGATTTTCGCGCATTACTTCGGGCGTTCCGATGCCGCAGACGCGTTTCTCGCGGCGTTTAAAGTGCCCAATTTTCTGCAAAACCTCTTTGGTGAAGGAGTCCTGTCCGCGTCCTTCATCCCGGTGTACGCCCATTTGCTCGCCAAAGAGGACGAAGAAGAAGCCGGACGGGTGGCCGGCGCGGTGGGCGCAATTCTGGGGCTGACCGCATCGCTGCTCGTGCTGGCCGGAGTGCTGGCCGCGCCCTGGCTGATCTGGGTTATCGCGCCCGGCTTCCACGGAGGAAAGCGCGTGCTGACCATCCAATTGGTGCGCATCTTTTTTCCGGGCGCGGGCCTCCTGGTTTTTTCCGCGTGGTGCCTGGGAATACTGAACAGTCATCGGAAATTTTTCCTTTCCTACACCGCGCCGGTGATCTGGAACGCGGCCATGATCGCCACGCTCGTCATCTTCGGCGGCACGCCACTGGATACCCTCGCCGTGAATCTCGCGTGGGGCTCGGTCATCGGCAGCGGGTTGCAGTTCGTAGCGCAATTGCCCGTGGTGCTGCGGCTCGCCCGCAAGCTGCGCTTCCGCCTCGATACCCAGGCCGCGCATGTGCGTGAAGTGGTGCGCAATTTTATACCCATATTTTTCAGCCGCGGCGTGGTGCAGATCAGCGCCTATGTGGATGGCATGATTGCCAGCCTCGCGGGCGACTACGCTGTATCGGCGCTGGCCTATTCGCAGTCCATATCGACACTCCCGATGAGCCTGTTTGGCATGGCGATATCCGCGGCGGAACTGCCGGCGATGTCCAGCGCGCTCGGCGGCGCGGAGGCACTCGCACCGCAATTGCGGGAACGGCTGGATGCCGGGCTGCGGCGCATCGCCTTCTTTGTGGTGCCGTCGGCGATGGCATTTCTGGCGCTGGGCGATGTGATTACAGCGGTGTTGTATCAAACGGGAAAATTCACGCACGACGATTCGCTTTTCGGTTGGGCAATCCTCGCCGGATCCTCGGTCGGGCTGCTGGCGTCCACGCTCGGGCGGCTGTATTCCTCCACCTACTACGCGCTGCGCGACACGCGCACACCGCTGCGTTACGCCGTCGTGCGAGTCTCGCTGACCACCGTCCTCGGCTATCTGTGCGCGATACTCATACCGCGCTGGACGGGTATCGACGCGCGGTGGAGCATGGCGGGGCTGACAGCCTCGGCGGGTGTCGCGGGCTGGGTGGAATTTGTGCTCCTGCGCCGCA
>Ga0070731_10004377_pt1 | contig 12198 bp, 13 predicted proteins | sample Coa_R1_2_FD_66448 | JGI IMG/M metagenome (GOLD analysis project Ga0070731, IMG submission 66448) | Surface soil microbial communities from Centralia Pennsylvania, which are recovering from an underground coalmine fire - Coalmine... | ecosystem: Environmental > Terrestrial > Soil > Unclassified ... | reverse complement strand
CGCCGGTTTCGGCTCGACAAAACGAGAGAGATAACGCTCGGCCATAAAGGTTCTCTAGCTTCATCCGCCTTCCAAAAACATACCGCCGCGCTCAGGCATGACCGGTACTCGTGAATTCGTCCCAGAAATCGGCCATGTCGCCTTTCTCTGCAAAACGCGGATCAAAGCGTACACATTGCACCGCACGGATATAGATTCGAACCAGGTCCTCGATGTCGAGCGGATGTAGTGCACCTAAAGTCGTATTCGAGAAAAACGGCCGCGGCTTCGAGGTCGCAGGTCTCATCAATGGTCTGCATGGGTGCTTGTCCGGGGAATGTTGAAGTTAGCAATGCGCCAACGCCGGTTAAGGCTTGGCTCCGCAGTGCTTCATTCAGTGGTCGTCGATACGATTACAGCGAGCCGTTTGCGGATTTCGGCGCTCAACGAGGTGTCGGCCCAATTGGCGAAAAGGAAGCCGGCCGCGAGGTATGTCACAGCGTCTAAGACTGCCTTCACATGGAGCTCATCCATTTTGCAGTCGATCGTGTCCCTCACAACATAATGGGCGATGCAAAGCGCGGGGTCGGCAGGTGTGGGCTTTTGCTCGTCATCGATCCGGTGATAGAACGTCGCCGCAGCGCTAAGGATCGGCGCAAGCAGCTTATCGACCGTAGCCTTGTCATCACTCGTGGCTAAGAGCTTCAGCAAGTCGTTCATGGTCTCGATGTCGTTGTTCATTGTTTCATTCCTGGTTGTGGCCTGTTACTGCGGTGTGCCGAGTCCGTCGACCGATCCGGGCCGGCACCTATTGCGCTGCTCGCGCAAATTGCTGATCAGTTATTCTTCGGCGGACTGCTGGCGCTCGCGTGCTTCGATCACTGAGCCCAGCCATCTGCTGCAGTTAGGGCCAAGTCGCGTCGGCCGCGGCAGGATTCCGCGCGATACCCATTTCCAGATTGTTACTGGATGGACGTCGTACCGCAGGGCGAGATAGGCGGCGGCGTAGTAGGCGTTTGGGTCCAGCCGTTCCAGCTTCGGACGGAATCGTACGGCCATCGGTTGACCTTCACAGCGAGCGATAGCGACCGCTATACGCCGCTAGCGAAGACCACACTCCGGGCTCATTTCGCGATTTGCGCCCTAAGTTTTCTTTCGCTGGCGAAGTCGATTGGGTCGCCCGCCGAGGATGGCTTTAATGGACAGACCGGACTGCATCGAAATAGCTTTGGCCGCCCTATATTGGGCTTCGCGAGCGGCGTAAGAATTTGATTTGCCCTCGTTTATCAGATTGCGTTTCTCTTCAGCGCGCAGCCTTTTGTATCTGTCTAACGCGATCGAGTTTGAACGACGTTCATAATTACTCACCTGCTGACCACGTCCTCGCCCAGCGAAACCCTCACGTAGCAATAGGGCAAGGACTAAATCCGGCCGGATAATAAGCGGGACGGATTCGCTCAGCCACTCATCGAAGTGACTGTTGATTTCGATGTCGATACTCACGTCCCCGTGTGACCTGCGAAAGTTTTCTGCATACATCTTCCGCGCCTTTTTTAGCGGTGAGATTTTTTCAGCTCGCAGTCGACGTCTCTCTGCAGGTGTCAGCCGTCCTTCGGCAAAGCGATAAATCTCCGGGATTCTGTTCTCGGCGGCTATTTGTCGGCGACGTTCTTCGTCCTGACTCATCGCCCTGCCCTTCTCCGCAACCTGACGACGTTGGCGGCCGGAACCGGCGGCAGGGACGCGGGCTGGACAATCTCTCGCAGCTTCGCGGCCCAGCGGTGTAGGGCCTCGCGCATCTGCGGCTCGTAGCGGTGTTGGTCGTAAACTCGTTGCAAGCCCTTCCGCCCGTGTCCAAGGATCATTTCCGCGATGTGATCCGGAACGTCAAGCGCAGAAAGGTTCGTTCGCACGACCCGCCGCAAGTCGTGATTGATCCATGGCTTGAGCCTGACTTGGGCGGGATCGTCGCCGCGCCGCCGTGCCATCGCTCGCAAAGCTCGAAGCATTCGATCGTCGAGACGCTCTTTGCTCTTGCTCAACCCGTTGATCGGAATATCGCCGGTCGTTGTGAAAAGGAAGTCACAACCCGCGAAGCGCGGCAGCGTTTCGAGGATCGCGCAAGCGTCATTCGATAACGGCACGATATGTTCGGCGTCTGATTTAAAGCGCGTTACCGGGATGATCCAAGTCTTTGCATTGTCGGGCAGTGCGGCCCAATCGACGCGCGCACCTTTGTTCTTGGCTTCACGAATAGCTCGGCGTAGCTCGGGATGAAACTCGACCCACTGCGCCCTGGCGACTTCATTGAGGCGACAGGCCGTCAGCAGCAAGAGCTGGTAGAGCGGCCCGTAGGGATAGCCTAAGCGGCTGGCCCCCCGCCATAAGGCCGCGATTTCTTCGTCGTCTAGGGTCCGTTGGCGGGGACCGAGTTTTGCGCCGTCGAGGACCCACCGCTGTTCTAACGACGCGATAGGTGATGCTTCGAGCAGGTCGTTGTGGACGGCCCATTTAAACAACGTACGAGCGTGACCAAACGCGTTTCGCGCCTGATAGGGGGCACGCGCCTTAATCGCCGCAATACGGGCCTTCACGTCGCCGGGGGTGATATCCGTAATAGCGCGCTCGCCCCAGGCCTGGACCAAGTCGGTACGGATTTCACGCGCGGTGGCCTTGGCGCGCCGCTGCCTCCGCAGATGTTCTTTGATGTAGCGCTCGGCGACTGAGGCGAAGGTGTTGGCCTTCTTCAGCGCCGCGGCGCGGCGTGCGGCGTCAGCCTTGGCCTTTTCTTCGGCTTCGGCAGCCTCTGGATCGACTCCCGCTTTTACCAGCGCGTACCACTGGCCGGCTTTAGCCCGCGCTTCGGAAAGGCTCATAACGGGATAGAGCCCCAGCGTGCGCCTGCCCTGGCAGCGGAAACCCGGATAACGCAGCTGTTCGACCCATATTCGCTTACCGCGCGGTGTCACTTTGATGCCAAGCCCCGTGGTGGTTTGATCCCACACCACGTAGGGCTTTGATTTTTTCGGTAACCGCTCGACTGCGACGTCAGTAAGGCGTTTGGCCATAGCGTCTGCCCCTGGCTGCTAACTACCCCGGCAGGACGGGGAGCCCGTTGTTTCCAGGCATTATTTAGACCTTAAATTAAGGGTTTTTCAGGGCTAGCGGTGGCTAGCCCCGGCTAACGGGTTTTCAAGTAATACCAATATCTGTCAGTGGTTTAATGTGTATTTGGCTAGTCAAAGCTAGTCCCGGCTAACCGACCAAGAACGCCTGTTAACCGGTTGGTCGCTGGTTCGAATCCGGCCCGGGGAGCCAAATTAAATCAAGTACTTACTCATAATTCGGGAAAGCGATGGTTTCTGGAAGAGCCGCGCGGAGCAACGATCGTCTGGGGCATCAGACTGCAAAATTCGTAAGAGCCCTCGAATGGTAAAAAAGAAAAAACGCGGACCTACCCCTTCCCGGGCGCCGGCAAAGCGGGCGCTCCGCAAGCGCCGGAGCTCATCCAAACGCGCTGCCGCCAAAGCGCCGTCCCTCCTCGCGGCGAGGCAGCCACCAGCCGCGGCGCGGCGGGGCAGAATTATCTCGGGCGGTGTGATGTTGAACGCCTCGCCCTTAAACACATCTGCCTTCAATCACCCACCGTCATTCGAGACCGCTCTTATCAACGAATGGAGGGCGCGCCGCAGGTCGCCCGCGCTTTCTACTGGCGGGGCAATTGAGCCAGTGCCCGTTCCGCTGGACAGCTTTCCGCCAGTCAAGCCTCAGCCGGACCTTTCCATGTCACGCGAGCCTCAACTCGACGCCGTGTCGCCGATTCCCGATCTCAAAGGTCTCACGGACGATGAGGCGGTCGAAGTCATCACGGAATGGTTTTTTTCCAACTTCGAGGATCCTGTGCAAGAGACACCGCGCAACGACGGCGAGTTCCAGTACATCTGGGGTGGTCCTTATGATGCGCGCGACCAGATCGGAGACGCATTCAGCGATCAGGCGTCAGACGACGTAATTGACGCCGCCGTTCGTTCTGTCGAAGCCGGAGGAACTTCAGATTGGGCGCCGCGCGGCAACAGAGTGCAACCTGATTTCGACGAACCGGCGCCCTCTGCAGCGTCCAATTCTCGTGCGTTGCACGCCGAAATGCTCAGTCGCATCGATGTGCTTAAGCGCGAGATGGCACGGTTGCCCAAACCGCGACGCGGAATCGGCGATAACAATCCGCCCGAGCCGATCGAATCGATGTTGTTCGACGATGACGATCGGCGCGCCGTCGAAGCCGCTTGCGCAGTGCTGCGGGCACAGCCACCAATCCCATCTGTCCCGCCGCCCGAGGCAGTCGAAGCGACAAGATTTCTTTGGAACGTTGTTCAGAAGTTTCGACCGATTGGAGGATACGTCGGCGAGCAGGTCGGAATCTTCGTCTCCGAGGCGGTGAAAGCCGCAGGGAAGGAATTTGGCAAAAGAGCGATCCAGTCGCCGTTCTGGCTAACGATCATAACGAAAATTGCAGCGGTTGCCGATGCCGCCGCCCATTGGCTCAACTCGCTCGGGCCGCCATTCTGAGCGCGGCCGGCCTTTTGATGACACCCCGCCGCTTCCCGCCGCCCTGATCCGCTAAAGAACTGCCCTCTGCCTCGTCGTGAGAGACAGCGAGGGCCAATCGCTCGCTTATGTCCATTTCCGACGATGAGCCCGCGCGGCGATCGGCGGCGAAGCTGCTCACCAAGGATGAAGCGCGGCGCATCGCGCCAAACATCGCCAGGCTGCCGGGGGTATTCGGGCGCAAGTAGCGCAGCACTCAAAAACTACTAAGGCGGCGCTTTAAGACCTGATATCGCTTGCCCGATCTGCGATGCTAATGCGACAGCGTGCGGCAGTTGTTGCTTACGAAGGACTGCTTCCTGCTCCGGACTAAATTTGAAATCGCCGCGCTTCTCTATCGTGTTTATTGCCCACTCGCGTAACGGGACGGTCTCGGGCGTTGGCTGCGCTCGCAAAATGTCGATGCTCAGCTCGATCATTTTGGTATCGATATCGCCTTTGTGATCGAAATAGTCGACGGCACCTGTAATGACCGTGCCTACGATCGCTCCAACTGTGCCGGCCAGCGCGATCCACCATCCGGCGCGGTCTGTCTTCTCCTCCTTTTCCGCCTCAGTCATGAGCCACTCGTGTTTCTGGCAACGAGATATAGTCGATCTCGACAAAGATCGCCAAGCGGCTGGGGCTGCTGGCCAGCGGTGTTGGCGCCAACGAAGCGAACCTTATTGCCGAACATAGATATGGTCAGTCGGCAGACCCGACTGATGGCGCTCGTGCATTGCAACATAAGCGGACTCGATATTTCCGGTAAAACGCTGAATATCGAATAACGGCGTCGCGAGCCGGCGATCTGCGAGTTTCCGCTTGATGTGCGCTAAGCGATCGGCGTTGACGGCGAGCTCGATCGCAAGCGATTCATAGGCTTGCGGTGTCGAGGTAATCAATTCAGCCAAACCGATTGCATTCAGCAAGCTCGCCGCAACTCTCCCGGCAAAGGTCTCGCCAATCCGGGTCAATACCGGCAAACCCGCCCATAGCGCGTCGCTTGCGGTTACATGCGCGTTGTATGGAAGGGTGTCCAGGAATAGACCGGCCAAACTGTGCCTCGCCAAATGCTCGGACAACGGCATCCGTGGAGCGAAAACGAGACGTTCCGCATCGACTCCTCGGCGCACCGCCTCGTTTCTCAAATTGATTGCTCCAGTCTTGTTGTCTTCCAACAGCCACAACACGCTTCCCTCGACCTGCTTAATGATCCTCATCCAACTGTCGAATACCTCGGGTGTCAGCTTATTATTGCGATTGAAAGAGCAAAAGACGAAGCCGTTCTGCGGCAGCCCCAACTCGGCACGGGTAAACGCCTTGCCTGCGATGCGGCGCTTGGCATCGTTCACTTGGTAAGTATCAGGCAGATAGGCAATTTTCTCCGAATAATAGAGCTGGTGGGAGTTTGGAATCAGCGTCGGGTCGGCGATGAGATAGTCGATATAGTCCGCGCCCATCGTGCCTGGAAAGCCCAGATAATTGACCTGGATCGGCGCCGCGCGAGAAGCAAATATGCCTGGTCTGGCACCTGCCGTGAAACCCATCAAATCAACGGCTATGTCGATCCCAAGTTTCCTGGCAAGGATCGCCACCTCCTGATCAGACTGATTTCGTACATCGAGGAATGCATCCGAAGCCTCAGTCAGTCTATGGTGCATCGCATCGTTTGCAATTGCCCCAAATGAAAACGCCGTCACTTCAAACCGCGCTCTTTGATGGCGTTCAAACAACGCCGCAATCAGCCAAGAAGCCGGACGATTATGGAAGTCTGCGGCAAAATACCCAATTCTAATTTTGTCGCGCCTTTCGTGTTTTGCGATATTCGAAAGCGCATGACTTGATGGTGCCTTGGCCTGTATCCAGATCTTGGCCGCGCGCCGTTGCAATTCGGGAGAGCTGGATATCAAAATGGTTGAAAATGGCGTCGCAGCCTTTTCGCCACGCTCGACTTTTGCAACAAGCTGAGCAATTTTGGTCCCTAAGCCGCTCCAATCGCAAATTCCAAGCTTTGTTTGTATCAAGGTACCGAGCAGAAACTCGCAATCCGGCTGTAACGTGAATGCCTTGTCGTAACTGGCGAGCGCTTCATCAGGTCGCTTGAGGTCCTGCAGCGCGTTGCCCCGATTATAATGCGCCGCGGCATAATCGGGCCGCTGTGCGATTGCGCTGTCGTAGCTGGCAACCGCGTCATCGGGACGCTTCAAGGAGTGCAGCGCGTTGCCGCGATTATAATGTGCGCCGGCATAAGCGGGCTTCAATGCGATCGCCTTGTCGTAGCTGGCGAGCGCTTCATCGAAGCGCCCGAGATCCATGAACGCGTTGCCGCGATTGCTGTAGGCCTCGGCATAATCCGGCTTTAGCGCAATCGCCCGGTCGTAGCAGGCGAGCGCTTCATCAAAGCGCTTGAGGTCTTTGAGGACGTTGCCGCGATTGGTGTAGGCCGCGGCATCAGCGGGGTTCAGCGCGATCGCCCGGTCGATCAGCCGATCCGCCTCGTCATGATGACCGCGCTGATACCGGAGCACGCCGAGCAAATGCAGCGCATCGAAATGATCGGGCGTTGCGTCGATGATCTGCCGGTAGATCTGCTCTGCCTGCACAAGATCGCCGGCTTGGTGCAAGGCGAAAGCTCGCGCCAACGCCTTTGATAAAGTCAGTGTTATCTCAGCCATTTGAAGATAACGTTCTTGCGATCCCGGGCATACGGCCGGCCTCGAGTGACTGATGGTCGGGATTCAACAGCCGTTGTCCTCGATCCGTCCGGCGATGCGGGCCGGAGTGCCGAATACGATGGCTGACTCGGGCACGTCATTTAGGACCACCGCACCGAGGCCGACAACGCTATTGCGGCCGACGGTCACACCATCGCGTAAGATCGCGCCAGGGGCGAGATACGCGCCCGTCCGGACAGCGCAGTACCCGTTCACAATTGCACCGGCACCTATAAACGCGAAGTCTTCAACCACGGAATCGTGACTGATTTGACAGCCCGCACGCAGTGACACGTGGCTACCGACACGGACGTTGGGCATGACCATGCTGCCGGCCTGTGCCCAGACTCCCGAACCGATCAGTGTTCCCTCAGCAATAATCGCGGCGGGGTCGACGATGTTAACCCAACGATCATCCGGCACGCCGAGCGCCCGGATAAGCCGCGACCGACGTGCCATTTCCTTGACCTTGTGGAGCGGTGCAAGAAATCGGGTAAGCGGGCTGAGAGCCGACCAGTGCGCGAACGGGCCCAGTACCCGCGCGCCCGCAATCATGCTGCCGGCCGGTTCGACGTCATTCAAGAAACCGGCAAACGGTGAGGGATCGGGATCGCAGGCCCGGGCCAACGTGAATGCCGCAGCCACCCCATCGCCGGGGCCACCGAAAATCACCACCGGTCTGGTTCGGTCAACTGGGATCACCGCAGATCCATCGAGATCGATTCGTACTGGCTCGGCCACGTGGCGAAGGCTTGCTATATAAGACGATTGCCTGTCTTTACGGCATCGCTGACTAGAACACCCTATGTTCTCCACCTTATCTGCGGCTCAGATCCCACTCAATCGCCCCGAATTTTCGGGCAATGAACTGATCTATGCGGCGCGGGCGCTGGCGAGCGGTCTGCAAACGGGCGGCGAATTTTCAAACCGATGTGGCCGATGGCTGTCGCAAGAATGTGGCGCCGAGCACGTTCACCTCGTGCAGTCGGCAACCGCAGGGCTCGAACTGGCCATGCTGATGAGCGGCGTGGGCCAAGGCGACGAGGTTATCCTGCCATCGTACACATTTGTGTCCTGCGCCAATGCGGTTGCGCTCCGCGGCGCCACTCCGGTGTTCGCCGAAATCGACCCGGCGACGCTCACTCTTGATCCCGCGGCCGCCGCAGCGGCGGTAACCGGCCGCACACGCGCAATTATTGTGGTTCATTATGCGGGCGTGCCATGCGAGATGGATACAATTCGGCGGCTTGCCGATCGCAATGGTTTGCTCGTGATCGAAGACGCCGCGCAGGCATTGCTGTCGCGTTATCGCGGCCGGCCCGCTGGCTCTCTTGGCGATATTGGGGTCTTCAGCTTCCATCACACCAAGAACGTGACTTGTGGCGAGGGTGGCGCGGTCGTGGTCAATACCGCAGGCCTGTCGCGGCGGGCCGAAATTTTTCATCAAAAGGGGACTGATCGATCCGCGTTCGACCGTGGCACGCGCCAGAAATACACCTGGATTGATCTCGGCTCGTCTTTCGCGCCAAGCGAAATCACGGCGGCCGTGCTTCTTGCCCAGCTCGAAAAGGCGCACGAAATCACTGAGCGGCGGCGCGCCATTTGGGCAAACTACCATGCAGCTTTTGCCGAGCTCGAGGCGCGCGGCCGCGCACGCCGCCCGGTGGTTCCCGATTACATCACCCACAATGGTCATCTGTTCTACTTGCTGCTCGAAAACGAAGACGCCCGCGATGCACTTATCTTGCATATGCGGAAACGCGGGATCGTGACACCGTTTCACTACGTCCCCCTGCACGATTCACCCGGCGGCCTGCGCTACGCCCGTAGCGCAACTCCCTTGCCCATCACCGAGAGCGTGGCCTCGCGCCTGGTCCGCCTGCCGCTTTGGCCAGGAATTGAGTCTCGGCAGGATGAAGTGATCGGCGAAGTTACAGCGGCGCTCCGCTAGGAGAATAACCGGCGCCCATTAGGATGCGCGTAGCCTTCGGGCCGGATCGCGTGGCATCAACAGCCGTTTCGTCAAAATACAAGCCATCCGCCCATGCCGCCTTGTCATTCACGGGTGTCGCAGCCTAAACTCAAAAAAATGCGGCCACAGCTTTCCCGTCGGTGTCGCCCTTTAGGTTTTTCCAACAGGCCGGCGCGCACTAGCAGTCATTGCGTGGCTAACCCCGTGGGAAACTCTTCGTGATCGATTTTGAAGGGGCGACATCGGGCGGTTTAAACACACAGTATCTTGCTGGCTCCAGCAAGGACAGCGCCGCTCTGGCTGCCGCAGTTGCAGACGAAATCGCGGCCCGCCCTTTTCTAACGTCATCGGAAGTGTGCCGCCGATTTACAATATCCCGTCAGACATTGAAGGACATTTATCGGATTATACGAGCATCGTCAGAGGCTCGGGCAAAATTCGACTCCTCGCCGTTCCTCTATCTGATCAAAACCATCGAGTTTCTTTCGCGGGACTGGCCGCGTACGTTGCAGATTGTACGCGGCGAACATCCGCAGCGGCCATATGAAACACTGGAATTGTTCATCAGCGGCACATGCAACGTAAATTGCGTATTCTGCTATCGGCGGGACCGCGACTATGGCGACCAGCGCATACTGTCCACCGCGGAGTTTGTGTCGATCGTGAACGAGTTTGCAGACCTGGGAGGCACAACTCTGGACGTGAGCGGCGGCCTGGAGCCGTTATTGTCGCCAGCCATTGGCAGCGTGCTTCGGACCGGCTTGCAACGCCGCTTGCAAATAAATTTGTACACAATCGGCAACGCGCTCCACAGCGCCAAGCTTGCTGACGTGCTTCCCCACCTGTCAAAAATCCGGGTGAGTCTCAACGCGCACGATAGAGAAAGCTATCGGCAAATGATGGGCGTGGATCAATTCGACCGTGTCGTCGCTAACTTGCGTGCATTGATACAGACGAGAGCGAACTGCGGCACGGCCGTTAAAATCGGGATCAGTTACGTCGTCACGCCAGGGAACTTTGGCAATATCCCTAATATGGTCAACGTTGCAATGAGCCTCGGTGTGGATTTTCTCGATCTGCGCTCGGCGTCCGCTCCGGCCATATCGAACTACACGCCATGTCAACGGGCCGAGTTGTGCGAGATTCTGTCGATGGTCCGCCAGGGACAGGCACATTTCAAATACGGGCGGCTCAAGATCAGCATTGCCGACACTTTCGGTATCATTACGAGCCCGGAATCCGAGCCACTGCCTCAGGTCGAGCCTGACCTAGTCAGCGTGCTGGTGCATTATCGGGTCACGGTGACGCCGGCCGGGAAGGTCGTACCGTTGAATATTCTTGGACAACCCACGCATGAAGACGATCGCTTCGTGCTCGGAACCGTGGGTGAGAATAAACCATTGGCCCCGGCGATAAAGCAAAGGACAAATATCCCGCTCGTACCCGACTTGCCCGACTTGCTGCTTCCTCACGACAAAACCTTGATCCTGGCACTTGCGAAGCTAAGGGACGATCTGAAATTCGGCATTGGCCCGGAGGAGGGTCCATTTGCCGTCCATCTGCAATGAATGCCCGCTCACGAGAAGCGACCTCCATGGTCCGGGGCGGCCCTTGCTGCAGGGAGTGGCCCGGCAAGACTGTAGCCGGGCTCGGTTATTGGCGGAGTGCAGCACATTCGCACAACAACCGACAGATATCATCGACGCGACCTTCGGTGACTTCTGGCTGGATCGGTAGACTCAACAGTTTGTGGCTTAATTCGTCGGTGACGGGGAGCGACACGCCGGCTTTAGCGAAGCGTAAATGCCTATGGACGCCCAACGGATAATGAACGCCGGTCCTGATGCCGCGCGCAGCCAGTAGCGAGCGAACTTGGTCGCGATGTTCCACTGTAATCGCGAACTGATGATAGACGGCCCCGTCGATTTCAGGGGGCAGCCCGAAATTGTGGCCGGTTAGATACGAGCGATATGCTGCCGCGAGCAGCCGTCGCTCCGCGTTGTGCCGATCCAAATGCGGCAGCAATACTCGCAGGATGGCCGCCTGCAGTTCGTCGAGTCGCCTGTTGGAGCCCGGACCGATGCAAACCTGAGATGAGTCGAACCCGTAGAAGCGCATCCGTCTGATCTTGGCCGCTATTTCAGCATCACTGGTTGCAACGGTACCCGCGTCACCGGCGGCCCCCAGATTCTTCGTTGGATAGTGGCTGAAGGCGGCCGCATGCCCGAACGACCCGACCCGACGCCCGCCAAGGGTGGCGCCGTGGGCCTGAGCGCAGTCTTCGACGACGAATATGCGGTGACGATGTGCGATCGCCATAATCTCCTCCATCGCCGCCGGAAATCCATGGAGGTGAACGGGAACAATCGCGGCGGTGCGTGGTCCAATCGCGGCTGTCAGCGCATCTGTGTCCATGCACCGCGTCGAGCGATCGACATCCACGAACACAGGGGAGGCTCCGGCGTCCTCGATACCGATCGCAGTAGCGGCAGAGGTGAGTGACACGGTGATAACCTCGTCGCCACTCGCGATGCCGAGAGCTTTGAGCGCCAGCGCCAAAGCGTCGGTTCCCGACCCCACGCCAACAACGTGCGCGACGCCGAGATAACTGGCGAACTCACTCTCAAAACGTTCGACTTCCTCGCCCAGAATGAACGCGCCGCGAGCGAAAACACGTTGGATGGCATTCAGGATGTCGTTCCAAAGACCAGCAAAACGCTTTCCAGGATCGGCTTGGGGAAGCATCACTGTCACCTAGTGAAATGGATTAAATGCTTGGCCCCAAGCCGCGATGGATCATGCTTCGTCATGTTGACGCTAATCCGGTCTGCATCAAGCTGAAAAGATTCGATCTGCGGGTTCATTGTTACTATACGAGCAGGTACCATGATAGCTTGAACAATCTAATGCCGAACGTAGTCCTTGGGACTGATCAAGATGTTTTAG
>Ga0070731_10004376_pt1 | contig 12199 bp, 16 predicted proteins | sample Coa_R1_2_FD_66448 | JGI IMG/M metagenome (GOLD analysis project Ga0070731, IMG submission 66448) | Surface soil microbial communities from Centralia Pennsylvania, which are recovering from an underground coalmine fire - Coalmine... | ecosystem: Environmental > Terrestrial > Soil > Unclassified ... | reverse complement strand
GGGCTTCTGGGTAAACCGGGCCCGCCGAAGCTGCCTCGGCTTCCCTGAATCACCGCCCAACGTGCTTGCCAGCGCGACGACCAAGCCGATCCAGGTCGGCTGGAACGGCTCGAAGAGAGCCTGCTGCCGGTCCTCGAAGAGCCGATTGTAATGGAGATCATCTCCGTTTCACCGGACGGATAGACCATCTGGCACGGCCGTGGAGGCGTCACCTTCACCGATGGCGCTTTGGGATTACTTCCGGTTGCGCCCGTGACTCGGGCACGAATCGCGGAAGCGACAAGTGGGCATATCTCTGGTAACGCGACTTGAGGACACAGCGGGCCGCGCTGAAGCCTTTTCGCGAAAAGACCGCTCTTCCCGCGTTACGATAGTCTTTGTTCTCACACCCTCCCTGCGAGAGAGCGTTCAAATGCAACCTGACACGAGGAACGACGCGAAGGTACGCGCAACTGCTACATATAACGCTGCGGCCGATTATTTCGATGCGCCAGCCCTTTCGTTCTGGGACCGTATCGGCCAGCGAACAGTGGAGCGAATGTCGCTGAAGGTCGGTGCGTGCGTTCTAGATGCGTGCTGCGGCAGCGGAGCCTCTGCCATTCCGGCAGCGAAAGCCATAGGCCCAAGCGGGCGTTTACTGGGTGTCGATTTAGCAGAGAACCTCCTTCGCTTGGCGCGAGGGAAAGCGTCGCAACTCGGCTTGACGCACGCTGAGTTCCGTTTGAAAGATATCGAGGAACTGGATCCTTCCACGGAAACGTTCGACGCTGTGATTTGCGTGTTCGGTATCTTCTTTGTGCCGGACATGCCTTCGGGTGTCCGTTCCCTTTGGCGAGTTCTACGGCCCGGCGGCCAACTTGCAATTACCACCTGGGGACCGCGCGTCTTGGAACCCGGGAGTTCCGCTTTCTGGAACGCCGTGCGAAACGAGCGTCCGGGCCTCTACAAGAGCTTCAACCCATGGGACCGCATCAACGAACCGCGTGCGCTTGCATCCATGCTGCGCGAAGCGGGTGTACACACAGATGATCTACTGGCAGAGGCCGGTGCTCAGCGGCTAAGTTCGCCGGAGGACTTCTGGACCATCGCAATGGGATCAGGCTACCGCGGCACTATCGAGCAACTAGATCAGGAAGCACGTAAGCGCGTGTGGCAATCGACCCTGGACTACATATCGAAGGATCACGTGCAAAGCGTCGAAACCAATGCAGTCTATGCCATCGCACGCAAACCATAACAAGCCTTGCTTTCCAAAGCGCTGATTGCTAAAAAGGGCGGTGTAGATCAGTAAAAAACAGCCATGCCTCTCTTTGGACCGAGTCCATCGTCCTGAGCTATTCCGATGTGAATGCCGCGAAGCTGTGTTGGGCCACGGCGTTCGACTGCAAGGAGGTGCCAGTGCCCCCGGATTGGGACGAACCACTTCCGTCTGATGTTACGCTGAAACTCCCCGGAAATGAGTCACCAACGGTTCTCCTGGGCAGCCGTTCGGAGGGACGGGGGTCTTCCGGACACCCGGTCATCTTCACTGGCAAGGTGAAAAAAGCTTACGAGCATCTTCGGGCGCGTGGCGTTGCGACAGGTGCCGTTCACGAAGAGTGGGGAACGGAGATGTTCAAGGTCACCGATCCCGAAGGCAATGCTATTGAGATCTGCAAAGAACCCTAGTCGGCGCGCGCTGTAACGCTTCGCGAGGCTCGCGCGTGCGAGATGCATCCCGGTGAAGTAGGCTGCATGAGGGGAGCACGTTTTGGACGTTTTGGCAGAACGATAATGTCTCATAATGCCGTTTGTCCGCCGGCTCTTACGGCATTACCCAGAAGGGCAGGTTGCTCGAAACCGTGCCGCTGGGTGTTACTACCTGGACCGTGCCGGTGGTCGCGCCGAGGGGTACTGTGGTCGAGATGGCCGTGCCCGTAGAGTTGACAGCGAAAACAGCCGGCGTGCCGTTAAACGTGACGCTGGACGCACCCGTGAGATTGGTGCCCAGGATCGTGATGGCCGCTCCCGTTTTGCCCATGGTAAGCAGCGTCTTGACAAACGGCCCCAGCCCCACCGACAGGCTGAAGACCGTGCCGTTGTTGGTGGCGCCGCCTATCTTGGTTGTGCCGTAGAGGTCCCCGTTGGTTGCCTGCGTGAGGCCCCCTTGGGGGTCTGCGCCATCCGCGCATCCGCTCTGCGAGCAGAAACTGTAGAGCGTTTTCAGTCTGCCACCAGGGGACAGCTTGAAAATGGTCCCGCGACCCCCGGCCCCGCCGGCTTCGGTTGTCCCGTAGAAGTCTCCAGTAATGGCCTGGACCATATCGGCCGGGGGGCCCGATCCGTCCGCGCAGTTTGTTTGGGAGCAGAAGCTGTATATGGTCGTTAGCGCGCCACTAGGGGTGATTCGGAAGACTGTGCCAGCGTTGTGGGTTCCTCCCAGCTTGGTTTCTCCGTATAGGCTCCCATCGGCCGCCTGGATCAGTCCCCCTACGGGGTTTGCGCCGTCCGCTCCGCCGAAGCTGTGCAGTGTGGTTAGCGTGCCCTTCGGGCTGATCTTGTAGACCGTCCCGCAGCCTCCGGGGCAGGCGTTGTTCGCCCCCATATACGTCGTCCCGTAAAGGTCCCCATTAACGGCCTGGACCAGCCTCGCATAGACTTGATTGCCGTCGAGACCCGTGAAGCTGTGGAGTGTCGTGAAAAGTGTGCCAGGCGGGGTGATCCTGAAGACCGTGCCACAGCCAGCGAGTGGCGGGCACGGGTTTGCCCCTCCCTGCACCGTTGTCCCGTAAAGGTAGCCATTGGTGGCCGGGGCGAGCCCATCTGCGGGATCGATGCCGTCCATGCTGTTTGTTTGGGTGCCGAATCTGTACAGCGTCGTCAGGTTGCCGCCCGGGGTCATTTTGTACACCGTGCCACAACCCAATGGGCAATTGCCCTGCCCACCTGCGGTGGTTGTTGAGTAGAATTCCCCGCTGGCAGTCTCGCCCAGCCTCCCTTGTGGCTGTGCGCCATCCGCGCATCCGCTCTGGGAGCAAAAATCGTACAGCGTCGTCAGTGTGCCAGTCATGCTGATTCTGAAGATCGTGCCGCCACCGTTGCTTCCGCCATCGTAGGTTGTTCCGTAGAGGTTGCCATCGGTGCCCTGGACTACCGCCGCCCAGGATTTTGCTCCATCCGCGCCATTGAAATTGTGCAGCGTAGTGAGAGTCTGTGCAGGCAGGAAACTCGCCGTCGTTGCGCACAGCACAAAGACAGCACACGCATTCCTTCCGTGGCTCATGGCCAACGCGCTGGCGGCTCGTCTCATCGATGCGCTCTAAACCGCCATTGTATCACTCATATCCAGATCCAAGGTTCTTGTTGACGCTTTTATTCAAATTCCGAGCCCGAACTGGACGATACTGGCGAACAACACCCGCCGCAGCACTGGGATCAGATCCCTCCGGGTAGCACGACTCGGTGCCCGGACGCTCTAACGAAGCGGTGGCCGCTAGGTACATTTTGACGCAGGGCAGATTCAGCTAGTGACGCTGAAGACGATTCGGCAGCTTCCTTCTGCGTAGTCTGAGCCGACAGTTCCTCCGACCAGGCCGCCCCTACGGGCTGAGCCAGACATCAAGTACTGTTTCGACAGGATATGGCAGTCCTCAGGACCGGTACATACTGGTGAGGTACATCGCCCGACAACAATATCGCTTCGCAAGCAGAGGGCAAATATGCGGAGCAGAATGGAGCGCTATTTCATGCCTCGGGTACCCACAGGAACCGGCCGAAGGAACTGCGCTAGCGGCGTCTACAGGTCAACTTGCCACGGCGGCGAAAGAACTGTCCTGGAAGGCCAACTTTTCCCACGGTGCGGTTACTGCAACCAAGACACGAGTTGGATCTTCTTGCGGCGCGTCACCCAATCAGCCGCCACTACAGCTCGACGGATGCCCAACTGAATCGGCCTCATGGCGACCAATCGATGCGGTAGGGCCGCAGCTCCAGTCATTACCCTTTCAGCCTGGGCATCCCCACTAAGTGTTAGCCAGACGTCACATTTTATCGGACACTGCGCAATCACGAGGATGCGAGAGTCAGATATCCGTGATGTTCGCCACCTTTTCTCGGACATAGGCGGTACTTCGGAACGCTCCTTTTACGGGCATCGGACTATCGAGGAAGAGGCCGCGGACGTGTGCGCGCGAGACTCCGCAACTACAATTTCTACCGGCACCCACATCTTCGTTATGATTGAATCGCAGATCAGGAAACCGGCGTGTTCAATCGCCCGGCGAACGTAGATCGGACGGCAATCGAGAAGATTCGGAAAATGTCGGTGTGTCCATTCATATGCCTCCACGGCCAGCCCATTCTTGCCCTCCTTGGTAAGTGAAACCACGCTGATCCTTCCTCCGGCGCGCAGCACACGTCGGCACTCTGCCAGCACGAGAGGGATCTCTGGCGTATCGAAAAGCTCCAGCGTGAAGCTCATGAAGACCGCGTCTATGCTGGCGTCTGGATAGCGAAGATGCGTCGCGTCGCCGCACGACAATTCGACTCTGCTAGCGAGACCGGCTTCGTCCAGCCGCTCTAGCGCGCGACACCGCATGCCTTCCGAGAGATCGATGCCAAAAACTCTGCCTTCGGGTCCAACCGCTTCCGCCAGTTGCACGAGGCTGTGGCCGGTTCCATAGCCGATTTCAAGAGCCTGTTCCCCTGTCATCACGGCAAGTTTCTCAAGGCCGGCTTGACGAACGGGGCCTTCGCTACGCTCTGCCAGCAGGTCGTAGACCGCACTGATCTTATCGTAGAAGGCGCGGGTTTCCTCTTTTGATTGGAGGACACGAAGCAAATTAGGATTGGTATCGGCCGATGGCACCGCGCTGGGCCCCTACACTATTGGATTTTACGTCAGGACTGGCGCGATCAGTCAAGCCGCGCGATTCGGGCCGAGCGCCTGGTGCCGTTCCGCGTGCTCGATAAACTCCTGCCACTTCGCGCGGGCTCCCGATATCGGCACTTAAGGTCCACGAAATTAATGTGTGTCCGGTCAGGCAATTCGCCCGGCTGGTAGGTTTCTGTAGAAACGCCGCCAGGCCCTTGCTGGCAAATCGGCGGCGGCTTCGTGCTCGCCGTAACCGGTGGAAAGAATTATCGGGACGGCTGGGCGGATGCGCAGCAGCTCGGGCCGCGCATGTTCCAAGGGCGTGCCCCCCGCCGTCTCGGCCATTCTCCGAGTGTCTGACTATACGGACTGTGGAAAGTACCTCAACAACGATATTGGCGAAGCCGCTGCGAACCCCCGCTATTTCGGCCGCGCGGCCGCCGAAGTTTGAGCCGGCGACTGGAACAGCCGCGGTGCAAAGTCCTGCAAGTCGCGGCGCCACGTCTGCCATTCGTGATCCGTGCCGGGGGACTCATAGTACACGTGCTGGATCTTGGCGGCATCGAGCTCAGCGTGCAACTTCTGGATGCCCTGCTTCATGCGCTCAGGCTCGGTGGTTCCGACGCCGATCCACAGCAGATGAACGCGTTTTGAAAACGCGGCCGGGTCAGACATTGCGCCGTTGAATGCGGTCCTGGTGTCCAACTTCTCGTTTCCTGCCGCAAACACATTGGCCGCTCCGCTGAAGCCGCCGATATACGAGAACAGATCGAGATGATTGAACGTCACGTGGAACGTCTGCATGCCCCCCATTGAGAGGCCCGCCATGGCACGGTGTTCGCGATCGGGTATGGTGCGGAATGTCGAATCGACGAATGGAATCAGCGCCTGAGTCATTTCGTCTTCGAAAGCAGTCATCATATTCTCCATTGCTTTCCTCATCTCTGGAGAACCAAACGACTTTCCACGGAGATCAGGTACGGACTGCCCGGCGCGCCGCGCATAGCCATTCGCCATTACGACAATCATCGGCTTCGCTTTCGTGGTGGCTATTAGGTTATCGAGAATGAAATTAGCCTTGCCCTGCCGCGTCCAACCGGATTCATCCTCGCCCCCGCCGTGCTGTAGGTAAAGCACGGGGTAGCGCTCGTTCAGATGTGTGTCGTAGGCGGGCGGCGTGTATACCAACGCGTGCCGCCATGTGCCGGTTACCTTCGAGTGGTACCACACCTCGCGAACCTGCCCGTGTGGGACATCCTGCGGCAGATAATACGTCGCAGCCGATTCCGGCACCTCAACCGCGCTGGCCCATTTGCTTCCACCGAAGTACGCAGTGCTACCCGGATCGCTCACTTCCGCGCCGTCCACGATGACCATGTAATAGTGAAGCCCCGGAGCCATCGGCGGCGTCGTAAATGCCCAGAAGCCGTCCGCCTGTTTTTCCATATCGGCTTTCGGACCACTCCAGAAATTGACCCGGACCTTACTGGCATCCGGTGCCTTGAAGCGGATCTCGACGCGCGACTTGCTGTCGACCCGCGGATATTGCGCATCCAGAACATTGGACGTAGCGGGCTTGAAATCGCCCGACTCCTGCGCATGGCAGAAAGGTGTTGCTACCAGCGCCAAAAGCGTAATCAGTCGCATCGCGCCTCCAAGAAGATGCGGTAAGAGCCATCGGGTGACCAGATCGCCCCAGTCCCGATTGCTCGACGCCGTAATCCACTATCGTAATCCACTAAATGAGCGAAGCGGTCGGTTGGCTCGTTCGGCCAACCCGTGCGAAAACGAACCGACGTGTAGCGACATATTCGTCGGCTGGCGCGCTTCGCGCACGATTGATAGACCGGTAAGCCTGTCTCTTATGGCGCGGATTGTCCCGCTTAGGTGTTCGGCGCCGGGCGAATCATGCGCAACTCGGAGACAGGCTCTTCGCCGCCGCACGGCTACCACCTCTGCCAACGATGCGGGCGGAACTTGGCCGATGCACTTCTAACAGTAGGGCGCGATACGCCGGGTGGGCTTCCTCCTTCCCCAATGTTGTATCGTCAGGCGCCCCCAATCCGAATCGATTGCACAGAGCGAAGAGACCTGCTTAGATGAAACCGTGATCAGGAGAGTCTTAGCAATCGTCGGCTCGGCGGCTTTCTTGGTCCTCGCCCCTGGATTCGTGGCCGGAATGGTCCCATGGTGGATCTCTCATTGGCGTGTCCAAACCGCTCTGCTGGGATTGCCGGTGGTTCGTCTTGCCGGCGGCGCTCTCCTCGCCCTCGGCGTCACCGGTCTCTTGGATTCATTTAGCCGATTTGCGATACAGGGAATCGGCACGCCCGCTCCGGTTTTTCCGACGCGGAATTTGGTTGTCACTGGACTTTATCGTTATGTCCGAAATCCGATGTACCTGGCGGTGGTCTGCGCCATCCTCGGTCAGGGCTTGATTCTGGGAAACATCCAGCTACTGGAATACGGCGGGGCTGTCTGGATCCTGTTTCACTTGTTTGTGCTGATCTACGAAGAACCAACCCTACGAGCGACTTTTGGATCAGAGTACACGACCTTCTGTGCTGAGGTCCCGCGCTGGATTCCCCGTTTAACCCCATGGACAAGTCATCCGACCGTCTAGTCGCCGAACGTCGAAGTGCCGCCTTTGACCGGATTACGCGCCACTCGGAGAGAGGGGCCGGGACCAATTCGTGGCGGGAACAGCGCTTGCGCCAGCGAAGCCGTTCACGTTGAATCCGCGGTCCGGAGCATATCGTCGGCTATCCGGGAGGTAACCAAACGCATTCCCCAACCGGAAACCGCTACCTATATGCAATCTCATATTTGCCCTTGCTGGTCTCGTACCCTTTCACGATGTCCGATCGCTCGATGGGTTCGTTTTCGGCGGCGCAGTACCAGACTTCCCTGACGCGCGACATATCCTTCTTGTGCAGCATGTGGAAGTGAACCGTTTCCGCCCGCGCGGCCGAAAACAGGCGCACGGGAAAGGAAACGAGCCCGAAGCTGATAAAGCCTTTCCAGACGGTGCCAGGCATGCGTCAGCTCTTCTTCTGGTCGCCGCGGTTGCCTTGGCCCTTGGGCGCAAGAGTCTTGGCCTTGCTGCGCCGGTCGGCGGCGCGGGATTTGCCGACGCTGACCTGGCTTTCCGTGAACTGGTCCGGTTTGTCCCGGCGCGCATAGCGCTTATCGCCCTTGTGCGGCTGGATGACTTCCCGTGATGACATAAAATCCTCTCCCAGCTGATTTGGTAAGACGCGACCTTCTACTCCGATGGAACCCGAATTGCAAGCCGAAGCGTTAGCGGAAGGCGAGGAGATCGGTCTGCCTTCCTCGATCTGTGTTGCATTTCAGAGTCCACTTTAGAAGGAGGGAGCGATATGTTCGACTGGATGCTGTCCGAAAAGCACGCGATTGCGATCCTCAAGAAGGACCACAATACGGTCAAGTCACTGTTCGATGATTTCGAGAAGGCTGATAAGACAGCCGCCAGGGAAAAAATCATCGCTCAGGCGGTCACCGCCCTGAAGATTCACGCGGTCCTCGAAGAAGAGATTTTCTATCCGGCCGTCCGCGCCCATGTCGGCCGCAAGCTCATGAACGAAGCGGATGAGGAGCACCACGTGGCCAAGGTCCTGATTGCCGAACTGGATCGGGGCGCGAACAACGACCACCGCGATGCCAAGTTCACGGTCCTGGCAGAGAGTATCAGGCATCACATCCGGGAGGAAGAGAGTGAGATGCTGCCGAAGGCGAAGGAGCTCGATATCGATTTCGAGGCCCTGGGACAGCGGATGCTGGACCGCAAGAAACAATTGAAGCAGGACGGCATACCTGCCGACGCCGAGCATGCGATGGTGGCAAAATCCAACGGCCGGGGCGATTCGCCGGCGAAAGCGGCCGCAGAGCAAAAAACGGCGCGCCGGAAGGTTCCCGCGAAGGTTTCCGCCAAATCTCGTGAACGCAAGACCAGTTCCCACGCCAGCCGATAAAGGAGGACGCCATGGCAACAGCAAGCTCGAAAGGAAAACGCAAAATCCACAAGGTCATGAAGGAGCACAAGGAAGGAACGCTGAAATCCGGTAGCGGCAGGAAGGTCAAAAGCCGCAAGCAGGCGGTTGCGATCGCCCTCAGCGAAGCGCGCAATTCGGAAGCCCGGATTCCGAAAAAGAAAAAGAAGTCCTAGCGCCCTTCAGACCGGCCGCTCCGGAATGCCTTCCATCCCGCCTGCCGCCGAGAGGGAGAGCCGCATAGGCAATGACCGCACAGACAGCTATGAAGCGAGATTGGCAACGAAACTCAACAATCGCGGATAGAGGACATCATGCGAGGGCATTCCAATCACGATTGCAGCTCCCAGCCAGACTGGAAATATGGCCAGCTGAACCGCCGCCAGAACCGCGAGCACGGTACTGACGAGGAGAGCCCGGAGACCTTGCATGAGGAGGCGGCGATCGCGATTCCAAAATCCGAAGCTGACCGCCAGCAATTGCGCGAGAAAGGCGTGAAGAGCGCCGCGACGACAATAACGACAGGGTTGGCCTCGATGATACCCGTTGCGAGCAGGATCGCCCCGGCGGCGGCGCGGGCGACGTAGCTGGCGGTGACGTGACCCAATTGCCAGAGGTCCTGGAGCACGTCGGTGAAGGGTTCGCGCATGGGCCGCGTGAGGCTGGCCAAGGATTCACCGTCAACGATGGCCCGCACTTCGCGCGATGTGAGCGTGTAATCAGTCCGCGAAAGGGTGGCCGAGCCGAGGAAGGACTCGATAAAGGCTCGTGCCTTCGGGGTCGAGGTTTCCACGCTCACAAGGCGCCGTTCTTCATCGGGGCCGCGGACGAAGACCTCGGCCACGGTCACGCGTGAAATGCCGGCGGCATGAGCCAGCCGGGCCGCCTCTTGAACGGCGTCCGCCGGAATGGTCACGCGAATCTCATGCGTGGTGGTAGGGTCCTTGATGATTTATGGATGGTTTGAAGAATGGCCGATTTAACATCTCTTCCTCTGCGGCTTGACGCCAAGAAACGCATTTGCCGGGCGATCATAGAAACCCCGAAAGGCAGCCGCAACAAGTTTGATTATGATCCGGATTCGGGACTGTTCATGCTGGGTGGACTGCTGCCTGAAGGGATGATGTTTCCGTTCGACTTCGGTTTCCTGCCTTCCACGCTCGGCGAGGATGGCGACCCGCTTGACATTCTGGTCCTGATGGACGCCCCCGCCCATGTCGGTTGCGTGATCGAGGTCCGGATCATCGGGGTCATCAAGGCGGAGCAAACGGAGGACGGGAAGACCGAAAGCAATGACCGGCTTCTGGGCGTCGCCGTCCATTCTTATGATCATGAGGACCTGGACTCCCTCAGCAATGTGAGCAAGACCCGGCTCGATCAGCTGGAGGAATTCTTCATCTCCTACAACAAGCAGCGCGGCAAGAAATTCAAAGTGACCGGAACCGGCGGGCCCAGGAAAGCCCTGGAGTTTCTCATAGAGGGCATTCAGGCCCACAAGAAAGCCCGGAAAAAATAGCCCGCGCGGCTCCCGCACTTTGAGAGAACGGGACGAGTGGATCCCGTTCAGTCTGCCAGTTTTTCCGCGTCGATGACCAGGCGTTTGTCGCGGTTAATCAGATAGAAGTTGCCGCCAACGGCAACATATTCATCGCCTGCGGGCGGCGGCGTCAGCTTCACGGTCACGGTTGTCGGCAGTTCTGTAAAGGTCACAGTGGCGGGGAGAACGGTGCCGGGACACGGCCCGATCATCATCCCGGAAAAATGAAGTTGTAAAGCGTGGTCCACGTTCCGCTGGGAGTGATTTTGAACACTGTGCCCTTGCGGTGCGCTCCCTTCGCCGAAGCCGTTGTCGCCGCGGCGGCGCGTCCGGCGCCGGACTGGCCCGGCCGCCTCGCCCGCGGATGGCACTGCGTAGGCCTTGTGGTGATAGGCGCGCCGCGATTACAACATCGAGAACGCCTCGGTAAAACGACGATGACAACACCAACACCCGTGTTCACTTCCTCAGGATCTTGTCCATAGCCTTTCCCCTGGCCAGTTCATCCACCAGTTTGTCTAGGTAACGGATTTGCTGCATGAGCTTATCCTCGATCTCCTCCACCCGATAGCCGCAGATCACGCCGGTGATCTTGGACACGTTCGGGTTGATCCGTGGTGCCCGGGCGAAGAAAGTCTCGAAGTCGACTTTCTTGTCGATCTGCTGTTGCAGCGCCTGTTCATCGTAGCCCGTGAGCCAGTGGATGATGGCATGCACCTCCTCCTTCGTACGCCCCTTCTTCTCCGCCTTGGTGATGTAATGCGGGTAGACGCTCGCAAACGCCATTCTGAATACTCTCGTGTTGTCCATGGACTCGTTTCTCTTCAAAGTTTGGTGCTTTCCGTCAAACGCGAGCCGGAGCCCATCTGAGTACAGCTTTGATGAGGATGGACCTGCAGGGCAAAGGGGTGAGTTTGCTCCGCCTCAGCATTTTGGCAATCCTGTAGCCTCCACATCATATTAGTGGACGGCGAGCCAATACTGCGATTCGGCCACACCAGCGGATTCGGACGCGCCTCCGCGCGCCCACTGGCGGCAGCGCAAGGCGTTCGGCGCGAGCCTGGCCGGCCGCCGCGCATTCGTCGCGCACCCTAGCCCGTGTGGCTATCGGCTGCCCTAAAAGCGGCGTGCGTTGCGGTATCGGCGCAGATTCGGCTAGGAAAGTGATTAAACGGTGCAATGCCGGGCAGGACGAATGTATTCCAGCCCTCCCGGGGGTCGCCTGCCCGGCATTACATCGGACACCCGAACGTTTATGTCCGCTTTTCAACGGCCATTTGTTCGGTGGCCATAGACGCCTTATTCACCAGATGTATGACTGCTTGGCTGCGGTGTATGACCCTTCGTGGAGTGCTGCACGGTCAGCGTCTTGTGGCCGCTATTATCGGTCTTCTCTCTCACCGTTACCCATTGGCCCGGCTTGAGATCGCGGGCCACGTGGTATGTCTCGCCCTTCTCACCCAGGTCGAATGATTTCGTGGAAACTATTTTGCCTGGTACTGTCACCTTCAGCGATTTGCCTATTTCATAGCTTTCTACCTTGCCTCGAACCATATCGGTTGAAGTTTTCGTTGTGTGGTTGCCAGGATCAGTTACTTTTGTATCCTGCTGTACTTCCTGGCTTTGCTTTGAGGCCGTTGCCTTATCCTGGGCAAAACAAGCGCACGTTCCAAATAGAAGGTGATTTCGATGCTCACAATTGGCCCACAGTGATGCTCTGATTTGGCCCACCTGGACAGCCCCGGATGACACCATACCGGGATGGACAGGAGAGCCAAGATGGAGTTATTCGAGGAAATC
>Ga0070731_10004375_pt1 | contig 12200 bp, 7 predicted proteins | sample Coa_R1_2_FD_66448 | JGI IMG/M metagenome (GOLD analysis project Ga0070731, IMG submission 66448) | Surface soil microbial communities from Centralia Pennsylvania, which are recovering from an underground coalmine fire - Coalmine... | ecosystem: Environmental > Terrestrial > Soil > Unclassified ... | reverse complement strand
CGCGTTATCGTATTCTGAGCCCGCAAGGCCCGAACGGGCCACCCATGAGCCGGCACCTAGGGAGGCAGGCATGGCGAACAGGGCGGCGTTCTTAAAGACGAAATTCGGCGGCTACTACCACCGCGCGGTGCCGCGCGAGGACAGCGAATTGACCCATGTCGGACCGGACACGCCGTGCGGCGAATACATGCGCCGCTTCTGGCAGCCGGTGTGCTTTTCCGACGACCTCAAGGATCTGCCGCGGCGGGTCAGGATGTTCGGTGAGGATTTGGTGGCGTTCCGCGACCAATCGGGCGCGGTCGGCCTCCTCGAACTGCATTGCCCGCACCGCGGCACCTCGCTCGAATTCGGCCTGGTCGGCGCCAAGGGGATACGCTGCTGCTACCACGGCTGGCTGTTCGGCTGCGACGGCACGATCCTCGAAACGCCGGGCGAGCCGGCTAATAGCACGCTGAAGGACAAGCTGTTTCACGGCGCCTACCCGGTTCGCGAGGCGCATGGGCTGGTCTTCGCCTATATGGGCCCGCCCGACGAGCAGCCGGCTTTCCCGGTCTATGACAGCCTGGTGCGGCCCGGCTATCGGGTGATCCCCGGCCGGAAATATTTCTATCCGTGCAACTGGCTGCAGATCCAGGACAACACGATGGACCCGGCGCACACCGCGTTCCTTCACACGATCGTCAGCGGCGCGGTCTTCACCGAAGAGTTCGGCGTGCTGCCGGAACTTGATTTTCTCGAGACCCCGATCGGTATGATCTATGTCGCGACCCGGCGGGTCGGCGACAATGTCTGGACCCGCATGGTCGAGACCATTCTGCCGAATTTGCAGCAGGTCGCGCCGATCTGGGAAAACGGCCGGCAGGAACGCGCTTTCAGCGGCCCGATGATGAGCCGCTGGCTGGTCCCGATGGACGACACCAACACGATGTTCATCGAATTGCGGCACGTCAGCGAGGAAGATGGCGTGACCCCGGCGTGGTGGGCCGACCGCGAGCAAATGCTGCCCGGCCAGATCGCGATGGATTCCTACGAAGAAGGCCAGCGCCACCCCGGCGATTATGAGGCGCAGGTGTCGCAGCGGCCGATCGCGATCCACGGGCTGGAGCATTTGAGCGCCACCGACCGCGGCATCAGCAAGTTCCGCAACCAGATGCGGCGCGGCATCCGCGCGGTGCGCGACGGCCAGGACCCGACGGGTCTCCGTCGCGACGCGGGCGCGATGATCGCGACCTATTGCAACAACACGGTCATCCGCATGCCGCCAGCGCCGGTCGAGGCCGCCGACAAGAAGATGATGCGCGATGCCGGCCTGCGGCTCGCCAAGACCTACCTCAAGCATCCGCCCTTGATGAACGGCGGCTGACCGGCCTCTCAGCAGGGCGCGGCGGGCAAAGCCGCCCGCCCCGGCGGCTACTCGGCGGCCTGCGGCATCCGCTTCAGGTCGGTCGAGTATTTGAGGTGCACCGGGGCGTCGGTTTCGAACGGATCGTTGAGCCCCAGTTCCTTGCCGATCTCGCGCATCGCCGGCATGACCTCCTGGCCGAGGAGGCGGATGCAGGTGCGCGCGTCCTCGTTACTGACCGTGCCGTCGTTGCCCCAGATGCCATAGATGCTCGGGCGGGTTTCCTCCAGCACCCGGCGCAGCTTTGGGATCACCGTCTTCGGCGTACCGTAGAAGATGCGGCCGTCGGCGACCTGCTGCTCGAAGGTCGGGCGGCCGCGCGGGTTTTCCGCCCGCCCGACCGCGAACTCGACAAAGTTGCGGCGCAGCGAGGGCGAGAAATAGCCCGACGGGTTGGCCCATACCGGATGCGCCAGACCGGTGAACTCGCCCTGCATCCAGAGAAATTGCCGGGCGTTTTTCTCGGCCTTCTCCTCGCTGTCGGAGACGTGCACCTGCTGCAGGTAGCCGCGGTTTTGCGGGCCGGCCTCGTAGCCGGTCTCCAGCGCGACCTTGTCGTAGACCTCCCAGATCTTCTTGGTCGCCTCGATCGAGGTGTTGAGCGCGATATAGGGATAGCGCTGCTTGGCCGCCCAGACGATCGTCTCCTGGCTCAGCACGCCGGGGATCCAAACGCGCGGATAGGGCTTCTGCAGCGGCACCGCCCAGGGGTTGACGACGCGCTGCTGGTAATGCGTGCCCTCCCAGCGGAAGGGGCCGGTGCGCGACCAGGCCGCGACGACGAGGTCGTGCGCCTCCTCGAAGCGCTCGCGGTTGAAGGCCGGGTTGACGCCGTTGGCGAGCTGCTCCTGGCCGCCGCCGCGCACGAAGCCGGAAACGAGCCGGCCCTTCGAGATCATGTCGATCATCGCCAGCTCTTCGGCGAGCCGCACCGGGTTTTCCGCCAGCGGCAGCGGGTTGCCGAGCAGCACGATCTTCGCCTTCTTGGTCACCGCGGCGAGGATCGAAGCAAAGATGTTGCACTTCGCCTGCATGCAGAACGGCGCGTTGTGGTGCTCGTTCAGCATGAAGCCTTCGACGCCCTGTTCCTCGGCGTAGATGTATTGCTCGAGGTATTCGTTATAGAGCCGGCTGCCGGCGACGGGATCGAAGTGCTTGTTCGAAAACATCAGCGCGGTGTGGCCGGTTTCGAGGCCGATATCGGCCGGATAAGCCGACATCGGCTGCTCGGTGAAATACATGACGTGCATGGGCTGTCTCCTATCTCCTGCTTGTCATGCCGGCGAACGCCGGTATCCACATCTCAACCGTCCCGGCGCTTGAACCGTGGGTACCGGCCTTCGCCGGTATGACAGAAGCATTGTTGCAGGCTACTCCGCCGCCGCGCGCACGGCTTCCCCAGCGGCCTTGGCGCGGCCCGGCATGTAATCGACGCTGACCGGATCGTTGGTCTCGAACGGGCTCTTGAGATCGAACTCTTTCGCCATTTCCCGCGCCGCCGGCAGGACTTCCTCGCCCATCAGGCGAATGCACGTCTTGGCGTCTTCGTGGGTGACGGTGCCGTCATTGCCCCAGAGGCCGAGGATGCCGGGCCGCGTCTCCTCCAAGAGGATGCGCAGCTTGGCGATCACCGTTTTCGGCGTGCCGGCGATGATCATCAATTCTTCCATCTGCTTTTCGAGGTCCGGCCGGTAGCGCGGGTTTTTCGACACGCCCGAGGCGAACTCGACGAACGCGCGACGGTTGGCCGGGCTGCCGTAACCCGATGGCGTCGACCATACCGGATGCGCAAGGCCGGTAAACTCGCCTTGCATCCAGCGGAATTGCGCGGCGTTCTGGATCGCCTTCTCCTCGGTCTCGGCGACATGGATCTGCTTCAGGAGGCCGTGATAAGCGGGGCCGCCCTGGAAGCCCGCATCGGCCGCCTCCTTGTCGTAGATCTGCCAGATCTGCTTCGTGCGCTCGACCGGCGTGTTGAGCGCGATGTAGGGATAGCCGTGCTGCGCCGCCCAGACGATCGTCTCGGGGCTGATGACGCCGGGGATCCATACCCGCGGGTATGGCTTCTGCAGCGGCACCGCCCACGGGTTGACGACGCGATGCTGGTAATGCGCACCCTCCCAGCGGAACGGCCCCTCGCGCGTCCATGCCGCGACGATCAGGTCGTGCGCTTCCTGGAAACGCTCGCGGTTGAAGGCCGGGTTGACGCCGGTCGCGAGCTGCTCCTGGCCGCCGCCGCGCACAAAGCCCGAGACCAGCCGGCCCTTCGAGATCATGTCGATCATCGACAATTCTTCGGCCAGCCGCACCGGGTTTTCCGCCAGCGGCAGCGGGTTGCCGAGCATGACGATCTTCACGTTCTTGGTCACCGCGGCGAGGATCGCGGCGAAGATGTTGGCCTTCGCCTGCATGCAGAACGGCGCGTTGTGGTGCTCGTTCAGCATGATGCCGTCAAAGCCGAGTTCGTCGACCATGATGTACTGTTCGAGGTATTCGTTGTAGAGCCGGCTGCCGGCCACCGGGTCGAAGTATTTGTTCGAGAACATCAGCGCGGTATGGCCGGTCGCGAGCCCGATATCCGACGGATAGGCCGACATCGGCTGCTCGGTGAAGTACATCAGATGCATGGCGTTCTCCTCTGATCCTTAGCCGAGCGGCCAGATCAAAACTGGGGCGTTTGACGTGCCGGCGCCTGCCCCTCACCCCAACCCTCTCCCCGTGGACACGGGGAGAGGGAGGGACCCGCGCCAGCGGGAGCGTGAGGGGCCGGCACCGCCGTGCAGCCTGGAATCTCTAATTCTGCTCGATGAACGGGGTGACGAGGCGGGCGAGCGCCTCGGGCTGCTCCATGTCGACGCAATGCCCGGACCCGGCCACGATTTCGAAGCGCGCCTCGCGCAGCGCGCGGGCGTAGCGCTCGCCGGCGCTGCGCGGCACGATCTTGTCGTCGTCGCCCCATACCACCAGGGCCGGGGCGCGCACCCCGCCCAACAGATGCGGCAGGGTCTGGCTGTACATGTAGGGCTTCCAGGCGATGCGGAAGCTCATCTCGCGGCACAGATCCCAGGCGACCAGCTGGTCGGTCGAGACATCGCCGAAAATGCGCGCGAACGCGCCCTGGTCGTGGAAGCCGGCGCGGGCATAGTCGATATAGCTGACGATCGCTTGGTCGTAGATGTCGCCCTCGGGGGGCTTGACGCCCATCGCGCCGACCAGCACCAGCCGGTGGAAGTCGCGCGGCGCCAATGCCGCCATCTCGGCCGCGATCCAGCCGCCGAAGCCGAGCCCGACGAGGCTGGCGCGCTCGATCCCGAGATCGGCCAGGAGCCACTGGTAGAGCGAAGCGATGTCGCGCGGATGGCGCATCCATTGCGGCCGCTCTGGCTCACCGAAGCCGGGATGGCGCGGCACGATGACGTCGAACCTGTCGGCCAGCGCGTCATAAAACGGCAGGTCGTCGGGGGTGCCGATATCGTGATGCAGCACCAAGACCGGCCGGCCGCTTCCGGCGCGCAGCACCCGAAGCTTGACGTCGCCGAGCTCGAGATGGTGTTCGCTCCACGCCGCCATTGGTCTCACCCTATTTTTTGAACGCCGTTCAGGCTAGCCCGCGATTTTGCCATGCCGCAATCGCCGATCGAGCATCGCAGGGTTGCGGGTCGTAAGGAAGGACACCTATAAGCCAGCCTACCAATTGGCGCGGCCGCCGGCATTTCTATGCCGCCGCGGCCACCGGGATCGGCGCTTCGCCCTTCAGCATCAGGCGGTAGAGGTAGCGGCGCTCATTCATGTCGTAATCGGGGTTGGCCTTGTGCATGACGCTGCGGTTGTCCCACAGCACCATGTCGCCGTAGCGCCATTGGTGGCGGTATTCGTATTGCTGCTGCGTCGCATGCGCCATTAGCTCGGCGACCAGGTCGAGCGCCTCGTCGTCGGGCATGCCGATTATCGACTCGATCCGCACCGGGTTGAGGAACAGCGCCTTGCGATGGTTCTCCGGGTGGACGCGCACCAACGGATGGACGCCCGGCGCCGGCAGCGCCTTGAGGCTCTCCTCGTTCAACGGCTTCAGCTCGCGCGGACTATATTTGCTGAGATAAACATGCACCGCCCGCAAGGGATCGATCGTGCGTTTGGTCGCCTCGGGCAATTCGTCATAGGCGAGGTGCATGTTGACGTATTGCGTGTCGCCGCCCTGGCTCGGCAACGCCACCGGATAGAGGATCGTCGCCTTGGGCGGGGCGGGGTGGTTGGAGTGGTCCGAGTGGAACGTCTCGCCCGAGATGTAGCGTTTGCCGGGCACGGTCTGCTCGTTCGAGACGAAATACATCTGCGGGTAGCCGGGGACGTGCAGTTCCTTTTTGTCGTGCGGCTGCAATTCGCCCCACAGCTGCACCGCCTTGAGGAAATCGTCTGGTCCGTATTTCTGGTCGCGCACGACCAGCACATGAAATTGTGCGAACGCGCGGTTGAGCGCCTCGCGCGTGTCGGGGTCGATCGGCTGCGTCAGGTCGAGGCCGCGGATTTCGGCGCCGGTATGGGCGGTCATCGGCGCGATGGTAAAGGCCATGGCGGTGCTCCGTCAGCTGCGACGGGGCGAAATCTATGGCCTTTGCGCCGCAGCGTCAAACCGCCGCGCAGCCGGGCACGCGTCGCCGCGACAGGGCAGTCTTAACGCGGCGGAGCAGCTCAGCGCTGGCGATACTCGGGCGCGCCGCGCTCGCGGTTGTCGCGCGGCGGCAGCGGGATGCGGGCTTCCAGCCGCTCGAGTTCGATGCGGGTGCGGGCGCCGGCGCGCAACAGCCGGTCGGTTGCTTCGCGCAACGCTGACCGGCTTTCCTGCGTGTCCGCCGCGAGCGCCGCATCGAAGGCCGCGAGGAAAGCGGCGATGTCGCCGTCGACCCGGGTGCGCAGTTCCTGGTCGATGAAGGCCCCGCCGGCGTCCCGGCGCTGCCCGTCGCCGGCATGGCCGCCGTTGCCGCCGTTGCCGTTGCCAGCGCCGCCGTTGCCAAAACCGCCGTTGCCAGGGCCGCGATAAGCGCCGGACGGCGCCTCGGAAAACCCTGAAGTCCGTTCGGCGAATGCCGGGCGCGGCGGTGCGGCAGGCGTCGAGGGGGCAAGACGGTCTGCGGCTGCCTGACGCGAGAAGCCATCGCTCCCCCCGCCGTTATTATGGGGCCGCTCTTCCGGCTGCGGCTCGGCCGCGTTCGCGGTGCCGTTGCCGTTTGGCGCGCCGCCCAGCGACAGGTGCAGCGTGCGCCGCTGGTCGCCGTTGCCGTCGCTCACAGCGGAAGGCAGATCGGCCGGGCGCTGCGCTGGCGGCGTCGCGCGCGGGGGCAGACCGGGAAAGCCCGGATGCCGCTCGCCGCCGCCATTGCGGACAAATCCGTTTGCCTCGCGCGGCGGAGGCTCGTCGCGTCGCGCGCCCGGCGCAACAACGGGCCGCTCCGTGATGCGCAGTTGGCCCGGAGCCGCTGCTGGCGGCGCCGGTTGCGGGCTTGCCGCCGGGATCGCGAGACCGAATGCTCTGGCGCTGTCCGTCGCCATCTCCGGCATCGCCGCCTTGACCAGTTGCGGCTCCGTCGTGCCCGCTGACGTGCCCGCTGACGTGCCCGGCGGCGGCGCAGCGGATTGGCGCGTGCGGCTGCGGCTGACGACATAGCTGATGGCGGGTGGCGAACAATCGTAGGTTCGCGCGATGCTCGCCAGCGTCTCCCCCGCGTCGTACCTGGCCATGATCGACGGCCAGTCTGATTGGGGGATTTTCCCCCTTTTACTCGATTTCTCCATTACCAAAGACCTTGGGCTGCAGCTTTGTCGTGCGCTATTTGGCGTGCGAAGTCGCGGTTGCGTGACATCAGTTCAGCACGGACGCGACCATTAGGCTCCGAAGCGAAAAAGCCGGTGTTGAGGACGACGGTTCCGGCCGACATTCCGCCGAAGCCCAGCCGGGAGCGCCAGCATCGGCCCCCGAATTTCCAACGAAGAATAGCGACAAATAAGCGAACAGTGAAGCGGTTTATTGGTTCCAACAGCTGTTTTTCATCGTCGCCTATTTCAGCGGTGCGACTGCGGTTATGTTACCGCCGGATGATCTTTCCTGGATTTAGGATATCGTCAGGGTCAAGGGCCTCCTTGATCCGGCGCATCACAGTAACCGCCTCGCCATGTTCGTCAACAAGGTAGTCCATCTTGCCGTAACCGATGCCGTGTTCGCCGGTGCAAGTGCCCTCCATTGCGAGAGAACGAGCAATCATGCGTTCGTTGAGGCGGCTAGCTTCGGCGATTTCTTCAGGCGATTCGGGATCGATCATGAAGATCAGATGAAAATTGCCGTCTCCGACGTGCCCCGCGAGCGCCGAGCGGATCGGGGATTGCGCCAGATCGCGCTTGGTTTCGTCGATGCATTCGGCCAGCCGCGAGATCGGCACGCACACATCGGTCGGCCAACCCTTTGATCCAGGCCGCAGAGCCAGTGCCGCGTAATAGGCGTCATGGCGCGCCTGCCAGAGCTTCGAGCGCGATTCGGGCGTGCTGGCCCAACGAAAATCGTCGCCGCCATGCTCGGCCGCGAGCGCTTTTACCGTTGCGACCTGCTCGGCAACTCCCGCCTCGGTGCCGTGGAACTCGAAGAACAGCGTGGGCGCTACACGATGATCTAGTTTCGAATATTTGTTAATGGCGTCGATCTGCGCCTCGTCGAGCAGCTCGATTCGCGCGACCGGGACGCCGCTCTGGATCGTCAGGATCACCGTGTCGACGGCCGCGGCTATCGTCGGAAACGCACAGACCGCGGCCGAGATCGCCTCGGGTATGCCGTAGAGCCGCACGGTCACTTCGGTAATGATGCCGAGCGTCCCTTCCGAACCGACAAAGAGCCGCGTCAGATCATAGCCGGCGGCCGATTTGCGGGCGCGGCTCGCGGTGCGAATCACCCGCCCGTCGGCCAGCACGACGGTCAGCGACAGGACGTTCTCGCGCATCGTGCCGTAGCGCACCGCGTTGGTGCCCGAGGCGCGGGTCGCCGCCATGCCGCCGAGCGAGGCATCGGCGCCGGGATCGATCGGGAAGAAGAGGCCGGTGTCGCGCAGGTATTCGTTGAGCTGCTTGCGCGTCACGCCGGCTTCGACCGTCGCGTCGAGATCCTCGGAGTTGACCCGCAGCACCCGGTTCATCTGCGACAGGTCAATGCAGACGCCGCCCTTCAGCGCCGCGACATGTCCCTCGAGCGAGGTGCCGGTGCCGAACGCGATGACCGGCGTCTTGTATTGGGCGCACAGCGTGACGATTGCGGCGACTTCCTCGGTGCTTTGGGCAAACGCCACCGCGTCCGGTGCGTGCGGCGCATGGTAGGATTCGTCCTTGCCATGCTGTTCGCAAATCGCCGCCGAGGTCGACAGCCGGTCGCCCAGGCGCTGGCGCAGCGAGGCGAGCAGCGTCGGGCTGAAGGGCACCCGTTCCAGTACCGTGGCGGTCATCGCATAACCTTAAGGAAGCAAGCCCGCGGCGAGCATTACCCAGAGGAGCCCGCCCGCGCAAATGCCATGACGCCTATATAAGGTCGCGGATAGCGCTTTACAGCGGCCGTTTGCGCTCGAGTCGCGGCGCAGACCGGCGTCATTGAGCCGGCGGCGCGCAACGATTACGTTGAGGCCGGTTGCAGCGAGCGGTCGCGGGAGAGGGTGATGGCGTTAGCGGCGGTGACGCTCGACGACAAGTATACTCTCGAGAGCGGCCGGGTTTACCTGACCGGCACGCAGGCGCTGGTTCGCCTGCCGCTGTTGCAGCGCCAGCGCGACATCGCCGCCGGGCGCAATACCGGCTGCTTTATCGCGGGCTATCGCGGGTCGCCCTTGGGTGGATTCGACCAGGCGCTGTGGGGTGCGCGGCGCTTCATCGAGCGCAACCACGTCAAGTTTCAGCCGGCGATCAACGAAGAGCTGGCGGCGACCGCGGTTTGGGGCAGCCAGCAATTGGGGCTCTTTCCCGGCGCCAGATACGACGGCGTCTTTGCCATGTGGTACGGCAAGGGGCCGGGGGTCGACCGCAGCGGCGATGCGCTGAAGCACGGCAATTCGGCCGGCTCGGCGCCCCTGGGTGGCGTGCTGGCGCTGGCCGGCGACGACCACACCTGCAAATCCTCGACCCTGGCGCACCAGTCGGAATTCGCCTTCATCGACGCGCTGATCCCGGTGTTGAACCCCGCCGGGGTCGACGACATCCTCGATCTCGGCCTCTATGGCTGGGCGATGTCGCGCTATTCGGGGTGCTGGGTCGCCTTCAAGACCGTTGCCGAGACGATGGACAGTTCGGCCTCGATCGCGGTCGATCCCGGCCGCGTCGAGATCGTGCTGCCGGGCGATTTCGAGATGCCGCCGGGCGGCCTCAACATCCGCTGGCCGGACATGCCGCTCGACCAGGAATTGCGGCTGCACCGATATAAATTGCCGGCGGCGCTGGCCTTCGCGCGCGCCAACAAGCTCGACCGCATCGTCATCGACGCGCCCGCGCCGCGGTTCGGCATCGTCACCACCGGCAAATCCTATCTCGACGTCCGCCAGGCGCTTGACGACCTCGGTATCGGCGAGACCGACGCGCGCGCGATTGGCCTGCGCCTCTACAAGGTGGCGATGCCGTGGCCGCTCGAACCCGAGGGGGTGCGCGCCTTCGCCGAAGGCCTCGCGGAAGTGCTCGTCGTCGAGGAGAAGCGCGCTGTCATCGAGACGCAGTTGAAGGAACAGCTTTACAATTGGCCGGCCGAGCGCCGCCCGCGCATCGTCGGCAAGTTCGATGAGAGCGGCGAATGGATCCTGCCGTCGAACGGCGAATTGGCGCCGAGCCAGATCGCCCGCATCATCGCCCGCCGCCTCGCCGCTCTCGGCGGCGCGCCCTGGCTCGCCGAACGGATCGCCCGCCTCGATGCGCAGGAGCGCCAGACCGGCGGCACGGTCGTGCCGCTGCTGCGCACGCCCTATTTCTGCTCGGGCTGCCCGCACAATACTTCGACAAAGGTGCCGGACGGCAGCCGGGCGCTTGCCGGCATCGGCTGTCACTACCTGTCGCAATTCATGGACCGCTCGACCGCGACCTTCACCCAGATGGGCGGCGAGGGTGCTTCATGGATCGGCCAGGCGCCGTTCACCGAAACAACCCACGTCTTCGCCAATATCGGCGACGGCACCTATACCCATTCCGGCATCCTGGCGATCCGCGCCGCGGTCGCCGCCGGCGTCACGATGACCTACAAGGTCTTGTTCAACGACGCGGTCGCGATGACCGGCGGCCAGCCATTGGACGGCGGCCTGACGGTGCCGATCGTCACCCGGCAGCTCGCCGCCGAGGGCGTCTCGCCGATCGTCGTCGTCACCGACGAACCCGACAAATACCCGCTCGGCACCGAATTCCCGCACGGCGCGACGGTGCGCCACCGCGATGACCTCGACGCGGTGCAGCGCGAGTTGCGCGAGCTGCAGGGCGTCAGCGCGATCGTCTACGACCAGACCTGCGCCGCCGAAAAGCGCCGCCGCCGCAAGCGCGGCCGCTTCCCCGACCCGGCGCGGCGCGTCTTTATCAACGATCTGGTTTGCGAGGGCTGCGGCGATTGCTCGGCGACCTCGAACTGTTTGTCGGTGGTGCCGGTCGAGACCGAGTTCGGCAGAAAGCGCGCGATCGACCAGTCGAGCTGCAACAAGGATTTTTCCTGTCTCAACGGCTTCTGCCCGAGCTTCGTCACGGTGCTGGGCGGCAGCCCGCGCAAGCGCGCCGCCGCCGATCTGGCCGATGACGGCCTGCCGCCGCTGCCCGAGCCGGCGCTGCCCGACATCGCCGAACCTTACGGCATCCTCGTCACCGGGGTCGGCGGCACCGGCGTCGTGACGATCGGCGCGCTTCTCGGCATGGCGGCGCATCTCGAAGGCAAGGGTGTCGCGGTGCTCGACCAGCTCGGCATGGCGCAAAAGGGCGGCGCGGTCTTGAGCCATGTGCGCATCGCCGCGCGGCCCGATGCGATCCACGCGGTGCGCATCGCGGCCGGCGCCGCGCGCCTGTTGCTCGGCTGCGACCTCGTCGTCTCGGCCGGCGGCGAAGCGCTGTCGCGGCTGCAGGCCGGTGCGACCCGCGCGATAGTCAACAGCCACGAGACGATCACCGGCGACTTCACCCGCCACCCCGACATGGCGTTTCCCGGCGGCGATCTGCGCCGCAACATCGCTGCGGCAATCGGCGACGACAACGCCGAATTCATCGACGCCACCGGCCTCGCCACCGGGCTCCTCGGCGATTCGATCGCGACCAACCTCTTCATGCTGGGCTACGCTTATCAGCGCGGGCTGGTGCCGGTCTCGGCCGTGGCGATCGAGCGCGCGATCGAGCTCAACGCGGTCGCCATCGATTTCAACCGCGACGCGTTTTTGTGGGGCCGGCGCGCCGCGGTCGACCGGGCGGCGGTCGCGGCGCGCGCCACCCCCAACGCGGCCGCTCCGGAGAGCCACCGGATCTCCGAAACCTTGGATGAACTGGTCGGCCGGCGCGTCGAATTCCTCACCGCCTATCAGAACGCTGCCTATGCACGGCGGTATTTCGACCGCATCGGGCGGGTGCGCCAGGCTGAAGCCGGGCTCGGCGGCGGCACCGCGCTGACCGAGGCGGCGGCGCGGGCGCTCTTCAAGGTGATGGCCTACAAGGACGAGTACGAGGTCGCCCGGCTCTATGCGGAAAGCGATTTCCAGAAGCGCGTCGCCGACCAGTTCGAGGGTCCCTACGAACTGCGCTTTCACCTGGCGCCGCCGCTCCTGGCCGA
>Ga0070731_10004374_pt1 | contig 12201 bp, 13 predicted proteins | sample Coa_R1_2_FD_66448 | JGI IMG/M metagenome (GOLD analysis project Ga0070731, IMG submission 66448) | Surface soil microbial communities from Centralia Pennsylvania, which are recovering from an underground coalmine fire - Coalmine... | ecosystem: Environmental > Terrestrial > Soil > Unclassified ... | reverse complement strand
TGACCGGATCATCTTTGACCTGGACGATGGCCAGTTTGGGGTAAATTTTTTGGGCGCGCAAAGCCCGCACCTGCTCGGCGTGGCGCTGTTTTATAAATCCGGCGATTTCGGTTCCGTTCAGTAATTTCATGACGTGGAGGGCCGCCGTAGAGCTAATTGCAACTATTACCCAAGGCGGCCAACAATTAGATTCTATCAAGTTTAAAGTCATAAATTGAAAAGCGCCCCGTAGGGCGCTGTGCCTGGGCCTGCACTTGCCGGCCCAGGTCTTTCGTCTGGTAGTTCTAGGCACTTTCAAATGCCCAAGAACCTAGTTCGCTGGCTACAACTGCCGCCGCTCCCAGCAGAAAGCAGCCAGGGAGTGAGGCGATTTCGAGCCAAGCGGTTGCGGTGTAGGAGAAAGGCAACAGACTAGCCACCGCAGCGGGCCAGACGATGAAAGGCGCGATCGCCACAGCAGCGATGCCAAATACCCCTGCGAGCATGTATAGGAATCCACCCATACATACTTGAGCCACGTGGCTTTCCTTTTTGCTCGGCACTCTAGCTCCTTTCGGTCAGGCAGGGAAGTCGCCGAGGTAGAATAGTCCCCGCTCGTGCAACGCTTCCAGTAGCCCGGAAGCTGACACTTTGTAGGAAACAAGATCCTCTGTTTCCTGAACACTGCCTCCAAACTCCCAGGTGTTACCGATGAACTTTCTTTCTCTCGGTACTCCGTCTGCACAGCACGTGCACGGACCTCCGATGAACACCGCACCCATGCAGGTGAACGCCGTGTTGGTTGGCGGGTTATGCACTCCGATCCAACAACGCAGTCTTTTCAGCATGTGTCCTCCTAGTGAACGAGCTAACCTCGACCAAAGCCGAGCATTAACTCAAGACTTCAGAGCCGAAATTCGTAATAATACTTAATAATAAAAGCTAAAAATAATCAATGGACTGGAGGGCCCAGAGGGATTCGAACCCTCGACACGCGGCTTAAGAGGCCGCTGCTCTAACCAGCTGAGCTATGGGCCCTTGTCACAGCCAGCTCACCTGCCTCGTTTTGCCGCTTTGGCAAAAGCTTCGGCTCAGCGCTAGGCTGCTTTATCTCAATTTTGCAAAACACTGCACCAATGCGGGGTTTTGGGAAATTGGATAAGACCAGGACTAGGGAATACTAGCATGCTCACCCCTGTTATGTAAACGGTGCTATGATAAAGCCGTGAGTCAGGCCAAGGGGAAGCTGCGAGAGAAATATAAGGCCATACGTCTGGGGATGAGCCCGGCTGAGGTGCAGGCAAACAGTCAGATTATTTGTAAAAAATTAATCGCGGCGGCTGATTGGCGAAGCATCGGATCTTTCAGCGCTTTTCGGCCGATTCCCAAGCTGAACGAAATTAATATAAAGCCGTTTCTGACGGATATAAAAGTGAGATATCCTGCCGTTAAAATAGTCCAGCTCAGCCAATCGAAAAACCAAGAATTGCCGGATCAGAAATTCGACGCAGTGATTGTTCCCTGCCTCGCCTTTGATAAGTCCAATCACCGGTTGGGCTGGGGCGGCGGGTTTTATGACAGGTTTTTAGCGGACCAGCCGCAGGCTTTAAAAATTGGGGTCTGCTTTCAAAACGGCTTTGTGAAGGGAGGCTTACCGCGCGAAGATCACGACATTCGGCTCGACAAGATAATAACTGAGGTATAATTCAGTCCTATGATTGTGAGACCCGTTAAAACCGATAGGATTCAGGCTGGCAAGAGAACGATATACCAAATCCTGGATGAGTTCTTGCCTGAGCTTTTTGAGGAGTCCATTGTGGTTATCACTTCCAAAATTGTTGCTTTGTGCGACAGCCGTGTAGTGCCGATAGGCGCTAAAGACAAAGAAGAGCTGGTCAAGGAGGAGTCAGATTATTTCTTACCGTCGCACCTCAGTAAATACGGACATCATTTCACTATCACTAATAACACTCTGGTGGCCGTGGCTGGAATCGATGAATCAAATGGTGATGGCAACTATGTCCTATGGCCCCAGGACGTCCAAAAATCAGCCAATGATACCCGTGCCTATTTGGCTAAAAAATTTGGATTGAAAAAGCTGGGAGTGATTATCAGTGACAGTACCTGCGTGCCAATGCGCCGCGGAACAGTCGGCCAGCCTCTGGCTTACAGCGGTTTTGAGGCCACAAAAAACTACATCGGCCATCCAGATCTTTTTGGTAAGCCTTTTAAAGTCAGCCAATCTGGAATTGCCCTGGGCTTGGCCGCCGCCGCGGCAGTGACAATGGGCGAAGGTAGTGAACGAACCCCGATCGCGGTTATTTCTGACATTGATTTTGTTAACTTCCAAGACCACGATCCGACCGCCGAAGAGTTAGATAATTTTTATATTGCCGATTATAAAGATGACCTTTTTGGCCCTTTCCTGGAGAGCGTCAAGTGGCAAAAAGGCAAACGTGGTACTCCGTGAGGGATTCGAACCCCCGACCTCCTGGTCCGAAGCCAGGCGCTCTAATCCGCTGAGCTAACGGAGCATAAGGCAACTATATCAAATGGTACGCCCGATAGGATTCGAACCTACGACCTTTGGTACCGGAAACCAACGCTCTATCCAGCTGAGCTACGGGCGCGCAGTTGAGCGAATTATATCAGTTTTTGGGGCGATCGTTATCTGATGAGCGGATTTTACCCGGCAGTTTCTTTTCTGTCTGGGACAATGTGACTTCCAAGATTTTAAGCACGCTTTTGGCGTGTTCGCGGCTCATGCCGATACGGGCGACAGCATTAGTGGAATTACCGGGGCCGGCTTGCATAAAGTTCATCACCACGCCGTAGTTGTTGACCATGACGTCCACGACGTCGGTGTAAAGCACGCGGTTAGTTTCGCTGACGGCTGCGTCGGTCTGGGCTTCGGCGTTGGCCATGTGCGAGGCCGGGATCTTATCCATGCCGTAGTCGGCCATTTCCCAAAGTTTGACCGCTTCGTCGTCTTTGGCGCCAAAGTGACTGATTAGCAACAGTAGGACGTCCTCGCTGGGCCGGGTCTTACCGAGTTCAAAACCGGCCAGCTCGCGGACGTCGATCTCCACGGCGCCTGAAGTTTCGGCCAAGCTTTCGTTGGCCCGGTGACGTAAGTTTTTGAGAGTTTTGCCAAGGGTTTGATAGGGAGTCTTGTGCGGGTCGCTCATCTATCACTATTGTACAATAGGGCTGATGAAACTCCAGCATAACCTGCCGCTGGCAAATTACACCTCGCTGCATGCCGGCGGTCCGGCCGCTACCCTTATAGAGCTGGAGGCCGGCGATGAACTGACAGAGATTTTAAAAACGGCTGTCCAGCCAGTTTGGATGCTCGGTTTTGGAACTAACGTTTTAGTTTCGGACAGGGGGCTGCCAGGAACCGTAATTATTAACCGGGTTGGCCAAATCGAAGTGAGCAATGACGGTCTTATCAGGGCCGACAGCGGCGCCAACTGGGACGAACTGGTCCAGGCCGCCATAGCCCATAATCTGTGGGGGCTGGAATTCACCAGCGGTATCCCCGGGGGAGTCGGTGCCGCTGTCGTCGGCAATATTGCCGCTTACGGCCACCAGATATCCGACTGCCTGGTAGGGGCCGCTTTGCTCGACGGCCATAGCGGCACCGTCTTGAAGTGGAGCCCCGCCGACTTTAATTTCAGCTACCGTTCCAGTGATTTACAAAAGCCCCAGAACGCTAATCTGGTAGTTTTGGAGGCGACTTTTAGGCTAAGCGGGCGATCGACGGGCGAACTGGAGTATGAATCGGCCCTCAAAGCCGCGGCCGACATGGGACTTACGCCCGATTCACTGGCTGATCGGCGCCGGATAATAATGGAAGCCCGACGGCGAGCCGGTTCACTGCTGCAAGCCGACAGCCAGGGCCACTGGACAGCTGGTTCTTTTTTCAAAAACCCTGTGGTCGATGAGTCGCAAATCGAAGCCATTATCAGCCACGAGGAATCGGCGGTCAGCCGCGAACAGCTGCTTAGACAAAACGTGATTCACGGCGGCAGCCGGGCCAGGGTTTCGGCCGCCCATGTTTTGCTGGCGGCAGGTTTTAAGCGCGGTCAGACCTGGGGTGATGTCCGCCTGCACCCGGAGCACATCTTAAAAATCGAAAATGTCGGCGGCGCTTCGGCCCAGGAGATTTATGACGTGGTCCAGAATATCGTTGGGACGGTACGGCAAAAACTCGGCATAACTTTGGAGCCGGAAGTCCGCTTTTTAGGCGAATTTTAGTGCAAAGATCGGCCTATGCCTAAAAGATCAAAAGCTCAAAAATGGTTCGTGCCGGTGCGAGGCAGTTACCTGCCCAATAGCTGGAAGGGCTGGCTAACCTATATTCCCTTTGTAGCATTTTTAATTTTCGCGGCTTGGACCAATTGGGAGCACTACAGCGATCACGCGCAGGCAGTCTTTATTATTGCCGCTGACTGGGTAGCGGCAGTAGTCGTAATGACCTGGATAGCCCAGCGCACCAGCTAAAATTTATCCGCTCCAAAATATGAAAAGGTGACTGCCGAGGAGTTAAGATTGTCCAACCCGCTTTTTGTATAAGGCGGGATCTTATCCGGTAGATGATTGAGCGGGTGAAAGCCAAGTTCTTCAGCCATGTCTGGCTCGCGCAGATTTGGTCTTCCCTCCCAGCGTCTGACCTTAAATATGAAGTATGTATATACTTTGTCGGTGTCTGCCTGTGATATATGGATCAGTTCGAGATCATCGGGCGCTGCCTTGAGGCCAGTCTCTTCATCAACTTCCCTTACCGCCGCATTTAAAATAGTTTCGCCTCTCTCAACGTGTCCGCTTGGCACGTCGTACCAGCCGTCCATCCAGCCGGTATTTTTACGCTTTTGCAGCAGTACTTGATTATCTTTTAGGACGATGATTAAAACCGCTTCAAAGAAATTTTGTCGTTCGGCCATTATTGGTCGCTCGGGAGCGGGAACTGAAGGGAAAATTCCTTCACCTCATTACTTAACCTGTTAAGTATTTTGTCATCGCCGCGATGCTTGATGGCCTGGAGCATCCATTCGGCGATCTGAGCCATGTCTTTTTCTTTTAGGCCGCGCGTGGTAATGGCCGGCGTGCCCAGCCGGATGCCGCTGGGCCGGAACGGCGGCAAAGAGTCGTTGGGGATGGCGTTTTTATTTAAATTGAGGCGGATTTTGTCCAAAATGGCTTCGACTTCGCCGCCGTGCAGGTCAAAACTGGTCTTAACGTCGGCCAGGATCAGGTGGTTGTCGGTGCCGTTGGTTATCAGTTTGAAGCCGCGCTTCATCAGCTCATCGCCTAGTTTTCTGGCGTTGGCCACGATTTGCTGGGCGTAGGTTTTAAAATCCGGCTGCAGCGCCTCGTGAAATGCCACCGCTTTGGCGGCGATGGCGTTCATCAGCGGGCCGCCCTGGAACCCGGGGAACACTTCCCTGTCGATCAGTGTCGGCAGGTTTTCAAAAGTCCGCTCAACTGGCTTGAGCGGGTTGCCGACTTTGCCCTTGGTTAAAATCATGCCGCCGCGCGGACCGCGCAGGGTCTTGTGGGTTGTAGTGGTCATCAGCTGAAAACCGTAATCGAACGGATTGGCCAGGACACCGGCCGCGATTAAACCGGCGATGTGGGCGATGTCGGCCATCAGCAGGGCGCCGACCTCGTTGCCGATCTGGGCGAATTTGGCGTAGTCCAATTCCCGCGGATAGGCCGAAAAGCCGGCCAGGATAATCTTTGGCTTCTCTTTGAGGGCGATCTGGCGCATCTGGTCGTAATCAATCTCGCCGGTTTCGACGTCTTTTATTTTGTAGCGCACGAAGTTGTAAAGATGAGCCATGGTGGTGACCGGGTGCCCGTGCGTCAGGTGGCCGCCGTGGGCCAGATCCATACCCATAACCGTATCGCCAGGATCGAGCCAGGCGAAGTAAACGGCCACGTTGGCCGGCGCGCCGGCGTGCGGCTGGACATTGGCGTGGTCGGCTTTGAATAACTTCTTCGCCCGGGCGATGGCGAGTTCTTCCAGCGGATCGGTGAAATCCTGGCCGCCATAATAACGCCGGTGCGGATAGCCTTCGGAGTACTTATTGGTGAACACGCTGCCCAGAGCGTCTAAAACCTCGCGGCTGACGTAATTTTCGGATGGAATCAGTTCCAGGCCTTCGCGCTGGCGTTTTTCCTCCGAAGCGATCAATTTAGCTACTTGCTTGTCGTCCATCATAAACTCCCCTCTTTAAAAATTTGCGGAAAATGAGGGCAAGCTAAATCATTTCTTAATTGTACCAGTCAATCACCGTTAAAAAATTGTAGAATTTATCTAGACTTATTTATACCCTGGGTGATATTATCTTTGAGTTAATGACCGAAACCAATCAGAAAATCGGCCGTCTGATTTATCAAATACGGCAAGAACGCGGGCTTACCCAGGCGGCTTTCGCTAAGCAGCTCGGCACCAGCCAGTCGGCGGTCAACCGGATCGAGCACGGTAAGCAGAATCTTAGCTTAGATACGCTAGGCCGCATCAGCGACGTACTCAACAAGCAATTAATTTCTCTTAGCGGCAGTGCAGTCAATTTACGAATTGAAGGCGGTCATGAGCTGAGTGGCGAGATAGAGTTAAAGACTTCTAAAAACGCCGCCGTGGCCATCTTATGCGCCAGCCTCCTGAATAAAGGGACAACCCGCCTTAAACGAGTCGCCAGGATCGAGGAAGTCAACCGTATTATCGAAGTCTTGACTAGCATCGGCGTTCAAGTTAAGTGGCTGCCGGATAATGACCTAGAAATAAAACCGCCCAAGAAGCTGGAACTCGAAAAGATGAATAAAGAGGCAGCCCGGGTGACACGCAGCGTTTTAATGCTGCTTGGTCCGCTGATAAAGGATTATGCTTCTTTTAAGATCCCTTACGCCGGCGGCTGCAAACTGGGCACACGAACCGTCGCACCGCATCTTTACGCGTTAGAACCTTTTGGCGTCAGCGTTATTGCCCACGATAAGCATTACAATGTTACGGTAAAAAAATCTCCGCCTCCTGAAAGAATAGTTTTATATGAGCAGGGCAACACGGTCACAAATAATGCCCTGATGGCGGCGGCCCATACACCGTCAACCACTGTCATCCAGTCCGCCAGCGCCGATTATATGGTCCAAGATCTTTGTCTGTTTTTGCAGAAACTAGGAGTGAAAATCGACGGCTTTGGGTCTACCACGCTAATAGTTAAAGGCTTGCCCGAGATCCGTAAAAATATCACCTACGAACCCACCGAAGATCCGATTGAAGCCATGCTTTTTATATCTGCAGCAGTAACTACCAACTCTAAGCTGACCATTAAACGTGTCCCAATAAATTGGATCGCGGTTGAACTACTCAAGCTTGAGAAAATGGGGGTCAAAATTGACGTCAGTCCTACCTACAAAGCTGCTAATGGAATTATTGACTTAGCGGATCTGACCGTTAATAAACATAACGGCGACCTAAAAGCTTTGGAAGAAAAGCTACACCCAAATTTGTGGCCTGGCATCAATCCCGATAATTTGCCGTATTTCGTACCAATAGCTGCCCGCTGCAAAGGGCGCACCTTAATCCATGACTGGATGTATGAAAACCGGGCGATTTATTTCACAGAGATGACAAAAATCGGTATGAATATCGAATTGGCTGATCCTCACCGGGTGTATATACAGGGGCCAACTGACTTCAGCACCGCGGATGTCGTAGCGCCTCCTGCCCTGCGGCCAGCCAGCCTTCTTTTAATAGGGATGCTGGCCGCGCCAGGCATATCTATGCTGAGGAATGTGTACACAATCAATCGCGGCTATGAAGACATCGCCGAACGGCTCAATAGCATCGGCGCCCAGATAACCGTTATCCACGAAGCCTAAGAAAAGACGGCCGAACCGCCGGCGCGCTCCGGTGAGATCCAGGAAGTATTGCCGGCTGACAGGCCGGTAACGGTTTTGTGATTTTTGAGGCAGCGGATAATCGATATCAGCTGAACGGCGTTCATAATGTAAAAGATAAAGTACAAAAACGGCACATATAAAGAGGCTTTTACTTTGCCCCCCAGGGACATATGCTCATCAGGCCAGATCACCATCAGCAGATACAAGCTGATCGACATGTAGGCTCCTATCACCAAAGCCAGAGTGAAATAGCGGACTGACAGGTAGGTCACGTAGCCTAGCGCTACTGGTTCGAGCAGCAGCAGCAGCTCGCCCAAAAAGGCCATCGGCATCCGGTAGTAGCGGAGTCCGACGCTGTATTTAGGATCCCGCGAAAATAGGATATGGCGATATTTAACCAGGTTCTGCAAGTTGCCAAGTTTCCAGCGGTAGCGCTGTTTAAGCAGGGTTGGGAAATTGCCGACGCCTTCGGTCACGGCGGCCACGTCGTAGGCATAAACCAAGCGGTATTGCTTGTTGCCCTGCGCCGCTACCTTCATAGACAGGCCGATGTCCTCCGTAACTGTGTCGGTATCATAATATTTGACCCGCTGAAGAACGCTGCGGCGGTAGGTCGAAGCTACGCCGCCGACAATCAGTTCGGCGTTGATCAAAGTGAAGAATTTTTTAGACCGGTAGCCGACCATATGCTCAAAGCGCTGCAGGATGCCGAGCAGGCTGTTCTTTTCAATGATCCGCACGTTAGCCGCCACACCGGCGACGGCGGGGTCGTCAAAATACTTGATAACATTGGATAGAGCCTTACGCTGAAGAACTGAGTCAGCGTCCAGGGTCATAATTAGCTCGCCTTTCGCATAGTAACGAAGGGCTCGGTTAAGGGCCGAGCCTTTGCCGCCGTTGGCCTGTTCGACCAGCTTGATCCGGCGGCTGACAGGTGTATTGCCGCGCCGCCAGACCCGTTCTAAGCCGTTCCGGGTTCTGACAATCCGGGGTTCAACCTGCCGGTAGCTTCGCGTCTTGGTATTTATAAATCTGTTGACGGCCGCGGCTGTACCATCGGTCGAACCATCGCTGACCACGATTATTTCAACATTGGCGTAGCTGTTATTCCAGACCGATTGCAGACATCTTTCGATGACCATTTCCTCGTTATAGGCAGGAATTAGCACGCTGACTAGCGGACGATAGCCTCGGCTTGCCGCCGACGCCCGGCGCTTTGCCTGAAAAGCTTTAACGTCATATAAATTGGCGCCTATTAAAAACAGCGCGAAGTGGATTAGGTGGATCGTGCCAACCACGATGAAGATGTAAAACAGAATCGACAGCAGCATCTAGCTTACTCCCGAAAAATTAAAGACAAACAGCTGCCGATTTTGCCACCAGGTACCGGTGCAGGTCTGTAAGATCAGCACCGGCTGGCCATGATAGCTGAACAAACTGGTGTCGTCGGGCGTAACAACCGAACTGGATTGGAATTTATAATTGAAGGTGCGGCCATTGTCTGTCTTGATAATGGCCTGGTCTCCCGGTTGGACTTTGGGCAAGCGGCCGAAGTCGTTGACACGGGCATGGGCGTAAATGAATGTAGCGCCCGAACGGTTGTTGGCTTTGGCAGTAATTACACCGTACTGGGCATTGTCCAGGCTGAGCGTCCAGCTTTTGGTGGCCGGGTAATAATAGCCGGGGATAACGTTCAGATCGATATTGACGCTCGGGATAGTGATGTGTACCGGCGTGCCGCTAATCAGCGGCTGGCTGCCGTCTGGCCGGCGGTCAGACAGTATCTGTGACAGCGGTTTGGCCGCGGCCGAGCTGTGCTGAGCCTGCCAGGTGCGGACCAGACTGACTCCAGCGGCTATAAGACCGACTAAAATCAAACCTAAAGCCAGCCTGGTTTTAAGGCTGAGCCGTTTCGATTTGCGAGAGCGAGAGGTTTTCTTAGTCATGGTGTTCAATTTCCAAGAAACAAAAAAGGGCGAGGAATTTTAAGTCGGTGATCAGTCCGTCTTTTTATCCCCCAGCCCTGTTTCGTTTAAATCAGCTAGTCTCCTAACTTAAGCGCTGAAGCGACTTTTGGCAACGAAGCGAACTAAGTTGCTGGTCAAAATCGCAACGCCTAAGACGATGCTAGCTACGGCAACGTAAAAAACCACGTTGCGGCTGCCGCCAGTGTTTGGCAGAGCAGCGACGGCACCAGCGCCACCAACGGTGATACTGGCTCCTAAGACTTGTCCATACATGTCTTTTTCTCCTTTAACTTATATAAGTTCCGGTGGTTTTGGGTGCAGCGAAAGCCTGCCGGAAGCTTATCCCCGGCTGGTTTTTCCCGCTGACCCCAATCCAACTGTGTGATACTCTACACTACATATGACAATTTGTAAATACTATTTTATAGAACCACTAGCATTATGGTCTTAAAACTAACCATAATTATTTTAAAAAATCTGGTTGCTTTAAAAACAATAATATTGTAGTATATCGATAAAAGGTGGGCGGTAAGAAAGATTAAGTTACTTTTAAGGAGACCTTAGCCCAATGAAATTCGTAAAAAATTTGAAGCTGTTCGCCGCCGCTCTGGCCATACCAGCCATTGCCCTGTCGCCGCTGAAGGTCATGGCCGCCACCACCAGTACTCCTATTAATACTGGCGCGAAAGTTTCATTTACGTTCGATGACGGTTTGAGCAGCGCTTATACAAACGCCGCGCCAGCGCTGGCTAAATATGGTTATACCGGCACAGATTACGTGATTACGGGATGCGTTGGAATGACAAAGGCGCCTAACACATGTCACGCCAACGGAGATACGACTTATATGACATGGGCCCAGGTGCAAGCTCTGCAAAACACCTACGGCTGGGAAATTGGTTCTCACACCGTGGACCATGCCTGTTTAGCCAGCAGCGCCGTCCAGGATCCCGACGACTGCTCGGCTCCTTACGGCGGGCTGACGACAGCCCAGGTTGACGCTGAGCTGGCCAACAGTAAATCCGCTTTGGCTGCCAATGGTATCAATGCGACTGATTTCGCTCCGCCTTACGGCGACTACAATAAACCGACCTTGGCTGAAATCGCCAAGTACTACAATTCGTCTCGCGGCTTCGCCGATACCGGCCTCAACTCCGCTCCATACAACCAGTACATCCTGCGCGACGAAATCGCCACGGGCGGTGTCGAGCTGTCCACCTTGGAAGGCTACGTCAACCAGGCGATTGCTAACAATCAGTGGCTGATTTTGGTCTTCCATAATATTGAGACCAAAGCCAGCAGTAACCCCGATGATTATGAGTACTCTACCGCCACCCTTAGTGCCCTGGCTGCCTATATTAAAACTAAGGCCGTGCCTGTAGTTAATGTTAACTCCGGCCTAATCAGCGGCACCAATATGCTGTCCAACCCGAGCTTTGACAGCGGCATGACCGGCTGGACCACCGATACACCTTCGAACGTTACCTTGAACAAAGGCAATAATGGCAGTTACCCGAGCCCGGCAAATTCAGTTCTGATGACCTCCAGCACCAAGGATGTCCATCTGTTTTCATCTAAAGTCGCCGTTACTCCTGGCAGCAGCTACATGCTGCAGAACTTCATGAATATAACCAGTCTCACCACCGGTTCGCTCAGCTATTACATGGACGAATACGATGCCAACGGCAACTGGATTAGCGGCCAATATAAGCTAGGCGTCAGTTTCGCGTGGCCTCAGACCGAAGGCTTCGCCTACACGCCAAGCTCTACCAGTGTGGCCTCTGCCAGCCTGCAGGTCGTCGTGCCGGCGAACTCCGGCATCCAGGCCTATCTCGATAATTTCCAGTGGATCCAAACCAGCGCCGCCGTCACACCTCCGCCCACGCAAACCAACTTGGTGCCCAACGGCACATTTGACGCGGGTATTTCCGGCGGCTGGACAACCGATAACCCGAGCGAAATTGTGGCCGATAGTGCCAACAATGGCAGCCCGGCCAATCCTGTCAACTCGGTCAAGTTGACAGCGACAACTTCAGCGGCTAACGCTCATCTGTTCTCACCTAAAGTTACGCTGACGGCTGGCAAGACATACAGCATTAGCACTTATGTCAACGTCAAACAGCTGACCAGCGGCGAAGTTGGCTTCTACGTCGACGAGTATGACGCCAGCGGCAACTGGATTTCCGGTAAGTACATCACTGGCGCCAGATCAGTTGGCACCAGTACTGTCAGCTTTACCTACACACCAACCTCGGCTAATGTAGCTTCGGCTAGCCTGCAGATCATTTTGGTCGGCAATTCCGGAATCGTCGCTTACGTCGACAACGTCCTTTGGTACCAAAACTAA
>Ga0070731_10004373_pt1 | contig 12201 bp, 9 predicted proteins | sample Coa_R1_2_FD_66448 | JGI IMG/M metagenome (GOLD analysis project Ga0070731, IMG submission 66448) | Surface soil microbial communities from Centralia Pennsylvania, which are recovering from an underground coalmine fire - Coalmine... | ecosystem: Environmental > Terrestrial > Soil > Unclassified ... | reverse complement strand
AGGGCTGACTCGTGGTAAAGTCTCGTTCGATCTGCCGACATGACCAGGAAGTCCCGGCTGTAAATCCGGGCGCCGTTAATGCCAGCCAGAAATACTTCCGGCAACCGGAGTTCCTCACCGTAGTTGTAGCGCGCTGCACTTTCCCGGAATAATCTCAGAGCGTTTTCATCAAGGCAAAACGCCGGCTTTCGACGAATGACTTCGCCGGGTCGGAGCGTTAAATACCAGTCCTTGCCCGCCAAAGCATCCGCCGCCGGAAAATGGCTCACTTTGACGGAGTGATCGACACATTTGACGACTTTGTTGCGCAGGTTGAATTTGGAAAATCCCGGCAACGCAAAAACTGCTTTTGCCACCTGGCTTTTGGTTTTCTTCCGCAACCGCGTACCGATGTCCGCGAACTTCCGTTTCGCCTTGGAATAAAAGCCGGTCGTGGACCGCGTTCGTTGAGGAGTCGCAATGGAACCATTCCCTGCGAATCCTGCGGCATGGCCTTCGCAATAGCGCTTGGGAGCAGTTGAAGGTTCGATATTCACTCAAAATCACTCATGGAGCGTGTTCAAATACCTGGATTCAATCCCGGTCCGCTGACCCGCCGCCGGCCAGGATAGGCGCATCGTTGACCTGGCATTTGGTGACCGACTCCACCGTGGAATCCAACTCAATAACGCCCCGGTAGATCGGTTGGACCGGCGCATAATCGGTCTTCTCCGGCCGGCTCAAAACTGTGAAAGAAGTCAGATCAAAAAGATTCTCCATAAAATCCGAAGCGCTTATGTAAAGGCCCGCGCTATAATCTCCCTCAACCAAAGGCAAAGATTTAATTTCGCCCTCAATATGCCATTCCTCACCAGCCTCCAAACTTTTGGGAACTCCCAGACAGCGCAGATCCAGCATGGCCACCCGGACATTCTGGGCGGAATAAATTAATATGGCCAAATCGTGAACGCTCCCTTTCGCCTCCGCTCGGATTTTCAGGTTGAATCCAACGCGATCGCCGGACGTGACACAGTCCGGCGCAAAGCTATAAGCCAGGAGTTTGAGCGCGGGACCCAAATTGACAGCCTTCGTAAAATGACGGTTTTGCGCCGGGTCATTGTTCGCCAGATATCGACTCACAAGCGGTGCGACGTCGCCGATTCCAGCGACCTTTCCTGATTCCAGATAAATCGCCTTTCTACAAAGGGATTGCACGGCCGACATGTTGTGGCTGACGAACAATACCGTCCTCCCGCTGCGGGCTACATCGCCCATCTTACCAAAGCATTTCTTCTGAAATGCCGTATCGCCCACTGCCAGAACTTCGTCCACGATGAGGACCTCCGGTTCCAAATGCGCGGCGACGGCGAATGCCAATCGGACATACATTCCACTCGAATACCGTTTGACCGGCGTATCCAGAAATCTCTCCACTTCCGAGAAAGCGACTATCTCGTCGAATTTCCGAGTGATCTCACCCTTGCTCATGCCCAGAATAGCGCCGTTGAGAAAAATATTTTCGCGCCCGGTTAATTCCTGATGGAACCCGGTTCCGACTTCCAACAGGCTGGCCATGCGTCCGCGGATTTGAATACGTCCCTTGGTGGGTTCGGTAATGCGGCTCAAGACTTTTAACAAGGTGGATTTGCCGGCGCCATTGCGGCCGATGATTGCCATCGAGTCTCCCTGTTGAATATCAAAGGAAACATCCTTCAATGCCCAGAACTCCTCGTGCGAGTCCGCTTGCCGTTGTTTGTAATTGGCAAGCCATTTGAACGGATTCCGCAATGCATTCTCGAGCACATGCCGAAGCCCGTCACTCGCCTGGCGCTGATGGCCGATGACGTAGCGCTTGGAAACGTGCGCGGCGGAAATGGCGGTAGACATAAAAATATTCAGTCTCAGCGTTTAAGAACCACGGACGAATGTCTTCATTTGCCTGGGAACAACACGCTTAAGACCGGCAACCAATAACCGCAACGGATGCTTGCGGTAATACAAACGCCGCTGCTCTTCCAGCCACGTCGCACGCTTCTCTATATAAGCACACGGGATTTGGCGGAATCGCGAGATGTCGTTCGCAACAAGCTTGGATCTGTATTCAGCAAATAGAGCGGACATGTGCGGCTTATCCACGAGCGTGAACCGCGTCGGCGCCTTGGTAATGCCGGGCGAGTCGCTCATTTGCAAATCACTGAAGTGAAAGAATACCAACGGCCAGCTGTCGTTGACTTCCCATTTTCCATTTCGCGATCTGACCATTCGTTCGTGAAGATTCCAATACGCGACATTCAATCCGGGATGCCGGCTGATTTCGACGTTCTCAAAATAAATCGGCGCCAAATTCATCCAAAGCTGATCGACGAAAATGCCGTTTGCCACATCGTTTCGGCAGTGCTCGGCCAGACGCTCCGCCCACCAGTTAATCACGGCATCAGCCGTCCGACTCCGACGCATTCCGCAAAACCCGAGATTGTAAATCCCGAAATTCAAAAAGGTGTGCTCACCGGGATGCTTCGCATCCAATGCAAGCGGACTGAGCACATGGGGTGTCAGAAGGACGTCTGACCTGTCGAGTGCCTGTTCAATCGGCTCGAGCGGGGCGTAAACGCAGATATCCGGATCAAAATAGCAGACCTTCAAATCCTTCTCGGCCGCGTAGTTTTCGAAAAGGTAGCGGAAATAAAAAGGTTTGGCTGCGGTATTGAGTTCGACAATGGAATATCTGCGCGCCATGCCTTCAAGATCGGGAACTCCGATTTGATCGAGCGGCAGTATTTCAAACGGTGCGAAAGCCTTGTAGTCAATGCGGCTGTCGAGCACGTCAACGAGGCCGATAATGAACCGAATGCCCGGATTATGCCGAATCAGAGACTCGCCGAGGATACGGGCCATCGGCAGGTAATTATTCGAGCAAATGGTAAACGCAATCATTGACACAATTAAAATGCTATAAGTAAAGCCATGCCGGCAGGCTCCGGGTCAACTTCCATTTTTACCTTGCGATCCAGCATGGTTCAGGCCACGCAACGTTTCCTCGAGATAAGCCCGGCCCCAGCGGGTGCATGGTTCCAGGTGATTGCCCTCAGCCCATTCGTTCCAGGCGTTTATGAATATAACCTGTTCTGCTGGCGGGCGTTGTCGCGTGCGCTTGACGATTTCAGAAAGCCACTGGCCGTATAATTGTGGTGTCGCGCCTTCAAAAATCAAAGCTCCCATCTTCCGGCGTGCTGAATTGTCCCAGGACGGTGTGATGCCGGAGAATCGTGGATAATCTACAGGAGGCTTTGACAGCATCCTTTGCATCAACTCGGAGTAGCTCGAGATATAGTGATTTTTAAATGTTCGATCAACCAATCGCAGCTTGCGAGCGACACGCCAGGGTAACGAGCGGCGTTTTGCCTTGGGAATGACCGTCGAATCCGGTGCAAATTCGATAGCAGCATCAAATCCCACACTTCTCGGCACACGGTCGCCCGGAATATTTTCCACATTGCACAGAAAGATTCCCGGAAAACCCAGTTTCTCCATCTCCGCGCGCCAGCGAGACACAGTGCCGGCTGGATCGGGCAGGTTTGCAACCCGGTAAATCAACATCAGCGGCTTTTTGTCTATCCTGATATAGCGGGGATCCTGAAAATACTTTGCCAGAGCCCGAATGTGCTGAACATCATCTTCAGGCGAATAGTTTTGTTTCAGGAGTATCTCCTGATCCTCACCGTCCCACCGGCGGGTCCAGTTTTCGTTGGCCCAGCAAAGGCAAAATGGAAAGTCGGGACGGCCGGAAGCCACAATCTCGTCCACAGGGCGTTCCAGGATTCTCCGCCCGTTGAACCAATAATGGTAATAACAAAAACCGTGGATTCCATATTCGCGGGCGAGCGCAGCCTGCGCCTCCCTCGCTTCGGGCAGGCGCAAATCATAGAATCCGAGATCTGCCGGCAAATGGGGCTGATAGTGGCCTTCAAAAAGCGGCTTCGCTTTGGTAACGTTTGACCACTCTGTAAATCCCTTTCCCCACCACTCATTGTTCTCGGGAATGGGATGGAATTGCGGCAGTACAAAGGCAATTGCCCGCACGGTATTCGCTGTCATTTTGGATCCGTTGGCAAGGTTGCGCGTATAATGTGTTGGCATCCAAACAAGCCGGGGAAACGCTTCGTCAACATTTCCACCAGCCTGCGCCGATTCGATTCCTTGAACCAACGCCACGGAACACGATAACGGTATTCAGCCAACTCAATGTTCACTGTGCAATCAAGCGCTGTAACGCGGAATCCGAGGCGCTCGAAGAATTCAACCACTGTCTTTCGTGTGAACCAGCGCAGATGTGTGGCATCCATAATGCCGCAGTCCCGATAATCGAAACGCCCGCGCAGCAGGTCTACACGGACAAACCAATGGGCCACATTGGGGACAGACGCAACAATCGACCCATTGGGGGCCAAACCTTTTCTGGCAAGCGACACCATCTCGGCAGGATTCGACAGATGCTCCAGAACATCAGCAAAAACGATGACGTCGAAAGGCCCATGTTCCTCAAGAAAATCTTCGGATAGAAACCCCTGGAACGCATTTAATCCGCGCGAGCGCGCTGCAGCTGCCCGCTCGACATCGGGCTCTATGGCAATGATCTGCGCACCCGTCATCTTCTGGATCACTTCAGACACCGATCCCGTACCACATCCCACATCGAGCACTTTTGCATTTGGCTTGATGAGGGAAGAAATTTTGGCGGCAACATTGCCGGGATCTGTGGAAGCGTTTTCGTAACGTCCCGCTTCGACCGCGTGACCGAGAAAGCCACGCGAACTTTCATCCGGCATACTTATGGAAGAAGTTTTCTCCATAGCAATGTGTCATTCGTACGTCGCTCAAATCACGTCAGCGAACGTACGTTCAGTTTTTCGAAAGTACCAGACACCCGATGCCACCAGAAAAATCACGCCGGCAACAGACAGGGCCAACCCGGGCCAGTAAAGAGGTTGAGAACCGGCAACAATATGCTGGCTGTTGCTTATGGTTTCAGCACTGCGGAGGATATGCTGGGCGCTCTTCGCGATTTGATCCGCACTCTGTCCGATATTCACGGAATTGCCGGCAACCTGCGTGGCATTACTAACAATAGTTTCGGCTTTCGCCGCAATGTCCTGCGCGTTGGTGGCAATAGCCTTAAATCCAACGGTCTGTTGGTCCGGCGGGCTGCCAGCCACACCTGCGCCAACCTGATGGCCATTCAAGATGCACCAGCGAAAGCCATCGATGATGCCCACCACAGGGTTCAACGAATACACGAAGCGCCATTTTGCCGGAACCACAGAACTCAGGAATCCAACCGGAGAGATATACAACCCGAATTGAACGATAAACGGAACGATAAATTTGAAATCCCTGTATTTCACCATCAAGGCAGCGATCCATAACCCGGCTCCGAACGAAGCGGCGAACGCAAGGAAAACGAATATCGGCAAATAATAGACATTGGCCGAGGGCACGTAATGGTACCAGACCATCAATCCGACCAGGATAAACGCTGAAATAATGAAATCCACAAAACTCGTGATAACGCTGCTTGCGGGAATCACCAGCCGCGGAAAATATATCTTCGAGATCAGGTTCGAATTTGAGATCAGACTGTTGCCGCTTTCCGAAAAAGCCGTTGAGAAAAACTGCCAGGGAAGCAGCCCGCAAAAAACCAGCACGGGATAAGGAACCCCGGCATCCGGCATTTTGCCGAAGGCGCCAAAAACGATCACCAGCACGAGCATGGTCAGAAACGGGCGGATTACCGACCAGGCGATGCCGATGATAGTCTGTTTATAGCGGACGAGGAGATCCCGCCAGGCCAGGAAATAAAACAGTTCGCGGTACCGCCAAATGTCACGCCAGTACTGACGCTCTGTGCGTCCAGCTTCAATGATCAAGTCGGGCATATTCGACAAAAACTGAAGGTTGGCACGGAAAAATGCAGCCGTCAGCTGCTATTTTCCGCGCGTGAGCGTATTCCGAAGAATGCGATATCAATTACTGACGCTCTGCAGATGTATTGGCCCCGGCTTTACCACCACCGTCACCGTTTCCGTGAGTGAACCCGTAGGGCCACTCGCAATTGCAGTAAAGTTCGTCCTCACAGCCGCGGCGACGTTGGTCGATCCGCCACCGACGTCAACTGAACCCAAACCTACAATCGTGACATTTGTCGCGTTGGCAACCGACCACGTGAGTGTGGTTATGCCACCATTTGTAAAAACCGGGGGATCCGCCGTAAACGAGAGCCAAACATTGCTGGACGAGATCACGGGCAAACCCAAATAGGCATTCTGCGCTGGAATACTCGTCACCGGCGGTGCCTGTGCGGGGTCAATTGCCGGCCATCGGCAGGCGCCCCACCATGAAGGTGCACCAGTGGTGTAAAGTAATGACGGCGGAAGTGTTTGCGGACCATTTGCATCCCATGTCACCCCGTTGTGATAGTAATCGTAATTGCCGGTGATAATATCCGTGTATTTGTTCGACGACTGGAGCTGCTGATATCCATTTTGACCGGTAAGGAAGACTCTCCAGCCGGGTTTCACGGTAAACGCAGGTGTTATCAAGAGATTGGACGAGGTCCCCTGCGCCAGGGCGGTTATTGGCATACCGTTGGTTGGGTAGTACAGGTTCGTATTGACGTTGTCCTGGAAAATTATTGAATAAACGCCCCCGATTGGTGCAGGAATGTTGGTAAAATTCCCGATCAGGTTGGTTGTATTCACCTGATTATTTGTGAATGCAAAATATCCGTTCGGAACTACAAGCCCGGACACAGTCTGGAAAGTGGAGCCGGGAAAATTCCACGGGATCGGTGGAGATGTAGAAACGTAAGTTTCGTTGCCGATGTTCGGATATCCCAATTCAATAATCTTCCAACCTTCGTTATTGACCTCATCGGTGAAATTGGAATACGTGCAACCCTGGCACCCGAGCACATTGCCAACCACGTTCATATAGGATATCCACCGCTTGAACTGAAGTGGAGCAAAGACGCTCTCAAAGGAATTCCGAAACAAAGTCTGATGCGAGCCGCTGCCAAAATAGCCGTCCATTTCAAAAGAGCCCTGGGCCATATTCTCTTCCCAGAGATTCATCATCGAATGATCACCATGGCAATCGATATCAATGACATTGTTGGTCAGGAAATTTGCAAAGAAGGCATTCGCATTGCAGCCGCCATTGAATTCAATACCGGGAGTGAGTCCGTCCGAAATAATATTATCCTCGACCAAATCTTCCCCTGTAGCCGAAAGGAACAACCCGGAATGATTCGACCCCGAGCTTTGAGCAAAGCTGATTCGATTGTGTGTAAAATTGATATGAGAACTGGCCGTGAGCATAACGGCATAATTCTGGGCCCATAACACGGCGCAATTGCTCACCCAGCAGTCTGAACACATGCTTATCTGCAATTGAAACGCATAGCCACCGACCTGGTGTGTGACGCTGTTGGAAGCCGTAATGATGAGGTTCTCCAATCCGACCCCCTTGGTTGTGCTGACACCGGGCGCGATCACCACAGGACCATTCGTAAAATCGAACATTAAAGGATCACTCAAGTACACGACATTATTCGTAATTGCCGTGACGGATAATTGTTGAAGTATCGAATGATCGTATTGATGAACATCAATAACCGGGAAATTCGGCGATCCCAGGAGTGTTGTATTCTCCGAAATGGAAATTTGATCACCGACGGTAAAATAGTTGGGCGGGTTTTCCAGAGTCTGAATCACCATTGACCCTTTGGTCGAGCCACCGGTAATCGTATCCGAAATGTTGTAATTATAATTAACCTGGTCCGGACCGAACGCTATGAAATTTCCTGCATGATAGGCCCCAACCAAAACGGAGTTCGTGTTACCCCGCAGGGTAATGTAGCTTTTGTTAAACCAGATCTGATTGCTCAGAACGTAGGTTCCATCCGGGATGTAAACAACATCGTTGCTCTGGGCTGCATTGATCGCGGCATTGATGCCTACGGACGCATCGGTTTTGCCGGTGTTGTCTGCGTTGTACGGCGATTGCGTCACATCAATAAGATGGGTTCGATATGGTATTGCACCCCGCACACCCGCTGTGACGCCGGGAACCCAACTGGTCGTTCGGTCCGAGGGAATTACCTGCCCACAAATGTTAACTGTTTCAGCGGCAACCAGCAGCGAAACAACGACAAAAACTTTCTTCAATCTCATGCCAAACAAACATTGTATAGCAGCCCTGAAGCCAACTTGCACTTATTATTTACGGCCTGGTCCGCAGTGGCAATTATCGATTGCGAAAACACTCTCGAAGAGTTTCCGATTTCCGTGGGCTTAATCCGGGCAAAACCATCCCGAAACAGGACATTCACCTGGGCGCCTCTGACTCGGTTGTCTTTCCTGCTGTACGAAAAACATCCGGACCGGGCATCGCTTCTTCCCCTTGCTTTGCGCCGTGAACCGGGGAACTTCCTGAGCCAGCGTCAGCCGTCGCGCTTCGCACAGCCCACTGAGGAAATTCCGTGACCAGGCGTTGAGCCAGATCCTGCGAGAAGACCTCAGCTCCTTCCCCGTTCAGGTGCTCGGAGTTATTGAAATAATTCTGCTGCGACGAAATCGGGGACCCACTGTAATCCCAAAGCGGCACCTTGAATTGCTCGCTGACTTCGTGAAATTTTTCCATGATTTCCTTCCTGTTCCTTTCCAGCTTCTGCATCTCATAATATTCCGGTGAATACACCAGGATGATTTGTATTCCATTCTTCTGGCAAAGCGAAATCAGATCCTCGAGACATTTGACTCCTTCGGGCTCGATGCGATAGGAAACTCCGCTCAGGTTGCCTGCCCGGAAGCTGTCGAAGTCCGCGTTCCACGTGGCCCGGCGCGGATTGAAACCCTGGAAATAATCCTCAGGTCCTTGAACTCCCGCGCAACGCAACAGTCCCCAAACCCAGGTAAATCTCATATCCTCCACGGCATATCCGTAAAGCGGCAGATACCGACATTTCCAGGCATCCGGCTCCTTCTGTTGAATGAACTGATACAGGTTGCTGTCGTCCAGGTAGGGAATATAAAGCCCTGGATCGTACAGTTCACTCTTCTTCGTCGTTTCAAAGCTGAAGAGATCCAGATTCTGGATGACAAGACCCGGCTTTTTCGCGGCGTGATCCAAATACGTTTTCAAAAACACCAGCTCAAAATCAATTTGAGATGCGTTTTGCCCGATATTGTAGGCGCTTCGTCCGGTCAGATTCTGGAGGATGCGCGGATCGTAATGCGATAGTGCCCGCGAGGAACCACTGATCAGAATCTCCGCATTTACCTGCCCTGACATGACCTGATTCAACGCTCCGAACTTCGAAACCGTAATCCGTTTCAAACCGAAATTGACGGCGGCGTTCAGCACGACGGCAATAGCGCCGACCAGGATAAAAAAGGCCGCGATTTTTAACACACCTCTTCCGGTGCTTCGGCGAGGAAGCCTCGCAGGCGTGCTCCCCGAATCAGACGCTTCGAGAGAAGCCCCTCGCGTCACACGTGTCACCTCGCTTGGAGCCGCGGCAGACGCAACTTGTCGAAATTGAGAAGACATCGGTATCAGAATTGGAAATAGATAAATTGTGTCTGCCGGAATACACCGAACAAAATCACACTGAAAACAACGGCCATATATACTGCCCACCGCAGAAAAATCGGCGACCTGGCGAACCGCGGCGCAAAAGAGAATTTCGGCTGCAAAAGCTGTATTGCTTCCAGTGCTATCAGCCCTGCAATCGCCGCCGGAAAATACTTCAGTTGAAATTGCGGTGTCTTGATGGTGGAGAAGTTCCAATGAGAGAACCAATGCGTGAGAATATAACCGGCGTCATTCAGGTTTCGCGCGCGGAACAACACCCACGCTCCAAGTGTCAGCGCAAAGGTTGTCCCCACTGCGACGCACCGCCGGGCGAAATTATCTTTGCCGAGACCAACCACGCCATAGAAGCGGTCCCGGAAATTTTTGGTGGCTACTCCCACGAGCAGATACACACCATTGAGCGCACCCCAAGCGACATACGTCCAGTTCGCCCCGTGCCAGAGGCCACTGACCGTAAACGTGACCATGATTGCCAATACCCACCGCGGAAGACCCGCACGGCTGCCTCCCATCGGTATGTACAAATAATCACGAAACCACGTCGAAAGTGAAATGTGCCAGCGATGCCAGAATTCCGATATTGATCGGGAATAATATGGCGTGTTGAAGTTCTCCATCAGTTTGAAACCCAGGACCTGCGCTGCGCCCAGGGCAATATCGGAATACCCGGAGAAATCGCAATAAATCTGGTAGGCGAAGAAGAAGGTCGCCAGCGTTATTTGCAAGCCGTTGAAGTTCCGGGGCGCGGCATAAACATCATTCACATACAAGGCCAGCCGGTCGGCAACGACCAGTTTTTTGAAAAATCCCCACGCCATCCGCTTCAATCCAGCAGTGATTCGGTCGTAATCGAACTCATGCTGCTCGTAAAACTGGTGCAGCAGGTTCTGCGGACGCTCAATCGGGCCGGCCACCAGTTGCGGGAAAAACATGACGTAAGTGGCATAAGGTATGAAATTGTGCTCCGCCTTCTGCCGGCCGTAGTAAACTTCAATCACATAACTGAGGCTCTGGAACGTATGAAAAGAAAGCCCAATTGGCAGAATGATGTGGACAACGGGCTTGGGCAGACTCCAGCCGACGAGATGTGCAAGTCCGACAAAATTACCGGTAAAAAAGTCAAAATACTTAAAAACAAACAGCACCATGCAGGTCGACAGAATACTCACAATCAACCACGTTTTCCGCGCCCTGCCCTCGGTATTCTCGATACGAATGCCTGCGAAATAATCAATGGCGATCGTGACAAAAAGAATCAGGATATACGCCGGTATAAAAGCCATGTAGAACGCGCAGCTGGCCACCAGCAACAGTGGCAATCGCGCGCGGTGCGGAGTTGCAAAGTAAAGGCAGCAAACCACCGGGAAAAACACCGCAAACTCGAGTGAATTGAAAAGCATGAGATTGTCGCGGACCGGGTCCGCTGTCAGGCGAACACGGCTTTGTAGACACTGTCCACAATCGAACTTCGGCTTCGCATAAAATTAAGCCCCTGCACAATGAAGAATAGCAAAGCCATGGTGATCATTGCCACTGCAAATACGCCAATCCAATGGGTCGGTTTTCCTCCATGAAAAAGCACGAGCAATTGAATTAACGGAATCTGAATTAAATATCCCGCCAATGAATACTTGCCCAGCAACACCATCCACCGGCCGGTTCCCGAATCGCAGTCAAGATGCAACGCCAATCCATACAGCAGCACCAGACTGGTGACGGCGCCAAAAATCTGAATCGGATAATTTTCGCCAAAAAAATAACTGCTTACCCGGTACAGCGCATACAAACCCAGCACCGGGAGCCATTTGACCGCAAACTTATCGATGGACTCCATACGAACAAGCCCGCAGGCCATTCCAATCAGTCCCGCGCTCAACAGGGAAAGATTCTCATAGGTCTTCCCTTCCCTTTCCAGCACGATACATAAAAGAAAAATCGCGACTGCAAACAATGTGATGGCACTTTTTGTCCGGGACCGAACCCAGAGGAGCCCGGGTGCAAGGATCAAAAAGTACGCAATCGGCAGAAGCACTTCGAATATTCCTTGCCGATTGTTTCCTGAAACGAAGATCGTTTCAGCGCGATCAGCGAATTCCCACAGTCCATCCACGATGTCCCGCTTCAGAATGATGCAGTTGGTGACGTTCAAAACCAAAAACACCAGGAGCAGTTTGAGGCCACGGACGAGCAGACGTGCGTAAGGCTTCCACGTATCGAGGCTGTATTTCGTCGCATACACCTGACCGACCAAAAAGCCGGCAATCAGAATGAACGATGGAGGTAAAAAGCCCAGAGCTTTGAACCCCATCGGTCGAAAGGCGGAATAATTGATGGCGTGATAGGCCACCATGCACACGACGAGGGCGCCTTTGGTCCAGTCCAGCGCCCCGATGCGCCCAACCGGCCGGGATTTCCCGGACTCGCGCGGAATTTCAACGGCCACAGCCGGTATAGATTGGCTGCTCATACGAGTATTAACAAGCCGCAGCATTCTCGTGCTGCGTGACTGCGGTCTTTTGACCAACTGCCTGCTGAATACGCTGAAACGCGGCATGCACAGGCAAAATCTCC
>Ga0070731_10004372_pt1 | contig 12201 bp, 12 predicted proteins | sample Coa_R1_2_FD_66448 | JGI IMG/M metagenome (GOLD analysis project Ga0070731, IMG submission 66448) | Surface soil microbial communities from Centralia Pennsylvania, which are recovering from an underground coalmine fire - Coalmine... | ecosystem: Environmental > Terrestrial > Soil > Unclassified ... | reverse complement strand
CGGGCGGACATCGACCTCGGCGCGCGCATCGACGCCGAACCACCGATGGCGCTCGTGTACCAGGTCGACGACGAGCTCGTACGTGCCGGGGTCATCCGGCGCGCGGAAGACGATCGGCACGAGCGCGCTCTCCCCCGGACGCAGGTCGTGCGGCAACGGAGTGCGCGGCTGCTCGTCGAGGTGGTCGAGCGCGCGCCAGCGGTAGGAGAGCCGCACCTCCGGCAACCCGTCGGCGCCGCCGCGCCAGACCGCGCCGCCGAGATTGGTGACGCGGACGTCGACCTCCCGCAGTTCGCCGGCGACCGGCGACGGCGGGGCGCAGAGCTCGATCCGGGCGCGGTAGTCCCCTTCCGCGAGCGGCGCGTCCGCCCACCGCTCGTCGACCTCCGCCCGCGTCGCGCGCCGCACGCGCGGGGTCGGCCCGCGCGGCGCCGCCCGGGCTGAGCGCACACGCTGAACGAGCGCGGCGTCCTCGTCCGCGAGCCGGACGACGGCGAGCTCGTCGCGAAGCTCCGGCAGGTAGTACGCCGCATTCAGCGGCAGCCCGCCGATGCGCAGGCCGGGCCGGTTCTGCTCGTAGCGACGCGCCTTCGCGATCCGCGCCGCGTGATCGTTTGCAACGAGGTCGAGGTGGTAGACGGGCGCCTCGAGGTAGGCGTGCGGGCCACTCGCCTGGATCGGGACGTGCATCCGTCCCGGGAAGCGCGCGGCGTCCGGACGGACGAGCCGGAGCTGCCAGTCCGGCGCCCACGGGTCGCCGGCGAGCCAGCCGTCTTCCCACAGCCACCGCCGAGGCACCCACGCATGCGTGATCCGCTCGTCTCGTTCGCGCAGCGCCGCGAGCAGCGCGGCGCTCGGAACCTCGTCGTCGTCGATGCGAAACACCCAGTCGCCACGACAGAGCGAGTGCAGCCACCCGAAGGGCCGCTCGACCGGCTCGGCATATGGATACGAGACGAGGACGTCGGCTAGCTCGTCGACCGGCCCGAGCAGCGCCTCGTCGACACGCTCGTCGACCGCGACGACGAGCTCGTCCGCGACCGGACGCAACAGCTCGAGCAGCGCCGCGAGCCGTCCGGGCGGCCCCCCGGAGAGGCAGCAGACCGACAGCGAACTCGCTCCCGACGACGCACCCCCTGGTGTCGTTGTTCTCAAACCCGGCGACAGCTTCGTTGCCAACGGTTACACACCTGTTCGGCTCTCGTAAGACGCACGTAAAGTGGGGGCGGGAGGATTCGAACCTCCGTAGGCTGAGCCGACGGGTTTACAGCCCGTTCCCTTTGGCCGCTCGGGCACACCCCCGGGCCCGACGATTCTAGCCAGCACCCCGGCGGTGGCTTCAGCTGTTGTAGGTTGGCGCGCTGATCGTGGCGTTCGCGTTTGGCGGCGTTGGCGCTCCGGGCGGCAAGTTCGTGATCGTCGGCAGCGGATAGATCTGCGAGTGGTCGCCGAAGCTGAAGTTGCCGCAGATGATCCCGCCCTCGACGATCGTGTGGTCGCCCGCGATCGTGACGGACGACGTCGGGGGGCAGGCGAGGTCGCCCTGGTACTCCGAGTGATCGACGCTCATGTCGACGGCCGTGCCGCTGGCTTTGCTCGCGACCAGGATCATCATGTTCGTGTTCGGATTCCAGGTGCCGTTGTTGATGCCGCACTGATGCGGGACGTTGCTGACCGGGCAGTTCGCGGTGATTCCGCTGGCAGTGCCACCGTTACTGAAGAAGATCTCGCCGTTCGCGTAGATGGTCGCGAGGCCGCTGTAGGACGCAGCCCCGTCGGTGAACTCCAGGTTTCCGTCGAAGAAGATCGTGCCACTGATCGTGAGCAGGTGCGTCGTGTGGTTCCAGTCCAGCGTGCCCGTCGAGGTGACGCGGTTGTAGTCCGCGTTCGTCGGCGTGATGTTGAAAATGGTGTTCGTCCCGTTCATGGTCGTGTCGTTGTCGAACGCGTGCGGCTGGGTGGTCATCAGGTTCGGCGAGGGGGTGAGCGTCGAATCGCAGGTGTGGCTCGGGCCCGGGCTCGCATTCGCGTACCAGCTCGTGAAGTTCAACGTCGGTGGGCTGGCGGTGATCGGCGAGTCTGTGTGGCTGACGTACCAGTGGTCGGCGGTCGTGCAGGGGTGGTAGGTCCCGCCGGCCGAGGTGCGGCAGCCCAGGGCGGAGTAACCGCTGTAGATGGGACTGGTGTTCCCGTTGCAGGTCCCGAGCGAGCCGCCGGGGTCGCAGCCGATCGTCGCGTGAGTGCCGGCGAGGGTGATCCCGCCGCCGACCCGGACGTCGACTTGCTGGCCGCCGCCGCTCGTGTTTTGCATGATCGTCGAGTGGTCGGCGTTCAGGCACAGATCGCCCGTCACGTACAGCGGGACGGTGATCGTGTCGTGGTCGGCGTTGAACGTGACCTCGCACGTGTTGGGATTGCCGTCGCTCGGCGCGGTCGAGTACATGTAGTTCCAGACGGAGATGTTGGTGCCCTGGCCGCCGCCGGTGACGTTCACGGTCGCAGTAGCTGTGCGCTGGATGTTCGAGACGCCGCCGCCGTTCGGGTTCGCGACCGATCCGGTGCTGGTGATCGTCCAGACGCCGCTGTTCGTCCCGTTCGCGTACATGCCGGAGAAGGAGTACGTGCCACCGTTCGCGGTGCCGGTGATCGGCGTGCACGGCGTCGTACTGGCGTTGCCGTTCGCGGTGCACCCGAGCAGCGTCGGCGAGACGGCGTTTGCTCCCGTTGCGTTCAAGATCGCCTCGGCGCGGTTGACGCCTGCCTGCGCGAGCTCCAACGCGCCTTGCTGGGCGTTGCTGTTCTGGGCCGTCCCATTGCTGGACAGCGCCATCGTGATCGCCGTGACCGTGATCGTGCTGAGGAGAACCAGGACCGCCATTGCGAGGACGAGGGCAAGCCCGTCTTCCTCGCGCAGTGCACGAGTACGCATCAGCAGTCCAACAGGAAACATCTCCGCACTCGCAGTGTCGGCATCGTGCCGAGGCTGCGCTTCACTGAGACGAGGGATTCGACCCGACAGGCCGCGGAGAGGCGCCCCTACTGGCGGGCGCCGTTCAGGAAGACGAGATCGTCGACGACCCGAAAGCTGGTCGACCCGCTCGTGGGCGTCGGGTTGATGGTCATGTCGACGTGGAGCCGGGGCAGCGCGTAGCTGCCGGTCGCCGGCGTCGTGTTGGTCTGGTTCGGGCCGAGGTAGCTGAAGATCGAGCCGCTCGTGAGGTAATCGGCCCAGTCGGCGCCGCCCGTGCAAGACGAGCCCGAAACTCGGTAGAGGCTGTAGAAGCTCCCGTTGGCCTGGGTGCACCAGGTGACGAGCACCGTCCCGTCGCACGGCGTCTCCGAGAGCGTCACCGACGTCGCGCTCTGGGCGGTCTGGCTGCACGAGAGATGGACGTCCTTCCGCATCTTGTCCAGCGCGAGGTGCAGGCCGCTCTGGGCCTGGAAGGCCGACGACAGGCGCGCCTGGCTGTTGGTTCCCGAGAGGTAGAGGCTGATGATCCCCGTCATCACGAACCCGAGGATGACCATCACCGCCAGCAACTCGATGAGCGAGAACCCGTCCTCGTAAGCCAGATGCCGCCGCAGTGGAATTCGGGTCATCGGTCGCGCTCAGCAGTCGGTCGAGTTCGGCGTGATGCCCGTGGAGCAGTCGAAGACCGAGCTCTCACGGGCGAGGTAGCTAGTCAGGTTGGAGCTGTCGCGGACGACGACCGTCACCTGCTTGACGGCGCGCTGCGCGTTGGTACCCGTCGTCGCCGGCAGCTGGACGATGTAGGTGTCGACGCGGTAGCTGCGCCCGTCCGGGCTCGCCGGCGTCGTCGACGAGCTGATCGTCCGGCTAGGCGTGCAGGGCAGCGTGTTCGGGTACCACGCGTTGATCTGCGTGCACGTGTCGGGGGTCGCGCCGGTCGGGCCGGTTTCCGTTCCGCTGACGCCGTTCGCCGCGCAGGTCGTTCCTGCACCCGAGTTCGCGCATGCGGTGTCGTTCGTGTAGTTCGAGTCGAGCGCGCTGACGGTGCCGGCGCTGAGGTCGAGGCCGATGTCTTTCGAGGTCATCGCCCGATAGGTCTCGAGCTGGATGTCGGCGAGGAAGGACGCCGTCGTCTCCTGGCTGGCCCGGCGCATGGTGAGGAGACCGGCAGAGAAGACGGTCACAAGGGCGGTGAGGGCGATCGACATCACCGTCATCGCCATCAGGAGCTCCAGCATGAGGAAGCCGCTGTGGTCGCGGAAACGGGCCACGATCTGCGTATCGGCAGGCCCCGCACCCGGCTGAACCCTCGTCCGCGCGATAGCCTCGGGCTGTGAGGCGGGTGGATGCGATCGTCGTGGGCGGCGGCCCGGCCGGGTCGACCGCCGCCTACCGCCTGGCCCGCGCCGGGGCCTCGGTCGTGCTGGTCGACAGGGCGCGTTTCCCGCGCGACAAGCCGTGCGGCGGCGGGCTGACGATGCGGGCCGTGGGCCGGTGCCCGGTCGACCCCTCGCCGGTCGTCGAGGAGGACGTCGACCGGCTCGAGCTCCGGTTCCGCTACGGGCCGTCCGTCGTCCGCGAGGCCCGCGGCCCGGTGGTCCGTATGACCCAGCGCCGGCGGCTCGACGCCTTCCTGCTCGACGCGGCCCGCGAAGCGGGCGCGGACGTGCGCGAGGGGACGACCGTCCAGATCGAGCCTTGTAACAACTTGTTACTTGCCACGGGTGAGCGGCTCCGAGCCGAGGTCGTCGTCGGGGCCGACGGCGCCAACGGCACCACCGCTCGGGCGGTCGGGCTCGGCGGCGGCATCGTCCACGGCGTCGCCTACGAAGGCAACGTATCGTACGAGCAGCTCGACCGGGATCGCTACGCGCGCCGTGCCGTGGTCGAGCTGGCCGACATCCCCGGCGGTTACGGCTGGGTGTTTCCGAAGGGCGACCATGCGAACGTCGGCGTCGGCGCCTGGGGCAGCGAGGGGCCCCGGATCCGGGAACACCTGCGCCGCGTGTGCGAGGGACACGGGCTCTCGCCCGAGCTGCTCACCGGCGTCCGCGGCTACCGGCTGCCGCTGCGACGGCCGGGCACCCGGTTGGCCGGCCGCCGCGCGCTTCTCGTCGGCGACGCCGCCGGCCTGATCGACCCGGTCTCCGGCGACGGGATGTACGAGTGCTTCGTCTCCTCGCAGCTCGCCGCTGACGCGATCCTCGACCTGCTCGCAGGCCGCGCCTCTTCGCTCGAGCCGTACGAGGCGGCGCTCGACGCCGCCGTCGGGCCGCTCCATCGCGCCTCCTGGAAGCTCAAGCAGGCCATCGACCGCTGGCCGCGCGCCTCCTGGCGGCTTGCGAGCAGCCCGCTCGTCTGGCGGAGCGTCGAGCGGCTACTGACGGGCGAGCTGTCGCACCCGGGCGAGCAGCACGGCGTGGCGCGGCTGCCCCTGCGCGCGCTCTCGGTGCTCGGCCGCTGAGAGCGAACCGGCGATCGACGCGGCCAGCTGCCGCGGCGCGGCCACGATGCCCGCCGCCCCGGCGAGCAGCATGAGCAAGGGCGTGTCCCAGTAGTAGGGGTACAGCACCGGGTCGAGCGCAAGCCGGCTGAGCGACACGGCCACCGGGACGAGCCAGACGCTCGCGCCGAGACGCCGCGTCGCCCGCGCGACCACCGTGCCGACCGCCACGACGACGGCGCCCTCGGCGAGCCGCATCGGCCACGTGAACGAATGCCCCTTGCCGAGCAGCCGGGCCTCGAGCCCGCTGCCGACGTACCAGTGGTACTCGAACATGTGGAAGTCCCCAGCGAGGACGAACGGCAGGAAGAGCGCAGTCCCGAGCGCCGCGGCAGCCAGCGCGCCTGCGGGAACCCGGCGGAGCTGCGGCGAGAGCGCGAGCACCGCGACGCCGAGGAGTCCCCAGATCTCCCAGCCGGCGGAGGCGCCGACGAGCGATCCTGCGATCACGGTGCGACCCGCGCGGGCCTCGCGCGCGGCAAGCAGCCAGAGGAACGGGATCGCGAGCTCGGCCGGGTGGCCGCCGACGTAGGCGTCGCCGAGCAACCCGATCAGGAAGGCGCCGGCGCCGAGCAGGGCGAGCGCGCGCGCCCGGAGCCGGAGCGCCCAGCCGGCGAGCAGCACGCAGACCGCGCCGGCGACGTCGAGTGCGACCGCGAAGCCGCGCTGCGAGCCGCCCGCCCGCATCGCCACCGAGGCGAGCGCGAGCTCGAATGGCCCTGCCTGCACGGTGTGGTTGTCGAAGGTGTGCTGCCAGTCGGCTGACAGCATGGTCGTACCTGCCCAGGCGAAGAGGGGTGCATCGGCGTCGGGGATCGCGCCGTTCACCCAGCCGCTTCCGGCGGCGGCCAGGACGATCGCGAGGGCGACGAGGACGGCCGGGCGCCGCATGGCACTCGTATCGGCGTGCCGCGCCGGTCGCTCAAGCGCAGCGGGCGGGTTGCCGACAAGCCAGAACGGGATGAATCTCGACGCCCTCCTCGCCGACGCCGTCCGCCTTGGCGCCTCCGACATCCACCTGAAGGTCGGCCGGCCGCCGCTCATCCGCCGCGATGGCGCCGTCGGGCCGCTCGAGGGGGCACCCGACCTGACCGACGACGACCTCGATGCCTGCCTCCACGCCCTGACCGCGAGGGCGCCGCAGCGCTACGACCAGTTCCAGGAACAGGGCGACCTCGACTTCGCCTATACGGCGCCTGAGCTGCCGCGGTTCCGTGTCAACGCCTTCCGGCAGCGCGGCTCCGTCTCCTTCGCCTTCCGCGTGATCCCGCGCAAGGTGCCGAACTTCGAGGAGCTGGGGCTGCCGCGCGGGGTCGAGCGGCTCGCCGCCGAGCACCGCGGCCTGATCCTCGTCACCGGCGCGACCGGCTCGGGGAAGACGACGACGCTGGCCGCGATCGTCGACCACATCAATCGCAGCCGGGCCTCGCACATCGTCACGATCGAAGACCCGATCGAGGTGCTGCACTCGGACCACCGCTCGATCGTGAACCAGCGCGAGGTCGGTCTCGACACCGAGAGCTTCGGTCAGGCGCTCCGGCGCGCGCTCCGCCAGGATCCGGACACGATCCTGATCGGCGAGCTCCGCGACGCCGAGACGGCCCAGACAGCACTGCAGGCGGCAGAATCGGGCCACCTCGTCCTCTCGACCCTGCACACGATCGACGCGGCCGAGACGATCAGCCGCATGATCGAGTTCTTCTCCGAGGGAAAGCAGCAGCAGATCCGCTCGATCATGGCCGGCGTCCTCCGCGGCGTCATCTCCCAGCGCTTGCTGCCGCGCATCGGCGGCGGGCGCGTCGCGGTGCTCGAGGTGATGGTGGCGAACGCGCGCATCGGCGACCTGATCCGCGAGGGCAAGCCGGAGGAGATTCCCGACGCGATCGCCGAAGGCGAGTTCTTCGACATGCAGACCTTCCAGCAGGCCCTGATCGGCCGTGTGCTCGACGGCTCGGTCGAGCGCGAGATGGCGGCCGACGCCTCCTCGAACCGCCACGACTTCCTGGTCGCGCTCGAGCGCCGCGAGAAGCAGCTCGCCACGGAGATTGCGGCTCCCGCAGCCCCGCCCGAGCCCGAGCCGACGACGGGCGGCGCGCCGGCCGCGGCGCCCGAGCCGGAGCCCGTCGGCGGCGGCCTCCGCCTCGCGGGCTCGGCGTGAACGTCGCCTACGGCGCGTTCGTCTTTGCACCCGCGCTTGCGGTGGGTAGCTTCCTCAACGTCGTGGTCTCGCGTCTCCCGCTCGGCCGCTCGGTCTCCCGGCCGCGCTCGGCCTGCATGCACTGCGGGGCCGAGATTCGGCCGCGTGACAACGTGCCCGTTCTCTCCTACCTGTTGCTGCGGGGCCGATGCCGCGACTGCGGCGCCCGGATCGGGCTGCGCTACCCGGCGGTCGAGCTGGCGACGGCGCTCCTCGCCGCAGCCTGCTTCGCCGACTTCGGCTTCTCGCTCCGCGCCCTCGCCGCGGCGATCTTCTGCGGCGCGCTCGTCGCGATCTCGGCCACCGACATCGAGCGGCGGATCGTCCCGAACCGGATCGTGCTCCCTGCGACGGTCGTCGTGCTCGCGCTCCAGCTCGCCTGGCGACCGAGCATCGAGTGGCCGGTTGCGGGCCTCGGCGCGAGCCTGTTCCTGTTCGTCCTCGCGCTCGCCTACCCGGCCGGCATGGGGATGGGCGACGTGAAGCTGGCCCTCCTCCTCGGCGTCGCAGATGGGCGGACGGTGCCCGTGGCGATCATGATCGGGACGATCTCGGCGCTCGTCCCCTCGATCGTCCTGTTCGCCAGGCACGGCGTCGCGGCGCGGAAGATGGGGATCCCGTTCGCGCCGTTCCTGGCGCTCGGCGGCCTCGTGGCCCTCTTCTTCGGCCACCACGTCGTCGACTGGTACCTGCACAGCCTCTGAGACCCCTCGCCCGCGCCTCAAGGGCGGGGTGACAGGTGCCGATACCTCGATCGAGGTATATGGCCGACGACCAGTTCACCCGAATCCGCACGACCCAACCGGACGCGGGGGTGAGCGGACCCGCGCCGCCGAAGCCGCCCGACACGGTCAACGAGCTCGCCGAGCTCGTGCTCGACTTGGTCGAGCCGACCGGCCTCGTTCCGCTCGACCGGCTCGCCGCGCTGCGCGGCCAGATCGGGAAGGGCTCGGTCGCGCAGGCGCTCCGCGACGCCGGGCTCGCCTCGGACGCCGGCGTCGCGCGAGCGCTGGCGGATCGCTACCACCTCGCCTTCGTCGACGTCCTCGGCCAGGAGATCGCTCCGAACGCGGTCGAGCAGATTCCCCTGGCCGTGCTCCAGCGAATCGGCGCGCTTCCCTACCGGCTCGCCGGCAACACCCTCCACGTCGCGATCGCCGACCCCGCCGACGTCGTTGCGATCGACGAGCTCCGGCTTGCGACCGGCTATGCGATCGAGCTCGCGGTCGCCCCGCGTGAGGACCTTGTCACCGAGCTCGCCCGTCTTTCGCGCAGCGGCCCGACGCTCGACGTCCGCGTCGGCGCCGAGCTCCGTGCGATCGAGCTGGAGGAGGAAGAGGACGCCGACGGCGAGAGCGACGACCTCGAGGTCGAGGACGGCTTCTCGGACGCACCGCTCGTCCGCCTCGTCAACGCGCTGATCTACCAGGCGGCCGAGGACGGAGCGAGCGACATCCACGTCGAGCCGCAGGAGGACTGCCTCGTCGTGCGCTACCGGATCGACGGCGTGCTCCAGGAGGTGCAGCGGATCCCGAAGCGGCTCGCGAACGGCGTCACCACGCGCCTGAAGGTGCTCTCGAAGCTCGACATCGCCGAGCGGCGCAAGCCGCAGGACGGCCGCATCTCGCTCAACGCTTCCGCCGCCGGGCGACTGCTCGACATCCGCGTTGCGACGCTACCGACGGTCGAGGGCGAGTCGGTCGTCATGCGCCTCCTCGACAAGTCGCGGCGCGCGCCGACGCTCGAGGAGCTCGGCCTGCTGCAGGAGATGGAGGACCGTCTGCTCGAGGTGATCAGGCAGCCGACCGGCGCGATGCTCGTCACCGGGCCGACCGGCTCCGGTAAGACGACGACCCTGTACGCCGGCCTCGCCGAGCTCAACCGGCCCGAGATCAACATCATCACCGTCGAGGACCCGGTCGAATACCGGCTCAGCGGCATCAACCAGGTGCAGATCAACCAGAAGGCCGGTCTTACGTTCGCGAGCGCGCTGCGGTCGATCCTGCGCTCCGACCCAGACGTGGTCATGGTGGGCGAGATCCGTGACGGCGAGACGGCCAAGATCGCGATCGAGGCCGCCCTCACGGGCCACCTCGTCCTCTCGACGCTGCACACGAACGACGCGCCGAGCACGCTGACCCGGCTGAACGAGATGGGCGTCGAGCCGTTCCTGACCGGGTCCGCCGTCTCGGCTGTCCTCGCGCAACGGCTCGCGCGCAAGCTCTGCACGCACTGCTGCGAGCTCTACTCGCCCTCGGTCGAGGAGCTGCTCTCCGCTCGGATCTCGCCCGACGTCGCCGCCAGCCAGGACGGGGTCGGCTTCTATCGGAAGCGCGGCTGCCCGCGCTGCAACCAGTCGGGCTACCGCGGCCGGATCGGCATCTACCAGCTGCTGACGATGACCGAGGAGATCGAGGCGCTCGCCGCAGCCAAGGCGACGCGCGACGAGATCGACCGTGCAGCCGTCCGCGGCGGCATGCGGTCGCTCTGGGACGACGGCCTGGCGAAGGTCTCGAGCGGGCTGACCTCGGTCGAGGAGCTTGCCCGGATCCTCTCCGTCTAGCTGCCTGGCCGTGGTCGCGTCCGCTCCCGCATGCATTGTCATGAGCGCCTGAGCGTTCTATCGTCAGAGGGAGATCGTCGCCGAGTCGCGCGACGAGCATTTGTCCCTGCACAGCGATGACGATTCAAGTGAGGAGCGCGAATCACATGTATTCATCACGGCGTAGACTGGCCCTGCTGACATTGGCCCTTACAGCGGCCATGCTGACCATAGGCGTGGGTAGCACTTGGGCGAAGCCCAAGCCTGTCAGCCACAAGAAGGCCGCCACCACGCTCGCCGGAACCTGGTCGGGGCAGTACAGCGGCGGCTACAACGGCACGTTCACTCTCCACTGGACACAGTCGGGGTCGAAGTTGACCGGAACGATCAAGCTCTCGCAACCGAGCGGTACGTTCGACGTCAACGGCAGCGTGCACGGCAGCGCCATCAGTTTTGGGGCCGTCTCTGCGGGTGCTACGTATACGGGCTCGGTGTCGGGCAAGTCGATGTCGGGCAGCTACCAGGCTTTGCCGAAGGGCGGCTCCTGGAGCGCCAAGAAGACCTCGTGACGGGATCGCCACCATCAGCCCCTCGCGGGGCGGGCGCCCTACGCGACCGAGCAGCCTAGGTACTGCAGGGTCAGCATCGCCTCCTGCACGAAGCGGAACGCCTCGTGGGCGTTGGCGAACCGGTACGGCTTGGTCTGGCCGTCGCCGCCCGCGGCAGGGAAGACGACCGCCTCGACGATCGTGCTGCCGCCCGCCTCGTCGAAGCAGCGCAGCGTGGCGAGTCGCCGGCTCTCGTAGGTGACCTCGCGGACGAGCTCTTTGCCGGCCACGGGCTAGCGCGCCGCCCGGACGGCCTGAGCGACCGCATCGCCGTCGATGAAGCCGCTGATCAGGAACTTGATGTCGCCCGGCCGGCTCACGACGAGTACCGAGGGGTCCGAGCTGCCGGGGAGCTTGCTCGCCATCGCCTCCGCAACGGCTTCGTCGCGGACGTTGAGCGCGGCGAAGCCGGCGTGGGCTTTGGCCGCTCCGGCCAGCCCTGAGAGGATCGTGAGCGCGTCCTCCGGACTTCCCGGTGCGTAGAGCACGGCGACGACGACGCGATGCTTGCGCAGGGCGGTGCGGAGCGGTGCCGGCAGGCTCGAGTCGATCACGAGGAGCGCCGGCTTGTGGGTCTTGGCGGCGGGCCGGGTCGCGCGATGGCTCGTGAGCGCGTGGTGCGCGACCGGCGGTGGTGCAGCGACGGGCGCCGGACCCTTGAGGACAAGCACCTTGAAGACGAGCGCGACGAGGACGAGCCCGGCCCCGATGCCGCCGTACAGCTTGGTTTTGCGTGTTATCTGCACTCGCTTCGTATCGGCAGTGGCGGGGCGGGGCTTTACCGCTAGACGGCCGGCGCTCCGACGGCCGCCGAGCATGGGCCCGGCTCGATCACAGCGGGTTGGTGGCCGGCGACGAGCGCGCCGCCGGGAACGCCGCCGACGTAGTCGTAGACCTCGCCGTTGACCGCCTCCTCGAGGCAGTACGCAGCGTCGCCGTTCACGGCGACGGCCCGCAGGTTCCCGTCGATGCCGGGTGACTGACGGCGGAGCTTGCGGCCGGTGATGCCGGTATAGAACCCGGTGCCGCGCGAGTAGGACTCCGCGGCGGTGATGGCCGACTGCACGTTCGTCTGCGCGACGGAGCCGGCCGCGTGCGCGTGGAACGCGAAGTAGGCCGGGACCGCGAAGCAGGCGATGCAGGCGAGGACGATCGCGTTTTGCAGATGACGTGTGCCGCTCACGTTGGTGTTCTCCCGAGGATGGGGGCCGCAGTTTGGGTGGTCATCGGCCGCACCGGCTTGACCGCTCGACCCTCGAAAGAGCGATACGAGACGAGCGAGGGGCGCGGTTGCCCGCGCCCCTCGGTGAGACGGGCTCTAGGAGGGTGTGCCTGCTCCGGAGTAGTTGGTGGCGCAGGTGCCGGTCTCGACCGTGGAGA
>Ga0070731_10004371_pt1 | contig 12203 bp, 7 predicted proteins | sample Coa_R1_2_FD_66448 | JGI IMG/M metagenome (GOLD analysis project Ga0070731, IMG submission 66448) | Surface soil microbial communities from Centralia Pennsylvania, which are recovering from an underground coalmine fire - Coalmine... | ecosystem: Environmental > Terrestrial > Soil > Unclassified ... | reverse complement strand
AATCGCGAATGGTGCGCGCGTTCTCCCGCGCCTTGGTGATGCATTGCACGATCGAGCTGGGGTTATCCTGGCGAAAAGCGAGAAATTCGAAGACGGCGCGCGCGTCCGCTTCGCCGTACAATGCGCGGAAGCGCTCCTCTTCTCCGGCCATGACGATCAGGGGATCCCAGTGCAAACGGTATTTGTCCTTGGATTGCTCGAGGACGGTATGGAAATTCACATCGAGAATGCGGGCGGTATATTCCGCCCGCTCGATGTAGCGAGCCAGCCAGAACAACGACTCGGCGATTCGCGAGAGCATCATTCTTCCCCGAAGAGGACCCAGGTGTCCTTGCTTCCGCCGCCTTGAGATGAATTTACAACCAGCGAGCCCTGTTGCAGCGCCACCCGAGTCAATCCCCCCGGCACGATCGTGACTTTCTCCCCGTCGTAAAGGCAATACGGGCGCAAATCCACATGGCGGCCGGCAAACGAACCGCTCGCGGGATCGTAAGAGGGCACGCGCGAAAGAGGTAAAACGTGCTGGGCAATGTAGTTTCGCGGGTCCGCTTTGATGCGCTGTTCGAAATCATCAATCCTGTCACGATCCGCGGTTGGGCCCATGAGCATCCCGTAGCCGCCTGATTCGCCCACGGCCTTAACGACCAGTTCCGGCAGGTGATCCAAAACGTACGCGAGGTCTTCTTTTTTCGAACAAAGATAGGTGTCCACGCTTCTCAATATTGGATCTTCCCCGAGGTAATAGCGGATGAAGGTGGGCACATAGGCGTAGATGGCCTTGTCGTCGGCAACGCCGTTGCCCACCGCATTTGCCAGCGCAACATTTCCGGCGCGGTAGGCTCCCATCAATCCGGGGACGCCCAGGACGGAATCCGGTCGGAAGGTGAGCGAATCCAGAAATTCGTCATCCACGCGCCGGTAGATCACGTCGACGCGTTTCAGGCCGTGGATCGTTTTCATGTAGACGATGCCGCCATCCACGATCAGGTCGCGGCCTTCGACGAGTTCAATGCCCATCTGCTGCGCAAGGAAGCTGTGTTCGAAATAGGCGCTGTTGTAGATGCCCGGCGTCAGCAGGGCGATTTGAGCGTCATTCCCTCCGCGGGGCGACAGGCTGCGCAGGATTCGCGCGAGTTCTGCGGGATAGTGGTTGACGGGAAGAACCTCGTATTCCTGAAACGCGTCGGGGAAAGTGCGCATCATGACCAGGCGATTTTCCAGCACGTAGGAAATGCCGCTGGGGGTGCGCACGTTGTCTTCAAGGACGCAGTATTCTCCCGTCTTGGAATCACGAATCAGGTCAATGCCGCAGATGTGCGTGTGAATCCCGCGCGGCACTTCGATGCCGATCACTTCGCGCAGGAAATGTTTGCACGAGTAGACGAGCGAACGGGGAATCTGGCGGTCGGCGAAGATGCGCTGCTTGCCGTATACATCCTGCAAAAATAAATTCAGCGCGACGACGCGTTGCGCGAGCCCGCGATCGATGCGCTGCCATTCGGAATTCGGAATGATGCGCGGAATCAGATCGAAGGGAAACAGCCGCTCCGTTCCGCGGCCGTCACTGTAAACCGTGAACGTAATCCCCTGCAGAAGAAACGAAAGATCGGCGTGCTGGCGGCGCTCCTCAAACTGCGCCGGAATCATCGAGCCGAGCTTCTCGAAAATTTTGGCGTAGTGCGGGCGCGGCGAGTCGGGCGCCGAGAACATCTCGTCGTAAAACGTCCCGACCTGATAATCCCCGAACAGGCCCTGTAAAGGCATCTTTGAAGGCACTGAGGCCATGGAACCACTCTAACAATAGCGCTCGCAATCCATTGTACGAAAGAATCTATCCGAGCTATCAGAAATCCGATGAGTACTGTTCCAGGGAATAAGTTGGTGCGTAACCAATACCGTTGGTTCCCGGGCGGGTAAGGGGACTTCATGGCATTCCGGGCTGGAGGCGTGAAAATCTTGTAACTCTATTATACAGAACGACTTATGGTGCGGCGTACGAGCGTGGGATTTGGCATTGATGCGAAATTATGCCCAAGAAAACCCTTACAAATTTCCTTCTGCTTTCTATTGCTTTGATTCTCTTGATTTCTCCCGCCGTGGCTTCCGCGAAAACGGCTGGTGTGGCGCAATCCGCGCGATCCTCACGGGAGTTTTCGCCGCCAGCGCCGTTCATCCCATATTTAAAGATTCGAATGGAAATGTTCTGGTGTCCGGTCTCATCGAGGGAAATGCGCACCAACTCTTGAATCAATTGATCGTGGCGGCGATTGCGTGGACGCTTGGGATCATGGGGGCGCTTGCCATACTGACGTTGGTAGATAAGCTCATTGGCCTGGGCGTTTCGCCGGAACAGGAAACGCAGGGGCTCGATCTTTCGCAGCCCGGCAAGAAGGGTCCGACTGGGAGACTTCGATTTAGCTAGCTACTGGTGTTTCGGCGAGGGTCGTGCCATTCTAGCGGGCGCGATTCTTGTGAAGACGCCGGAAAAACAGGCATGCCCACACAGTCTCAACTCAGCAGTGAATTGCGAGAACGGTACGAGGCTGAATCCGCGCGGCTCCAGCAGGATTTCTCCGCGACAAAAGACGGACTGAAATATTTGCGCGAGAAATCGGCGCTGGTGGATTCGATTGCCGGGCGTCTCTGGGCGCAATTTGCGGTTCCTACAGGCCTCGAACCATCCCAGATTGTATTCGCCGCCGTTGGTGATTTTGGCAGGCAAACTCTTTTTCCTTATTCGGATGTCGATATCGTGTTCCTTGCGGCCACGAGCGATGCGGCCGAAAAATTCAAGGATGCAATTCAAAAGATCCCGCAGGGGATGAACGAGATCGGATTGAAGTGCAACACGACGACCGGAATTCTCCCGGAATTCATCCAATTTGAGTCCGATCGCGCGGATACGATTCTTTCGCTGCTCGACTGCCGGATTCTGGATGGTGATAAGGAACTGTTCTCGAATCTTTGGAACCGGCTGATTCCCGAGATCATGGTCCGGGACTCCCAGGCGCTTGTCGAGCGTCTGGCGGAATTGACGCGCAATGCGCACCGCAAGTTTGTGAACACGGTGTTTCACCTCGAGCCGAATGTGAAGGAAGGTCCAGGCGGTTTTCAGGACTACATTACCGCTCGCTGGCTTGCCACCATGTCCGCCATGGAGAAACACGGCAACTGGCCTGATCCCGGAAAATATTTTTCTCCGTTGAACCAATTTGCGATGGATTCCGCTCTCGCTTTCTTTGCTTCGGTTCGATGCTTCCTGCACTTCCGGAATAAGCGGGACCTTAATGTGCTGACGTGGGAAGCGCAGGACGATGCCGCGGCCCAGAAAGTTGGAACGCAAGACGCGGTGATCAGCAATACCACCGATTGGATGCGCTTTTACTTCGGCCACGCGCGCGCTGTCGAACATATTTCAAGCCAACTACTCGAGGAAATGCCCGCGGCGCAATCTCTCTTTTACAGGCAGCTGGAAACCTGGCGGACGGGCTTTTCCGACGAGGATTTTTCCGTCGTGGATGGCCTGATCTTTTTCCAGAAGCCGGAGAATTTGTCCGATCCCGGCCTTACTTTTCGCACCTTTCGCCTGATGGCCCAGCGCGGGTTCAAACTAAGTCCGACAGCCGAGCATCAATTGGAAATGGCGAGGCCGCTTTTGGCCGGCCGCCTTCCAGCGGGCGACATTATTTGGGCATTTCTGGAAGACGTTTTGCCGGAATTGCATGCGGCGGACGCGCTGCGCGCGATGCATTCGCTCCACCTGCTGACATTGTTTCTGCCGGAATTACAGGGAATTGACGCGTTGGCGGTGCGCGAAGTCTCGCATCGTTTCACAGTGGATGAGCATACTCTGCAAGCCATCGAAAATCTGCACGGGTTGCGGCAATCCAAATCCAAATGGGACGAACGCTACGCAGGCATCCTCGGCGAACTGGACCAGCCCGAATTGCTCTATCTCTCGATCTTGCTTCATGACACCGGCAAGGCCGGCATTCTCGTGGAGCACATTCCAGCCAGCCTGGAAATTGCCGGGAAATGCCTCGAGCGGCTGGAGATTCCCCCGGCTGACCGGGAAACGGTGCTGTTTCTGATTCAGCATCATCAGGATTTGGGCGCGGGGCTTCGGCGGGATATTTTCGACCCGCGCACCGTGGCGCAATTTGCGGAAAGCATCGGCAGCCCGGAACTCCTGAAAATGCTTTGCCTCTTCACGTATGCGGACATCAAAGCCGTGAATCCTGAGGCGCTCACGCCGTGGAAAGCCGAAGATCTCTGGCAGCTATACATCGGCACGGCCAATTATTTTAACCGCAGCGTGGATGAACGCGTCCACGGCGATGCCAATGACGAAGTCCTGAACCATCTACGCTCTCTGGCTGCCGCGGCAGGGGAAAAGCTCAAAACGTTTCTGGAAGGTTTGCCGAGGCGATATCTGCGCACGCATCCTGTCGACGAAATTCTGCGGCACTTCGAGATGGCTGGCCGCCTCGGCCACGACCCTGTTCAATTGGCGCTGAAGCGCACGCGCCATTGGTACGAGCTGACCGTCGTGACCAAGGACCGGCCGCGCCTCTTCTCGACCGTCGCGGGAGCGCTGGCTGCCTGCGGGATGAACATCGGAAAAGCGGGCGCCTTCTCCAATGCCGGCGGCACGGTCGTGGATACGTTTTCCTTCACGGACCGCTACCGGACGCTGGAGATGAATCTTCCGGCGTGGGAGCGGTTCAAGACCACTGTCCACGACGTGCTCTCCGGAAAGCGCGACCTCAAGCGCATGCTTCGCGAGCGCCTCGAAGTGGAAAAAAATCAGCCAGAGAAAATTGCCGGTGCGCCCCAAATCCAATTTGATAACGAATGCTCCGCACACAGCACGCTGATCCAAATCATCACGCAGGACCAGCCGGGACTCTTGTACCGGATCAGCTCGGTTTTCGCCCAGCAGGAATGCAACATTGACATCGCGCTGATTGACACAGAAGGCCAGACCGCTATCGACGTCTTCTACCTCACCACTGCGGGCGGAAAGCTCGCTCCTGCCCATCAGGAACGTCTCGGTCTGTCCCTCGTAAGTGAACTCTCCGTATAGATAGGGACCGAATTCAAGAACAAAAATGCCCGATCCGTCTCGAAATTCACGGGACTAATCGTCCGCTCTAAAACTGCCGCGCGGGGGGTGGCTGGAACAATTTGAGTGAATTTTTTCGTTTCCATCGCTCATCCACCGTACCCATTTCGGCGTATACTAGTCAGATAGAGAGAAAGTTGCGAGGCGCTGCTGGCGCCCGGAGGCTTCAGATGCTGGTCAAGCGATCCCCTGACTTGAAATATTCGGACATAACTCCCCGCGACATTTATCTCAATCGCCGCAAATTCCTCTATGGAATGGGGTTGGCGGGAGGGCTGGCGCTGGCGGGTGAGAGCCTGGCAAACCTGGTGAGCCCTTCGGTCCGCGCCTATGCGTCCACAAAGCTTTCGGGCCTTGCATCCAGCCCGTTCAGCACGACGGAGAAGGTCACTCCTGAGCAGGTCGTGACCACTTACAACAATTACTATGAATTCGGCACGGACAAGGGCGACCCCGCGAAAAACGCCCAGAAATTTGTGACATCGCCCTGGACGGTCTCGGTGGAAGGGGAGTGCGCCAAGCCACGCAAGTACTCGATGGACGAAATCATGAAGCTTGCTCCGCTTGAGGAGCGCATCTATAGGCATCGGTGCGTGGAGGCCTGGTCGATCGTGGTGCCGTGGATTGGGTTTTCGTTCAGTACGCTCGCCAAACTTGCGGAGCCCAATTCGAACGCAAACTTTGTGGCATTCGAAAGCTATTTTGACAAGAAGCAAATGCCACTGTGGGGCCGCGCGGGAATCGAACTCCCATATGTGGAAGGGCTGAGAATGGACGAGGCGATGCACCCGCTCACGCTGTTGTGCATGGGGATGTACGGCGAGACGCTGCCCAATCAGGACGGCGCGCCCGTCCGCATGGTGATTCCGTGGAAGTACGGATTCAAGAGCGTCAAGTCGATTGTCAAAATCAAATTCGTCAAGAATCAGCCGCCGACTACCTGGAATATTACGAACGCGCACGAATACGGCTTCTACTCCAACGTAAATCCGAAAGTGGACCATCCGCGGTGGAGCCAGGCCAGGGAAGTCCGCCTGCCTGGATTCTTCAAGAACACGCCCACGCAGATGTTCAATGGCTACAGCGACCAGGTGGCCAGTCTCTACAACGGTATGGACCTGAAGAAAAATTACTGAACGGATTCTCGCCATGAATTCCATTTTGACCAGCAGGTGGGCAAAGGTAGTTGTCTTTCTGATTTGTCTCGTCCCCCTGGGCGTGCTCATCTGGGAGGCGTTTACCGGCGGACTGGGCTCGAATCCCACGCAATTTCTCGAGCACGCCACGGGGGATTGGACACTGCGGTTCGTGGCCATCACCCTGTCCATTTCGCCGCTGCGAAAAATTCTTCGCCAGCCGCAATTAATCCGATTCCGGCGCATGCTGGGGCTCTTCGCGTTTTTTTACGGATGCTGCCATTTCAGCGTTTACCTGACGTTTGACCAGATCTTCGATCTTCACGGGATCTGGGCCGACGTGATGAAGAGGCGTTACATCACGGTGGGGTTCACGGGATTTGTGCTGATGATTCCGCTGGCCCTAACTTCCACGGCTGGCTGGATCCGCAGGATGGGTGGAAAGCGCTGGGCGATGCTGCACCGGCTGATTTATTTGACCGCCGTGGCGGGAGTGATCCACTACTATTGGCTCGTCAAGTCCGACATCCATCTGCCTCTTGAATATGCGGCTGTGATGGCTGTTCTTTTGGGCTGGCGGGTTTACGACCACTACTCCAAACCGACTGGCCGTGTGCCGGCCGCGATTCCAGCTCGCAAGGGACAGACGTCGGTGGCGCGGGAGTAGCGCGGGCTTCAGCCTGTCGGTTTTAGGTCTCCACGGGACGACTCCTTTCTACTAACCCCCGCAGGCTAAAGCCTGCGCCACCTTTGGGGCCTCTCAAATTTGCGTTTCGCTGTTCCTCGCGGCTAGAATAGCTCCCCCCGGCAGATATCTTAGGGAGATATCCTAGAAGGGCGTTGATTTCCGTCTTGCCGCAGATGAAATCTGCTACCGAAGAGAAGGTCGGCTTCGCCTATTGGGCGGACCGGGTCCTTGAGGAACACTCAAACGTCGGTGGAGCCTTGCCCGCGCAGCCCATCCACGACCTGCGCATTTCCCTGCGCCGTTGCATCCTTATCGCCGATGTTATGAGGGATCTCGATCCCGCATGCGATTGGAAGTCCATGCGGAAATCGGCGCGGCGCACGTTTCAACGGCTTGGTACTCTTCGCGATACGCAAGTCCTGACGGAATGGATTGAGAAGCTCGGCACGCCGGGCGAGGCTTCCACGGATGTCCTGCTGGAGGCGCTGAAAAAGAAACACGAGCAGGACCGGACCGACGCCCGCGCGGCTATAAGGGAATTTGACCGGAAGCAGTGGCGAGCCTGGCGGAGGGAGTGCTCGAAGCACTACCGCCACATCCTTTCGGACCGGACCGCTTGCGAATCGCTGGTTCTCGAAATCTGGGAAAACGTTCGCGACCTGAACCGCCGCGCCCAGCGCAGCCGCAGCCTCCTCGCCTATCACCGCGCGCGCGTGGGATTGAAGAAGTTTCGCTATGCCGTGGAAAATTTTCTGCCGTCGTTGTACCAGGGTTGGGCGCCCGACCTGAAACTCGTGCAGGACTTGCTGGGGGAAATTCACGACCTCACGGTTCTCGATCAGATGATCGTAAAAAGCCGAAGCCTCTTCGAGGAAACCGTCTTCACGGCGTGGCGCGCGAAAGTGGAGGAGGAACGGTCCACACGACTCAAGGAATATCGCGCGAAGATGGCGGGAAAAGAATCTCCCCTGAGGATCTGGCGCGAAGGATTGCCCGCGGAGAAGGATTTGCGCTCCACTGGGCTCGCGCGGCTTGGGGAATGGGCCTCGTTCGTCACGCCGGATTTTCCCCGTGTGCGCAGGACGGCGCGATTATCCGTACAATTATTCGATGGCCTCGCGAATTGCGGCCTGATCGGAAAAGATTCTCCAATTGAAGAGCGATTCATCCTGCAAGCGGCTGCGCTGCTTCAGGAAAGCGGGCGGTTTAAGAAGGGCAAGGCGTACCACAAAGAATCCTACCGCATGATTCGCAAGATTTCTCCGCCTCCCGGCTGGACCAAGAGAGACCTGGAATTCGCGGCGCTCGTCGCGCGATTCCACCGGCGCGCCTTGCCGTACCCGGATCACGAAAAGTTAAGGGCTTATGAGTTGCCTTTCCGGCAATCGCTCATCCGATTGGCGGCCATATTGCGCGTGGCCAATGCGTTCCAGGGAAAACACTACCGGGCGATCCGCCGCCTGCACGTCGAAAACGGGCCGGGATTCCTCGTGGTCCGCGCGGAGGGGTTTCACGACCGGGACCCGATCAATTCAAAATTGTCCGTCGCGCGGCGCTTCCTGGAGTTTGTCTTCCAGCGGTCCGTGCACATCCTCGCGCCCGGAACGCGAATGATGGTTCCTCGCATCGTGCGCCCGGCAAGGCGCAGCGACGCCGCTTAAGTGGAACAGGTTTCAGCCTGTATGGTTTTAGTGCTCGTAGAGCTTAACGTCCACAGGCTGAAGCCTGTTCCACTAAAACGCGAGGCGCAGCGAAAACTGCATATCGCGCGGATCGTTGGCGCTGGTAACTGAACCAAAGCTCGAGGAAGAGCTGAACGTCCTCCCGGCCCCGACAGGGGCGTTGAAGTTCGGGTGATTGAAGAAATCGAATACGTCCAGCCGGAACTGCAGACGCGTGTTTTCCCGTACAAGAAATTCCTTCTGGATCGAAGCGTCGAAGTCGTCGAGTCCGGGTCCGATCACAATGTCCCGGCCCGCATTGCCATAGGTGAAGGAAGCGGGCAACGCGAAGCAGGAGATATTGAACCATTCCGCCGTGGTTTTCGGGCCGCTGTTGGGATTGCAAGTCAGATTCGGCCTTTGCGATGGCGCGGACAACGGTTCACCGTTATTGGCGACGTCCGTCGATAGGTTCACCGTAAAAGGGGCCCCGCTCTGGATTGTCCAAATTCCTCCCACCTGCCACTCGCCGAACGCAGTGTGGATCCAACCTTCGGAATGTTTCAGGAATGGAATCTGATATAGGAAGTTGGTGACAAAACGATTTCGGTGGTCGAAATCCGAAAGCCCCTTTTCAGCAGCCAAATTGGCGGGGTCCTGGGGGAAGTTGGGCTCGGCATTGTCCGCGCCGGGGTTGGAGGCATCATCAAGCGCCTTGGACCAGGTGTAGTTGGCATTGACGGCGAGACCCCGCCATTCGCGCTGCGTAAAGGTCACGGCGAGAGCGTGATACTTTTCCCAGCCATCCCACGTGACGCTGGGGAAGCCGCTCATCTGTGAAATGGGGCGCACGTGGAGGGGATTGGGATTGGCACTAGTGGAGACCAATTCGCTGTCCGGGAAGAGATTCTGATAAGTCTCGTTGTCGGCATGGACGGTATACGACCCGATATATTGCGCCTGGATCGATGTGGAAGATGTCAGGCTGCGCTGGATCGACAGATTCCAGACGTTGTTGTACTCGACTTTGAAATCGTGGTTGATGTTGTTGCCACTGAACGAACCCGGGGCGGTTAGGATGTTTTCTGTAGTGCAGATAGTGGTTGTAGCGCAGGAGGTGCTGTTCGTCACCGTCTTGGCGACGTAGAAGGGCAAGTTCAACGCGGCGTTTTGAATGATGTTGTACGCCGCCTGGTTCGTGTAAATTCCAAATCCCGACCGGATCACGGTCTTGTGGTCAGGCAAGGCCCACGCCAATCCAATGCGCGGAGCAAGCCGGAGAGGACGCGCCGTGAGCAGACTATTGTTCCATCCGGCCTGGGAGGAAGTGATAAAGCTGAGGCCCGCCGGGATATTTGTGACCAGGGAGGACGCGAGCGGTGAAATTTGTCCCGTGTTGCCGCTGGCAATGACCAGTGTCCCGCCCTTCACTAGAGTATTTATTATTGCAATGTTGTTGTTCGCATCCGTAACGTTCTGGTTGAATTCGTACCGGATGCCGATATCCAATTTGAGGCTGGGAGTGATTTGCCAGGCATCCTCAATGTACAGGTGAGCCCAGTTGGTGCGGCCCATCAGATTTCCCCGGCCCTCCGACGCCCCCGACCCTTGATTCGGATCCCCCAGCAGGAAATCCCCCAGGGCGTTACCGGTCCATTTTCCAGTAAATGCGAGCGTTCCTCTCGCGTTGTTGGCGTTCACGGGATCGACATCCAGGTGGAAAAAATAGCCGCCGAATTTCACCGTATGGGTGCCATGGTGCCAGATCACGTTGTCATAGAGCTCGTAGTCGTTGTCCTTGCGTGAGACGTACTGCGTTGATTCGCCCATGGAGGAAAAGCCAGTGATGGTCACACTTGGATAGCCTGTGTCCAGGGGGTTGGCGCTCACTCCTTGCAGCCCGGTTTGCCCGGCAAAATTATTTCCGGCATTCAGGCTTGTTTCTCCGCCACCCACCCACATCCAGCCGAACCGCAGTTCATTGAGCCATGACGTGCTGAAAACATGGCTCCAGGTCGCGGACAAATTGTCGGTATGGGTTCGCAGATCGTAACCGAACGCGGGGAAGAGTGCTTCGTTCAGCGCTGACGATCCGAGGGGAAGGAATCCATTGGCGTCGAAAATCGATCCGCGGACGAAGACGCTGTCGCTTGTGCTGAATGTATGGTCGATCCGGGCGTTGTACTGGTTGACGTCAGTCGTCGAGAGGGCTGTTTCACTTAGATTGTTGCTCCCGGTCAGGCCCGGAGTGGGCATGGGGATTTTTGCAAGTATGCCGGCCGCGACTGGATCGATAGCCGGGATGGTGTCGTTCGGAAACATGGTTGTCGTGCCCGGCATGTCAACGATGCCCGACCCTGTAAAATTGCCGGTCCGTTGCAAAGCGGTTGGAACGTGGAATAGCTGAGTCTGAGACTGGCGGATCCGCTGGCCTTCATAGTCCGCGAAGAAAAATGTTTTGTCTTTTTGAATAGGGCCGCCAATGGATGCGCCGAATTGATTTTGCTTGAATGGAGGCTTCGGCGAACCCGGCGAGACGAAGACGTTTCTCGCGTCGAAGATGTTGTTCCGTACAAATTCAAACACGCTGCCGTGAATACCGTTATTGCCGGATTTCGTGATGACGTTGATTACGCCGCCTGACTTTCCGCCAAACTCCGCGTCATATGAGGTCTGATTGATATTCACTTCCTGGACGGCGTCCACGGACGGGCTCAGAACCAGATTATTAAATGCCTCGTCCGTGACGGACACGCCATCGACGAGGTACAAGTTGTGTCCTCCGCGCTGTCCCAGAATTCCGTAGGTCTGCCCCGTCTGCTGAAGCGCTGATCCACGCGTCCCCGCCGGAGGCGTCGTCACCCCGGGAGTCAAGGCGACCAGATCGATGAATTCGCGGCCCTTGAGCGGAAGGTCGATGACCTGTTGCTGCTGGATGGTGTCCTGGATGGCGGCGGATTCCACCTGCAGCAAGCTTTGCGTAACGCTCACGGTCAAGGTCTCGCTTTGTTCACCGAGTTCGAGAGTGAATGCCTGGCGAAGGCGATCTCCGGCATGCAAGTCGATGTTTGACTGGACGATTTGCTTGAATCCCACTGCAGTGACAGTGAGGCTATATGGCCCGACGGGAAGCTGAGCAAGCAGAAATTCGCCGGACGCGTTTGTTTTAGTCGTGAATTTTAGTTCTGTGCCCGTCTCGACCGCCGTGACGGCGGCATCGAGGACAACGGAGCCTGTAGGGTCCCGGACGGTGCCGCCGATTTCTCCGGTATTCATTTGACCGTGCGAGGGAAGCGCGGCGAGCAAGGTCAAACCTGTCAGCAGAGCTGCTGTCCGGACAATTCCCATGAAATGCCTCAACGCAAATGTCCCTCAACCCAACAGCAGGATTTCTGCCCGATACCGCACGATAGGGAAGTGGAAACGGGATGGCCTCCGTCGATTGTCAACACCCAAGGAGCCAAGCAACCACCCCGCGACCCGAGCACTCTTGCTCCGAGGACTCGAAATTACACTGGAATCGAAACGGGCTGCTGTAAGGATGTTGTAAAAAGCCGCAATAGGACGGGCTTCAGCCTGTCGGGTTCGAGTTT
>Ga0070731_10004369_pt1 | contig 12204 bp, 7 predicted proteins | sample Coa_R1_2_FD_66448 | JGI IMG/M metagenome (GOLD analysis project Ga0070731, IMG submission 66448) | Surface soil microbial communities from Centralia Pennsylvania, which are recovering from an underground coalmine fire - Coalmine... | ecosystem: Environmental > Terrestrial > Soil > Unclassified ... | reverse complement strand
CCGCTCACCCACAGCGCCTGCGCGAGAAGCCCGCGCAGCTTGATGGCGCGCCGCGGCCGACCCGATCGTTCCGCGCCGGCGATGTGCCCCTCGAGCGAAGCGACGGCGCCGGTTCCCCCGCGGAACAGCTCCAGGCGGGCCAGCGCCACCTCCGGATTCTCGAGATCGTTGCCGAACGTGCCGCGAAAGATGGGACGCTGCCAGAAAGGGTAGCCCATGGCCTCGCGTACCTGGGCCGCGGCCGTCTCGAGGCGCCCCTCGGCGAGCGCCACCCGCGATTTCTCCAAGAGCGCGGTCGCCACGAGGCGCGAGAGCCCGCGCTCCTCGCCCAGGCGCTGCAATCGCCCCAGGTACTCGTCCGCGACGGCGCCCTGCCCTTCGAGGCGCGCGATGCGCGATCGCTGCACGAATGCGCTCACGATGAGGTCCGGAATGCAGCTGTCGCCGATGAGGTCGATGTGCTCGTCGAGCAGCACGCGCGCGGCCGCGATCTCGTTGCGCTCGAAGTGCGCGTCGCCCAGGGTGGCCGCCACGATCGCCGCCGGCGTTCCATAGACGTTTCCCGAGGCGGCGAGCCGGTCGAGCTCCGCCGCGGAAACCTGTGCCGCGTCGCGCAGCTCGCCCCGCGACAGGTGGACCATCGCGTAGATCCCCTCGGTGTACGCCCGCACCACGGAGTTGTCGCGATGCTGGGGCGCGGCTTTCGCGGCGGCGAGCGCGGCACGTGCGCTCTCCGCGCTGCCCTCCATGAATCCGAGATAGCCGACGCAGTTGAGCATCGATGAATAGACCCACCCATCGGCCGTGGAGAAAGTCGCCGCCGCTTGGCCGAGGACGCCGCGCATCTGCTCGAGCTGGTCGGCCCAGATGACGAGATTGAATTGCAGGTACAGCTTGTCGCGGCGCCGGAGATCGGGCGCGCCACCGGCTCCAGAGCCGATCGATTCGATGAGGCGCTGCGCGTCGACATAGCGATGGCTCACCACGTTGACCAGCGCCGCGCTGAAATGCAGCGTCGGGTGCGCGGCAAGCCGCTCGTCGCTGAGTCCCGCGGTCCAGCGCAGCGCCGTGGCGATCTGTCCTTCGTGAAGGATGCCGGTGACGCACGCGTCCATGATCCGGGCGGCGAGGTCCTGGTCGCCGGAGCGCAGCGCATGCTCGACCGCCTCGGCGGGCCGCCCGTTCGACTCGAGCCAGCGCGCCGCTCGTCGCGAGAGCTCGGGAACGAGGGAAGGCTCGGAACGCTCGAGTTCCGCCCGCAGGAATTCACGGCACAACGCGTGATAGCGGAACCAGCGGCGCTCCGCGTCGATCGCGACGAGGAAGAGATTGGCGCGACCGACGCGCTCGATGTAGCCCGCGCCGCCGCCCATGGCGGTGACCTCGTCGCAGAGCTCCGCGCAGAAGCTGTCGAGCACGCTGGTGCGGATCGCGAAGGCGCGGAGGTCCGGAGCGAGGCCGGCGAGAACTTCGGCGGTGAGATATTCGGCGACTTCCGCGCGCGAGCCGCCGAACTCGCGAAGGCGTGTCGCGGCTCGCGGCGAATCGCGCAGCGCGATCACCGCCAGCTGCAGCGCGGCGGGCCAGCCCTCGCTGCGCTCGTGCAGGAACACGAGATCCTCTTCGGCGATTCCCGGAATCGCGGCACGCAGGAAACTGCGCGTCTCCTCGAGGCTGAAACGCAGCTTGTCGAGGCCGACGTCAACGACTTGCCCGCCCGCGCGCAACCGCGCAAGCCCGAGGTCGGGGACGACGCGCGTGCCGAGCACGAGCTGCTGCCGCGGCCCCAGCGTGTGCAGCAGCCGCGCGACGAGCGCGCGGACCTCGGTGTTGGCCGCGACGTGCTCGAAGTCGTCGATGAAAATCGCGAGCGGCCGGTCCGGAGAGGCGAGCGCGTCGATCAGGTCGAGCGTGTCGCCGATCACGGCGCCGCGATCGCCGGGCGTCTCGAGCGCACGCGCGCCCTTGGCCGCGGCCTCGAGCACGGGCGCGAGCGCAGCGCGCAGGTAGGAGGAAAAGCGGGCCGGATCGTTGTCTTCGACGTCGAGCGTGAGCCACGCGGTAGCCACGCCCGCCTTGCGCAGCGACTGCTCGTACTGGCAAAGGACTGTCGTCTTGCCGAACCCGGCTGGAGCGCTGATGAGCACGAGGCGCGCGCCGCGCAGCCCTTCGCTCGCCTCCGGCGCCGCCCGTGCGAGCACGTCGTCGCGGACGACCGGCGGCCTCAGCTTCGCCTGGAACAGGCGCGGCGAAGCGACGTGCGTCGGATCTTTTGCGGCGGGCGCTTCGGCGGCCTTCTTGGCGCGCGCCTTGGTGCGGGTGGCGCTCATGGCGGGACTCTACCGCAGAGGCACGACGGAGTTGGCGCGCCCGACAGGATTCGAACCTGTTACCCCCGGCTTAGAAGGCCGGTGCTCTATCCGGATGAGCTACGGGCGCACGATCCGAACATGAAGAATGTCTGGTCGGGGTGGAGGGATTCGAACCCCCGACATCTTGCTCCCAAAGCAAGTGCGCTACCAGACTGCGCTACACCCCGCGAATTGCGGTGACGCCGTCGTTGGGCGGATCGAGTCCGATCCAACGACGGGCCAATTATAGACGCTTGACTACTGGGGTGTCGTCTCCGCGGGCGCGGGCGAAGGCGGCGTTTCCTCGCGTTTCGGCGGCGGATCCAGCAGCGCCTTTCTCGACAGGCGCACGCGGCCCTTGTCGTCGGCCTCGAGCACCTTCACCTTCACGATCTGGCCTTCCTTGAGGTAGTCCGAGACCGCGTTCACGCGCTCGTGCGCGATCTGCGAGATGTGGAGCAGGCCGTCCTTGCCGGGCAGCAGCTGGACGATGGCGCCGAAGTCCAGCAGGCGCAGCACCGGACCTTCGTAGACCTTGCCCACTTCCACCTCGGCGGTGATCGCCTTGATGCGGGCGACAGCGGCATCGCCGGCTTCCTGCGACAGGCACGCGATGGAGATGGTGCCGTCGTCCTCGATGTCGATCGTCGTGCCGGTCTCGCGGGTGAGCGCCTGGATCACGCTGCCGCCCTTGCCGATCACTTCGCGGATCTTGTCGGGATTGATCTTGATCTTGATGACGCGAGGCGCGTAATCCGAGAGCTCCTGGCGCGGGCCCGGGACGGCTGTCTTCATGATGCCGAGGATGTGCAGGCGCCCTTCCTTGGCCTGGTCCAGCGCGACCTTCATGATCTCCTTGGTGATGCTGGTGATCTTGATGTCCATCTGCAGCGCCGTGATGCCGCGGTCGGTGCCGGCCACCTTGAAATCCATGTCGCCGAGGTGATCCTCGTCGCCGAGGATGTCGGTGAGGACCGCGAAGCGTCCGCCGTCCTTGATGAGGCCCATCGCAATGCCCGCGACGTGGCCCTTGAGGGGCACGCCCGCGTCCATGAGCGAGAGGCAGCCGCCGCACACGGTCGCCATCGACGACGAGCCGTTCGATTCCGTGATCTCGGACACGACGCGCAGCGTGTAGCCGAACTCTTCCTTGCTGGGAAGCACGGCGAGGAGCGCGCGCTTGGCGAGGCGGCCATGGCCGATCTCGCGGCGCTTGGGCGAACCGACGCGGCCCGTCTCGCCGGTCGAGAACGGCGGGAAGTTGTAGTGCAGCATGAAGCGCTCGGTGTATTCGCCCTGGAGCGCGTCGATGATCTGCTCGTCCTGCCCGGTGCCGAGCGTGGTGGTCACGATCGACTGGGTCTCGCCCCGCGTGAAGAGCACGGAGCCGTGAACGCGCGGAAGGAGCGTCGGACGGATCGAGATCGGGCGAACGGTGCGCGTGTTGCGCCCGTCGATGCGCGGCTCGCCGTTCAGGATCTGGCCGCGGACGATCTTGGCTTCCATGTCGTGAAGGATGCCGCGCACGACGTTGGCGTCAGCGGGGTTCTCCTCGACCTTCACGCAGGCGTCCTTCACCTTGGCGTGGATCTCGTCGAGGCGCTGCGAACGCGCGGCCTTCGACTTGAGGCGATAGGCCTCGTTGAAATCGGATTCGGCGAGCGCGCGGATCTTCTCGACGAGCGCGGTGTCCTGAGGGGCCGGCTCCCAGTCCCAGTCGTCCTTGCCGCCTTCGTCGGCGAGCTCGTTGATCGCGTTGATCACGGCCTGCATCTGCTCGTGGCCGAAGACCACCGCGCCCAGCATCACGTCCTCGGGAAGCTCGTGCGCCTCGGACTCGACCATCAGCACGCCCTGCTCCGTGCCGGCGACGACGAGATTCAGTTTCGAGCTCTCGAGTTCGGTCTTCGTCGGGTTGAGGACGTATTCGCCGTCGATGTAGCCCACGCGCGTAGCGCCGATCGGGCCCTCGAACGGGATGCCCGAGAGCGTCACGGCCGCCGAAGCGCCGATCATCGCGGGAATGTCCGAGTCGACTTCCGGATTGATCGAGAGCACCGTCGCGATCACCTGGACTTCGTTGAAGAAGCCGTCCGGGAACAGCGGGCGAAGGGGGCGGTCGATGAGCCTCGAAGTGAGGATCTCCTTCTCCGACGGGCGCCCTTCGCGCTTGAAGAAGCCGCCGGGAATGCGGCCCGCGGCGTAGGTCTTCTCCTGGTAGTCAACGGTGAGCGGGAAGAAATCCTGGCCCGCCTTCACTTCCTTGCGGCCCACGCACGTCACGAGGACCACGGTGTCGTCCATGGTGACCAGCACGGCGCCGTCGGCTTGCCGTGCGATTTCGCCGGTCTCGAGCGTCACCTGGTGACGGCCGAAAGCAAATGTCTTCTTGATCGATTTCACGATGTCATCCTGTTCGGGAGCGGCGGCCTGGCGCAGGCAGCCGGAAAGGTTGAATGGGAGGGCGCCGAAACGAAAAACCCCGCGCGCTCGTCATCGAGGCTTCGCGGGGTCGTCGGTTCGGCGGTTCGCCCTTACTTGCGCAGCCCGAGGCGCTCGATCAGCGAGCGATAGCCCTCGACGTTGCTGCGCTTCAGGTAATCGAGCTGGCTGCGGCGCTGGCTCACGAGCCTCAACAGCCCGCGGCGCGAATGGAAATCCTTGACGTGCGACTTGAAATGCTCCGTGAGCATGTTGATGCGCTCGGTGAGCAGCGCGACCTGGACCTCGGGGGATCCGGTGTCGCCCTTCGCGCGCTGGTATTGCCCGAGAATGCGCGCCTTGTCTGCGGTGGTGACGGCCATTGGCAAATGTCTCCGTGAATCTCTCTTGAATTCGCTGTCTATGTCGGTAAGCCTGCTATTTTAGCGCGGAAGCGGCCACAAACTCAAGCAAAATCAGGGTGCTTGGCACCGCCCGTGGACACGAGGCGCAGCGGCGCGAGACGCCCCTCCCCGACACGCGACGCCACCCCGAGGAATCGCCCGCCAGGTCCGAAAACGGCGACTTCCGCACCGGGGCCGGAAGGCGCCCCGATCTCCTGCCCATGCCCGAAGCGCACCGCGTCGTCGGGGCCGGCGTCCAGGCGCGCGAGGCTCGCCACCAGCACCTCCGGGACGAGCAGGCGCAGGCGTGCCGCGGGGATTCCGTCGCCTTCCAGGGTCTCGAAGCCGATCGCCTGGTCGAGATCGAACCCGCCGACCGCGGTGCGCCGGAGCGCCACCAGATGCGCTCCGCATCCGAGGCGCGCGCCGATATCCTGCGCGAGCGTTCGCACGTAGGTGCCCTTCGAGCAGCGGACCCGCACGTCCAGGTCGTCGCCGCGGCGCGCGAGCCGCGCCAGCTCGAGGATCTCGACCGTGCGCGCGGGCCGCTCGACTTCCTCGCCGGCGCGCGCGTAATCGTAGAGGCGCCGTCCCCCGACGTGGACCGCCGAATGCATGGGAGGAATCTGCGCCTGTACGCCGAGGAAGGATCGCAGTGCCGCTTCGATTGCGGCATCGCTCACGTCGACTTCCCGCCGCGTCGCGACCGCGCTCTCGGTGTCGCCGGTTGGCGTCTCCTCGCCCAGCCGCAGCGTCGCCATGTAGGACTTCTCGGAATCGATGAGGAAGCGCGAGAACTTGGTCGCCTCGCCGAAGACGAGGGGCAGGAGGCCCGTGGCGAACGGATCGAGGGTCCCCGTGTGGCCGCCCTTGAGCGAGCCGAGCAGCCGCTTCGCCTTGGCGAGGGCGCGCGTGGACGTGATTCCCGCGGGCTTGTCGAGCAGCAGGACACCGTCGGGGCCTCCCGAGCGGTCTGCCTTCAACGCGGCGTACGCTTCCGGGCCGGGACGGGCTTCACGGCCTCGTCGATGAGCTTCGACAGGCGCACGCCGCGCTCCACGGATTCGTCATGCTCGAAGTGAAGCTCCGGGACCTTGCGCGTCGTGAGGCGATGGGCGAGCTCGGAGCGCAGGAAACCCGCCGCGCGGCTCAAGCCCTCACCCGCCTCGCGGGCGGCGCCTTCGGGTCCCAGGACCGTGAAGAAGACCTTCGCGTGGGATTGGTCGCGCGAGACCTCGACGCCGGTGAGTGTGACCATCCCGACACGAGGGTCGCGCACCTCCGTGCGGACCAGCTCGGCAAGCTCGCGCTGGATCTGGTCGGCGATGCGGGCGTGGCGGGCGGCAGGCACCGCTACGCGATCGTGCGCGCGACCTCGACCACCTCGAAGACCTCGAGCTGGTCGCCGACCTGCACGTCATTGAAGTTCTTGAGCGACAGGCCGCACTCGAACCCTTGCTTCACTTCCTTCACGTCGTCCTTGAAGCGCTTGAGGGAATCGAGCTCGCCCGTGTGGATCACGACGCCGCCGCGGATGAGGCGCACCGAAGAGCCCCGGCGCACAACGCCATCGGTGACCATGCAGCCGGCAACCGTTCCGACCTTCGAGATCTTGAAGACGTTGCGGACCTCGACCGTGCCCACGACGCTTTCCTTGTGCTCGGGAGCATGCATGCCGCTGATCGCCGCCTTCACGTCGTCGACCGCGTCGTAGATGATGTTGTAGTAGCGGATATCGACGCCGGAATTCTCGGCGAGCTTGCGCGCGGCAGTGTCGGCACGCGAGTTGAATCCGATCACGACGGCCTTCGACGCGAGCGCGAGGTTGATGTCCGACTCGGTGATGCCGCCCACGCCCGTGTGGACGATGTTCACCCTCACCTCGTCGGTCGAGAGCTTCGTGAGCGCGTGCGCGAGGCCCTCGTAGGAGCCCTGCGCGTCGGCCTTGATGATGAGCGTGAGGCTCTTCAACGCGCCTTCGGCGAGCTGGTCGAATGCGTTCTCCAGCTTGACGGCCTGTTGCTTGGCAAGCTTCACGTCGCGGAACTTGCCCTGGCGGAACAGCGCGATCTCGCGCGCCTTGCGCTCGTCGGCGAGGGCGATCACATCGTCGCCGGCCCGCGCCACGTCCTGCAGGCCCTGGATCTCGACGGGGATCGACGGCCCGGCCTCGCCCACCGGCTTGCCGTTCTCGTCGTTCATCGCGCGCACGCGGCCGAACACCGCGCCCGCGAGCACCACGTCGCCCTTCTTGAGCGTCCCCGATTTCACGAGGACCGTCGCGACCGGGCCACGCCCCTTGTCGAGGCGCGATTCGATCACTACGCCTTTGGCGGGCGCGTTGATTGGCGCCTTGAGCTCCAGCACCTCGCTTTGCACCTGGATCGCCTCGAGAAGCTTGTCCAAGCCCACGCCCGTCTTGGCGGAGACCTCGACGAACTGGACTTCGCCGCCGAATTCCTCGGCGACGACATCCTGCGAAAGCAGTTCCTGCTTCACCCGCTGCGGATTGGCCTCGGGCTTGTCGATCTTGTTCACGGCCACCACGATCGGCACCTTCGCGGCCTTCGCATGGTTGACGGCCTCGATTGTCTGCGGCATGACGCCGTCGTCGGCCGCCACGACCAGCACGACGATGTCGGTGATCTGGCTGCCGCGAGCGCGCATCGCCGTGAACGCCTCGTGGCCGGGCGTGTCGAGGAACGTGATCACGCCCTTGGGCGTTTCCACGTGGTATGCGCCGATGTGCTGCGTGATTCCGCCGGCTTCGCCGACCGCCACGCGCGCCTTGCGGATCGCGTCGAGAAGCGAGGTCTTGCCGTGGTCGACGTGGCCCATGACCGTCACCACCGGTGGGCGATCCTCAAGCTTCGCCTCGTCGTGGTCGGCGCTCTCCTCGAGGAACGATTCCGGATCGTTCAGCTTCGCGGGCTTCGCCTGGTGGCCCATCTCCTGGACCACGATCATCGCCGTGTCCTGGTCGAGGACCTGGTTGATGGTCACCATGGTGCCCATCTTCATCATGGTCTTGATGACTTCGGCGGCCTTCACGGACATCTTGTGCGCGAGGTCGCCCACCGTGATTGTCTCCGGGACAAGCACCTCGATGATCTTCGGTTCGGCCGGCGCGGCGAAGGATGTTCCGGAATCGTCGTCGCGATGGCGCCCGCCACCGCGGGAGCGCCACCCGTCGCGGCCACCGCTCGCGTCACCGCGGGTCTTGATCGCGCGGCGGCGCGCGACGTCGTCGACCCATGCGGACGCCGGCTTCGCGGCGCGCTTGGCGCCTTTCTTGTCGCTCTTGGCTTCCTTCTCGCCGGGCTTGAGAACCGGGCGGTGCAACGTGCCTTCGGGCGCGTCGCCCGAGGCGGGCTTCGCTTCGGCCTTGGCCGGCTCGGCCTTGGCCTCGGCCTTCACCTCGACGAGGACGGGCGCCTCCGCTTCCGTGGCGACGTCCTCGCCCTTCTTGCGGATGACGCGCTTCTTCTTCGGCGCTTCGCCTTCCACGGGCGCGGCGGGAGCCTCGGCGGGCGCGGCCTCTTCCTTCTTCTTCACCGCGGCGGCGCGCTTGGTCCTGGTTTCCGCGTCGGCGGCCTGGCGCGCGGCGAGCTCGGCCTGGCGCTTCGCCTCGGCCTCGCGTTTCTTCGCCTCTTCGGCATTGATGATCGGGGCGGGCGGAGCGGTAGGCTTCGCCGGCTCCGGCACGACCTCGGCCGGTTTGTCGACCTTCACGAAGGTGCGCTTCTTGCGGACCTCGACCTGGATCGTGCGGGCCTTGCCCGTGGCGTCGGCCTTCTTGATCTCGGTGGTCTGCTTGCGCGTGAGCGTGATCTTTTTCTTCTCGGTGTTGCCGTGCACTTCGCGCAGGTAGTCGAGCAGGCGCGTCTTGTCCTGCTCGGTGATGGCGTCCTCACCCGCCTTCTTCTTCACGCCGGCAGCCTGCAGCTGCTCTAGCAGCAAAGATACCGGGAGCTTGAGCTCCTCGGCGAACTGGGTGACGTTCAGCTTGGCCATTTGCTACGTATTCTCCTCGCGGCGCTTCAGGCCTGCGGTTGATTCTTGAACCAGGGCTCGCGCGCCTTCATGATGAGCTTGTTCGCGCGGTCCGCGTCCATGCCGGTCATTTCGGTCAGTTCGTCCGTTGCGAGGTCGGCGAGCGCATCCATCGTGGTGATGCCTTTCGAGGCGAGCAGGCGCGCAGTCGGGTTGTCCATTCCTTCCATGCTCTGCAGGTCTTCGGCGGCGTGTTCCACGGTTTCCTCGCTTTTGATCGCTTCGGTGAGCAGGGCGTTCCTCGCGCGGCGGCGAAGTTCGTTCACCGTCTCCTCGTCGAAATCCTCGATCTCCAGCATCTCGTTGATCGGGACGTAGGCCACCTCGTCGAGCGACGTGAAGCCCTCCTTCACGAGGATCTCGGCCACCTCCTCGTCGACGTCGAGCTTTTCCATGAAGAGCGAGCGCACGACGCTGGTCTCGGCCTGCGCCTTCTGTTCGCGCTCTTCCGTGGTCATGATGTTGAGCTGCCAGCCCGAAAGCTCGGAGGCGAGCCGCACGTTCTGGCCGCCCTTGCCGATGGCGAGCGCGAGCTGGTCTTCCTCGACCACCACGTCCATCGAATGGCGCTCCTCGTCCACGACGATGGAGCTCACTTCCGCGGGGGCCAGCGCGTTGATCACGAACTGCGCGGGCTCCGGCGACCACAGGATGATGTCCACGCGCTCGCCGGCGAGTTCCTGTGTCACTGCCTGAACTCGCGAGCCGCGCATGCCGACGCACGTTCCCACCGGGTCGATGCGCGCGTCGTTGGATTTCACGGCGATCTTGGCGCGCAGACCCGGATCGCGCGCGGCCGCCTTGATCTCGAGCAGCCCTTCCTCGATCTCCGGGACCTCGAGCTCGAAGAGCTTCACGAGGAACTCCGGCGCGACGCGCGAAAGAATGAGTTGCGGGCCGCGCGCGGCGCGGTCGATCTTGGCGATGTAGGCGCGCACTCGGTCGCCCACGCGCAGGTTTTCCTTGGCGATCAGCTGGTCGCGCGGCAGCAGCGCCTCGACGCGCCCCGATTCGACGATGAGGTTGCCGCGCTCCGCGCGCTTCACGGTGCCGGTCACGAGCGACTCGCCGCGCTCGAGGAAGTCGTTGAGGATCTGCTCGCGCTCCGCATCGCGGATCTTCTGCAGGATTACCTGCTTGGCGGCCTGCGCCCCGATGCGGCCGAAGGTTTCCGCTTCGAGCGGCTCCTCGATCACGTCGCCCAGGGTGGCCTCGGAATTCTCGGCCACGGCATCGGTAATGGCGATCTGGTGCGCCGGCTCCTCGTGCTCCTCGTCGGGCACGACTGTCCACCGGCGGAATGCGTGATATTCGCCGGTCTCGCGGTCGATTTCGACGCGGACATCAACCTCATCCCTGAAACGCTTCTTGGTCGCCGAGGCGAGCGCCAGCTCGAGCGCGAGGAACACCGTGTCCTTCGCGACGTTCTTTTCGCGCGACAGCGCATCGACAAGAAGAAGAAGATCCCTGCTCATGAACTAGCCTCCAAGCCCTTCACACGTCCGGTACCAGGCGGGCGCGGTCGATTTCCTCGATCGCGAGCCGATACCGCTGTCCTTCGACATCGAGGATGATCTTGCCGTCCTCGACGCCCTCCAATTTTCCCTCGAAGCGCCGGCGGCCGTCGCGCGGCAACTTGAGCTTCACGCTCGCTTCGCGTCCCGCGAAGCGCTGGTAGTCCTCGATGCGCTTGAGCGGCCGGTCCAGGCCCGGCGACGAGACTTCGAGACGCTCGTATTCGATGCCCTCGACGACGAACGCCCGCGTCAGGTGATTGCTCACGCGCGCGCAGTCTTCGACTGTGATTCCGTTCGGCGTATCGATGAAGACCCGCAGCAGCCCTGAACGCGACGACTCGAGGTCGACGAGCTCATAACCGAGGCCTTCCAGCGCCCGGCGAATCCACGCTTCGCGCTCCAAGACCGATTTCACAAACAAAAAATGGGCCGAGGCCCATCTGCTTTTTGCAACCCCGAAATCTTATCACGAATCGCCTCTTACCCCCAACTTGGCGGGCCTCCGGAGGCCCGTCCGGCACCGTTCCCAGCCGGCCCGCTCGCGCGTACACCATTTCCAATCCAATTTGGGGGCTTGTTGCGAAAACACAACACTCGCACAAGAATTGTTGGTCAACTCCAATCTCGGTCGCTATTATCCCGCAGGTGTCATCAGGCTCTAAAAAAGGATCTCAAAACAGACGCAATCCTCCCATAGCAAGTCTCTGTTTTTCCTAAAATTTTATAACTACCTGGGGGTTTCAGAAATGAATCCAAGAATGACGAAGCTTTCTATTGCCCTGCTGCAAGTACTGGGCGCGGGCATCGCGGCGGGTGTCGCATCGCTGCCCGTATCCGCCCAACAAACTGACCAGAGCAAGCCCGCGGCCAAGGAGCGCATCGAGGTCACGGGCTCGAGCATCAAGCGCGTGGAAGGGGAAAGCGCGCTGCCGGTGACGGTGATCTCGCGTGACGAGATCGACAAGAGTGGCGCGACTTCGCCGATGGAGCTGCTGCAGCTCATCTCGGCGAACAACTCGATGGGCAGCGTGGCGCTCACGAGCACGATCGGTGCGACGACGCTGTCGGCGCAGACGGCGAACCTGCGCGGCCTGCAGGGCGGCCACACGCTGGTGCTGATCAACGGCAAGCGCGTGAACGGCTTCGCCGGCGAGATCCAGGGCGTGCAGGGCGTGAACCTCGCGATCATCCCGTTCTCGGCGATCGAGCGCGTGGAAGTGCTGAAGGACGGCGCCTCGGCGGTGTACGGCTCGGATGCGATCGCGGGCGTGATCAACTTCATCCTGCGCTCGGATTACCGCGGCGGTGAAGTGAATGTCTATTACGGCATGCCCACCCGCAGCGGCGGCGGCAAGCAGGAGAAGATCGACGCCTCGTTGGGCTTCGGCGACTTGAACAAGGACCGCTACAACGTCTTCGCGAGCGCGTCCTACATGGAGCAGAAGCCGCTGGACCAGG
>Ga0070731_10004368_pt1 | contig 12204 bp, 10 predicted proteins | sample Coa_R1_2_FD_66448 | JGI IMG/M metagenome (GOLD analysis project Ga0070731, IMG submission 66448) | Surface soil microbial communities from Centralia Pennsylvania, which are recovering from an underground coalmine fire - Coalmine... | ecosystem: Environmental > Terrestrial > Soil > Unclassified ... | reverse complement strand
CTTGCGGACGCCTTAAATTGTGCGAACACAATTCGTGCGTTACAAGGAGACAAAGGCCAATGGTGGTTTCTTTACGATAAGCGATCATCTCAGACCGTAAATCGTTACCCGGTGCGCTCGATTTGTCAGAATGGAATAGCTCCGATGGCTCTGCTGGTCCTAGGGGAGGCAACGGGACAAAACTTTGACGACGCTATCTGCAGCGGACTGTCCTGGGTCACTGGAGCCAATGAACTGGGAGTTGATCTGCGGGACTGGCCACACGGGGTGATCTGGGATTCGATCGAACCACGAAGCCGCATCACCAATTTCTGCTACCAGGCTCTCAACCTTATCCATAGTTCCCACAAATCGTCCAACGAGAGTCTAAGGGTTCGATTCGAAGCGAGACCCGATCACTTCGGTTGGCTGCTCTACGCACTTTCTAAGTTGGACGGGAAGGCGCCGGCGAAAGCGGCGGTGGCGGGCTGATAGAGGACAGGTAGGCATTTTGAGACAATAATTTTCCACCTCCAACGGCGTTCGCGCTCTTAACCATTTTCGGCGCCCCTTATCATTGATTATACCTTTCATTATCAGAGGGTTGCAGGTCTTGGTGGCAGCTTAAATTGCACCTTTTGGACGATGTACTGTGGCAGACCGATTGCAAGATTGGGCACGGCTGAGGGAAAGTGCGGCTGGCCCGGCTAAGTGAATGAGTTATAATTACTTAAATCTCTGCATGAGCTGCGCTAGCGATCCCTTGCGGATTAATGGCGGTAGCCTATCCGGTCGGCGGGAGTGCTTGATCGTTTCCTGCACGTAGCCGCCGAAGAATCTTATTCGCGTGCAGCATTTCCAAAGCGGAAGGACATGGTTGGTGCCGTTGTGAATGAATACTGCGCAATCGCTCCGAGCGTGAAATTGGGAAGCGGCGTGAAGCTTTCCAAATTTATCAATCTATACGGCTGCGAGATTGGGGACAACACGAAGATCGGAGCGTTCGTTGAAATACAGAAAAACGCGACGGTTGGGAAAAATTGCAAAATCTCGAGTCACACATTCATCTGTGAGGGCGTCACGATTGAAGACGATGTTTTCGTCGGACACGGCGTAACTTTCGTCAACGATACATTTCCGCGAGCAACTGCGGGCGACGGGAACCTACAGACTGAGGCGGACTGGAAGGTTGAGCTCACTTTCGTGAAGAAGGGCGCCTCAATCGGATCGGGAGCTACGATTCTGTCAAATCTCACAATTGGCGAAAACGCGATTGTGGGCGCCGGCAGTGTTGTAACGCGCGATGTCCCCCCGAACACGATCGTGGTGGGAAATCCGGCAAAGGTATTGCGATCCATTACTCCAAATACAAAGGCGAATTCATGAGTCAGAATGCAAAGATTCCGTTTGTTGATCTAGTCACTCCGCATCGTGAACTGCAAGAGGAACTGGTTGGTGTATTCAAGGCGACGCTCGCAACGGCCGGCTTTATCGGTGGTCCCATGGTCGAAGGATTTGAAAACGACTTCGCAAAGTATTGCGATGCCAAGTTTTGTGTGGGGGTAAACAGCGGAACGGACGCGCTACGGTTCGCACTGAGCGCCGCGGGAGTCGGGCCTGGTGACGTGGTTTTGACGGTGCCGAACACGTTCATCGCTACCACAGAGGCAATCTCGCAGACAGGCGCCCGCCCCGACTTTGTCGACGTTGATCCGCGTACGTATACGATGGATCCAGAGAAGCTTCGCCACTATTTGCAAACCCAGTGCGAGCTAGATTCAAAGACTGGTCGCTGCAAGAATCGCAAGCTAGGGCAGGCTGTTACCGCGGTGGTTCCGGTTCATTTGTACGGCCAGTCCGCGGACATGGATCCGATTCTGGAACTGGCGGCGCGCTATAACCTGGTGGTGATTGAAGATGCGTGCCAAGCACACGGAACTGAGTATTTCTCGAAGGCGGAAAATCGCTGGCGGAAGTGCGGATCGATGGGTCAGGCAGCAGCATTCAGCTTTTATCCTGGCAAAAACCTCGGAGCGTGCGGCGAAGGTGGTGCGATCACAACGAACGATGAAGCGATCGCCCGCAAATGCAAAATGATTCGCGACCACGGGCAATCGAAAAAGTACTACCACGACATGGAGGGTTACAACGGACGACTCGACTCGCTCCAGGCTGGTTTGCTTAGCGTGAAACTAAAGCACCTAACCGCTTGGAATGAAAGCCGTCGTGAGCATGCCCGCCGATATAACGAACTTTTCGCAAAAGCGGACGCGAACCTAGTGACGCCATTTGAGCCGTCATGGTCAAAAGCCATCTATCACCTTTACGTCATACAGGTGGACAACCGGGAAGCGATGCAGAAGGCTCTCGCCCAAGAGAACATTGACACCGGCATTCACTATCCCGTTGTGCTGCATCTGCAGAAGGCATACAGCAACCTTGGATACCGGGCCGGTGATTTTCCAGTGAGCGAAAAAGCGGCGGAGCGCATTCTGTCCATCCCAATGTTCCCAGGTCTATCCGAATCGGATCAGGTGCGCGTTGTGGACGCAGTCGTACGAAGCGCCCGACAAGCCAAGCCGCAGAATGTAGTGACGGTTTAGAACTCACGTCACTTTGTATCTCCTGTTAGGCTTCGCATTCGACCTTCAGTTTGACGAAGCTTGGTTTTACCACCCCCACCCGATCAGTACATCGATCGGCACGCCGATCTCAGCAGCCTCACCGGGAAGGACGAATCAGATCGCTGATGTATACGGGTGTTCAGCCTAACTGACATATTCCAACGCGAAACTACATGACTACTTCAATGAAAAAGAACGCACTGGTAACCGGCGCAGAGGGATTTATCGGATCTCATTTGGTCAAGTTCCTGCACGACAAAGGGTGGAACGTGGTCGGCACTTATTTGAGAGACGGCTCTACTGCATTTCCGCGTTTGCCGAATCTGAATTTCGAACAATGTGATTTGAGGAACGGCCAGCGCGTGATGCAGATCCTGGCGCATTACCAGCCGACAAATATATTCCATCTAGGCGCGCAGAGCCTTCCGACCGTGTCTTGGGCGGATCCGGTGATGACCTTCGAAGCCAACATCATGGGTTCTTTGCACCTGTTTGAGGGCGTACGGCATATGAAGCGGCGGCCGGTGGTGGTTTCCGCTTGCTCGAGCGCCGAATACGGACGCGTACCGGCTTCCGCGATTCCTGTAAAAGAAGATTATCCCTTGAAGCCGCTTCATCCGTACGGGATCAGCAAAGTTTGCCTCGACCTAGTGGCGCGCGAGTATTTCCTTGATTACAAAATTCCCGCAGTCAACGTTCGGCTTTTCAATACCACTGGGCCGGGCAAGACGAATGACGCTCCTTCGGACTTTGTTCGTCAATTGGCCGCAATTAAGAAAGGTGTACAGAATCCAGTAATCGAAGTGGGCAACTTGAAGCCACGCCGGGCTTTCCTAGATGTAAGCGACACCGTGAGGGCATTTTATCTCGCCGCAATGAAAGGAAGATATGGCGAGTCGTACAATGTCTGTGCAACCCGCACGCACAAGATGAGCGAGCTGTTGCAGCGGGCGATCCGTCTTTCCGGTGTTAAAGCCGAGGTTCGCCCCGTAGCGCGTCTGATGCGCCCGTCGGACGAGAAAATCATTTTTGGCAGTACCCAAAAGATCCGAAAGGATCTGGGTTGGAAACCGCTTCGTACAATCGATCAGACGCTGCAATCGATGTTGGATTATTGGGAGCATGTTTCTTAACGGCCGGATGGCGCCGGCGTTCGCATCGAAGGATGCGCGTTGTTCAAAAGAGAAAGCCTGAACGCCGATATAAAGAATCGGACACGGCAATGAAGCAAGAAAATATTCCGGCTGTTCTGCTTGTGGGCGGAAAAGGCACGCGTCTGCAAGCGGTAGTTTCGTCCAAGCCAAAGCCGCTGGCTCTTGTCGGGAATATTCCGTTCCTCGAGCTGCTGGTTATGCAGTTGCGCTCACAAGGCGTACACCGGATGATTATGAGTACAGGTCATCTCGCCGATCAAATCGAAGAAACTTTCGGCGACGGGCGGCGATGGAACTCAGACATTCGATATTCGAGGGAATCGCAACCTTTGGGAACGGCAGGAGCTCTAAAGGCTGCCGAAAGCTATCTTGAAGCGAGCGCCGATTTTCTTGTGGTCAACGGCGACTCGTTTATGGAGATCGACATCGCCGAGTTTCTTCGCTTTCACCGCCAACACAGAGGAATCGTATCAATGGCGGTGCGCAAAGTGCCCGACGCGGCGCGGTACGGCACGGTCGACGTGGATTCCTCTAAACGAATTGTTGGCTTTCGCGAAAAGACCGGAAACACATCGCCTGGGACGATCAATGCCGGTGTGTATTTGTTCCAACGGTCTGCCTTAAAGTTTATTCCGGCGGGCCCGTCCAGCCTTGAAAAGGACCTGTTTCCCAAATTGCTCACGCAGGGAATGTATGCATTGGAGCAGGACGGAATGTTCATTGATATAGGCACACCCGAGGATTACGCGCGGGCGCAAGGGCTTTATCAAGAATTGTATCAGGCTGCGATTGCCGCCCCGCAGCTCGAGCCGAGCAAGAAAACTGTGTCGAGTCGCACAGCCCATGAATAAAGCGGTTTTCCTGGATAGAGATGGCGTAATCAACGAGAAGCCTGAGGAAGGTGAATACATAACTTCCTGGGACGGCTTTCATATTCTGCCAGGCGTTGCTGCTGGAATCGCGCTGCTGAATGAAGCGGGATACAAAGTGGTGGTAGTTACAAATCAACGCTGTGTCGCAAAGGGCCAGCTATCCGCTGCGGACCTGGAAAAGATACACGAGCGAATGTCGCAAAGTCTCTCGAGAGCCGGCGCAAAGCTAGATGGAATTTATTATTGCCCGCACGATTACCAGCCCGCATGCAATTGCCGCAAGCCTGCGCCTGGAATGCTTCTAGAGGCCGCCCGGATTCATGGCATCGACCTGAGAGCGTCGTGGATGATCGGCGACTCTGAAATCGACATGCAGGCCGGCGTGAATGCAGGATGTAAAACGGCTCGTGTGCTTCCAAAGCCGGGGGTTTCCGATCACGTTGACGTAACAGCATCGTCGCTACTGGACTCGGTGCGCCAGATCCTGGAATGGGACGCACAACCGAGGATAGATGCCTCTAAAAGGAAAGTAATTGCATGATCATAACCCGTACCCCACTGCGAATCTCGTTTTTCGGCGGAGGAACCGACTATCCGATTTGGTTTCGGGAGTTCGGAGGCGCCGTACTGTCGACGGCGATCGACAAGTCTTGCTACATCACCTGCCGCCACTTGCCGCCTTTTTTCGAATACCACAGCCGCGTCTCGTATTCGAAGATCGAGAACGTGGATGAGAACGGCGGCTTTCAGCATCCTTCGGTCCGCGCCTGTTTGAAGTTTATGGGAGTGGACGAAGGTGTTGAGATACATCACGTCGCTGATCTGCCGGCGCGCACCGGCTTGGGCACGAGTTCTGCCTTCACAGTTGGTCTCTTGCTGGGCCTTTATGGTCTAAGGGACCAGATGCGCAACAAACATGCGTTAGCAGCTGACGCGATCCACGTGGAACAGAATGTAATCGGGGAAGCGGTTGGCTCCCAGGACCAGGTCAGCGCAGCATACGGCGGTTTCAATCGAATCAATTTCAATACGGACGGCAGTTTTCAGGTGAAGCAGATCATCGCTTCGCCGGAGCGTCTCGAGCATCTTCAAGATCACCTCGCGCTCTATTTTACGGGCTTTTCGCGCACCGCCTCTGAGATCGCAAAGGAACAGATCAAGACTACGCCTCAGAAACGCACCGAGCTCGAGACTATGTTTCAAATGGTTGGCGAAGCCGAAGAAATTGTAACAAATCCAAATCGTTCGTTAACTGAGTTCGGCCATTTGCTTCACGAATGCTGGAAAGTAAAGCGGACTCTAACGGGAAGCATCACCAATTCAAACCTCGATGAGATCTATGAGGCAGGCCGCAGCGCCGGTGCTTTGGGCGGCAAGATTCTAGGAGCAGGCGGGGGCGGCTTCATGCTGTTCTTCGTGCCACCCGAACGCCGGAAAGAATTGCGAACGCGGCTCAAGAATCTTTTGTGCGTACCATTCGGATTTTCAAACCGAGGCAGCCACGTGGTGGTGTATGAGCCCGAAGAAAAGTATGACGAAGCTCTGACGGCGGAACGGTCTGAGGTTTACTCCCAGGTGAAAAAGTGAAAATGTCTGCGCCAAGCATGGGCGACGCGAGCGTGGACCAACGCACTGAGCTCCCTGTCTATGTGTTGGTCACGCCGTCGCGCAATGAGGCTGCGTTTATTGAGAAGACTCTGGAGAGCGTGGTCCGACAGACAGTTCTGCCCGAAAAATGGGTGATCGTAAATGACGGGTCCACGGATGAAACTGGGGCGGTGGCGGCAAAGTACGCGGAGAAATATCCGTGGATTGAAGTGGTTAATCTGCCCGTGCGCCGCGAGAGGAATTTTGCTGCGAAGGTAAATGCATTCAATGCCGGGCAAGAGAGAGTGAAGAATCTCAATTACGAACTTATCGGCAATCTGGATTCAGATGTTTCTTTAGACGAAGACCATTTTGAATTTCTCCTGCTTAAATTCAAGGACGACGCGCGTTTAGGCGTAGCAGGCACGGTTTTCAAAGAGGAAAGCGGCTACAATTCGGGAACGGATAGCTCGGAAGGGCAGCTTCACGTTTCAGGCCAGTGCCAGCTATTTCGCCGCCAGTGCTTCGAGGAAATAGGCGGGTATTTCGCGAATAAGGCTGGAGGAATTGACTGGATCGCCGTCACGACAGCCCGCATGAAGGGCTGGAAGACGCGATCATTCCGCGAGAAATCGTTCTTCCATCACCGGCATCTGGGAACGGCTGAACGCAGTATTGTGTCGGCGGCTTTTTCTTACGGCGAGAAGGATTACTTTCTGGGCGGACATCCAGTTTGGGAACTTTTTCGCGTCGGTTTTCGGATGCTCAAACGTCCCTATTTCATCGAAGGATTTGCTCTGGGGTTGGGTTATGGATGGGCAGCGCTACGCAGGCTGCCACGCCCGATTTCCAGGGAACTCATGGTCTTCCATCGTCGAGAGCAGATGAGGAAGCTCAAGGCTATTTTCAGGTCCGTGCTTACTTTGAAACCGATTGATAAATTTCAGCTATTGTCTGAATAGTTTAAGAGGTTTTTATGTGCGGGATTTGCGGACAATTTAACTTCCAAAGCCAGGCGCCGGTGCGGCGAGTGGATCTTGAGGCGATGACCAGGTCCATTGCCCACCGCGGTCCGGATGATGACGGCTATTTCATTGCTGGCCCGCTGGGTCTTGGATTTCGCCGCCTTTCGATTATCGATCTTGCCGGCGGGCATCAACCCATGTCGGATCAGGAAGAGTCCGTTTGGGTGATTTTCAACGGTGAAATTTACAACTTCCCTGAGCTTAAGAGGGAACTGCAGAGCCTCGGCTACGTTTTTCGAACTAACAGCGATACCGAGGTCATCATTCACGGCTACAGGCAGTGGGGCGACGAGGTCCTGAACCGCCTGAATGGCATGTTCGGCCTTGCTATCTGGGACGTGCGCGAGAAGCGGTTAGTTGTTGCTCGCGATCCATTCGGAATTAAACTGATCTACTACCGTATCGAAGACGGCAGCCTGTATTTCGGCTCCGAAGTGCGGCCCACACTCGCCACTACGTCCGGAAAAACAGAGATCGATACTACATCCCTGAATCTCTTCCTCCGATACCGCTTCACGCCCTCGCCTTACACCATATTCAAGGGGGTACGCAAGCTTGCGCCCGGCACCAAACTGACGGTTCAGAATGGTGTTTGCGAAGTGAGTCGTTGGTACAAATTCAGGCCAGAACCATTCAAACCGGTTAAATCTCCCGCCGAGGCAACGGAGGAGTTGCTGTCGCTTTATAAGGCGGCGATCAAACGTCAACTTATCAGCGACGTGCCGGTGGGCCTGCTGTTGAGCGGCGGAATTGATTCCGGGTTGTTGCTCGCCTTAATGAATTTGAACGGAAGTTCATGGCCGACCTACACAGTGGGCTACGGATCATCCTTCGCAGACGACGAACTGGCCGATGCCGCCGAGACGGCACGAGTGCTTGGATCAAAGCACACGGGTGTGACTTTAACCAAATCAACTTTCGAGGAAGCTCTTCCTAAGATCGTCGCCAGTTTGGAAGAACCCATCGCAACCTCTTCGATCGTTCCAATGTATTTCGTTTGCCAGCGGGCGCGTCAGGACGTCAAAGTGGCCCTGGTTGGGCAAGGGCCGGACGAATTGTTTGGCGGGTATCGCCGTCATCTTGGCGTGCGTTATCGCGGATTGTGGGCAGGCTTGCCCAGTTGGATGCGCACGCCGATCTCCACAACCGTAGCGGCGCTACCGAGAAATGAGACGCTTAAGAGAGGTGTGCATTCTTTGGCAATTCCAGATCGGATGCGCAGATATCAAAACGTTCTGTCACTCTTACCAGGAGATCAAGTCGAAGGGCTTTTCCACGAAGGGCTGTTACCTGAAGACAGCGGCGACACCATCCTCAACTGTTGGGAAGATATGAATGAGCTGATGGACGGCACCGATGAACTAGGCGGCCTTCAGTTCCTCGAAGTGCGGTCCACACTTCCCGACGAACTACTCATGTACGCCGATAAACTCTCGATGGCGCACAGCCTCGAGCTTCGCGTGCCTTTTGTCGACAAAGAAATCGTGGAATACGTCGAACGATTGCCGGCGAGTCTTAAGGTAAGAAATGGATCCCGGAAGTGGTTGCATCGGCAGGTGTGCCGGAATTTCTTGCCAGAATCGATTGTGAAGCGGCCGAAGCGCGGATTTGCAAGCAATGTGGTGGACAAGTGGTTCAGCGATGCTTTTGAGAACAAAATGGCGGATTCGCTGCTCGATAGCAGTTCCCGCATCTATCAATATCTTCGTCCGCAGGCCGTGCGCGAGATATTTATGCAGCATTCATCGGGACGGCAAGACAATCATAAAATCCTGTTCAGCTTAGTGGTATTTGAAGAATGGCTGCGAATCCATCAGGAGACCGCCGTAGCAGCGTAAGTTAACGTTTGCTGCGATGATTGGTTGCCGCAATTTTTGTGGGGCTTCGGCGCAGCAAGCAGCGCCCGGTGGTAGCGCTTAACTCAATCTGAAAGCACTTCATGAAAGATTCCTTCATTATTTCGCAAGACGATCCGATCCTTGTGACCGGAGCTGCAGGTTTTATTGGTTCCCGAGTCGTCGAGAATCTGCTTGATCGCGGTTTCCGTAACATGATTTGTTTTGCTCGCGCATCGGGGAATCTGGACAGAATCGAAGGCATCGCCAGCCGTCATCCACATGCTCAAGTCAAACTGGTCAAGGGAAATCTACTCTCTCGGCAGGATTGTGACGCCGCTTGCAAAGACGCGGCATTAATCATTCATCTCGCGGCGGGCACCGGTGAAAAATCTTTTCCCGATGCATTCATGAACTCGGTTGTTACGACACGAAATCTGTTGGACAGCAGTCTGAGGTACAGCCACCTTCGGCGATTCGTTTTGATCAGCTCGTTTTCTGTGTACACCAACTGCGAGAAATCCAAGGGACAGCTTCTCGAGGAATCATGTGCAATTGAAGAGCGCGGCGATCTCCGTGGAGAAGCCTATTGTTTTGCGAAAGTCAAACAAGAGCAGATTCTGGCCGAATACAACAAGAACTTCGGGATTCCATATGTAGTGGTTCGACCCGGAAGTGTCTATGGTCCTAAGAAGCAGGGGATCATTGGACGGGTGGGCATCGATACGTTCGGACTCTTCTTGCATATCGGCGGGTCCAACACGATTCCGTTCACCTACGTTGACAATTGTGCTGACGCAATCGTGTTGGCCGGGCTTATCCCGGGAATAGATGGCGAGGTCTTTAACGTAGTCGATGATGATCTTCCGTCGAGCCGGCAGTATTTGCGTTTGTACAAAAAGAATGTAAGAAGTTTTAAATCGATCTACGTGCCCCACGCGGTTAGCTATGCGCTTTGCTTTTTGTGGGAGAAGTACTTCCAATGGTCGGAGGGGCAACTGCCACCGGCCTTCAACCGGAAACGATGGCACGCTTACTGGAAGAAGACTCGTTACAGCAACGAAAAATTGAAGACCCGGCTGGGCTGGGAGCCAAAAGTGCCGACGGCGGAGGGATTACGGCGCTTTTTCCAAAGCTGTATGCAGGATGGAAAGCATGCTTAAGGTTGCCATTTTGGGCTGCGGCAAAATCGCCGATGCCCACGTGGCGCAGATACAGAGACTGAAGGATTGCAAAATCGTGGCCGTCTGCGATCGCGAGCCCCTGATGGCCAAGCAGCTTTGCGATCGCTTTCCCATCGAGCGCAACTTCACGGACGCGGCGGAAATGTTGCGCGCATCTCGTCCGGATGTCGTCCACATCACAACCCCGCCGGAAGGGCACTTCGAGCTTGCCAGGCTGTGCCTCGAGCAGGGCGCCAACGTTTACGTAGAAAAGCCTTTTGTCGTGTACGTGCAACAAGCGCGGGAACTAATCGATATTGCCGAAAAGAAGGGTCTTAAGCTGACGGCTGGGCACAACTACCAGTTCAGCCCTGCGGCAAGGCGGATGAGAGAGCTTGTCAAGAGTGGTTACCTGGGGGGCAATGCTGTCCACATCGAAAGCTATTATGGATATAACCTGGCTGATCCGAGTTACGCGCGAGCCTTGCTGGGTGACAAGCAACATTGGGTCCGCAGGCTGCCCGGCAAGTTGCTCCAAAATATCATTAGCCACGGTATCGCTCGTATCGCAGAGTTCCTAACGACTGACAACCCGCAGGTGATCGCCTACGGGTTTGTGAGCCCGGTTCTTAAGAGCATTGGCGAAACTGAGATCATTGACGAGCTTCGCGTAATAATTTCGGAGAATGAGCGCGCCACGGGGTACTTCACGTTCTCGTCACAAATGAAGCCTTCGATTCACGAGCTGCGTGTGTACGGTTCAAAAAATGGCCTCGTTCTCGACCAGGACCACGATATTGTGCTGAAGCTTCGGGGCAACAATTACAAGAGCTATGCGGACAAGTTTATTCCGCCGGCACAGTTCGCGAAACAGCATCTGGCTAACTTCATGGCTAACGTCGGATTGTTTCTCAAAAATGACTTTCATCTAGACTCCGGCATGAAATACCTGATTGAGTCCTTCTACAATTCCATACGAGAAGGCTCTCCAGTGCCAATCCCTTATCGAGAAATTCTGCTGACTACTCGGATTATGGATGAGATTTTCAATCAGTTGGAGACCAGAAAATCGCAAGATCAGCTGGTGTATCAGGCCGCTCCGTTTCAAGCAAACTGATTCCTTTTTCATCATCGGGGTCCATTTTCCCAGCTGAACCAGAAATTCTGACGCTGACTTAAAGAACGTCTTTTCATAAGTAACCTCAACGACAGGAATTCAGAACTGATGCCAGAAAATAAAGCAGGTGTAAGCGTTTGCGGCAACGAACTGCTTGTCCAGGGCCGCCTATGCCGCGTGGCGCGGCTCGACGGGGACGATTTCAAGTTCCTGAATGACCCCGAAGCCGTGCTTGCCGAAGTGCGCAAGTCGCGACTGCGTGTTGATATTTTCACCTTTCTACAAGGCCTGCCCGGCACGCCTACAAAGTTTTCCTATCCCATGGAATGGGACAACGCTGCTGTTTTACCGGTAACTACCTTCGAGAATTGGTGGACAAAGCAGATCGGATTCAAGGCACGGAATAAAGCGAAACAAGCCGAGAAGAAGGGTGTCACGGTCCGCGAGGTTCCTTTCGACGATGAGTTAGCTCGCGGAATCTGGGATATCTACAACGAGTCCCCGATTCGCCAGGGGCGGATTTTTCCGCACTATGGCAAGAGCTTTGAGGCCATCCGCGACATGAGTTCCACATTCCTTGACTCGAGCGTATTCATCGGGGCCTTTGAGGGCAACAAGCTGGTCGGTTTCATCAAACTAACGATCGACGACAGCCGAACCCAAGCCGGGATTATGCATATTATTTCCATGCTCGCGCATCGCGATAAGGCGCCGACAAATGCACTCGTCGCTCAAGCGGTGAGATCCTGCGCTGACCGAAATATTCCCAATCTTGTTTACGCGAAATTCGCCTATGGGAAGAAGGTGCAAAGCAGCCTGAGCGATTTTAAGGAGCGAAATGGGTTCCA
>Ga0070731_10004367_pt1 | contig 12205 bp, 14 predicted proteins | sample Coa_R1_2_FD_66448 | JGI IMG/M metagenome (GOLD analysis project Ga0070731, IMG submission 66448) | Surface soil microbial communities from Centralia Pennsylvania, which are recovering from an underground coalmine fire - Coalmine... | ecosystem: Environmental > Terrestrial > Soil > Unclassified ... | reverse complement strand
TGGAAGGCAATCCTACCGGATGCATGGGGCTCGCTGACTATCTCGGTTGGGATTGGCGATCCAAAGCTGGCCTGCCGATCGTCAATGTCCCCGGGTGTCCCGTGCAGCCGGACAATTTCATGGAGACCGTGCTCTACCTGCTCTACCAGGTGGCGGGCCTTGCTCCCATGATTCCGTTGGACGATCAGCTTCGGCCGCTGTGGCTCTTCGGCAAAACCGTGCACGAGGGCTGCGATCGCGCCGGCTACTACGAGCAGGGAGATTTTGCCGAGGACTATAACTCAGCGAAATGCATCGTCAAGCTGGGCTGCTGGGGCCCAGTGGTGAATTGCAATGTGCCCAAGCGCGGCTGGATGAATGGGATGGGCGGCTGCCCCAACGTGGGCGGCATCTGCATCGGCTGCACGATGCCGGGATTTCCCGACAAATTCATGCCCTTCATGGACGAGCCGCCGGGTGCGCGAGTTTCCGCCGGGACGATCGGTGTCTACGGGCGCGCAATCCGCGCGCTTCGCTCCTTCACCAACGCAACCGTCAACAAGGAACCGAAGTGGAGACATACCCGCGCCGAGCTGACGACAGGCTACAGGCCGAGCACTTACTGACGATAAGGAGAAGTTCGCCATGAGCACAATGACAACAACCGAAACCAAGACGCCCGGCAAATCGGGAAATCTGGTGGAGATGAACTGGGATCCCATTACGCGGATCGTCGGCAGTCTCGGCATATTCACCAAGATCGATTTTGAGAATCACCGCGTGGCCGAGTGCCACAGCACCTCTTCGATCTTTCGCGGCTACAGCATTTTCATGAAGGGGAAAGATCCGCGCGACGCCCATTTCATCACCAGCCGCATTTGCGGCATCTGCGGCGACAATCACGCGACTTGCGCCACTTATGCTCAAAATATGGCGTTCGGCGTCCGCCCGCCTGCGCTCGGCGAATGGATTGTCAATCTGGGTGAAGCCGCCGAATACATGTTCGATCACAACATTTTCCAGGACAACCTGGTGGGCGTGGATTTTTGCGAGCAGATGGTGAAGGAGACCAACCCCAGCGTGTTGGCGAAAGCGGAGACGACTTCTTCGCCCCATGCCGACCTGCATGGCTATCGGACGATCGCCGATATCATGCGCGCACTGAATCCCTTCACCGGCGCATTCTATCTGGAAGCGCTCCAGATGAGCCGCATGACGCGGGAAATGTTTTGCCTCATGGAGGGACGGCACGTGCACCCATCGACACTGTATCCCGGCGGTGTCGGCACTGTTCCTACCGTCCAACTGTTCACCGATTACATCGTGCGACTGATGAAGTATGTCGAGTTCATGAAGAAGGTGGTGCCGCTGCACGACGACTTGTTCGACTTCTTCTATGAGGCGCTGCCAGGATACGAGGAAGTCGGCCGCCGCCGCATACTATTGGGCTGTTGGGGCTCCTTCAACGATCCGGAGCATTGCGATTACACCTACAAAAACATGACCAATTGGGGACGGAAAATGTTCGTCACCCCGGGCGTAGTCGTCGACGGCGAACTGGTGACCACGGATCTGGTTGACATCAATCTGAACATTCGCATCCTGCTGGGCAGCTCTTACTACGACGACTGGCAGAATGGCCAGACCTTCGTTAAGCAAGATCCATTGGGCAATCCAGTAGATCAACGCCATCCATGGAATCAGACCACCACGCCGCGTCCCCAGAAGCGCGACTTCAAGGACAAGTACACCTGGGTGATGTCACCGCGCTGGTTCGACAAGCGCACAGGCGACTACCTCGCGCTCGATACCGGCGGCGGTCCGATTGCCCGATTCTGGGCGACGGCGCTCGCCGGGATGGTGGACATCGGCTACATCAAAGCGACCGGCAAGAGCGTCAAGATCTATCTGCCCAAGACCGTGTCGAAGCCCGAGGTCGAATTCGAGTGGAAGATTCCGAAGTGGAGCAATGCGATCGAGCGGGATCGCGCCCGCACCTACTTCCAGGCGTATGCAGCCGCAGCGGCCTTGTATTTTGCCGAGCAGGCTCTCAAGGAGCTGCATGCCGGCAGGACGCGCACTTGGTCGGATTTCAAAGTCCCCGACGAAGCCATCGGCTGCGGCTTCCATGAAGCGGTTCGCGGCGTGCTGTCGCATCACGTGGTAATCCGCGGCGGCAAAATCGCCAACTACCATCCGTATCCGCCGACGCCGTGGAACGCCAATCCGCGTGACAGCTACGGTACCCCGGGCCCCTACGAAGACGCGGTCCAGAACACGCCGATCTTCGAGGAAAACGGCCGGGAGAAGTTCAAGGGAATCGACATTATGCGCGCAGTGCGCAGCTTCGACCCTTGTCTCCCCTGCGGCGTGCATATGTACGACGGCGGCGGCAAAGTCCTCGAGACGCGCCATTCTCCGATGTTCGGCTTGAACGGCTGAGGACCGTCATGCCGGCACAACCGGAATTCCAGCAGCGGCTCCAGTCGATCGAACAGTTGCTGGGCAAGATCGAAGGAGCCGCTGATCCAAACTTGCGAACTGCTGTGCAGGAACTGGTGCAGTTGGTGATGGACCTGCACGGCGCCGGGCTCGACCGGGTGCTGGAGTTGATCCGCGCCACTGGCGACGGTAGCGAGAACATCATCCAAAAGCTGGGACGGGACGACTTGGTGGCAAGCCTTCTGGTGCTGCACGGGCTTCATCCCCGGAGTATCGAAGAGCGCGTGGCGGAGGCACTGGATAAGGTGCGCCCGCGCTTGCGCACGCATGATGGCGCGGTCGAGTTGCTGAGTATCGAAGAAGGCGCGGTTCGCTTGCGCATCGAAGCCCACGGCCACGGATGCGGTTCGACCGCGCAGGCGCTGAAAGAGATGATCGAGGAGGCGGTGTTTCAGAAAGCGCCGGATATCACCGCGCTTGTGGTCGAGGGCGCGGAAGAGAAAGCAGGCTTTGTGCCGCTCGCCATGTTGCAGGGGACCGTGTGAGCAGTTCCTTCGATTTGTTGCGGCAGTTTGTGCGCCGCCCTTCAACGGCCGAACGCTGCGAAATGTGCAGCAAGGAGTTGGGACCGGCCCACCAGCATCTTCTCGATCCAATCAGCCGTAAACTCATGTGCGCCTGCGATGCCTGCGCAATCCTGTTTAACAATCAAGGCCAGACGAAATACAAACGCGTTCCGCGGCGCATCCGATTTCTGCCGGACTTTCGCATGACCGACAGTCAATGGGATGGGCTGATGATGCCGATCAACATGGCGTTCTTCTTCAAGAGCACGCCGCAGGGCCGCGTCATCGCGTTGTATCCGAGTCCGGCCGGCGCCACCGAGTCGCTGCTTTCTTTCGATACTTGGGAAGAAATTGAGGCCGAAAATCCGGTGCTGCTCGAAATGGAAGCCGACGTCGAGGCTCTTCTGGTGAATCGCATCGGGCACGCGCGTGGATTTTCCAATCCCGAATATTACCTGGTCCCGATTGACGAATGCTTCAAGCTCGTCGGCCTGATCCGCAGCCGGTGGCAAGGCTTATCCGGCGGGACCGAAGTATGGCGTGAGATTGGCAACTTCTTCGCTGAGCTCAAGGCGAGGTCGCCACAAATCGCGGAGAGGGCTCATGCCTGATCTCGCTATCACCGTCGACAAAGCCGAGGTTGTTCCGTTCGCGGCGTCTCCCATGCTGGCGTTCAAGCTGCGCGTAGCCAACGCTGATCGGGCTGAAACCATTCACACAGTAGTCCTGCGCTGCCAGGTTCAAATCGAAGTTGCGCGACGCCGCTACACCGCCGCGGAACAGGAGCGCCTTCGCGATCTTTTTGGCGAGCCCGAGCGCTGGGGTCAAACTCTGCGCAATCTGCTTTGGACCAACACCAGCGCCGTGATCCCGCAATTTAACGGCGTCACGGCCGTTGATTTGCAGGTGCCGTGTACTTTCGATTTCAGCGTCGCGACAACGAAATACTTCAATGGTCTGGCGGATGGAGATATCCCGGTCTACCTGATGTTCAGCGGCACAGTCTTCTACGCGGACGAAGCGGGAGCGCTGCGCGTGGCGCCCATCTCTTGGGACAAGGAAACAAAATTTCGGCTGCCCCTGAAGGTTTGGAAAGACATGATGGACGCGTACTATCCCAACAGCGCGTGGCTATGCTTGCGGCGCGACGTATTCGAGCAGTTGCACCAATACAAAGTCCGGCATGGTGTCCCGACCTGGGAGCAGGCGATCGAACAGATTCTGATGCAAGCCGAGGAGCCTATCGTTTCATGATTCCCGATATCGTCGAGAAGATCGCCAATGCAGTGCTTTATGAAGGGTACATGCTGTATCCATACCGGCCTTCGGCGGTGAAGAATCAGCAGCGCTTCAATTTTGGAGTCCTCTATCCGCGCGAATATTGCGAGCTGCAGACGGGCTCGGATATCTGGCAGATGCAGACCGAGTGCGTGCTCCGAGGAAATGCAGTCACGCCTGTGGAAGTGAAAGTACGCTTCCTCCAGTTGTTTACTCACCAGGACCATCAGGAAGGCATAGACCGCGCTGTCTGTACGCTCGCCTCCGGTCTTCGTTCCCTCGAGGTCCAGTCGCTTCGGCAGAAGTTTCGGTTTAATGGCGTAGATGGTGAGCTCGATCTACGAGCGCAACGGCTGAGCGACGGCTGCTTCAGGATCTCGCTCGTTGTCCGCAATCTAGCCCGTTTGGCCAACAGCGCGGGTAGGAATCGCGACGAAATCCTGTTGCGTTCACTGGTCTCCGTGCACAGCATTCTGCACACCGATGGCGGACGGTTTGTTTCGTCCCTCGACCCGCCGGAGCCCTTTCGCGCGGCCGTTGCGGAGTGCCGCAACATCGGCGCCTGGCCGGTGCTCGTGGGAGATGAGGGGCAGTGCGATACCGTCCTGTCCGCGCCGATTATTCTCTATGACTATCCGCAAATCGCGCCCGAGAGTCCCGGCGATCTTTTCGACAGCACCGAAATCGACGAGATTCTGGCGCTACGGATTCTCACGTTGACGGACGCCGAGAAATCGGAAGTGCGGAATGGCGACGATCGCGCCCGCCGCATTCTCGAACGAACGGAAATGCTTCCGCCCGAACATTTTCAGAAGCTGCACGGGGCTTTGCGCGGTATGCGCGCAAGCCCGGAGGAACGGCCGTGAACGAGTGGGAATGGCAGCTGCTCGAAGATAAACCGCCAATCGATCACGTGTCCGTCAACGGCGTCAAGTGCTCGCTTGGCAGTCGGGTCCGCCTGCGGCCGCGCAATGGTGGCGACATTATGGACGTGGCTCTGGCTGGCAAAATCGGAATCATCGAGAGCATCGAGCAAGACTACGAAGGAAAGGTACAACTTGCCATCGTGATGGATGACGATCCCGGCAAAGACCTGGGTATGTTGCGCCAGCCTGGCCACCGCTTCTTCTTCAACATCGAGGAGATCGAACCCGTATGAAGCCGCGGATTCTCATCGCGTGCATCGGAAATATCTTCCAGGGCGATGACGGCTTCGGGACTGAAGTAGCTCGCCGCCTCACGCAACGCTCGCTGCCGCCGGAAGTAATCCTGAAAGACTTCGGCATTCGCGGCCTCGATCTCACTTACGCGCTCCTCGACCCCTACGAGCTCGTCATCCTGGTGGACGCCTGCCAGCAGGGCGGGGAGCCGGGAACGGTTTATCTAATTGAGCCGAATGCGGTAGCAGCCGAAGACGCAGTTCCGGCCCGCCTTGAACCACACAATATGAATCCGGTCAGCGTGCTGCGCGTGGCGAAGTCGATGGGCAGCGCTCCCGGCCGCGTTCTTATTGTAGGCTGCGAGCCTGCATCCCTTGGACCGGAGGAGGGCACGCTAGGACTGAGCGAAGAAGTTGCGGGCGCAATCGAAGAAGCAATTGCTCTCATCGAGACATTGGTTTCGAAAGCAATGGCCGGCTGGCCAGTGAACGAAGTTTTGCAAACACATTGAACCCATTTGAACGAGGAGAACTCATGTCGAAGGAACTGACGGATAACATGAATGGTCAAGACGCAACTGATACCCGGGACACTCTATTCCTCTTGGGTGGCGCCGCCATGGTTCTGTTCGGCGCCGGACTTATCCTGTCCACGCCGATGATACGCCGGTACCTGGGAGGCGCGGGAATCGGGAATATGATGCAAGCTGCGATTCCGGATTTCGAACGATACCTGAAGCTAAGGTCCATGTGATCGAGGTTCAACCCGGAACTGCGGTGGCACACTACGTTCTCGATAAGAGCGCCAGCAGATTTACCGTGCGCGCTTTTGCCAGCGGGATGCTATCAGCGCTGGGACATAATCCGACCCTCGCGATCCGGGACTTTTCGGGCGAGGCGGATTTCGATCCGGCCAATCTGGGGCAATCATCGCTGCACCTCCAGATTCGGGCGAATTCGCTGGAAGTCACGGATGACATCAGCAGCAAAGATCGCCGGGAAATTGAAAGCACCATGAACGAAAAAGTGCTGGAGAGCGAAAAGTATCCAACGATCACTTTCGACGCGACTGGCGTGTCCGCCACAGTGTTGAGCGAAGGACGTTACCAGTTGAATCTCAACGGGAATCTCTCGCTGCACGGCAGCGGAGGTACCGTTCCCGTGACCGCGCAGTTTTCCCTGATGGGCGCCATGCTGCGCGCCTCCGGAGAATTCTCCCTGCTGCAGAGTAATTACGGAATACCGCTGGTCTCCGTTGCCGGCGGGGCGCTGAAAGTGAAAGATGAGCTGAAGTTCAAGTTCGATATCGTCGCGCGAAAGCAGGAATAGAAACATGTGCCTCGCCATACCTGGGAAAATCGTTGACCTGCTGGCTGAAGACCGGGCCTTGGCCGTGGTCGACATCCTAGGGGTGCGGCGTAAGGTGGATCTCGGCTTATTGCAGGACGATCCTCCGTCCACGGGTGAATGGGTGCTCATCCACGTCGGTTTTGCCATGAGCAAAATCAGCGAAGCCGACGCACTCGATCAATTGCGGATGCTCACCGATCTCGGTGAAAGCGAAGCAGCGATGGAAGAAGTTCGCGGGTATGGTCTGGGCGATTCGGAAGACGCCGCGAGCGCCGCGAGAGGGGGATAAGCCATGCGATTTGTCGATGAGTTTCGCGAACCGGAGCTGATTACTCGAACCGCCGACGAGATCCGGCGGCTGGCCGATCCTACGCGTCATTACCGTTTCATGGAAGTATGCGGCGGACACACGCACTCCATCTACCGGTTTGGGCTGAAGGATCTATTGCCTGCGAACATCGAACTGGTGCACGGCCCGGGATGTCCGGTCTGCGTGCTTCCTATGGGCAGGATTGACGACGGACTGTCGATGGCGGAGCAGCCCGACGTGATCTTCACCGCCTTCGGCGATATGATGCGCGTCCCAGGCACGCGCGGCAGCCCGCTTGAACACAAAGCTCGCGGGATGGATGTGCGTATCATTTATTCGCCGTCGGATGCATTGAAGCTCGCTCGTACGAACCCCGGCAAGCACGTAATGTTCTTCGCCATCGGCTTTGAAACCACGGCGCCGTCGACCGCGCTCACGCTGATGCGGGCCAAAGCACTGGGTATCCACAATTTCTCGGTGTTTTGCAATCACGTGACCATCATCCCGGCCATTCGGGCGATCCTCGATTCTCCCGATATGCGCATTGACGCGTTCATCGGCCCCGGCCACGTGTCGACCGTAATCGGCTGCCGGCCCTACGCCTGGATTGCGAACAACGAAGAGAAGCCGATTGTCGTCGCCGGGTTTGAGCCGCTGGATGTGCTGCAATCCATCGTGATGCTGCTGCGTCAGCTCAACGAAAACGAGAGGAAAGTGGAGAACCAGTACAAACGCGCCGTGCCCTGGGAAGGAAATCGCGCTGCGCTCAAGGCCATGGCCGAAGTGTTCGAATTACGGCCTTACTTTGAATGGCGCGGCCTGGGCTTTATCTCGCAATCGGCTCTACGGATTCGCGAATCGTACGCCGAGTGGGATGCCGAGCGCCGCTTCTCCGTGCCGGGTGTGAGAGTCACAGATCCAAAGGCCGCTCAGTGCGGCGAAGTGTTGAAGGGCGTGCTGAAGCCGGCACAATGCAAATTATTCGGCAAGGAGTGCACACCCGAGCGCCCGGTTGGCGCGCTGATGGTGTCGTCGGAGGGCTCCTGCGCGGCCTATTACAACTACGAACATCGCAAGACGCAGGTGTTGACGAATGTGTCGATGCCAACATCTTTAGGAGCATGATGGCGAGCGTCGTTTCCAAAATCCGGTTCCGCGATCCTCAGGTGGAAATGGCACACGGAGCCGGCGGTAAGGCCAGCCGGCGGCTCATCGACGGATTATTCGCGCCCATTCTTTTCGGGTCGGCCCCCGCGCCTTTAGGAGACGCCGCCCATGTGAGCATCAACGGAAACTGCGTGGCGCTCACCACCGACAGCTTTGTAGTCAGACCCCTGCGTTTTCCGGGCGGCTCGATTGGTGAACTCGCCGTCAATGGAACGGTCAATGATCTCGCGGTCTCTGGAGCTAAAGCGCAGGCCCTGGTCGTAAGTTACGTGCTCGAAGCCGGGCTCTCCACGGAGATTCTGGAAGCTGAGGTTCGTGCCATGGCCGCCGCTGCGAGCGCTGCCGGCGTGGTCATTGCGGGTGGAGATACCAAAGTCGTTGAACACGGCAAGGCCGATCAAATGTACATCACGACTTCCGGTATCGGCCACCTGATTCCCGGCGTGAGCGTCTCACCGGCCGCGGTGCGCTGCGGTGATAAAATTTTGCTCTCGGGTCCGATCGGCGACCACGGCATCACGATTCTGCTGGCGCGCGGTGAACTCGATCTCGACGCCGATCTCCGCTCCGATACGCGCTCCGTGCTCCCGCTGGTGGAGGCGATGGCCGACGCTGTTGGCGCCGCGATTCACTGGATGCGCGATCCCACCCGTGGCGGCGTCGCGACGTCACTCAACGAACTGGCCAACGACTGCGGCCTGGGCATCGTGCTCTCGGAAGATAGGATTCCCGTGCGCGATGAAGTACGTGGTGCTTGCGAATTGCTAGGTCTGGACCCGCTGCACATCGCCAACGAAGGACAATTTCTGGCCGTAGTTGCCGCCGAACAAGCTGAGGCCGCGCTCGATGCCTTGCGCGCAACACCGGGCGGGCGGGAAGCCGCTTTGATCGGCGAAATCAGCGAACAGCCCGCCGGTGCAGTCCTGGTCACGACGCTTTACGGAGGCAGCCGGATCGTGGACATGCTGGTAGGCGATCCGCTACCGAGAATCTGTTAGGTGCCGAAGATGGTCACGACACAAAATCTGGCCAGCGACATCCAAAGCCGGCTGCTAGCGCGCAATCGGATTTTCGAAGACTTCTTCGCGCAACAGGCGCGTCCACTCGCGTTGGCTTGCCAGGAGATGTCGGAACGTTTTCTCCGGGGAGGGCGCCTGCTGGCATTCGGACGCGGCCCCTATGCGACGGATGCGCAGCACGTGTCCGTCGAGTTCGTTCATCCAATCATCGTCGGCAAACGAGCCCTACCGGCATTGGATCTCTCCCTTCACTTCCGCCCCTGGCTGGACGCGATTCTTCAGCCGGAGGACATCGTGATGGGATTCGGGCCGCCCACTGGCGATGCTGAAGTCGCGGATGCGCTCGCCGCTGCGCACAAGCTGGGAGCCATGACTTTCGAGTTGCCCGGCCGCGGCGGTTCGTATCCGTTCGAGCCGCCAACTCAGGATCCGTTCCTCCATCAGGAGTTGATCGAGATTTTGTACCACACGCTTTGGGAAACGGTGCACGTCTTCTTCGAGCATCGCGAATTAGGATTCGACGTCGGCGATTCCGCCTTCCTATATCCTTTCCTGGGCGAAGAGAAACAACAGATGGGCGATATCGTGGATCAGGCTGCCGCATCCATTCGACTCAAAGCCCAGGAGGACGCGCGCCTGCGAGTCCAGGTGGCCCGCGAGGAGTCCGAACAAATTGCTAGCGCCGCGCACGCTATCCATTCACGCTTGATTCAAGGCGGCAAGCTCATCATTTTCGGCAATGGAGGATCGGCCACCGACGCCAACGACTGGGCCATCGACTGCGTAGCTGCTCCCGCCGGATACCATCCAGTGCCCGCAATCTCTTTGTCGATGGAGCCTGCGAGCCTCACTGCCATTGCCAACGATGTCGGGATCGAAGTGATCTTTCTTCGGCAAATCATTGCTCACGCGCGCCAGGAAGATGTCGCGATTGGGATCTCCACCAGCGGCGGTTCGCGCAACATCATCATGGCGCTCGAAGAAGCGCGCAGGCGGGGATTGCTCACCGTCGCGCTGCTGGGCTATGACGGCGGAGAGATCCTGCGGCGCGGTCTGGCTGATTTTCCGCTGGTGGTCCGGTCCGATTACATCCCGCGCATTCAGGAAGTGCAGGCATCCACGTATCACGTGATTCGCGAAATGCTGGAGGCGCTCGCCCGTGCCTAAGTTCGAGATCCTTGGAACTCGCAGCTGCCCTTACACGCAGGAAATGCGGGAATGGCTCGAATGGAAAGGGCATGAATACGTCGAATACGACGTGGATCGCGACGACGAGGCCCGCGCTCGCTTGATAGCGATCTCCGGCGGGCAGCGAACGGTACCGATTTTGTTAGAGGACGGCAAGTTGAAACAGATTGGCTGGCAGGGACGCGGCTGCGTGGTGTCCGCATAAATCCATGACCAGTGCCTGCGATATTCGCGTGCGCGGCGTGGTGCAGGGAGTTGGTTTTCGTCCCTTCGTATACCGTCTGGCCCAGGCCAACACGCTGGCTGGCTGGGTACTCAACGACGAAGAGGGAATCGAGATTCATTTGGAAGGCGCCGGGCCCGCATTGGATAAATTTGTTCAAACCCTAGTTGCCGAGCGTCCGCCCGCCGCCAGTATTCACGCCATCGATGTTCAGGCGGCGCAACCCGCGGGGTTCCGGGATTTCACCATCCGCGATAGTCGCGCGCAGGGCCGCCCCACCACCAGGATTTCGCCAGACTTGCCTGTCTGCGAGGCCTGCCTGCAAGAACTCTTCGATTCCACCAACTCGCGCTTTCACTATCCCTACATCAACTGCACCCACTGCGGCCCGCGCTATTCGGTCATTTTAAGCCTGCCCTACGATCGCGTTAACACGACTATGCAAGAGTGGCCCTTGGACGCGTTCTGCGCCGGCCAGTATGGCGATCCCGCCGATCGGCGCTTCCACGCGCAGCCCGTCGCTTGCCCGGACTGCGGCCCGCATTATTACCTGCGAGCGGGCGACGAAATCGTCGGAGGGGACCAGGCTAGCATTGGCAGGGCCGCCGAGTTACTCAGTGCTGGCGGCATTGTCGCCGTGAAAGGCATTGGCGGCTATCATCTGGCGTGCGATGCCCGCAATGCGGCTGCGGTCAAGTCTTTACGTGATCGCAAATTTCGCAAAGAAAAACCCTTCGCGCTGATGGTCCGTAGCATTGAGATCGCGCGTGAACTGGTGGAACTCCCGCCGGAATCAGAGTCGCTGATGGCTTCGGCGGCCCGGCCGATTGTGCTCGCTCGCGCTAAAGTGCAACTCGCTTACGTGTCTCCCGGAAACGACGACCTCGGCATTATGCTGCCTTACACGCCGCTGCATCACCTGCTCTTTGCGGCAGGCGCGCCCGAAGTTCTCGTGATGACCAGCGCCAATCGGTCGAGCGAGCCGATTGCGTACCAGGATGAGGAGGCCGCGCAGCATCTCACCGGAATTGCCGACGCGTTCCTGATTGGCGAGCGGCCCATCGCGCGCCGCATGGACGATTCCATTGCGTGCGAGGGAACATTCGGCCCAATGATTTTGCGCCGCGCCCGCGGCTATGCACCTTCCGCGGTGACGACGATTCCGATCGCGAAACCGATTCTCGCCACCGGCGCCGACCTGAAGAATACCGTTACGCTGGTGGTAAACGGCCAGGCGTTCGTGAGTCAACATATCGGAGATCTGAATCAGTACGGGTGCCTGCAGGCATTTCAGGATGCCATTGCCGACCTCACGGCCATGTACGAAGTGACGCGGCAAGATCTGATCGTGGCTCGCGATGCGCATCCGCAATATCTTTCCTCGGCACATGCACTCGAGCTGACTGGCGCAGCGTCGTACGCCATTCAACACCACCGCGCCCACGTGGCTTCGGTTCTCGCCGAGCGGGGCGCGTGGGACAAGCGAGTGATCGGCGTGAGCTTTGATGGCACGGGTTTCGGTGA
>Ga0070731_10004365_pt1 | contig 12209 bp, 3 predicted proteins | sample Coa_R1_2_FD_66448 | JGI IMG/M metagenome (GOLD analysis project Ga0070731, IMG submission 66448) | Surface soil microbial communities from Centralia Pennsylvania, which are recovering from an underground coalmine fire - Coalmine... | ecosystem: Environmental > Terrestrial > Soil > Unclassified ... | reverse complement strand
TGAACCTTCAAGCGTGCCGCCGGAAAACGCCAGCGTCGCAGGTTTCCAGGGACCTGTTCCGCTAAGGTTGACGGTGCCTCCAGAAATGATCATAGGGTTGCCGCTGACTGTGGTCGTCCCGGCCAGCGTTGCCGTACCTCCACTGAACGTCCAGGTCCCGCCCAGATTCAGACCCACAGGGATGTTGATGATGGCCCCAGCCACCGTAAAGTTGCCTGCGCCGGATATGGTGCTGGTGTTGTTGATCGAGTAGGTGCCACCGCCAAAATCCAGTGTAGTTCCCGACGCGGCCGTGAATGAGCCACTCCCGGTCCCACCTCCGCTCAAGTCAAGTGTACCACCATTGACCGTCACGGAGCCAGAGTTGTTGAAGACGTCGCTGATGTTGGCCGCAGCCAAAACCGCGACGTTGAGTTGACCGGCATTGTTGAAAGTCCGCACCCCGCCGAAGCTGCCCTCCGCGAGGTTGGCGGTCATATTGATGGTTCCAGTCGGGGCGTTGCTGATAATCGAACCGTTGCCGTCGTCCAACCCCGCAGCGTTCCAACTCAATACACCGGTGTTGACCACTTGTCCGCCGTTGTTAATGGTCGGGGTTCCACTAAAAGTTCCACCGTTGAACTGCACCAGATTGGTTACAACGTTGCCCCCGCTCCAGGTCATGCCGCCGGCGTTCTGCACGATGACGGGAGTTGAACCTTCAAGTGTGCCACTGGAAAACGTCAATGTCGCAGGATTCCAGGGGCCTGTTCCGCTAAAGTTTACGGTACCTCCAGAGAGAATCCAGGCGTTGCCGCTGACCGTGGTTGAGCCGGCCAATGTCGTCGTGCCTCCACTGAAGGTCCAGGTCCCGCTCAGATTCAAGCCCACAGGGATGGTGATGATGGCCCCAGCCACCGTAAAGTTGCCCGCGCCCGATATCGTGCTGGTGTTGTTGATCGAGAATGTGCCACTGCCAAAATCCAGCGTGGCTCCCGACGCGGCCGTGAATGAGCCGCTGGCGCTCCCACCGCCGGTCAAGTCAAGTGTGCCACCATTGACCGCCACTGCGCCGGAGTTGTTGAATACATCGTTGATGATGGCCGTTGTCGAAACCGTGACGTTGAGTTGACCGGCATTGTTAAATGTATGGACACCCCCGAAGCTGCCCTCCCCGAGGTTGGCGGTCATATTGATGGTTCCAGTCGGGGCATTGCTGATAATAGAACCGTTGCCATCGTCGAACCCGGCGGCGGTCCAGCTCAATATACCGGTGTTGACCACTTGTGCGCCGTTGTTAAGGGTCGGAGTTCCACTAAAAGTTCCCCCGTTGAACTGCACCAGATTGGTCACGATGCTCCCCCCGCTCCACGTGAATGCACCGCTGACCATCACCGGGTTGGTACCCGCCAGAGTCCCGCTGCTCTGGTTCAGCGCCGGAATAACCAGACTGCCGCTCTCGTTGAAATTGACCGTGCCGCCGGAGATGTTCACGGTCGCATTGCTGATGGTCGAAACGGCTGCGAAATTGGCCACAGCACCGGAACAGACCCATGTGCCGAAACCCGTAATCGTCGTATTGCTGTTCAGCGAAAAGGTGCCACCGCCGAATTGATTCGTGCCTCCAGGAAAGGCAAAGAAAAGCGCGCCAGTTTCGGTTCCTCCACCAGTCAAATTGAACGTTCCGTTACTAACGACGACCGACGCAGTGCTGTTGAAGATATCGCCGATGGAGGCTGTGCCTGAAACCGCCACGTTGATCGTTCCGGCATTGTTGAACGTGTGCGTTCCACCAAGGGCCCCCTCATTCAGGTTCGCGCTCAAATTGATGGTCGCCCCCAGGACATTACTGATGACCGAGCCATTGCCGACGTTGATGGACGCGGATGTCCAGTTCAATGTGCCGGTGTTGATGACTTGTCCGCCGTTGAGATTCAAGGTGCCGCTGAACCCCCCTCCACTGAATTGCACCGAGTTGGTGATCGAGCCGCCACTCCAGTTCAAAGGTCCGGCCAATACCAGCGAGCCGACTCCGCCCAATATGCCACCGGTGATGTTGAGTACCGCCTGTGCGTTACCCGTGCTCGTGGAACCGAGGTTCATGGTACCGGCAGAAAGAAGCAACGTCTGGGTACCAGTGGTACCGCCGAGCGTCAGAACATTCGCCACGGCGGCTCCACTATTGGTGACCGAATAAGTGCCGGAGGTCGTAATCTGTGCGGTATCGGCCGCAGTAGGTACTTGATTGGGACTCCAGTTGGCGGCCACGCTCCAATTACCGCCCGCAGTATTCGTCCAGGTAATCGTCGCAGCAAAGCTGAAGCTCGCGCTGAACAAGGCAAATAAAAGCGCGATAAAAAAAGGATTCCTCTTCATAAAATAAAACGATTCGGGTTTTCCGAGTAGGCACATGGGAATGCGTTTCATCCTGCTAATTCTCCTCACTGATTTCAAGTAAAATTCGTGATAGTGCCCACTCGTAACATCGAAGGCAGCTACGTTCCGTAGAACTACGGCATTTGAAACAAATGAATTTCTACAGACACCTAAAGAAACCTCCTATTGCGACTCCAGGCTATAGAATTGAGGCGAGTTGCCGGGATTGATGTTGGTAAAAACAAAGGTGCCATCCGCAGCAAAAGTTCCAGTAAAAACCGGCGACCAGTTGCTGAGTGGCTGGGACAGGTTCGTGGTGGCCAGCAGAGAAAGTGGCGAACCGGAGCCGCCGGCACCGTTCAGCACCAGATTGCCATTCGCGTCCAGGAAGACATTGGTGAAACGCGGCGGCAGTGGCGTGATGCCGATGTTATCAACAGTCGCTTCAGCAACGTTTCCGGAGGTGTACGACGAGAGACAAATGCCGGCGTAAACGAGGTTTGACATTGTGATGGTTTGCGTGACACCGACTTGCGACCAGTTGGTTCCATCCATGGAATACCAGGAACCGAAGCTATCGCCGTTGCGGACCATTTTGAGCCAAATGGGAGCGGTGCAGCCGGTAACTTGCGATGTGCCGGAGGAGCCGCCGATGTCGTCGCGATAAAACAGATTCACACCGTCGCCCGGCGTGATGACCGTCGCGGCATGCCGGGAAGCGCCCGTGAGAGTTTCACGCATCATCACGCCGCATTTCATCAACGAATTGAGCGGACCAAGTGGGGATTGCAACGCGGTGACGCGGGCGACAATCTGGAAATAGTTGTTCGTGACGGGCACATATGAAAAATGAAACTGATCGGCCGTGCCTGAGATATCCGCCCCACCGCCCTGAATCATGTAAGGACCATCCCACACATCAATAGCTCCGGGAGGCGATGCGCCGCCGATGTCCACATCGTAAAATCCTCCGATAGTGAGAAATGAGCCGGCTGTCCAAGGCATCGCGCCGTATTCAAATGCGCCAATATCCGGAGCCGCGCCGACATAACCATCGGTGTAAGGCGCAAGGACAGCGCCCGCATCAATGGCCGGGGAACTCGATTGCAGTTGGAAGTTGTTCTCGGCAGCATTGACGAACAACGGGTCGATAGTGGAAGGCAGGTTGTTGGCGAACGTGGCGTTGGTTCCGAAGTAGGTGTTCGTCGTATTGCGAAAGATATTGTTTTTGATTTGCGTGCCCGTGCCGTTCGGAGGTGTGCCGCTGCCACGGAAGCTATAGTTATCACCAAGCAGAGTGTTGTTGTAGATCAGTTCATTTGTGCCCGGCAGATTGCTCATGAACGCCCGGGAAGCGCTGTAGCAAACGTTGTGATGCGCGATGTAGTTGCGCGAGTTGTTGTCGAGATAGAGACACGCGCCGCTCCCGCCGCCGTCAAGCGGATGCGAATGGTGAAAGGTATTGTAGGCGATCTCGGTCCCGCCGCCGTCATGGCCGTCTGTATAAAGGCAGCCGAGGTCCTGCATCTGAAGGCCTGCGTTAAAAGCATTGTTGTAAAGGATCTTGCTCCCTGAGGTATAAGCCAGCAGGACGGAACGACCGGAGTTGTAAAGCGTGTTGCGGGCGATCAAAAGATTTCCGTTATTGGCAAAAATGGCGCCGGGATTATTTGCAGCATAGTCCACATCATGAATGATGCAGTTGGAAACCACATGTCCTGTGCCTGAAAGCATGATGCCATTGCCCGCGCTCCAGCCGATAACGCTGTTCTGCACGCGGTTGCTCGTGCCGTTGATGAGAAAGCCTGTGGTGCTGTTGCCCGTACTGAATGGAGAGCTATTGACCGTGAATTGCGAAATGTAACGAGCCTGAACGCTGTCGATCGTGTTGTTCCGGCTGGAACTGGACATGTTCACCGTGCCGCCGAAAATGCGCAGCCCGCGCACGATGATATTGGAGCGGCTGTTGAAATCGAAAGTGTACGCGCGGTGCTGCACTTCTACGAGATGGCTGGACGGACTGTCGCTCGTGGGCGTCCAGAGATACAGTTTGGCCGCCGCCGTATCGAGAAACCATTCGCCGGCGGTATCCAGAGCATTCAGCACACCCCAAAGGAAATAAGGATTGCCGGCGGCAGGCCGATAATTGGCATTGCCCGCGTTGCCGGCATAGAAAACAAGCGAGCCGGGCGAGCTGTTGGTGATGGTGAAGGTTTGGGAAACCCATACCGCGCCGCCTCCTATGTTCAGTCGGGCGCCCATCCAGAAATTGGCCGGCTGGATAAGATTACCATCGTTGAGAGTGACCACGGCATTGGAAACATCGGGAATGGAAACGCTTCCCACTGTTGCAAGAACAGGATGCGAAAGATCCAGTGAACTGTTCGGCCAGCGGGCCATGTTCATGGCTTGGCCATCCACAAACACCTGATCCTGGCCGGCGCCCATCGTCCACGAGACCGCCGCGCGCCAGATGCTGTTGCTGTAGACTGTCCAGGAGTTATTGGTGATGATGTCTGCGCCGTTCACAGTCGCGATTTCGTTCGAATAATTCTGGAAGGTGACAGGCGAAGCCAGAGTTCCGGAGCGAGAGAACGTAACCGTTTCTCGATAAGTACCTCCACGAATATTCACAACATCCCCGGGATTCACAACACTGGCGGATTTGGAAATCGTAAGAAAGGGCGAGGCGATGCTGGTGCCGGAATTGGAATCAACTCCGTTGGTGGCTACGAAATAAGTCGTCGCCAGCGCGAAATCGCTGATCGAGAGAATAAGAAAGGCGAGCGCTCGGAGCCGCCATCCGGTGGCGTTAAAGGGCATCTTTAGTTGATTGACTGCCGGATGGTGGGCTCAAAGACCGGAAATCGGGTAGTCCCCTGATTGGGGGACTGCCAATTGCGTGCAGAGTTTTGTGTCAGTATGACGTGAAGTTGTGGCCTTCGTTAGCGTTCAGGGCGAAGCGGCGCTGGGAAAAATTCAGAACCCAGGAGGCAATCGCGGATGTGTTGACCGGCATTGGCAGCCGGCGAAACATCGAGCGAAAACTGTAAAATCTTTTATGGATGCCTTGCACGTCTTGTTCGAGTTCCCGGGGGGTGCAGTAGAGCGGCTTGAGATGACAGGGCTGGCCGGGCCAACGGCCGATTTCCGCCTCATCAATAATCCGCCCTTGTTGGCGCATCCGGTCGTAGAATGACGTGCCCTTGTCCGGCGTGAGCAGGTTAAAATACGCAACGGGCACTTTCTCATCCTCCAGAAAACGGAACGTGTTGAGGAAAACATCGCGCGTTTCGGTGTCCCAACCAAAGATGAAGTTCAACGAAAAGCTGATGCCCCGGCGGCGGAGGTCCGAAAGGACGGCGTGATAGCGGTCCGTTTTGTTCTGGCCTTTGCGCATGCTGGCAATCGTTTGGCCATCGATGCTTTCCATGCCGATGTTGACGTGGAGCAACCCGCTGCGCTGCGCAAGGTCCAGGAACTCCTTGTCATAACATAAATTCATCGACCAGAGTGTGGACCAACGCAAGCGCAGCGGAATGATGGCTTCCATCAACTCCATGGCGTGCTTGCGCTTGATTCCAAAGTTGCTCTCGGCAAAGAAAATATTCCGTGAGGGCAGACGTTTGAGTTCGTCAACCACATCCTGAACGGGGCGAACGCGAAAGCCCCCGCCAAGATAGAGGCGTTCAGAGCAGAATTCGCACGCGAGCGGACAGCCGCGCGTGGCCTGTACGGCAAAAGTTTTGATCATCCCATAACGACGGAGATCGAGCAGGTCGTAACGCGGAAACGGAAACCCATTGAGTTCCTTTATTTGCGGAGCATGGTAGAGAGGTTTGAGCCGGTTGGCCGCGGCGTCTTCCAGCATCGTCTTCCAGAGAACTTCGGCCTCTCCCACGCCGACGGCATCACAGTGTTCCTGCGCTTCCTGTCCGAAGAAATAAGTGTGCGGGCCGCCGAGAATGACCTTGCGTCCGCGTTTGCGGAATTCCCGCGCCAGATCATAAGTGCGATGCGCGTTGAGCGTCCAGGTGGTGATCGCAACCACGTCGGCCGGGGTATCAAGATCAATCGGCTGAACGATTTCATCGATCAGGGTGACATCCCACTCTTTGGGTGTGAGGGCCGCGAGATACGGCAGCACCAGCGGGACCAATTGACGGCTGTTTAGCTTCACCGGCGTGCGATCGCCGCGTGAAGGATAGTACGAAGGTTGAATGATCAATAATTTCGAGGACATAAGTTTATGAACAGGCAGGCCCGAAGCCTTCCCCGTCTCCCGTTTTCTGCAGAGTTTGTGGTTGAAAAAGAATCATAATGCACGATGACCCTTCAGTCGGCGGCAAACTCCACGACCCATTCCGCCCGAAGCACCTCCCAAGATATTTACGGGAAGGAAAACTGCAGCCGGGTTTCCACCCTATTTTTTCGAAATGGAGACGGTTACTCTTTGTAATTACAGTCCATCGCCGCTTGGATTAAAGCGTTACGGATTTTTGATTCGCAGTTCACCGAAATGGAATTCGCCACACTGGAAACATTTTTTCCGGAAGACTAAGTGATGGAAAAAGACTTGAGACTCAGTCCCTATGCTGGAATGCGAATGTTGCTGCACCGCGGCGTCAAGGGGCATATCTTTTTTGAACAAAAATCCATGCAGACAGTCGGCTTATAGGGTATTGTGCTACCATTTTAAATTGGATGAAAATTAAGATTAATATATCGCTACTCTTGTCGGTGCTGGCATTCGCAACTTTGCACGTTTGCGCCGAGGAAACGAATTTTACGGCTGCGCAGTGGAGCTTCGTCAATCCACAAGCCGTGCTGACCGCCGCGGCGGAAATCACGCCGGAGAAGTATCCGAATTCCGATGCGGCAACAGTCGAGGCAAAGAGTGTCCGGGACTATCACGCGGACGGCACCGGCGAATGCCAGGACGAGACGTTCACGAAAGTGCTCACTGAAAAAGGCAAGCGCGAGAATCGTGAGCTTTCGTTCTTTTTCATGCTGCCGTACCAGACCGTTGAGGTGGCAAAACTTGAAGTACTCAAGCCCGATGGCACGACCGTGCCGGTGGATGTGGCGGCGAACTCGAAAGAGTCCATCGATGACAGCCAGATGAATGAGAACATTTACGACCCGAACAACCGCATCCTGCGGATAAATATTCCGCAACTGGAGATTGGCGACACAGTCCATACCATTTCGCGCCAAATCATACATCGTTCCATCATGCCGAACGAATACGATGAGGCGAACGTATTCGAAGGCACGGATTACATCCGGCATCAGTCCTATGAGGTTCACGCGCCGGCCAGCCTCCCGTTGCAGCGAATCGGGTTGCGCGATGAAGTGAAAGGAACCATGTCTGCGTCGACGCAAACGAACGGCGAATCGGTGGTTTATCATTGGGAGATCAGCAACGTGCCACGGATGTTTGACGAGCCCAACATGCCGCCCTACGACCAGGTGTTGCAGCGGCTCTTTGTGAGCACCGTGCCGACGTGGCAGGACATTTCCAAATGGTATTGGAACCTCAGCAAACCGCACCTCGACATGGTCACGCCGGAAATGAAGCAAACCGTCGCTGACTTGACGAAGGATTCAACGACAGATCTGGAGAAGGTGAAGGCGATCTTCTATTTCGTTTCGAAAAAGGTGCGCTACATGGGATTGACGCCAGAAAAGGATCGTCCGGGATTTGAGCCGCACGACGTATGCATTACGTTCGGGAAAAAATATGGCGTGTGCCGTGACAAAGCCGGCCTGTTGGTGGAAATGCTGCGGCTGGCGGGATTCAAAGCGTACCCGGTGTTGATCAACGTCGGCGCCAAGCGGGACATGGAAGTGCCGCAGCCGGATTTCAACCATGCCATCACCTGCGTCGAACTGAAGCCGGGCGAATACACATTGATGGATGCCACCGATGAGAATACGCGCGACCTGCTGCCATCATCGGATTGCAATCGAAGTTACCTGGTGTGCCGACCGGAAGGTGAGACGTTGCGCGTCAGCCCCGTGCAACCGCCGGAGAATCATCTGTTGACGGTGAAAACCACCGGCACGCTTGATGCCACAGGCGCTTTGGATGCGACCTCGGAAATTTCTTTTGAAGGCGTCAACGATGACGCTTATCGCAATCACTTTGCGCATTTGAAGCCGGACGAGATCAAGCGTTTCTTCGAGGAACGGCTCAAGGAAGCCCTTCCAGGCACTCGATTGACTTCGGTAAAAATGACTCCTGAAAACATGTTGGACACCTCTCAGCCACTCCATGCGGAACTTAAATTTACCGCCACCGGCTTGACTGCGAACGGCAAAGGCAAGTCCGTGGTAAGTCTTCCGTGGATTTCGCGCGATCTGGGAATTGCGAATCGTCTGTTGCTTGGTTCAACCGGTCTGGACAAACGCAAGTATCCGCTTCAAACGGAGGTGGCCTGCGGCGCACGCGAGGATGTTTCGCTGAAGCTGACCGGCGGCTTCGCGGAGCCGTTATCGCTTCCCGAGTTTCCTCCCGTGCACAAGGATTGCATCGATTACGACATCAACGCGGGCGTGAAAGACAACACGCTGGTCTGTTCACGCGAAATCAAACTGAAGTCGGTGGAATTTTCACCTGAGCAATATCTCGAACTGAAACAAACGCTTAAAGACATGGGCCGTGACCGGCGCAAGAATCTAATCCTTGCACTTAACTCAAAAGTCAGCGAAGCGCCGATCGTGGCGGTGGATCCTCCGGCCGCACCGGTGACATCCAATGCAAGAATCCTCGATAGTGAGAAATGGTTTCAGGTGAAGGACGCGCATACGGCGGTTTATCGCGCGAAATACTCCAAACAAATCCTGACTTACAATGGAAAAATCCGCGAAGCCGAAGTGAAGATTCCCTACAACCCGGCCTGCCAGGACGTAAAAATTACGCGCGCTGTCGTCACTTCGAAATCCGGCGAGCGGCAGGAGATTTCACCGGGGGAAATAAATGTAATGGATGAGGGTTGGAACGCCGCAGCCAGGCGTTATACCGGCGGCAAGGTGCTGGTGGCCAGCCTGCCTGGAGTGGATATCGGCTCGACCATCGAAGTGGAGTATGAAATTTCAACGCATGACATACCGTGCCTGTTTGGGTTTGAATCGTTCCAGTTCCCCGACGGGCTGGACCAGAAGTCGTTTGAGTTGACCGCACCGGCGGACCTGCGAGTGCAAAGCTTCGTGAGCGGCTCCGCAAACATAGTAGCGGAGCATCACGAAAAGGCGAACGGCCACCAGAAACTCCAGTGGCAGGCGAAGAACGTCAAGGCACTGCCCTCCGAACAGGAAGCACCGCCGCAATGGACTTTTGCTTCGGGCCTGGATTATTTCGTCGGCGATGCGGCGGATTACTGGAAATCGGTCAGTGACGCGATGCTGCTGCATTCGCACCATTCAGTGAAAGCCGCCGAGTTGGCGCGCAAATTGACCGACGGCAAAACCAAAGCGGATGCCGCCAAAGCCATCCGCGATTTTGTCGCAAAAAACATCCGCGCGGCGGGGCCATCTTTCACCAGCCTGCCCTTGCGCGAACTTTCCGATGCCGATACGACACTGACTGATGGCTACGGCCACTCGGCGGACAGGGCAATTTTGTATTACGCCATGCTTTCGGCGGCGGGGTTGCAGCCGAAATTTGTCATGGCCTCGGACCTGCCGCCTCTGGAAGGAATCAACAAAGTCGCCAAAAAGATTCCCTTGCCGGATAATTTTGCGACGCCGTTGGTGAGGGTTTCCATCGATGGCCAGGACTACTACTTGAATGATACCGACCAGTACGCCCAATTCGGCACAACCGGATTCGACGGAAAGCTTGGCATCGTTCTCGCATCTCAAAAAATGGAAACTATCAACGCAGTCAAAAACTGCGATGACAGAGCAGACACGGACTATGCGATTGCTCTTTCCGAAAACGGAACGGCACGCATGACCATCTCAACGCGTTTCTACGGGCAGCTATTCAACGGCAGACGTCAGTTCTTTGCCGAACTGCCACCGGAGGAACGCAAACACTACTTCCAGGAAACGGTCTCGCACGTTGCGCAAGGTGCCCGGGCAGTTGGAGATTTAACCACGAAGTTCGATGCGTATCCAGGACTCGAACAATTCACCGTGGACCTGGACGACTACGGCGTCGTGGACGGAAAATATCTCTACCTGAACCTGCCATTCACGCCCTACTTTATTGATGCAGCGACGGATCAACGATCGTTGCCGTTATATCTCTCTGACAAGCACGACAGAATCGTTCACGCGGAAATTCAATTACCTCCCGGTTACGTGCAAACAGATATCTTGCCTAAAACGCAGACATTTTCGGCACCCGGCGGTTCACAGGTGCACATTACGGAAACGAGCACTCCGGGTAAATGCATTGTGACCGATGAATGTCGCACTGCGCCGGCAATTATAAATCCGCAGGATTATTTGAAGCTGGTGAGCATCCAGACGGCGCTGGGACAGAAGTCGGCAATGACGTTTCTCCTGGAACGGAAGTGAGGCGTTTGCATTCAACGAAATGAAAACACCCGGCTCCCAATTCAGGGCTTCACGAATTCCTTCAGGAGCTCGCGCATTTTTCTCAGGTCCGGAAGATTGACGTACATCATGTGTCCGGCGTCGAACTCTCCGTAGGTGATGTTCTTGCGGTAGGTGGCATCCAGGTGCATGTGCTCAAGGCTGTACCGCACTGTATCCAGCGGACAGACAAGGTCACAACGGCCGTGGAGCACGAGCACGCGCAGGTACGGATTCTGGCTCATGGCGGAAGCCAGTTGGTCTGCTACGCGAGGGTAGCTGTTCTTATTCGCATAACTCCACGGCTGCACACCGGCGATGATCTCATACGGCAGGTCGTCTTCGAACTTCAATTCCTCCCGCGCGTAATAGTTGATCGCTGCGGAGAACGGCCCGTAAGTGGCGGAATAGGACGGGTCAAAGCCCGGCTCGGTATCTTCCGGATGGTCATCGCGACCCGTGATGCGCCCGTCGTAAGCGCCGATAATCAATCCCTCATCGTGCAGCAATTGCTTGCGGAAGACATCGCTTTCGATGCGCAGGTTATTGTCCTCGATCACTTGCGGTTTGAGACCAGTCAGGCGCGCGAGCCTGGCGACGATCCTCTTGCGTTCGTCAGCAGACAACGATGAACCCTGCTGCAATGCATTGGCATATTCCGTCCGGGCAAATTCACGTGCTTCAGCCAGGGCTTTGTTCAAATCAGATTGAAGATCGGGCGGCAATTTTTTGTGGAAGTGTGCTGTAGCGGTAAAATCCGGCAGAAAAAGAATATAAGGCAAGTCATTGCCGGCTCCCGCATCAAGCGTTGAAAAATCGAGCACACCGGAAACGAGAATCAGTCCATTCAAATACAACCCATAACGCGCGCGCAGGTGCTCGGCTAATCCAGCCGCTCTAAAAACGCCATAGCTCTCGCCGCAAAGATACTTTGGCGACAGCCATCGCCCGTGCCGTGTTGTCCAGAGGCGAACGAATTCGCCAATTGATTCGACATCCGCAGTCTGGCCAAAAAATCCCTCCGGCTTTTCCTCCTGCACTGGACGGCTGAAACCGGTCGCAACCGGATCAATGAACACCAGGTCACTGCTGTCGAGCAGCGAATACGGATTGTCCATCATCTCGAAAGGCGGCTTTGGAAGCGTGCCATTTTCGTTCATCTTCACCCGGCGCGGGCCGAGCGCGCCGAGATGCAGCCATACGGAGGCCGCGCCTGGGCCGCCGTTGAACGCGAACGTCACGGGGCGCGTCGCCGGGTCCATGCCATCGCGCGTGTAGTCGATGAAGAAAATTTTCGCCCACGGCTT
>Ga0070731_10004364_pt1 | contig 12211 bp, 7 predicted proteins | sample Coa_R1_2_FD_66448 | JGI IMG/M metagenome (GOLD analysis project Ga0070731, IMG submission 66448) | Surface soil microbial communities from Centralia Pennsylvania, which are recovering from an underground coalmine fire - Coalmine... | ecosystem: Environmental > Terrestrial > Soil > Unclassified ... | reverse complement strand
CTGGGCATCGACGAGATGCAGATCTCGCCCGCCTACGCGTACGAGAAGGCGCCGGACCAGGAGCACTTCCTCGGCGTGACCGAGACCCGCGAGCTGTTCCGCAAGGCGTTCGCGGACGGGCGGCGGAAGAAGTGGCGGCTGAACCACACGCCGCTGTTCCTCGACTTCCTCGAGGGCAAGGCCGACTTCGCCTGCACGGCCTGGGGGATCCCCTCCTACTCGCTGCTCGGCTGGCAGCGGCCGTGCTACCTGATGTCGGACGGGTACGTCAAGACGTACAAGGAGCTCATCGAGACGACCGACTGGGACGCCTACGGGCGGGGCAAGGACCCCCGGTGCGCGAACTGCATGGCGCACTGCGGGTACGAGCCCTCGGCCGTGCTGGCCACCATGAGCTCGCTGCGCGAGTCGATCAGGGCGGTCCGCGGAGTCTGAGCGCGCCTGTCCTTAGGTCGCTAGGGTCACGTTGATCGAGCGGGTCTCGGTGTTGCTCGTCTCCGAGTCCGCGTCGGTCACCGCGAAGGACACCGTTCGCGTCCCGGCGGTGGTGGTGCTGCTGGCGAACTTCACCGATTGCAGCGCGGCCTGGTACGTGGCGGCGGTGGCGCTGCCGGTCAGGGTCAGCACCCCGGTGCTCGTGTTGTAGCTTCCGGTGATGCCGTTGGCGCTGGCAAACGACAGCGTGTCGACCGTGGAGCTGAAGCCGGCGGTGATGCTCACCGTCGCGCTGGTGATCATCGAGCCGTCGCTGTCGGTGAGCGTCATCGCGGTGGTGAGCGGGATCGCCGCCGAACTCGCCGTGTAGTTGAGCGCGGTGGTCTCGATGTTCGCGAGCAGGGGGGCGTCAGTCGCCGTGGCGGTTGGCGTGGGGCTCACGGTGGGCGTGGGGCTCACGGTCGGGGTCGGCGTGGGCGAGGGGGTGGTCGCGGCCCCGGCGAGCGGGACGGCGTCCCAGTACCACAGGGATTCACCGGCGAACCAGCACTGGTGGGGGAGCGGAGCCCGGAACTCGAGGTAGTCGATCCCGCCCTCCGGGTTGACGCAGGCGAAGACGTACCTGCTGGTCGTGCTCTGGAGCGCCGGGGGAGGCGGTTTTTTGGAGCCGCTGGCCGCCGTGGCGATGGTCGCGCCCAGCGCGACGCCGGCGACGGTCATGGACGCGGTGATCGCGATGGCCCTGGTCCTCTTCTGCATGACTGGTCTTCCTCGCTCTCACCCGGTCGTCGTCGGAGGAGTGTCGTCGGCTTTGTCATCGGCCTTCTCGCTGGCCCCGGTGCTGGCCTTCTCGTCGGCCATGTCGCTCGCCGAGATGCTGACCTTGTCATCGGTCTTGTCGTCGGCCTTGTTACTGGTCCCGGTGCTGGCGGGTGGCTTGGGGCGGTTCACGGATGACCCGTGGTGGGCGCCGCGAGGAGCGCGAGCCGGGAAGGCGCCGAAAATCGAACCGCCCTTGGCCCGCATCCCGAGCGCCACGCCGGCCGCCAGGAGCAGGATCGCGAGGCCGATCTTCTCGGCGTCGGCCGCGGGGACGATCAAGACGAAACTGCCGCCGTTGCTCGCCTGGGCGTTGGTCGCCGGATCCGCCGCGGGGGAGGCCTGGGCCGATACCAAGCCGACCGTGGGGGAGGTGGCGTAGGCCGCCGGCGTGATGACGGGCAGCAGGCTGCCGATGCTGCCCGGGTTGCTGACCGCGGTGACCTGCCCCGTCGGGTTGGCCGGGGCGGCCAGGCTGGGGACGGTCCCGACGCCCGGCGCGCTCGCCGCCGGGGTGGTTGCCGCCGACGCCGACGCGGACGCGGGCGCTGCGGCGCTCGTCGTGGCCGACGCCGACGCGCTGGGGCTGGCCGTAGCGGTGACGCTCTCTGCGGTGCTCGCACTTGGCTGAACGGACAAGGACGGAGTCGCGTTCGCGGTGGCGGTCAGGCTGACCGACGTACCCGCGGCGGTCCCGGAGGGGATCGAGATCTGCGCGTCCATCTGGTACGACGAGGGCGTGACGCTGGTGCCGACGTCTCCCACGGCGCAGGAGACGCTCCCGTCGCCAGAGGGACACCTGCCCGTGAAACTCGGCTGCGCACTGGACAGGGTCCCGGTGAGGGCCACGCTCACCCCGTAGACCGGCCCGTTCTGCGTCCAGATCGTTACGGTCCAGTCCGCGTTCTGACTCTGCTGGACGCTGTCCCCTGCCGCCTGAACGCTGATACACAGTTGGACGGGCGCCGCCGACGACGCGGCCGCCGTGGGGGAGGCCGAAGCGGAGGCCGAGGCCGAGGGACTAGCCGAGACGGTCGGGGTCGGCAGCGCCTGGCACTGGGAGGAGAGCGCGCCTGCGGCCGGCGCGGCAGAGGCGGTGGCGACGTGCCAGATGCCGAAGAGGGTCACACTCGCGATGCTCAGGCCGAGGCCGAGCGCCGGCAGTCGCGAGAGCCGCGAGATGCGCACCTTGTCTCCCTTCGGCGTCGGTTCGCGAGCGGCACTGGTCACTGGTACTCCTGGGCGTATTCGCTGGCCAGGTCGAGGACCTCGTTAACGTACCAGTTTGCATGGTTATAGGCGAAGATGGCGCCCGCCAGCGACGCACCGCCCGCGGCCGCACCATCCGCGCAGAGCATCCGGGCGGCCGAAGGGACGGCGTCCAGCGGGTTCATGATGTTCGGGGCCCCGGTCTGGCCAAACGCGTCGATGCCCCATACCGCCCACGTCGAGGGCAGGAACTGCATGGGACCCAGCGCGCCCGCCGACGACGGGCCGTCGTTGGCGCCGTGGTCGCTTTCGATCTGGCCGATCGCGGCCAGCACGGTCCACGACAGGCCCGGGCAGTACTTAGCGGCCGAATCCTGGTAGAGGGCCAGGTAGGTGGACGGCGTGCCGCTCGTGACCGTCGTCGTCACGGGCAGCTGGTTGGTGGTCACGACCGCGACGAGGTTCACCACGCGCCCCGCCGAACCGGTGACGGAAAGGACCTGCTGCATGAGCGTGGCCAGGTTCGCGCCCGGCGCGTTGATCAGCACCCCGACGTTGGCCACCAGGCCCAGCTGGGCGGCCCGCTGCACGTCCACGACCCCGTCCACGCCCGGCACGCCGAGCAGGGCCGTCGCGGCGACGACCACCGGCACCGCGGTCGCGGCGGATAGCTGGGTTATCGTGCCGGGGGTCAGGGTGAGCCGCTGGCCGGCGTCCTGGCTAGCGATCAGGTCCCCGCTGACCAGGGCGGTCCAGATGCCGGCGTCGTCCGCGGTCGCCGGCGGCGCCCAGGACCGGAAGGCCGTCGGGGACACGCCCAGCACGTTGGCGGACGCGCCGTTGATGGTCACCACCCCGCCATCGACGGGCAGGACCGCGCGCACCCCGGGCAGTGCGGCGACTTGGGCCACCTGGGCGGTGGTGAATCCGCTCGGAAGCGTAGCCACCAGATCCGGCACGACCAGCTGGCTCGGTGCCGGGCCCAGGACACTGGCCGCGGAGGTCCCGGTGGTGCCCGGATCGGGCGAAGACGCCGCCGCCGGGCTGGCCGCGTTGCCCGCCAAGGCCGACGCGGCGCGATTCGCACCGGTCGCGGGGCCCGGGCGGGTCTGGCCGCCGTCTGAGGAGAACGCCATCAAGATGGCCAGGGCCAGCGACGCGCTGGCGAGGATCCCCAGGGCGCTGCGGAGCAGTACCGAGCTCACGGTTCCGCTCCGCCGACCAGCGGCACCGCCCGGCCCGGTTGGGCCAGCGTCGCTAGTCGTCTCATCCCGGACCTTCCATCCCGCTACCAGGCTATCGCGGAGCTCCTGGGCCGTACCCCCTCGGGCGAGCCAAGACACGGCTACTAGATATCAGAAGCTATGGGGCATATACGGCCTAAGGCCGCAGAGTACGCGTGTTGTTAAGCTGGAGTTTACCTATCATTTTACTGAAATTTAGGGCGTTTTGCCATTTTTCCTAGGCAAAATTATAGGCCGCTCGGGCGGCCGGTGAACCGCGGCACCGGCGCCCGCTTCGCGGCGTCCTGGCCCCGCTGCCTGGCCCGATGCACCCGCGGACGCCCGCGTGGCTTAACTGGTGCCATAGGCCCCGAAGCGGCTGTTTCGGGGCCTATTCTGCCTGGACGCGGCCACCACGGGTTCCCTAGACTGACAGGGAAATATCAGTATTCATCCGTGGTTCGCCGACATTTCGCACACGACCAAACGGGCAATGATTGAATCGACGTCGCCAGCTTGTTCGCTGGGTGTTGGGCCTGGTGCCTAGTTAACCGAAGTACCTGGGTTAGGCAAGGTAAGCGCGAGCAGCTTGCTGACAGGCCGGCATCTGCCGGCCTGGCGACTGGCTGGTACAAAAGGGCGGAGTCATGGGGAGCGGCGGGTTCGCACAGGACGAGCCCATCTCTATTTTTCCCGAAGAGCCGGAGCCGTTCGAGGGCCCGGAGTTCGGATCGTCGCCCCAGACCCCGATCAAGCTCACCTCCCGGCTGAGCACCTCCGACTACGCGTTCCGCGCCATCGCCCGCGGCGGCGGCCTGCTGGTCCTGGTCCTGATGATCGCGGTCGGCTCGTTCCTCGCCTTCCGCGCGACCCAGGCGCTGGGCCGGGCCGGCTTTTCGTTCCTGACTACGCAGGACTGGAACCCCGACGGCGGCAAGTTCGGCATCGCCGCCATGATGGTCGGCACGGTCCTGATCGCGCTCGTGGCGATCTGCGTCGCGGTGCCGCTTTCGCTGGGCACCGCGCTGTACATCTCCGAGTACGCGCCGCGGCGCATCCAGCGCCTGCTGGTCAGCATGGTCGACCTGATGGCGGCGGTCCCGAGCATCGTGTTCGGGCTCTGGGGGTTCTTCTTCCTCGAGTGGCGGATGACGTCGCTGTCGCGCTGGCTCAACGACTGGCTCTTCTGGATCCCGCTGTTCAAGGTCAACGGAGTCACGCGGAACTACACAGGGCCGACCGCGACCTTCTACACCTCCTCGAGCTTCATCGCGGGCGTGGTGGTGGCGCTCATGGTGGTGCCGATCGCCACCTCGATCATGCGCGAGGCGTTCAGCCAGGCTCCGGCCGGCGAGCGCGAGGGGGCCTACGCCCTGGGGGCGACCCGCTGGGGCATGATCAGCGCCGTGGTGCTCCCGTTCGGCCGGGGCGCCATGATCGGCGGCACGATGCTGGGCCTGGGGCGCGCGCTGGGCGAGACGATCGCCGTGTCGCTGATCATCTCGCCCGTGTTCATCATCCAGCCGCACATCCTGCAGAACGGCACGAGCTCGGTGTCCAGCACGATCGCGCTGCACTACGCGGAGGCGACCCCGTTCGGGCTGAGCGCGCTGTTCGCCGCGGGGCTGGCGCTGTTCATCGTGACCCTCATCGTCAACTTCGGCGCCGCGGTCATCGTGTCGCGGTCCCGTTCCGGCGCGATCAGCGAGGCCTGAGCGATGACCACCGTCGACAGCGCCCCGGGGACCACGATCCCGCCCCGCCCGGTGGGCGGGCGCCCGCCGCAGCGACGCCAGCTCACCGGGGTCCGCACCACGGACATGCTGGCCCTGGTCGGGGCGCTCGCCGCCGCGTTCTGCACGACGGGTTTGCTGTGGACCGAGGTCTCCCCCTTCTCCGGGCTCATCGGCTACGTCGTCATGACCTGGTTCCTGTTCGTGCTCTATTACGCGGTGCTGGTGTCATTCGACCAGGACGGCCCGGCCGTGCGTGACCGGGTCGTCTCCGTGATCGTGCACTCGCTCGGCGCGCTGGTGCTCCTGGCCCTGGTCTACGTCATCTTCTACACCTTCTTCCGGGGCTGGGCCGCCCTGCACCACCTCAACTTCTTCACCCAGGACCTGCGCACGACCGGCCCGCTGTCCCCGCTGACCCAGGGCGGAGTGCGGCACGCCATCCTGGGCACCCTGATCGAGGTCGGCATCGCGATGGGGATCTCCGTTCCGCTCGGCCTGCTGGCCGCGGTGTACATGCAGGAGGTGCCGGGCACCCTGTCCCGCTTCGTCCGGACCGTGGTGGACGCGATGACCGCGCTGCCCGACGTCCTGGCGGGCCTGTTCATCTACGCCACCCTGATCCTGTTCCTGCGGCGGGGCTTCTTCGGGTTCGCGGCCGGGTGCGCGCTGGCCGTCACCGCCCTGCCCATCGTCGCCCGGGCCGCCTACGTGGTCCTGCGGCTGGTGCCCGGCGGCCTGACCGAGGCCTCCTACGCCCTCGGCTCCGGGCAGTGGCGCACGGTCTGGCACGTGACGCTGCCGACGGCCCGGTCTGGCCTGGCGACCGCCGTAATCCTCGGCACCGCCCGGGCCATCGGCGAGACCGCCCCCGTGCTGCTCACCGCCGGCGTGAGCGCGTACATCAACTTCAACCCGTTCTCCGGCCCGATGATGTCCCTGCCGCTGCTGGCCTATATCTCGGTGCAGTCCCCGGAGAAGGCCGAGATCGCCCGCGGTTTCGGCGCCGCCTGCACCCTGCTGGTCCTGGTGCTGGTCCTGTTCTTCGGCGCGCGGATGATCGGCGGCCGTGGCGCGGGCCAGCTGACTCCCCGGCAGCAGCGTCGCCGCGCGCTCGGCTCCCGTCGGGACCTGGCCCGATTTGAGCGCTACCAGATAATGCGTCCGCCTGCCGACCAGACCGGCTACCCCGAGGAAGCAGAAGCATGACAAGCGTGATCCGCACCCGAGCCCGGCTACTGGCGGTCGCCGGTGCGGTTTTGATTATGTGGTGCGCCGGCATCTTCGCGCCGTCGCAGTCCGCCGCCGCGGCTTCCTACGTGCCGATCTCCGGCGCGGGCTCGACCTGGTCCTACAACGCCATCCACGAATGGATCACCGACGTCGCCCAGTTCGGGATGACGGTCAACTACGCCGACGTCGGATCGAGCACCGGCCGGTCGGAGTTCGCCCAGGGCACGGTGGACTGGGGCGCGTCGGAGATCCCCTACGGGGTGCAGGACGGCAACAACTACGACCCGCCGCCCAACCGCGGGTACGCCTACATGCCGGACACGGCCGGCGGCACGACCTTCATGTACAACCTGACGATCGGCAACCAGCGGGTGACCAACCTGCGGCTGTCCGGCGCGACGATCGCCGGGATCTTCACCAACAAGATCACCATGTGGAACGACCCGGCGATCGCCGCCGACAACCCCGGCCTGACCCTGCCGGCGATCCGGATCATCCCGGTCGTCCGCTCCGACGGCTCCGGGGCCACCGCGGAGTTCACCCAGTGGATGGTCGCCACCCAGCCCTCGGCCTGGAACGCCTACTGCTCGGTGGTCGGTCGCAACCCGTGCACCCAGACCTCCACCTACCCGGTCCAGCCGGGCACCGCGATGGTCGGCCAGGCCGGCGACCTCGGCGTCTCCGGCTACGTGTCCCAGCAGCAGGCGGACGGCGCGATCGGCTACGTCGAGTTCTCCTACGCGCTGGAGACCGGCTTCCCGGTCGCGCTGGTGCTCAACGCGGCCGGCTACTACACCGAGCCGACGCCGGAGAACGTCGCGGTGTCGCTGCTCAAGGCCCAGATCAACATGAACAAGGGCAGCGCGGACTACCTGACCCAGGACCTGTCGCAGGTCTATACCGACACGGACCCGCGCACCTACCCGCTGTCGAACTACTCGTACATGATCCTGCCGACCGACAGCTCGTTCGGGTTGAGCAGCGCCAAGGGTTACACGCTGGGGGCGTTCGGCAGTTACCTCCTGTGCCAGGGCCAGCAACAGGTCGACCAGCTGGGCTACTCCGCGCTGCCGATCAACCTGGTCGAAGCGGGGTACGCGCAGTTGCAGCAGATCCCGGGCAACCAGGTGGCGAGCGCGAGCACCTCCTTTATCCAGGGCTGCAACAACCCGACCTTCTCCACCAACGGCACCAACACCCTCGCCGACAACGACCCGCAACCGCCCGCCTGCGACAAGCAGGGCCCGACGCAGTGCAGCACGGCCACCGGCGGCGCACCCGGCTCCGGCGGCGCCAACGGCTCGACCTCCTCGGCCACCGCCAGCGCCAGCGCTAGTTCCAGTTCCAGCTCTAGTGCCTCCAGCTCCCCCAGCCCCAGCGTCGGAAACGGTTCCAGTTCCAGTACGCATCCCGCCTCAAGCTCCAGCTCTAGCTCGAGCTCCAGCAGCAGCTCCAGCACCTCCAGCGGCTCCAGCGGCTCTACCGGGACTACGGGCAGCAGTGGCACGACCGGCTCTACTGGCACCACGGGTACGAGCGGCGCCACCGGCTCCACCGGCACCAGCGGCTCGGTCGTCACCCCCAACGCCGGGTCGAGCTGCGACGCGAACACCGGCCTCTGCGTCGCCAGCAGCGGGAACCCGGCCGCGCTAAGCGGGACTTCCGCTAACACCGGCACGTCCGCCGGAACGACCCCGACCGGGCCCCAGATCGTCAACGGCGAACCGGTCGCGGCACCGACCAGCCTCGGCGACGGGGCCCAGGTCGCGCTCATGGCCCTGGCCGCGGCCCTCCTGGTCGGCATCGGGCTGGTCCCGCCGCTGATCGCCCAGGGCAACACGCGCCGCAGGCGCCGGGGGCCCCCGCCGAACGGCCCGACGGACTACCGATGACCGCACGAGTCGGAGGTCAGGCCCGAGGCAAGCGTCTGCCAGCGCGGCTGCAATGGGGCGGCACGCTGGCCGCCGTCGCCGCATCCCTGGCCGCGCTCAGCCTGCCCGGCGCGGCCCGGGCCGCCACCGGCACCAACAACTACGACCAGATGACCGGCGTCGGCCAGACCGCCTCGGCCGTCACCGTCAACTGGACGCAGGGGTTGCTGGATAACACCAACACCGCCATCACCGGCACGACCGGGGTCGGGACGAACGCCGACCGGACCAACCAGTCCAGCGCGCTGTGGTTCATGTACCAGGAGTTCCAGAACCTGTCGGTCACCGTCAGCCAGACCCAGGACATCGGGCACCAGGGCGTCACCGTGTCCTGGAACTGGACCCAGGGCGGGAAGCCCGTGTCCACCGCCCAGAACGGCGGGGTTCAGGCCGACTTCCTCCAGATGATGGAGTGCTACGGCGACGCGACGACCGGGCCGACCCCCGGCCAATGTCAATACGGCAGCACGGGCCTGCTTCCGAGCGGGGTTGCCAATCCGGGGATCGGCGCGCGGACGGGCCCGCTGTGCCCGGCGGGCGCGGTAGCCGCACCGCCTAACGGGGTACGCGCTGCGGACGGTTCGCCCGCGACCTACGGTTGCGACCCGCTGGAGGCGAGCATCACCAGCGACGTGGCGCCGTGCCCGACCGGCACCACCTGCGGGCCCGCGACCGAGTTCGACGTCCCGTTCGTTCCGGTAGGCGACCCGACCAATCCGGACTACACGATCGGCGACACCACGTACTACAGCTCGTTTACCACGAACGAGGTCCAGCAGGCGATCGTCGGGTCCAGCGGCACCGGCCAGCAGCAGTTCGAGACGCTGACCGGCGTGCAGGCCCCCGGGCTGGGCTGCGGCCTGGCGGAATCGGGCGGGTCGGTGCGCAGCTGCTGGCTGGTCATCGTGCCTCGCGGCACGTATGAGCCCAACGGGTTCCAGGTCGACCCGACCAGCGGGCAAGCGGGGGAGCTCATCGACACCTCGCCGCTGAGCGCGTCGAACTGGGACCAGCGCATCCAGATCCACCTGACCTACTCCCCGGTCGGGTCATTCTGCCCGCCCGGTACCACCGAGATCCAGACGTACGGCACCCAGATCGTCCAGCGGGCGATGCAGTCCTGGCAGCTCGCCCTGAACCAGGCCGGGAATTGCAAGCAGGTCTACGCCTACTCCGCCGTCCCGGAGTCGACCGTCACCCAGACTGTGTCAGCCGGCGGTGACGTCGGGCTGGCGTTCACCACCATCCCTATCGGCAGCGAGGCTGTCAGAGACGGCGGCACGGCTCCGACCGGCCTGCCCACGATCCTGTACGCGCCGGTCGCGATAGCGGCCCTCGACTTCGGCTTCAACATCAACCTGGGCGTCACCGGTTCCGTGACGACCCCGGTCAAGCTCACGCCCATGCTCATGGCGAAGGCCCTGACCCAGTCCTACCAGCAGGATGTACCGGACTTCTTCCCGACCTACGGAGAAGAGGGCCCGACATGGGCGAAGAACAACCCGCTCAATATCTCGTCCGACCCGCAGTTCCAGGCCCTGAACCCGGAGGTGCCGGAGGACCCCAGCGGCCCGATCGCCCTGCTGCTCACCGAGGACCACTCGGCGGCGAACCAGCAGGTCTGGCAGTGGATTGACGCGGACTCCACCGCCAGCGGCTGGCTCGGCGGCACCCCGGACTCGGCCGAACCCAACGCGCAGGTCAACCCCGACTACAAGGCCCTGAACCTCGGCCAGGCGGCGATCGACTCCTACCCCCGCGCCTACACCGGGGATCTGTATTACTGTCCCCCGACGGGACCCGCGGCTGCCGGGTTGGCCACCGCGTCGGCCTCCTCGACAGGATCGAGCGGCACCAGCACCACCACCACGCTGACCGTCACGCCGGTCATGGCGGAGGTGGGGGAGAGCGTCACGCTGACCGCGACCGAGGTGGCCGCGGACAAGACCAACCCGGCCGGGTCGGTCCAGTTCGAGGCCGGCGGCACCAAGATCGGCACACCCGTCGCGGTCAACGCCAGCGGCGTGGCCACCACGACCACGACGTTGTCCTCGGCGAGCAGCGTGGCGCTGTCGGCGGTGTTCACCCCGACCAGCACCAGCTACAACCCCTCTACCGTCACGTACACCGATGCCCCGTGCGGCCAAGCGGTCGTAACCAAGGACACCACGGACCTGCTGCCGTACACCGATAACTTCGACTCGGCGGCCAGCGCGGTGATCACCGGGAGCAACACGGACCTATCCGGCGGCTGGGACCTGAGCATCCTGTCCCCGCAAAACACAACCGGCTGGTGGGACAAGCACGGCGTCGAGCCACTCGGGCAGATCTTCATGTGGGGCGCGGACGATACCCCGGACCTGGCCGCCTACGGCCTGGTCCCGGCACAACTGTGCAACGACTCGGGTTCGAGTTGCATCAGCCCCAGCGTTGCCAGCGTTACCGCCGCGGTCAGCGCGGCCACCGCGGACAGCAGCGGCCTGCTGCACGTTAACCCCGCTAGCCCGGGAACCAATGCCTACCCGCTCACCGACATCGTCTACGCCGCGGTGGCCACCAACCAGAGCGCCGCCGCCCTCACCGACTACGCCACCCTGATCTCCGACGCCATCGGCGCCGGGCAGACCACCGGCACCGCGCCGGGTGATCTCCCGCCGGGCTACCTGCCGCTGCCCTCCAACCTCGTCACCAAGGCGCAGGCCGTCGTCACGCAGTTGCAGAACCTGGCGAGCCCGTCGCCGTCGCCCTCTGCCTCGTCGTCCACCTCGGCGTCAGCGTCGACGTCGACCACGTCGTCAGCCCAGACCACGGCCAGTACCGCCACCACCGCGGCCGGGACCACCACGACCGGCACCGGTACCACCACCACCACGACCACCACCGGCGGGTCGACCCCCACGCCGACGCCCGCCGCGGCAGCCACGACCACGCCAGCCACGACCCCCGCTTCCACGCCGGTCACACCCGTGACCTCGCTGAACAAGGTCCCCGTGACCAGCAGCACCCGGCCCGCGGGGACCGTGACCGCCCTCGTCCTGCCCACGCCGCAGGATTACGTCACCAGCCTGCCGCCGAATCAGGCCGCCGCCGGAACGACACCGCAGCAGCCGGTCGGCTCCATCCGCTGGGTACTGCTCGGCCTGGCCCTCGCCGGCGGCGTCTTCGCCGGCGGCGGGACGCTGCTGCGTTCCGGCGGGATACCACCATGGCGCCGTCGCCCGGTGCCCCCATAAAAGCTTCCGCGGTCTGCCGCGGGGGAAAGGCTTGGCCGGCACTGGGAATGCCGGCCAAGGTGCAACACCCAGCCCGACCAGTTGACGCTGCGGGCAGAAGGCGGGCGTGCCCATACAGGGTACGCCCCGGATCTAAGTGAAGGGGCATCTGAATGAGGCTCAAAACCCCCGTTCGCCTGAGGCGCGGGCTGACCATGGCGGCAGCGGGAACTGTCGTCCTTGGTTTCGCCGGCTTCGCGGTCGCCCAGGGCGGACCCGCGTCGGCGGACCCGCACCAGGTCTATACCATCGTCGGCTCAGACACGATCCAGGACGTCTACAACCAGTTCTCGCTCGACGAGGGCGCCAACCTGATCGGGTCGTGGAACGCGACCAACCCGACCAACCTCAACCTT
>Ga0070731_10004362_pt1 | contig 12216 bp, 10 predicted proteins | sample Coa_R1_2_FD_66448 | JGI IMG/M metagenome (GOLD analysis project Ga0070731, IMG submission 66448) | Surface soil microbial communities from Centralia Pennsylvania, which are recovering from an underground coalmine fire - Coalmine... | ecosystem: Environmental > Terrestrial > Soil > Unclassified ... | reverse complement strand
GACCGGCAACATGATCCTCGCCGTCGGCGCCCGGCCCGTGCTCGCGGACATCGATCCCGGGACGCTGCAGGTCGATCCGGTCGCGGTCGAGCGCGCGATCGGGCCGCGCACGCGGGCGATCCTGCCCGTCCACTTCGCCGGGCAGCCGCTCGACCTCGACGCCTTCCGGGCGATCGCGGCGCGGCGTGGCGTCGCGCTCATCGAGGACGCCGCGCACGCACTCGGCACGCACTGCCGGGGACGGCCGGTCGGCGGTGGCAGCACGGCCGCGGTGTTCAGCTTCCATCCCATCAAGGCGATCACGACGGGCGAAGGCGGGATGGTGACCACCGACGACGGGGCGTTCGCGGACCGGCTCCGCCTGCTCCGCTTCCACGGCATCAGCCGCGACGCGTGGAGCCGGTATGGGAAGCGCGCGCTCCCCGACTACGAGATCGTCGAGCTCGGGTTCAAGTACAACCTGACCGACATCCAGGCGGCGCTGGGTCTCGCGCAGCTGGAGCGGCTCGAGGAGTTCGTGGCGGCGCGCGCGCGGGTCGCGGACTGGTACCGCGAGGCGCTCGCCGACGTGCCGGCCGTCGAGATGCTCGCGGACGTGCCCCATCCGGCGCGGCACGCCTGGCACCTGCTCGTCGTCCGCCTCCGGCTGGAGGCGCTGCGGGTTGGACGCGACATCGTCATGCAGGAGCTCCTCGACGCCAACATCGGCGTCGGGCTACATTTCAAGGCGCTGCATCTCCACCGGCTCTATCGCGAGCGTCTGCACGTCACGCCCGCCGACCTTCCGCACGCCACGGAGGCGTCCGAACGCATCATGTCGCTGCCCCTCTTTCCGCGCATGACGCGTGCCGACGTGCGCGACGTCGCCGACGCGCTCGGCGAGATCCTCCATCGCCATGCGGCCTGAGCGTCGCGTCATCGCCGCCGCCGACGCGCCGGCGGTCTCGGTCGTGATCCCGGTGTACAACGAGGCCGCCGGCCTCGACACGCTGCACGCCCGTCTCGCCGCCGTGCTCGACGCGCTCGACCGGCGCGCCGAGGTGATCTTCGTCGACGACGGCAGCGTCGACGGATCGCTCGCGGCCCTGCGCGCGATCCAGCGCTGCGACCCGCGCGTCACCGTGGTCGCGCTCGCACGCAACGCGGGGCAGCACGCGGCCGTCCTCGCCGGCTTCGCGCACGCGCGCGGCGAAGTCGTCGTCACGCTCGACGCCGATCTCCAGAATCCGCCCGAGGAGATACCGCGTCTCGTCGCCACCATCGATGCGGGGCACGACGTCGTCGGGACGTGGCGGGAGAATCGCAGCGACCCCGCCGCTCGACGGCTGGTGTCGGCGGCGATATCGCGCCTCATCTCGGCGAGCGTCGGCGTCCCGATCCGCGACTGCGGCTCGATGTTGCGCGCGTACCGGCGCGACGTCGTCGAACACGTCGTGCGGACGGCGGAGCGGGCGCCGTTCATCCCGGTGCTCGCAGCCTCGGTCGCGCAGGCCCCCGTCGACATCCCGGCCAGCCACGCCCCGCGGCTCACCGGGCGATCGCGGTACTCGCTCCTCCGCTTCCTCCGTCTCGGCTTCGACGTCATGACGGGCTTCTCGATGGTGCCGATCCAGCTCGTCTCGCTGGTCGGCATCGGGGTCGCGCTCGCGGGCATGGGGTTCGGCGGGTTCCTGTTCGTCCGCCGGTTGATCGTCGGCCCGGAGAGCGAGGGCGTCTTCACGCTGTTCGCGATCCTGTTCGTCTTCCTCGGCTTCCTCATCTTCGCGGTCGGCCTCGTCGGCGAGTATGTCGGCCGCATCTACCTCGAGGTGCGCGGCCGGCCGTCGTACCTCGTGCGCGCCGTGTACCGCGCCGGCGACGAGGAGCCATGCGCCTCGTCGTAATGGCGTATCAGGACATCGGCTGGGTGTGTCTCGACGAGCTGCTCGCGCTCGGCGCGGACGTCCGGCTCGTCGTCACGCACCGCGATCAGCCGGGCGAGACCATCTGGTTCCGGTCGGTCGCGGAGCGCGCGTCCCGCGCCGATCTCCCGCTCCTTGTGCCGGATGCCGTGAATGCGCCGCACGTCGTCGAGGCGGTGGCGCGCGCCGAGCCGGAGCTGTTGTTCTCGTTCTACTTCCGCGAGCTCCTCGGCGTGGAGCTGCTCGCGCTCCCGTCGCGCGGTGCGCTCAACCTGCATGGGTCGCTGCTGCCGCGCTATCGCGGCCGCTGTCCGGTCAACTGGGTGCTCGTGAACGGCGAGCACGAGACGGGCGTCACGCTCCACTACATGGAGGCGAAGCCGGACCGCGGCGACATCGTCGCGCAGCGCGCGGTGCCGATCGCCGACGACGACACGGCGCTCACCCTCAACCGCAAGCTCGGCGACGCGGCGCGCCTCCTCCTACGCGAGACGTACCCGCTGCTCGTCGCCGGAACGGCGCCGCGGCGACCCCAGGATCACGCCCGCGCGTCGTACTTCGGCGGCCGCCGCCCCGAGGACGGGCGCATCCACTGGCACCAGCCGGCGCGGCAGATCTACGACCTCGTGCGCGCGGTCACGGCGCCCTATCCGGGCGCCTTCACGACGAGCGGCGGCGAGCGGCTGCTCGTCTGGTCGGCGCGTGCGCTCGCCGGCGCGCCGGAAGCCGCTCCCGGGACGGTCCTCGAGGTCCGGCCGGGCGAGGGCGCGGTCGTCGCGACGGGCGCGGGCGCGCTCGTCCTCGAGCGCGTGCAGCTCGGTCACGGCCCGGAGCAGCGGGCCGACGAGGTCGTCGGGCTCGTCCCGGGCGTGCGGCTCGGCAACGCGGCGCGTGCGGAGGCGATGGCGTGAAAGTCCTCATCACCGGTGGTGCGGGTTTCGTCGGGTCGCATCTGTCCGAGGCGTTCCTCGAGCGCGGCGACGAGGTCGTCGCGCTCGACACAGGCACGCAGGCGAAGGTGCGGCATCTCCTTCCGCACCGCGGCTTCAAGCTGGTCGTCGACTCGGTGATGAACGCGGAGATCGTCGACGGGCTCGCGGCGCAGGCCGACCTCATCTACCACCTCGCTGGCGTCGTCGGCGTCGAGCACTACGTCGCCGACCCGTACCACGTGCTCAACGTCAACGTGAACGGCACGCAGAACGTGCTGCGCGCGGCGTACAAGCACGGGCGGCGGGTCGTGTTCACGTCGACGTCGGAGGTGTACGGCCGCAATCCCGCCGTGCCCTGGGCCGAGGACGCGGACCGCGTGCTCGGCCCGACCTCGATCGATCGCTGGTGCTACGCCACCTCGAAGGCGGCGGCCGAGCACTTCTGTCTCGCGTACCGCCGGCTCGGCCTTCCGGTCACCATCCTCCGCTTCTTCAACGTGTACGGGCCGCGTCTCGACCAGCTCGACGTCGGCCGGGTCATCACGATCTTCCTCGGCCAGCTTCTCCGCGGCGAGCCGATCACCGTCATCGGCGACGGCAGCCAGACGCGCTGCTTCACGTGGATCGACGACGCCATCCGCGCCACCGTCGCGGCGGGCGTCGTGAGCGCGGCCGAAGGAGACGTCATCAACGTCGGCACCGACCGCGAGACGTCGATTCGCGAGCTCGCCGAGCTCATCATCAAGATCGGTGGCGGCCCGTCGACGATCCGCTTCGTGCCACAGGCGTCCGTGTACGGCGATAGCTACGAGGACGTGCCGCGTCGCATTCCGGACGTGCGACGCATGAAGAGCATCCTCGGCGTCGAGGCGACGACGCCGCTGGCCGACGGCCTCGCGCGCACCATCGCGTGGTTCCGCGCGGCGCGGGCCGACGCCACGCGCGCCGCGGTCAAGTGATCCCGCGCGGCGAGACGCGCTTCGCGCTCAAGATCGACGTCGACACGCACGCCGGTCTCGCGCACGGGGTGCCCGCGCTCGCCGACCTCCTCGCGAGCCACGGGATCCGCGCGTCGTTCTTCGTCGTCTGTGGCGTCGACCGCATGGGGCGGCGGCTCGGCCGGCTCTTCGACCCGCGCTTCGTCTGGAAGCTCGTTCGCACGCGCGTCGTCGCGACGTACGGCTGGCGGACGCTGCTCTCCGGGACGCTGCTGCGCGCGCGCCCGGTCGCGGCCGCGTTTCCCGAGACGTTGCGCGCGCTCGCGGCGGCCGGCCACGACGTCGGCGTGCACGGATACGACCATGCGCGCTGGCAGGACCGGCTCCCCCGGCTCCGCCCCGACGACGTCGCGGACGAGGTCGCGCGCGCCACGGCGGTACTGCGGGAGATCCTCGGCGAGACGCCGCACGGATTCGCCGCGCCCGGCTGGCGGTGCACGCCGGCGAGCCTCGCAGCCGTGGACGCGGCTGGGTTCGCGTACCGCAGCGACACGCGTGGAACGTCGCCCTACCGGCCGGCGGCGAACGGTCGTGTCTTCGCGCTCCCCGAGATCCCGACGACGCTGCCGACGCTCGACGAGCTGTACGGGCGGCCGCACCGCCGGCCGCTCGCGCTCGCCGGCCACTATCGCGACCTCGTCCGGCCCGGTGTCCTGAATGTGCACACGATCCACGCCGAGATCGAGGGCGGACCGCACCTCGGCACGCTCGACGTCCTCCTGACGCACCTGCGCGACGCGGTCCGCTTCGTCCGCCTGCGCGACACCGCGGCCGCCCTGGATCCGGCGACGCTGCCGGTCTGCCAGGTGCGCGAGGGCCGGATCGCGGGCCGGGCCGTGCCAGTCGCGTTGCAGGTCGCCGCCAGCGCATGAGCCGGCGCGATCGCCGGCTCGTCGTCCTCGCTGCGGCTCTCGCGACGGTGACGCTCCCGGCCGGCATCGCGTCGACGGATCTCTGGCCGCCGAACGAGCCCCGCGTCGCGGAGGTCGCGCGCGAGATGCCGGGGCGCGACGGCTGGCTCATTCCGGAGCTGAACGGCGTGCCGTTCCTGGAGGAGCCGCCGCTCTTCTACTGGATGCAGGCCGCGGTCTACCGGGCGCAGGGCGCGCCTTCGACGGTGGCTGCGCGCGTGCCGGCGGCGGTCGCCGCCGGGCTCGGCGTCGTGGTCACCACGCTCCTCGCACGCTCCGTCGGCGCGAGCGCGGCGCTGGCGGCGCTCGTCCTCGCGAGCGCGCCGGAGTGGTGGTGGATGGCGCGCTCCGCCACGCCGGACACGGCGAACGCGACCGCCACCGCCGCGGCGCTGCTCGCCTTTTTCCACGCGTGGCGGCGGGGGAGCGTGGCGATGCTCGCGCTCGCGGTCGTCGCCGCGGCCGCCGCGTTCTGGCTGAAGAGCTTCCTCGGCGTAGGGCTCGCCGTGGCGACCGCGTCCGCGTTCGTCGTCGTCGCCGGCCGCGGCCGTCTCCGTTGGGTGGCGATCGCCTGCGCCGCGGTCGCGCTCGCCGCGGCCGCGGTGGCTTGGCTCGCTGCGATCGCGCGCGCGCAGGGCGCAGGCGGGGTCGGGTTCTTCGTGCTGACGAACCACGTCGAGCGCCTGATCGGCGGCGCGCGCGCCGGACACGTCCGGCCGCCGTGGTACTACGTCTGGAACCTGGCGCTCGACGTACTGCCGTGGTCGGTGGCCCTGCCGGCAGCGCTCGCGGCCGCTTGGCGAAGACGCGCCGACCCCGCGACGCGGTTCGTGCTGGTGTGGGCGGCGGTGATGGTCGTCGGGCTGAGCCTTGCGGCAACGAAGACGGCGCACTACCTGCTCTCGGCATACCCGGCGATCGCGGTGCTCGTTGCGATATGGTGGACCGGTCGGTCGGAGAACCTTCTCGATCGCGTGACCCGCGCGCTGCTGGGTGCCGTGGCGGTCGTGCTCTATCCGGTCGCGATCGTCGCGTTCGCGGCGCTCGACCCCGCCGCGCTCACGGCCGCGCCCTCGACCCGCGAGCGGGTCGCCGCGGTCGCGGGCGCAGTCCTCCACACCCGACCGGGGGCGCTCGCATCGGCGGTGGCAGTGGTCGCCGGGCTCGGCATTCTCTTCATCGTCGCGGACCGTGCCGGGCGTCGCGGCGCCGCCGCGGCGCTGCTCGGCGTCTCGGCGACCGTCGTCCATCTCTGCTTCACGCGCGTCGTCCTGCCCCGCTTCGACGCGGTCGTGAGCGCCCGGCCGTTCGCGGAGGCGCTCGGACGCGCGGGCGACGGCGGCAGCGCGCTCTTCGCCTTCGGCTTCGACAACCGGGAGCAGCTGAGCCCGCTCCTCTTCTACGGTCGCCATGCGCTCGTCGAGGCGACGAGCACCCGCGACCTCGCGGCGCCGCTGCGCGGACGCGCCTGCGTCGTGATGCCGGCGGATGCCCGTGGCCAGGCGGCGGCGTCGCTCCGCGAGCGCGCGGCGGGCGAGCAGCGCATCGGCGATCTCCGGCTCGTCCTCGTGTCGGGCGCGGAGGGCGGCTGTCCCGAGGTCGAGCGCGACGCTGCCTTGACCGCGCCGTCGCGGCTCCAGTAGGGGGCGGCCATGAAGATCGACTGCAGCCTCATGACGAGCGATCTGCGCGACGCTGCACGGCTCGCGAGCCACTACGAGCAGCTCGGCTACGACGGCATCTGGACGGCGGAGGCCGGGCACGATCCGTACCTCCCGTGCGCGGTCGCGGCGAGCGCGACGGATCACGCGACGATCGGCACGAACATCGCGGTCGCGTTCCCGCGCAGCCCGCTGGTGCACGCGCAGATCGCGTGGGACCTCCAGGCCGCGTCGCGTGGCCGCTTCGTCCTCGGCCTCGGCACGCAGGTGAAGGGCCACAACGAGCGGCGGTACTCCACACCGTGGACGGCACCCGGCCCGCGGCTGCGCGAGATGATCCAGCTCATCCGCCACATCTGGGACGTGTGGCAGAACGGGACGCGTCCCGGCTTCCAGGGGAAGTACTACCAGTTCAGCCTGATGACGCCGTTCTTCGCGCCCGCACCGCTCGAGTGGCCGAACATTCCCATCTACATCGCGGCCGTGAACCCCTACATGTGCCGGCTCGCGGGCGAGCTCGCCGACGGCGTCCACGTCCATCCCTTCCACTCGATCAAGTACCTCCGCGAAACCCTGCTGCCCAACCTGGAGACCGGGCTCGCGAAGACGAATCGCCGCCGCGAGCAGGTGACGCTCGCGACCACCGCGTTCGTCATCATGGGGAAGGACCGCGATGAGATCGAGCGCGCGAAGGGGCCCGTCCGCCAGCAGCTCTCCTTCTACGCTTCCACGCGCACGTACAGCGGCGTCCTCGAGGCGCACGGCTGGGGCGACACCTGCTATCGCCTCAACGAGAAAGCGGCGAAGGGCGACTGGAGCGGCATGGCGTCGCTGATCACGGACGAGATGCTTGAGGTCTTCGCGGTCACCGGCACGTACGGCGAGATTCCGGCCCTGCTGAAGAAGAAGTACGCCGGCATCATCGACCGGCTCGGCTTCTACAGCGCGATCCGTCCGGGCGACCAGTCTTTCTGGAGCCGCCTGATCGAGGCCTGCCGCCGGGCGTGAACACGAGGGCACACCGGACGCGCGAATAGGAACCGCCGTTCCGGACTCCGTCCCGCTAGCATCTGCTGGTCTCCCCGGTACGCTGCTTGCTTCGGTGAGCCGGCTTCCGATTCTCGGCACCTGTGCGCGCTGCGGGCTGCGCTTCGGCGGCCAGGCGGGAGACCGCGCCGCCGTCGCGGAGCTGGTCGGCCTCCACGAGCGCCACTGCGCCGGCGACGACCGCTCCCGCGAGACCTGGTTCCCGTTCCGGGCGGTGTACGAGTCGCGCGCCCGCCGCGTGCTGCTGGTCGACGACGACCCCGAGGTGCGGGTGGCGCTGCGTGCGCTCCTCGAATCGCGCGGCCACCGCGTGACCGACGCCCCCGACGCCGAGGCGGCGCTGGCGGCGGCGAGCGCCGAGGCCCCCGACGTTGCGGTCATCGACATCGGATTGCCGGACCTCGACGGCTACGAGCTCGCGCATCGGCTGCGCGCGCTCACCCGCCACGCCGTGCCGCGCCTGATCGCGTTCACGGGCTACGGGCGACAGCAGGACCGGGCGCGCGCCCGGCGGGCCGGCTTCGACGAGTTCCTCCTCAAGCCCGGCGACCCGGCGGAGATCGAGGCGCTGGTGGCGTGTGCCCCGCGCCGCCCACGTCGCGACTAGGACCGGTGCCGGCGCGGCAAGAACGCGGGTACGCGCGCGGCGTAGGCCGCGTACGCGTCGCCGAGCACCGTCCGTAAAGCGCGCTCCTCGAGCCACGCCTTGAGGAGCATGCCGGCGCTCAGCCCGATTGCGAGGCACGCGGTCGCCGCCGAGGGATGGGCGAGGAAGGTCCCCATCGCCATGAGCAGCCCGGCGACGTAGATCGGATGGCGGACGACGCGATACGGTCCGCGGTCGATCAGGACGTGCTGCGCTCGCACCTGCACGACGCCAGACCACATCGGTCCAAGCGTCCGCCGCGCCCAGCCGTGTAGCAGCACGCCGATCACCGCGAGCGCGACGCCAACGCTCGCGGGCGCGACGCGGAACGGGAAGCGTCCCGTCATCCGCTCGAGCGCGACGGCGCCGGCAAGTGTCGTCACGAGGACCGCGAGGCCGGCGGCGACGGACGGCGGCCACGCCTGCACGACGACGGGGCCGAACGCCGCGCGCGCGCGGTGCTCGCGCCAGGTCTGCCAGACGCCGTCCAGCACCAGCGCGCACCAAGCGGCAGCGAGCAGCGCATCGATCGCGACGTCGGCGGAGAGCGTGGGGGAATCGTACCGGCGCGTCGGGATATGGGCAAACCGAGCTTGCACGTGGTGGAGCGATCTGAGAGACCGGACGCATGGCGGTCCTCAAGGTCGCCCACCTCGGACACCCGGTCCTGCGCCAGATCGCCGCGCCCGTACCCCCCGAGGGCATCGGCGCGCCCGATGTCCAGCGCCTGATCGACGACATGTTCGAGACGATGGCCGAGCACGACGGCGCCGGTCTCGCCGCGCCGCAGGTGCACGTCTCCCGTCGGATCGTCATCTACGGCGTCGAGGAGAACCCGCGCTACCCGGACGCCGATGCGGTCCCAACGACGGCGCTGATCAACCCGAAGATCACGCCGATCGGCAACGAGCAGGACGAGGACTGGGAGGGCTGCCTCAGCGTACCCGACCTCCGCGGCAAGGTCCCGCGCTTCACCCGCGTCCGCGTCGAGGCGTGGGGACGCGACGGTAAGCCGCTTCGCTTCACGGCCGACGGCTTCCACGCGCGCGTCGTGCAGCACGAGTGCGATCACCTGGACGGCAAGGTGTACCTCGACCGCATGCGGTCGATGGAGACGCTGACCTTCCTGCCCGAGTTCCAGCGCTACTGGCTACCGCGCGCGCGCTGACGACCAGCCTCAGGACGCCGGCACCAGCAGCAGCGACGGTTTTGCCGGCGTGAAGGTGCCCGCGCCGAACTGGTCGGTGATCCCGGTGGCGGGACTGATCCCCGTCGTCGGGCACTTGAGCTTGTACGAGAGGAACTTCGCGTCCGCTCCCGGGCCCGGACCCGGACCGCCGCCGGGCGGCGGGGGGTTCACGTTCTGTTTCACGACCTCGATGCAGGCTTCCTTCGCGCCGAGCCTGATGCTGCAGCCGAGCTCGTTCGTGAACCCGGCGACGCCGGCGATCAGGTCCATCGTATACGACGCCTTCGGCCGCGCGTCCTTGACCTTGTAGCACTCGAAGTGATCGTTGGCCGGCCCCGGCAGCGCGGGGACGAGGAGCTCGCTCGGCACGCCGACGGTGAACGACCCGGGGCCGAACTGGTCGACGAGCGCGGCAGGCGCGACCACCTGCTTCGGGCACTTGATCTTGTAGGAGAGGAACACCGAGCCGGCATTCGACGGCGCCACCGGTCCGCCGCCGGGCGGCGTCGGATTCACGTTCTGCTTTTCGACCTCGACGCAGACGTGCTTCGCGCCGAACTTGAGGCTGCAGCCGAGCGTGTTCGGGAAGCCTTCGGCATGGCCCGCGAGCAGGTCGAGCGTGTAGGGAGTCGGCGGCTTCGGCCGCTGATCCTTGGTCTTGTAGCACTCGAGATGCCCGACGGCGGCGATGACGGTCGTGGTCGTCGTGCTGGTCGTCGGTGTCGTCGTCGTCGTGAGCAGGTCGTAGCCGATGACGTCGAGGTTGATGCCCTCGGGGGAGCTGTCCGTGACGTCCGAGGCCTGATTGGCACAGGAGAATGCGTTCTGCACGTACGGGGTCGCCTGCGGACAGGAGCCGCTCAGCCAATCGCCGAAATCGCCGCTCGACTTCTGATTGAAGCCGACGATGTCCGTCGTCCCGCCGTCGATCGAGAAATAGCGCGACCCGCTCGACGTCAGCTTCCGCGTCCCCGGAGCGGACCAGCTGAACAGGTCCTGGGGGTGGAGATCGGACGAGATTCCGATGAAGGATCCCAGCCCCAGGACTTCGTCCATCTCGTGCTCGGTCGTGCGCAGGGCGTCGAACTTCCCGGCGGACGGCGGCCGCGTGAACTTGAACGGCTGGGCAGAATTTATCGTGACGATCCCGTCGTACGGCCCCCCGGGACCCAGGCTGCCGTCCGCGAACATCGCCGGCGGCGTGTCGAGGCCGATCGCTCTCCCGTCCGCGCTGGTGGTGTCGATATTCGTCGACAACGCGCTGCCGGGCAGACTCGCATTCGCCGTCGCGTCGTTCGACGTGGTCGCGTCCGCCACGAGACCGCCGATGTAGGTGTTCCACGGTTCGGAATAGAAGGTCGAGAGGCTGACCGCGAGCGCGCCGGAGGGCATGTGGCTGCCGTCCGGCAAGGTCGTCGAGTAGCGGAACAGGATCGAGACGGTGATGGGATCGTTGAACAGCGACTCGTAGGCGGCGATCGCATCGTTGATCATGGCCTCGATCGCCGCCGCGTTCGCATCGCCCGTGATCGAGCTGTCGAAGGTGGGAGTGATGACGAGGGCGCCGCCGCTCGCACCGGTGAAGACCGACGGACCCTCGCTGTCGGCACCCGTCACGCTCTCAGCGAGACCCGGCGTGGTGTCGGCGAGCGCGTCCGAGGCCGCGTAGCTCACGTGCTGCGCACTGCCGACGGGGGGCCCGCCGTTCGCGTCAGGAGCGGTCGCCCAGACGGTGCCGACACGCGTCATGTCGAACGCGAGAATGACGAACAAGGCGACGAGCTGCACCTTCATGAGCCTCCCTCGAATGACGAGCTCGCTTCCTACCATGGGGACTCTCCGTCATCCCGACGCGGTACGTCAAGCGGAAAAGTGAGATGCGACAACTAACTTGAACAGATCATGGATTTGTATGGATAGGCTGCGGATCGACGATTCGGCGGGGCGATGGCTCGGGCTCGCGACCCGCTACGCCGTCGCGCGTTCTTCCCCGACGACCCGTGCCGGGATCGTCACCGTGAACGTGGAGCCGACGTCCGGCGTGCTCTCCACCGCGATCGTGCCGCTCAGCATCGTGACCAGGCGCTTCACGATGTGCAGGCCGAGCCCGACGCCGCCGAAGCGGCGGGTCGAGGAGCCGTCGATCTGGCGGAACATGTCGAAGATCACCGGCAGGTGCTCGGGGGCGATGCCGATGCCCGTGTCACGGACGGCGAGGGTCAAGGCGTCGTCTGCGACGACGACGTCGACGTCGACGCGGCCGCTCGGGGTGAACTTGAGCGCGTTGCCGGCGAGGTTCTTCACGATCGTCTTCAACTTCACGCGGTCGGTGACGAGCGCACGGTCCGGGAACGCGGTGTTCCAGCGCAGTGCCACCGACGACGGGACGAGGGGCTCGAGCTCGCGGGCGAGCTCGGCGAAGAGGTCGCCGAGATCGACGGGGGCGAGCGCGGGGGTCTCGCGACCCGATTCGAGGCGGCCGAGGTCGAGGGTCGCGTTGACCAGGTCGAGGAGCTCGATCGCGCTCCGGCGGACGCGCTGGAGCGGATCGCGCTGATCCGCCGTCAATGGACCGAACGTCTCCTCGGCGAGGAGGTCGGCGTAGCCGGTGATCACGTTGAGCGGGGTGCGGAGCTCGTGCGACATCGTCGCGACGAATTCGGACTTGAGGCGGTTGGCGGACTGGAGATCGGTGATCAGGCGCGCGTTCTCGAGCGCCACGGCAGTCGCGTGCGCGATACCGAGCGCGAGTCGGCGCTGCCTGCCCGTGAACGCGCCGGTTCGCTCGGTATAGCCGTTGATGAGGATGCCCCGTACCTGTGTGCGCCCCGCAATCGGCACGTAGAGCGCGGAGGCGACCCCGAAGCGACGCTGCATCGCCGCCGGGACGAGCGACTGGTGCACGGCGTCCGGCAGCTCGACGATCTCCCC
>Ga0070731_10004359_pt1 | contig 12221 bp, 9 predicted proteins | sample Coa_R1_2_FD_66448 | JGI IMG/M metagenome (GOLD analysis project Ga0070731, IMG submission 66448) | Surface soil microbial communities from Centralia Pennsylvania, which are recovering from an underground coalmine fire - Coalmine... | ecosystem: Environmental > Terrestrial > Soil > Unclassified ... | reverse complement strand
CTCCGGCCCGATGCCGATGAGAGCGCCGAGACCTTTATCCGGCGGCGCCGGAGTTTTGGCATCGGTCTCGGTCACCGACTTGAGCATGTCATCGATCTGTTTGGTGAGGGCATCGGCGAGTTGCGGATTGGAGATGAGATCGGGACCAAGCCGGTCCGTCACCTGCTCGCGCAACGCCGCTATGCGGTCATATAAGCTCTGATGATCCTTATGCAACGCCATGGATACCCTCCTCAATGGCGCTTGCCGTAGCCAGCGCCTCTTTCTCAATTACCGCAATCCGCCAACTGGATCAGACTTCGTCCTGTCCTGATCAGACCGTTGTAAGCAGCGAATTTCCCGGCGGCACATTCATGCCAACGTTCTTACCCATCGTGTACAACGCCTCGAGCTGATCACTGAGGTCATCGAATGAATGCTGTACACGTGCCGTGCCGAACCCATCCGGTAAGCTATCGATGTTGAGCGGATTGCGCGCGGACTGGATCATGTTGATCAAGGTCTGCAACACCGGCAACAGGTTGTTGTTGATGGAGATACGACCGCCATCCTTGAGCAAGCGGGGAAGCTCTTCGGAGACGGCCGATTCAATTTCGCTCAGCACATCTTCCAGGTACATCGCCGGCAGATCCGATCCATCTGCAAATATCAGCAGCAACGTCTGCCGCTCGTTCGGACCGATAAACACCGAATCGAGCGCGAAGCGCACTTCATTCACGGTTTCGGCAATCACGTTGAGCTGCCGCGAGATCAGAATCAGTTGTGTTCCAAAGAATTGCGGCATACTGGTGCTCAGTTCAAAGAATTGGCCATTGCTCAGCCAGCTCTGCAACAGCGAAGTCATATAGTCAGAGATGACCCGGAAGTTCGTAATATTCTGTTCGTCGTCTACGGAGTTGGAGAAGCGGTTATCTTGTCCGCTTTTCTGGAACCAGATCCCGTAGATATCGCGGATGTGCCCCAGGGTTCCGCCAACTTTATCGGGATCGGCTTGGAGCTCTGGACGCTTGAAGTTGAAACTTTTGGCGTCGAGCAGGATGCGAAAATATGTATTCACTCGCAGGATCGACGGGGGAACGATGCCAAACTGCTTGATGATCTCCATAATCTGGCTCTTTGCCATCCCACGCAGCGCGGTCACATACTCCGGGTCAGCAGAAGGATCGAGCGGGTAGAGCCCATCCAGCAACGGCAGACAATTGTCCTGGGCAACTTTGGCCCGCGTGTACAGGCTCGCCTGGGCGCCGGTAATGCCGCCGGCGAGATCGGTCTGCACGGTGTAGCTTTTCGGATTCCACTTGGACTCGATTCGCCCTTCAATCTCAGTGATCGAAAACGATTGGGTAAGAGCGCTGACAAATCCTTTTGGATCACTCGAATTTACTTTCCAGCCTAGAACGTCTGCGATCGCCAGCGATGCGGTTTGTCCTAGTCCTTGCATTGCTCCGCCCCCGCCCCCACCGCCGGAAAAGCCTGAGCTGCCGCCTTTGCGCGGATATCCCATCGAAGGCGGATAAGAAACCGACTCCGTCAGAATGGGATAAGTAACGGCATTTTCCACGTTCTTTGTCAGCTTGGTGCCCGCAGGTGGATTGGTCTCAGGAACCTGTCCTGTTACGACCACCACGGTGTCCTCATCGTCGACCGGATCGCCGCCTTGGGAGACGGCGCGAATGTTTTTAAGGATCACCGTTACCCAATCGCCCTCGGCAAATACGTTCCCCGTAAACTTGATGGTAAGGATGGTGAAAGTCGAATCTAATTGCGCCTGCGCTGCACGCATCGCAGCAATGTTCGGTACCGAGGTATTTACCCAGCCCCCTTTCTTGGCAGAAGCTGCAAGCGTAGCTGCCGGCGCAAAGGCGGAGCCCGGATCCGAAACCGTATAGTTGCTCGGGTTGAGCGGACTGTGATCGAACTGTGCCTTTGATTTCGCCGTCGCATGCGGGGCCGGTACTGGCCACCAGCCGGCCTGAAGCGTGACAGTCGAGCTCGGGCTAGCCTTGAATAGCGGATCGGAAAACGTGAGCTCGATCGACTTCGTTGTTACCTGGCAATCGGTTACGGTAAACGGCATAGTTGTTCTCCTTCTTCCGCCACGATCAGTTTTCTTCTTGTCGTTCGTCAGCGCTAATTCACGAACTGCTTTTCGCGCTAGTTTCAACCCCAGCCTTGCGGCTGCATCAAGTCACACCCTCTTTTTCTAAATCTCGCACTTGCTCGGGAGTCGCCGCGATCTGCTGTCCGATGTTCGTCGCATTCACCGAAACATTCGTCATGCCAAGGCGCTCGGCCAGTTCGTTCCAGCATGCGACCAGCGCTCTGCCGACTTGTTCGAGCGGTTCGCGGCACTCCTGAACCGCGCTCTTCATGCTGCCGGCCCACGGCTTCCATTCGCCGCCGCGCTCATTCGCCAGAATCACGAGCTGCTTGAGCTTTTCGTAGGACACCAGCTCATTGGCATATTGCTGCTCCACTTGGCGAAAGTCTTCCTGGCATTTGACCAACGACTGGCGGGCGCGCTCCAAATCGAGTGGCGTCGCCACGGCTCTTTCCGCAGCCTTCGCTGCCGTCCGCGCTTCGTGCAGCGTGCCCAGCATGTCGAGGATCGTGTTCTCCATACCATCGACCAGCGCCGCCCCGCGATTCGGAGGCCTGTCGCCCACCGTCAGCAGCACCGCGTTCAGCGTGTCGCAAAGTTTGCGAACCTGGACGAAGAGCGTTCGAAATGTCGCTTCCAGTGCCATCACTCACCCGCTTGCCAGCGCCTTGTAAAAATTCCGGGTTAAGATCTCCGGCCGTGCGTGCCGCCGATCCAATGCCATGCGAACCGCCCCGATCAAGAAACGTTCCGGGACAATTCCGGGATCGGTTCCCGCGGCCAATCGCCGCGACGCCTCTTCGATCATCGTCTGCTCTTTGTGCCCGAAGTTCATTACCTTCGCCAGGCTGCGATTGCCGAGCGACGGGTACGACTGATAGCACATCGCATCCACTGCGATCGGGCACGCGTCGTGGAATGATCGCAGCAACGCTTTCGGAATACTGTCTGACACCGGCTTGGGATAAATCCGCAGCCAGGCCTTGCGATATTTCGCGGCCTCCGCTTCGAAGTCCATTCGCCGAAGTAACTCCGTATTGATCAGCATGCGAAAAAACGGAGTCGGATGCGGACCTCGCGGATTAAAGTGCGAAACCGTCTCGGGATCGCGAGCCAGAATATCCATCAGCGATCCGGCAATACACGGGCCGCCGAGCAGCATGCCGCTCATATCGGCAAACATTTCGCGATTCCATCGCACCCAGGTTCGGACCACTTGCCGGCTCACGCCCGCTCGCAGCAAGCTCAACCCAACTTTTCTCGGAACATCTCTCTGCAGTCCCAAATCGTTTTGCAGATTGTGGCTGGTCTCGTGCAATATCGCGCCGAGTGTCCACGGATTCACCAGCCGCGTATACGGAAGCTGAATCAGCGGGAACGGATTCAGTTGCTTTCCCAGCTTCTTCAACGGAATCCCCCGCCGAAATGTCGACGGCGCGAATCCTGTCGCCATATATGAAAACGGTGGCGGCGCAGGAATCGGCCTCGCTACTCCCAATCCCAGATACCCGGCACGGTAGCAGTCGAGCCCGATGCGGTCACAACTCAGCAGCCATTTGGCGTAGCGGGTTTGCCGCTGGCCGAAGGTCTCGAAGTAGAAATCCCATATCTTTTCGATTCCTCGAACCCAGTGGTGAGCGTGCGCTTTGCGCCGCATCAGGTGCTGCAGGCGGCGCGTGCTCGGCTCTTGTGCCGTTTTCACTGCGGCTTTTCGCACCTTGCCAGACATCTGCAGCAGCCCGCGCCGCAGCCCGCTGATGAGTTGATTGACCGCCTGCAAGTGCCCCGCAGTCGGCGCTTCTGCTCCTGTTCCGAATTCATCGGCACGAAACGGCCGCAACGCCGCTGCGTGCCGAGTGACATTGATCGATTGCGCTCTAAGCCAGGGCAACATCACGGGGGAAGATGCGCCAGCAGCTTTCGCCTGCTGGCGCGAAGAGGATTGCCTGCCCGTTGTTGCTTCTGCTCCGGTTTCGATCAGCGTCGCCATTGTGGCGCCCCAGTTTCCTGACTTGTTCGGTCACTGAGTGACCGCGGTTTCCTAGCGCAGTACTTGCCCGCAGCAACGGCAATACTGCGGACTCCCTGACGTTCCACATGCGGGACAAGGCGCGCAACTGCATTGTCCGCCGACAACGCGGCCATAACGCGGTCCCGCGTGATGAACCATGCCTGTACCGGGTACGCCCTGAGCAACGCCGCGCACACCGCCGCGGTATCGGCCGTAGGGGTAGCGGCCGTGCCAGTAGCGGCCTCGTCCCCAACGCCCGTGCATATGCGGCGTTCCATATCCATAGCGTCGGTGGAACTTGTGCTCGAGCCGGCGGTGGTGTCGCAACGCGTGCCGGCGTTGAGCAGGGTGAGCCAGCACTCGCCGCGCGTGACGGGCGAGCGTTCGCACGGCGGCGTGCGGAGTGACGTGGCGTCCGCGGGCCGCCTGGTGAGCCACGCTGCCAACCGCACGCCGCGCGATCGTCGGCACCACTTTCAGCAAGTGGCGGGTCTGCGGATTGCGATGAAGGGTGCGTGCGACTTTGGCGACATGCCTCGTCAAATGCGGCGCAGATTTGGTTACGGCACGGGCGATCTTCGGCATCAGCCGTTTCGCTGCCGGTGCGATCGCCTTGGCGACGACAGGCAGCAACTTGCTCGCTGCCATTCCAATGAGCGGCAGAAAGTGCTCGGCAGCCTCCTCTTCTGTTTCCGCTTCGGCCGCAAGCTCTCCCAAATGCTCCATCATCGCATCGGGATAGATCCTGCGTGCCGGGCTGACTTCATCTTCGAGTTCGTCCTCGCCCTCCTCTTCATCCTCGCCTTCGCCGAGCAGCCCCCCAAGGATGTTGCCGATCGCGCCGAACTCGTCCTCATATTCCATCTCGTCTTCGTCTTCCATTTCTCCCTCATCCTCCAACTCGTCTTCGAGTTCAGGCAGGGCTTCCAGTTCATCTTCCAGCTCGTACGCCATGATCATTCCTCCTGCGAAAAGTTGTCGGACATTGGGGAACCTGAAACGTCAGATTGCTGCTCGGCGCCGACGTGAGAAACGCGTTCGCATACGGCGGTGCGGACGCTTGTAGCGCCGCGCCACTTTCGTATTGCGCCGGATGGCGGCCAAACATGCCTTGGGGCTGCCGAGCACGCGCCGGACCTGCGTTGCTGCCGTGCGCGCAGCCCGCCGGCGATTGATCTTCATGCCTTTCGCCGCTTGCCGCTTTAACGACTTCACCGTGCGGCGCATGATGGTAGGAACCGCTTTCACGCCGATGCGTGTTCTGCGTCGGCGGCGGAGAATGCGGGTGAGAATCGCCGTGCCGCGCACCAGATGCGGCAGAATGCGCCGCAACGCCCTCCGGTCTTTCGGCGAGATGACCGTGACCGCGGCAGCTCCGACCATGGCTTCGGCTTCGCCTTCATGCGCTTCGCGGCAGGCACTATCGGCCAGCATTTCGGCGACCGCTTCGTTGTGCGTAAGCGGGTGCGCGGCGATTTCATGCGCCATCTCCTCTTCGCCCTCGCCTTCCGTCTCATCTTCCATCTCCTCTTCGAATTCGCCCTCGAGCGATGAGGTAGCGGCCTTGGCCAGGCTCGCTCCAGCCGGCCCGAGAATCGCTCCGCCAACGATGGGCGCCGCCACCTTTGCGACTTTCTTCAGGATGGGAAGCGCTTTCTTGAAGAAGCTGCCGAAGGAGAAATTTTCGCCCGATTCATCTTCGAATTCATCTTCATCTTCGAGCTCCTCCTCGCCTTCGCCCAGCAACCCGCCGATGATGTTGCCGATGGCGCCGAACTCCTCCTCATCTTCGAGTTCGTCCTCGTCCTCCAGTTCGCCGGAGGCCTCGTCTTCGAGTTCCTCTTCGCCTTCGCCGAGTAGTCCACCGAGAATATTGCCGATGGCGCCGAACTCTTCTTCCTGTTCGTCTTCTGCTTCGCCCTCGCCTGTACCTTCGTGGAACTCGTCTTCAAGTTCCAATTCCAGTTCGCCCTGATTCATGTCCGCCATTGTTCTGACCTCCTCGCGCTTGATGACGACGCGAGCCAACTTATAACGCGATGGAAAGCGAGTCTAGTCACATCTTGCGGTGAGCAAGTTTGGGGTCGCGCGGATTGGTTCACTCGAATGTGCGACGGCTCGGAAGGTCAACGTGCCGAAGAGATTGATGCGACCAGATTTTCCCGCATATATATGCGGGAACAACAAACGCCCTCAGGCTGAGCGCAGGAATGACAGCGGGAATCCGCGCGTGATTTTGGAGTTCAAGCATCCCGAGATGGACTTTTCTGTTGCGGGATGCGGGCGCAGAGTTTCGACTTTCTGTCCGCGACGGATTGCTCGCTGAAAACAAGTCTGCATTGGTGCAATGGTGGACAAATAGAATCGGTATCGCAGCATGGACGCAAATGAATACTTCCGTGCAACGCTGCAAACGCGTCACCAGTCCGAACGAGCGGTAAGGTCGAATGAAATCTAGCTGTGGTTGTAGCCGCCGGCGACGTGATGGGTCAGAGAATGTGCGGGCGGATTTTGTCGCAGTTGTTGAATGGCGCTTTGCAGGTCGTCCAACAGCAGTCCGGCGAGATCGCGGCTTACGCCGAGCCGCGTCAGAGCGCGTTGCACGACCAGATCTTCACAGTGTGCTGGCATGGGATATGCGGGCACCTGCCAGCCTTTCAAGCGCAACTGGTTGGCGAGGTCATACAGTGTGAAGCCCGGATCTTCACCGCGTGCGATTGTCCAGGTGCATCCGGGAATTCCGCAGCGGCCGTCGTGTAGCACTTCGAAGATTCCGATTTTCTGGATCTGGCCGGCGAACCAGGCTGCAACCCCTGCGCAACCTTGTGTGATCCTGGCATAGCCTTGGCGTCCCAGCCGAACAAAGTTGTAGTATTGCGCGGCGATCTGGCCGGCCGGTCGCGAAAAATTCAACGCAAAGATCCGCATGTTGCCACCCAGCACTTTCACGTTGAAGATTAATTCTTGGGGAAGATCGTTCGATCCGCGCCACACAATCCAACCACAACCGAGCGGCGCAAGACCGAACTTGTGCCCTGAGGCATTGATCGACCTCACGCGCGGTAGCCGAAAGTCCCAAACGAGGGACGGATGAATAAAGGGCGCGATAAAACCGCCACTCGCGGCATCCACATGGATTGGGATATCGAGTCCGCTTTCTTCTTCGAGGTCATCGAGAGCCAGTGCGACGTTGTGCACGGGTTCGTACTGCAGGGTATAGGTTGTGCCCAGAGTCGGGACGACGCCGATGGTGTTTTCGTCGCAGCGCTTGATGACTTCCTCGGCCGACATCAGGTGCCGCCGCCCCTGGCATGGGATCTGCCGGAGCTCGACATCGAAATACCGGGCAAACATCGGCCAGCAGGTGTGGGACAGGCCGCATATCAAATTGGGGCGGCTCGTCGGCTTCCCTGAGCGCTCGCGGTTTTTGCGCCATCTGGTCTTCATTGCCAAACCGCCGAGCATGGCGGCTTCGCTGGATCCGGTGGTCGAGCAGCCACGCGAGCTGGACGCCTCCGGTGCGTTCCACAGATCGCCGAGCATGTGAACACAGCGCGCCTCGAGTTCTGCGATCTGAGGGTATTCGTCCCGGTCGATGAGATTCTTGCCCAAACACTCATCCATCAGCTTTTGAATTTCGGGCTCCAGCCAGGTCTGGCAGAAGGTGGCAAGATTCTGGCGGGAATTTCCATCGAGCAGCAATTCGTCGTGAACCAGTTGATAGGCGGCGGTGGGGTCGGTCTCTTTCTTTGGAAATCTGTATTTGGGCAAGGGGTACGGAAGAAAGCTGCTGCCGAAAACCTGCTCGTCAAGATTCGAAAAGACCTCTTCTTTGCGGTACAACGCCATGGCAGTTTCCGATTATTAATGATTCATCCGAGATCCGCCGATGTTCTACCGGCATCGGCAAAAGTGGTGCGCCGAGTCTATGCCTGCTTCGTTCGATGACGAAAGTCACCCATTCAGGTGACATCGAACGGCAAAATGGCGATGACTGGGGCTTTGGAAGGTCCCGCGCGCCAGATTTAATTCGAGGTTTGTGATGACCTTCACTGCCAGCAGTGACGAACATCACGGAGTGACTCGAAAAAATGGTGCAGACTGAGATGTGAATGGGCGAGGTGCGTATGGGGAAAGATGGTCGGGATCTGCTCGAAGTGCTGAAGTTTGAGCTGGAGTTTCTTGAACAGGGCGGTTATGGGCGCCTGCCGCGGGAAGCCTGGCGGTCGCGGCTGATCTTCGAAGACTCTCCGACTTGCGCCAACTTCAACGCCCGCCAAGTTATACCTTGTGAGGAATGTGTGCTGATGCCGCTGGTTCCAGTGGAAGCACGCGAAGAAAACGTTCCTTGCGACCACATCCCAATTACACCCGGTGGAGACACGCTTGAGTCTTTGTATCGCACGGGAACACAACGGGAGATTGAAGATGCGCTTGGCGCTTGGCTGCGTGCGACAATCAAGCGACTGGAAGCAGAAAGGGCTAAAGACGGAGCGCAAAAAACGGCCAAAGCCGATCGCGTAAGTTCTTAAGCTTTTCTAACGTGACGTAGCCGATCTGGACTGCCCCGAGCGTCTATCCTGGTCATTGAAGTTCCCCTCACTTCAGCAACGTTCTTCTTTGGGCTCCCGAGCCCTTCGCGAGTCATTTCAGGAGAAAAGCACAGAACTATCGTGATAGCAGTCACTATTCCTTGTGACAATCGGCATTGTTTCATTAGACTCCTGCCCATACACTCATTCCGTCGGCAAAAGTGGGGTTTCACGTAACAGTAAGCCGACAATACATTCAACCTACGGAGCTTGACGAATGATAAAGAGAATCAGTGTCCGGACGTTTGCCGTAACGGTAGCGCTGGCAGCTATGTTTGTTCCTTCCACGTTGCGTGCACAAGACGCGGCAACGCTTTTTAAATCGAAGTGTGCCGGATGCCATGGCCCGGACGGAACCGGATCGGCGATGGGTAAAAAAATGGGTGCGCACGATTTCACCTCGGCCGATGTACAGAAGATGTCGGATACAGAGCTTGCCGAGACCATCACCAACGGCAAGAACAAAATGCCCGCCTACAAATCTTTGACGCCCGATCAGGTCAAGGGCTTGGTGGCTTACATTCGCACCCTAAAGAAGTAGGGGCTCGCACCACGAAAGAAGAGGTTGCAGACTGCGGAATTTCCGCGGTGCCAGTGGGAGTGTGCGGGGCGCCTACGACGGAAGAAGGAGAGACGGATTGAAATGAGTGTTAGAGAAAACATTCGCGATTGGTCCCGGCCAATTTATTTTCTCGGCCAGAATCCGATCTCGCTTGCGGGTGCGGTGCTGACCACCAGTGCCGCGCTCAGCATGATCGCTTTCTGGTTCTACGACTTCTTCCTGCCGGGACCTCCGCATCCTTATGTTGGAATCCTGATCTTCCTTATCCTGCCCGGAATTTTCGCTTTTGGTTTGCTGTTGATTCCGATTGGCATTTGGTTGCGCAGGCGTGCTTTGCGCGGCGCGGGGACATTGCCTGCCGCCTATCCGGCGATTGATCTTCGAATTCCGATGGTCAGGCGGGCGTTCGAGTGGGTGGCGTTTGCAACCGTTCTGAATGTCCTGATCATTGGAACCGCTTCGTATCGCGGTGTGGAGTATATGGATTCCACCAGTTTCTGTGGGACCACGTGCCATACCGTCATGGCGCCAGAGTACAGCGCCTATCAAGGTTCTCCACATTCACGCGTGGCATGCGTTGAGTGCCACATTGGACCCGGTGCCCCGTGGTTTGTGCGCTCCAAACTTTCCGGCTTGCGCCAAGTATTCGCAGTCACGTTTCATACATATTCGCGGCCAATTCCCTCGCCAGTTAAATATCTGCGGCCGGCTCGCGAGACCTGCGAGCAGTGCCACTGGCCGCAACGTTTCGCGGGCGACAAGCTCAAAGTAAATACGAGCTACAAAGACGACGAAAAAAATACCCCGCAAACCGACGTCTTCCTCCTGAAAGTTGGCGGACGAACCTGGCAGGGTTCCGTGGGAATTCACGGCCGCCACCTGGCAGATAGCGCGCGCATTCACTACATCTCGACCGACCCTGAACGGCAGACGATTCCTGTCGTTTACTACACCGATGACTCCGGAAAGACGACCGAGTTCATCTCAACTGACGCCAAGCCGACGCAGGCACAACTCGATAAAGGTGAGCATCGGGCGATGGATTGCGTGGATTGCCATAATCGTCCGACACACGCCTTCGATCTGCCTGAGAATGCGGTCGACAAGCAGATGCAACTGGGACACATCAGCACCGATCTTCCCTTTATCAAGAAAAAAGCGGTCGAGGTTCTGAAGGTCGATTACCCGGCGCGCGATATTGGCAAGCAGCGAATTATCGAGGAGATCGACAAGTTCTATCGAACGAATTATCCGGAAATTTACCAGACGCGGCGTGCGCTGGTGCAGCAATCTGCCGATGAGATCGCGGCAATTTATTTGCGAAATGTTTTTCCAGACATGCGCCTGACCTGGGGGACGCACCCGAACAATTTGGGCCATAACGATTCGCCGGGCTGTTTCCGCTGCCATGACGGCAGCCATACCAGCGCCGATGGCCGAACGATTACAAATGACTGTTCCGCCTGCCACGATTTTCTGGCAACCGCGGAAGAACATCCCAAGGTTCTCACGGATCTGGGAATGAAATAGGAGACGGGCAGCGCAGGAGTACGACCGTGCTGAAAACAACTGAATATCCAAAACGCTGGGCAAAACGAAGTGACCTGATTTCTTTCATATTATTAGCAATCATCGCCGTATTCATATCAAGTTTTGCCGTAGCGCAGCCAAAAGCCTCTCACACAGTGAATCCGGATGAAAACTGCCTCGCCTGCCACGGCCAGGCCGGAATGAAGTCCGATAGCGGCAAGAGTGTCTCGATCGATCCAGCAAAACATTCGGCGAGCGTTCATGGAATTTTGAGCTGCACTGACTGCCACACTTCGATTAAAGATTTCCCGCATCCCGCGAAGATCGCGAGAGTGCAATGCTCAACCTGCCACGCCGACGAAGTTAAGCACATGGCGGGCAGTATCCACGCTGCGCTGGGCGACCAGGCTTGCCAATCCTGCCATGGCAATGTGCATGAAGTGACCACCGCCAGCGACATTGCGCCGGCAAAGTGCGCGCAATGCCACGCTGACGAAGTCAAGGATTTCAAGCAGAGTGTTCATGGGCAAGCCGCTTCATCCGGCGATAAGGATGCCCCGAAGTGCGTGTCCTGCCACGGCGAGATCCATCAGGTTCAAACCGCCAGCGATGCATCGTCGCCGGTTGAGAAGAAAAATGTGGCGAACACTTGTGCCGCCTGTCACAGCAATCCTGAGTTCCTTGCCAGCCATAAGATTCCGTTCTCGCACCCGGTAGAGCAATACCGCCAAAGCGTACACGGGCGCGCCGTTGCCAGCGGCGACGAGAAAGCCGCCGTTTGTTCCGATTGCCACGGCAGCCATGCGATTTTCCCAGGGCAAGATGCGCGCTCAAAGATTAATCACTGGAATGTCGCTTCCACTTGCGGGCAGTGCCACTCCGAGATTGCTAAGACTTATCTTGAGAGCGTGCATGGCCAGGCGATGAAGTCCGGAGTGCCGGGCGCTCCGGTTTGCAGCGACTGTCACGGAGAGCATCTGATTCTCGAACCGCAGCAGGCGGGCTCGTTGGTTAACGCGTCGCGCGTCTCTACTGTAACTTGCGGGCGCTGCCACAATGACGAACGGCTGGCAACACGTTACAACCTGCCGAAGGACCGCGTTCCCTCCTACTCTGATAGCTACCATGGCTTGGCCATGCGTGGGGGATCGCAGGTGGTTGCGAACTGCGCTTCGTGCCACGGTGTGCACAATATTTTTCCCTCGTCCGATGCGCGTTCAACGATCAACACGGCTAATCTTTCAAAAACCTGCGGCGTCTGCCACTCGGGCGCGGGCGAACATTTCGCGATTGGGCCCGTTCACGTGCAGATAGCTTCGGGCCCCGCGCATCCGGTGGTGAAGTGGATCCGGTGGACTTATCTGGTTCTGATTCCGATGACGCTCGGATTCATGATTCTGCACAACCTCATCGACTTGATTTCGA
>Ga0070731_10004358_pt1 | contig 12222 bp, 13 predicted proteins | sample Coa_R1_2_FD_66448 | JGI IMG/M metagenome (GOLD analysis project Ga0070731, IMG submission 66448) | Surface soil microbial communities from Centralia Pennsylvania, which are recovering from an underground coalmine fire - Coalmine... | ecosystem: Environmental > Terrestrial > Soil > Unclassified ... | reverse complement strand
CTTGAGCAGGAACGACGTGAGGACGATGAGGGCAACTCCCATCAGCCCGCCGCGGCGAACGGCGCGCCGCCACGACGGCGGCGGCACCTCGCGTGCGGCGCGAGCGCCGCGCTGGTGCTGCTGCGGCTTCCCCTTCGGCGGCTCCTTCTGCTTGCGGCCGTCGGTCGTGTCGAGCGCGACCTCGTTCCCTTCGTCGTCGTATGTGACGAGCTCGTACTCGTGGCGGAACGTCTTCTCGCGCCGCCGGCGCTGCTTGCGGGTCGGCATCCCGATTGAGCGTAGCGCCTCGCAGCCCACCGGCACATAGTTCCGCCCGGTGGCCCCGTCCGCGAGTTGACTGTTGACGCGTCTACCCGGGGGTCCCCTAACCCCACCCCGCATCGCGACCGAGCGGAGCGAGAAACGGCGCGCGTGTCTGTCGCGGAAGCGTCAAGAGCTCGTCACGGCTCGAACACGCGGAGCTCGAGGACGCGCGAGGCGTCGAAGCCGTCGATCCGGAGCGCGGCGCCCGCGGCCGCGGCGGCGGCGCCGGCAGGCATCAGCCCGACGAGCTCGGTTCCGATGACCTCGGCGCGGCGCTCGCGGGCCTCGCGGTCGACCCGCTCGACGATCTCGTGGAGCGCCGCGGCCTCCCAGTCCTCGACGTTCATCGAGACCTGGACGACGCCGGCGCTCGGCAGATCGAGTCCGAGCGCGCGCACGCCGGGGAAGCCGCCGCCCGACTCGCGCACGGAGGCTGCGATCTGCCGCGCCGCCTCGAGCGAGCCGTTGAGGTTGACGTTGAGCGCGACGAGCGGTCGTCGGGCGCCGACGATCACGCCGCCGGCCGCCGGATCGAGCCGGGACGGGCCGAAGTCAGGCCTGAGCTCGCCCGCGTCGATCCGCCGCTGCAGCCCGTCGACTCCCCCGGCGCGGTAGAACGCGGGCCCGCGCTCGGGCGGCGCGTACACGAAGACGGGGAGACCCAGCTCGCCGAGCCGCTCGCCGAGGAGCAGCGCGACGTCCCGGGCGCGCTCGAGGTCGCCGGGGTCGATGGGGACGAGTGGGACGACGTCGGCCGCCCCGATCCGCGGATGCGCGCCTTCGTGCCGCCGGAGGTCGATGCGCTCGCGTGCGACGCGAACGGCTTTGAGCAATCCCTCGAGCAGCTGGGGCGGACTGCCGACGACGGTGAACACCGACCGGTTGTGGTCGCGGTCGGCATGAACGTCGAGCAACCGTGCGTGCGTGGCGAGGGCCGCACCGATCGCGTCGACCGTCGCGCCGTCGCGGCCTTCCGAGAAGTTCGGCACCGACTCGAGCGGCAGCACCGCCGTACTCTATGGCCGTGCTCGAGCACTACGAGCAGCGCGCTCCCGAGTACGACGACTTGTATCTGGACACGGGCGTGGACGAGCAGCGCAACCGGCCCGGGTGGCACGACGAGCTCGCGCAGCTCGTCACCCGGTTCGCGCCCGGCAAGCTCGCCGCCGAGCTCGAGGGCGAGGTGCTGCATGGCGGCCGCTTTCTCGTCGCCGTGCGCGCCCGGTGACGCGGCGGCGTTCGTCGTACCGGTCGCTCGCGTCGCTCGAGCGCGACCTGCGCGTCTGCCGCGCGTGCGTCGAGGCCGGCTATCCGATCGAGTCGCGGCCGGTCGTCGCGCCGCGGCACGGTCAGCGGGCGTACATGTTCGGCCAGGCGCCGGGCCTGCAGGAGGGGCTCGAGCGGCGCCCGTGGCGTGGACGGGCGGGTCAGACGCTCCGCCGCTGGCTCGACCTCGACGAAGACGAGTTCTACGCGACCTTCTACTGCGCCTCCGTGACGCGGTGCTACCCGGGCAAGTCGCCGTCGGGGCGAGGTGACCGAACACCGACGTCCGAGGAGCAGCGCCTCTGCTCGTTCTGGCGCGACTGGGAGCTCGCGATCGTCCGGCCGGGGCTCGTCGTCACGGTCGGCGGCCTGGCGGCGCGGCAGCTGCTCGGGATGAAGACGGTCGACGAATGCGTTGGCAGCAAATATGAGGTCGCGTCGGGCGTCGTCGTGGTGCCTCTTCCGCATCCGTCGGGTGCGAGCGGGTGGCTGAACTCGACTCGGAACCGCGAGCGCCTCGCCGTCGCCGCCGACCTCGTCCGGGACGAGCTCGCGCGCATACCCTGAACGAGATGGAAGCTCCCCGGTACCGGGCGACGTTCGTGCGCCTGCTTCGGTTTCTCTGGCCGTACCGACTCTCGCTGGCGGTCTCGGTCGTGCTCGCGATCGGGTCGCAGGCCGCCGCGCTCGCGCTGCCGTGGCTGTCGGGCAGCGTGGTCGGGGCGCTCAAGGCCGGCGACCGGCACCGGCTCGCGCTTCTGGTCGGCGTCGTCGTCGCGGTCGGCGCGGGCCGGGCGCTGATGATGGTCGGCCGGCGCCTGATCTCGGGCCGCCAGGCGCTCGCGGTGGAGCTCGATCTTCGAAACGCCGTCTACGCCCGCCTCGTCCGTCTCTCGTTCGGCTACTACGACCGTCATCAGACCGGCCAGTTGATGTCTCGCGCGACGGTCGACCTGCAGTCGGTCCGGTTCTTCCTCGGCTACGGCCTGATCTTCTTCGCGCAGCACGTGTTCACCGTCCTCGGCGTCGGCATCTTCGTCTTCGCGATCTCGTGGAAGCTGGGGCTGATCGTCTTCGCCGTGGCACCCGTGCTCGTCGCCGTTGCCTATCGCTACAGCCAGGTCTCTCACCCCGTGCTCCGGGACGTGCAGCAGAAGATGGCCGACGTCGCCACTGTCGCCGAAGAGAACATCGTCGGCGTCCACGTCGTCAAGGCGTTCGCGCAGGAGCAGGCCGAGCAGGACAAGTTCGAGCGGCGGTCGGAGGCGGTCTTCTCGCAGTCGGTGCGCGCGAACCGGCAGCGCGCGTTCTACGTCCCGGTGCTGTCGTTCCTGCCGCTGCTCGCGCAGGCTGCGGTCTTGCTCGTCGGGGGCGACATGGTCGCGCGCCACACGCTGACGCTCTCCGACTTCGTCCGCTTCAACCTCTACCTCGCGCTCTTGATCTTCCCGCTGCGGATGCTCGGGATGTGGATCGGCGAGGGCCAGCGCGCAACCGCGTCGGGCGAGCGCATCTTCCAGATCATCGACGAGCCCGACGAGATCCGCGACTCGCCGGAGGCGTACGCGCTGCCGCCGGGGCCAGGTCGCGTGCGCTTCGAGGACGTGACGTTCGGCTACGACCCGGCGCGCCCCGTCCTGCACGAGGTCGACCTGGAGCTCGAGCCCGGGCGCGTCGTCGCGCTGATCGGCCACACCGGCGCCGGCAAGACGACGCTCGCGGCGCTCATCCCCCGCTTCTACGACGTGCAGCACGGCCGCGTCATGGTCGACGGCTCGGACGTGCGCGACGTGACGCTCGCCTCGCTGCGGCGCGAGATCGGGGTGATCGCACAGGATCCGTTCCTGTTCTCGGCGACGGTGCGCGAGAACATCGCCTTCGGCCGCCCGGACGCGACCCACGAGCAAGTCGAGCGCGCGGCACGTCTCGCGCTGGCGCACGAGTTCATCGTCGACCTTCCCGACGGGTACGAGACGGTGATCGGTGAGCGCGGCATCACGCTCTCGGGCGGGCAACGGCAGCGCGTCGCGATCGCGCGCGCGCTCATCGTCGACCCGCGAATCCTCATCCTCGACGACGCGACGGCTTCGGTCGACGCGACCACCGAGGCGAGAGTCCGCATGGGCCTCCGCGAGGCGATGCGTGGGCGGACGACGATCATCATCGCCCACCGGCTGACGACGATCGCGCTTGCGGACGAGATCGTGGTACTCGAGGACGGCAGCGTGGCCGCGCGGGGCACGCACGACGAGCTCGTCGACACGAGCGACGTCTACCGCGAGATCTACGAGCACGGTCAGCTCGAGCGCGTGATCGCTGAGCAGGAGGTCGCGTGATGCCCCCGGGAGCGACGCGGTGAGGGTCTGGCAGGCCGGCAGTCACCTCGTACGGGAGCGCAGCGGCAAGGTCGAGGACTGGTCGTGGGCGCAGACCAAGCGGCGGCTCGCGACGCTCTACCGCCTCATCCGGCCGTACAAGGCGCAGACAGCGCTCGCAATCCTGACCCTCCTCGCGGCGACCGCGGTCTCGCTCGCGCCGCCGTACCTCGTCGGCCGCGCGGTCGACGAGGTGAAGGGCGGGCACACGCACGGGCTGCGGTGGATCGTGATCGCTTTCGTCGCCGCCGGCGTACTCGGGATCGTCAGCTCGTATGCCGAGACCTACTTCACCGGCTGGACGGGCGAGCGCATGCTCGCCGACCTCCGCAACTATCTCTTCCGTCACCTGCAGCGGCTCTCGCTCGGCTTCTACGAGCGCAATCGCGCCGGGGTTCTGATCAGCAGGCTGACGAACGACGTCGAGGCGCTCGACCAGCTCGTCACCGACGGCGTCACGTCGCTCATCCAAAACACGCTCACCCTGGGCGGCTCGGCGATCGTTCTCTTCCTGCTCAACTGGCGGCTCGCCCTCGCCGTGCTGACGGTCATGCCGGCGTTGACTGCGGCGACGGCGCTCTTCCGCAAGCGCTCGAGCCGCTCCTACCGGCGCGTCCGCGAGACGCTCGGGATGGTCACGGCGACCCTGGCCGAGGACATCGCCGGCATGCGTGTGCTGCAGGCCTTTACGCGCGAGCGCGCGGCCCAGCAGCACTTCCGGTCGGTGAGCGAGACGTACCGCGCCGCGAACCAGGAGACCGTCTTGCAGAACGGCCTCTACTTCCCGTTCGTCGACCTCCTCTCGTCGATCGCCACCGCGATCGTGCTCGGCTACGGCGGCTACCTCGTCCTGGACGGCGACATGACCGTCGGCGTCCTGTCGGCGTTCCTGCTCTACCTGTCGAACTTCTTCGATCCGGTTCAGCAGCTCTCGCAGCTCTACAGCACGTTCCTGTCCGCCGTCGCTGCGCTCGACAAGATCATGGACGTCCTCGTCGAGGAGCCCGAGGTCGCCGACGCGCCGCACGCCGCCCCGCTCGAGCGAATCCGGGGCCACGTGCGCTTCGACGACGTCCACTTCGCCTACGGCTCCGGGCCCGAGGTGCTGCACGGGATCGACCTCGACGTTCCCGCCGGCATGACCGTCGCGCTCGTCGGCCACACGGGTGCCGGCAAGTCGACGATCGCGAAGCTGCTCGCCCGCTTCTACGACCCGACCGCCGGGCGGATCACGATCGACTCGGTAGACCTGCGCGACGTCCGGCAGGAGACGCTCCGCCGCCAGCTCGGGATCGTGCCGCAGGAGGGCTTCCTCTTCGCCGGCACCCTCGCCGACAATCTCGCGTTCGGCCGGCCCGACGCGACGCGCGCCGAGATCGCGGCTGCGGCGCGTGCCGTCGGCGCGGACGAGTTCATCGCCCGGCTCGAGCACGGCCTCGACACCGAGCTCGGCGAGCGAGGCTTCCGGCTCTCGCTCGGTCAGCGGCAGCTCGTCGCGTTCGCGCGAGCGCTGCTCGCGGACCCGCGCATCCTGATCCTCGACGAGGCGACGAGCTCGGTCGACATCGGGACGGAGCAGAAGATCGAGCGCGCTCTCCGGCGGCTCCTCCACGGCCGCACGGCGTTCGTAATCGCGCACCGTCTGTCGACGATCCGCGACGCAGACCTGATCGTCGTCCTCGAGCACGGCCGGATCGTCGAGCAGGGCACGCACGACGAGCTGCTCAGCCGGAACGGGCTCTACACGGACCTCTACGGCAACTGGGCGGCCGACGTCGCATGACTGGGCGTACAGTGCCTTCGTGGCACTGGACAGACAGACCCAGGAGCGGATCGACGAACCCGTCCCGGAGGAGGCGAAGCGCGAGACCCGGCTGACTCCGGCGGAGGCCGTCAAGCAGATGCGGATACGCCTGCCCGAACGCGGCAACCGCAAGCTACGCGAGGTACTGGAGCGCGTGAACCACGACGACCAGCTGAAGGGCTGGTGGCACGTCTCGAACGTCAACGCGGCCGTACGACTCGAGATCAACGACCACTCGTGGGTGCACATCCAGATCGTCTCGAACATCGCGCTCAAGCTCCTGCGCCAGCTCGAGAAGCATGGAATCGAGCCGTCGGTCGTCACCGACTACGGCCTGACGCGCGAGGACGCAGAGGTCGTCGTCGTGCTGACCGCGCTGACGCACTGCGTCGGCATGTCCGTGCACCGCGAGGGCCACGAGGACTACAGCCTCTTCCTCGCGGAGCCGAAGCTGCGCGAGCTCCTCGCCGGGATCTACGAGGAGCCCGACCTGACGGTGCTCGTCTCCGAGGTGCTGCAGGGCATCACGAGCCATCGGGCAGACGGCCAGCCGTTGACGCTGGAGGCCGGCATCCTGCGCGTCGCCGACGCGCTCGACATGGAACAGGGTCGCTCGCGCATCCCGTTCGAGCGCGGGCACGTCGGGATCCACTCGCTGTCGGCGGCGGCGATCGAGGACGTCGCGATCGGCGACGGCGAGGAGAAGCCGATCCGGATCGAGATCGCGATGAACAACTCGTCCGGCATCTACCAGGTCGACGGGCTCCTGAAGGCGAAGCTGCGCGGATCAGGCCTCGAGCCGTACGTCGAGGTCGTCGCGCACATCGACACAGAGGCCGAAAAGCGCCTCGTGCCGCTCTATCGCCTGGAAATCTGACGGCTACAATTCGGCCGCTCTGCGGGATCGTCTAATGGTAGGACGCCTGACTCTGGATCAGGTAGTCTAGGTTCGAATCCTAGTCCCGCAGCTTCGTAGATTCCCCGCTCCGGCGGGGTTTTCGTCACCAAGGAGGGCAACACAGGCACAGGCAGGCGATCGCATTCGCGACGGCGGCCGCAAGGATCGGCCCGGATCGGTGCTCTCAGAAGGTATGCCGATCAAGACCCTCGCGTTGGCGTTCGCCGCCGCGGCTGCCGTCGCTGCGGCGAACCTGCCACGCGCGGGGGCGGACGTCACGACCTCCCGGACACGCTCTGTGCTCTGCCGGTCATTCGCGGCGCAGCCGGGGCTCCGTTCGGGCGCCTGCGACTCGAACCGGCCGTAACCAGTCGGCACGCGCGGCAAACCTCGCCGCCGGATGATTGACCGTTGCCGCAGCGGGTAACGGCGGTCGTCCGATCAGGCGACTACCAGGAGGGAAACTCTGCGGCACAGACTCGTTCCACCCCTGCTCGCTGCGCTCGCAGCGACCCCGCCGCTCGCGGCGTCGGCGGCCACGACACAACGCGTCCCCACCTTCTGGCAGCGGCTCGCCACGTGCGAGACGTCTGGCCGTTGGGACTGGGGCGCACACCGCCGCCCGGGTGAAGGCTCGACATTCGTGGGCGGCCTCGGCATCTACGCCCCGAACTGGGACTCGTGGCAGGTGCACGTCGGCGTCCGCGGCCCCGCCTGGCGCGCCACGCCCGCCGCACAGGTCCGCGTCGCCGAATGGGGCTGGCGGCACGACCGCGCCTGGTGGGGCTGCTTCGCGAAGATCGGCACGCCACCCACCGAGTGACGCTCACGCACTCGGGCTGCCCGCAGTACACGCGGAGCGGCCGTTCGGGCGCAGACTGAAGAGCGTAACGCCGCCGATCTGCGCGGGAGTCGTGACGGGCGCGAGGAGATCGTTCCAGCTCTCCTGTCCCGGACCGGCAACGAGAATCGTCGTCACGCCCTGATCGCGCGCGAGCCTGACGAGCGGCTGCCAGTCCGGGCCCGGCAGGTTCGTGTTCGCGAGACGATCGGCGTAGTCGTAGTCCGGCAGGTTGGTGGGAACCGTGCTGATGTAGGCGTCCGCGAGCCGGAAGTCGAAGTCGCTCTCGGCCTGCCAGAGCATCGCGCCCGACCAGCGAGGGAACGGCAGCACGAGTACGTTCTCGTTCGGCACGAGGCAGGTCGCATACGTGCCCGCCGTGAAGAACGCAGGCCGCGGCGGATCCTCGTGCCAGGTGGCGTTCCAGAGGCTCGGCACGATCGCGGCGCCGGCGAGGAATGGGAGCGCGACGCGCGCGGGCCGCGGCGCGTCTCCGGCCGCCCAGGCGGCGACCGCGATCGCTGCGCCGAGCGCGACGAACAGCGCGTAGCGCACCGGCAGCATGCTGTTCAACGCCGGCAAGTTGCCCACCCACGACCATGGGAGCCGGAAGTACGACTCTCCGGCGACGTGGAAGCTGAAGCCGAGCTCGACGAGCAGACCGAACGCGAGCATGATCGCGAGAACTCGTCCGGCCGGAGTGCGGCGCTTCGCCCACAGGTACAACCCGACGACCCCGATGCAAGGCAAGCCGAGATATGCGCCATTCTCGGAGTCGTTGCCGAGGAACCGGTCCGCGATCTCCTCGGTCCAGTGCCAGCTCGCCCATGTGAGGCGCGTCGGCACGACGAGGTTCGCGAGGTCGGCAGGGAAGGCGTCGGGGGAGTTGACACCGCCCGACTGGAAGCGCGCGAAGAAGTAGTAGAGGAGCGGCGCGGCGAGCAGGCCGCCGAGCGCGTACCCGCCCGCGAGCGGCGGCAGCAACGCGCGCAGCCGGGCGCGCGCGGACGGTACGACGGCGAACCCGACAATGAGCGCGACCGCGAGCGTGAGCGTCAACGTCAGAGCGACCTCGAACGAGAACGAAAGCTGGGCGGCGAGCAGGACGCCGAGCGCGATTGCCGTCCGGCGCGCTGAGAGCGACCGGTCGAGGAAGCGGAAGACGACGAGCGCGACGAGCGGGACGAGGAATACCGCGGTCACCTGCATGTGGCCTTCGGTCTGGCCGAGCTCGTAGGCCGAGAAGCCGAACAGGTAGCCGCCGGCGAGCGAGGCCCAGAACGACGACGTCAGACGGCGGCAGAGCAAGTAGGCCGTCCACGCCGCGAGCGCCGGCAGGACGATCGCAAGCAGGTTGTAGGCGACCGCCGGGCCGGCGATCAGCGTCACCGGCGAGGCGAGCACTGCCAGACCCGGAACCGACGGCGCCCACGCGAGGTTCAGGCCGACGGGGGCCCAGATCGCGTGGGTGACAAACGGGTTCTGCCAGTGGAGGATCGCGTGCGGCCACCACGCGAGCGCCCAGACGAGGACGCTCGGGTCGGGACCGAACCCGATCAGGTCGCGGCCGGGATGAGCAGCGATCGGCACGCCGAAGTAGACGAAGGAGACCCCGAGGTAGGCAGCGAGGGACGCCACGTCGCGCCGCATAGGCCGCCAGTGTGCCCAGTCCGGCGCGGCCGAATCGCGCGGTGCTAGCCCGTTGCAGCTGCCGGAACGAGCGCGTCCGTGACAGCGCGTTCGAGTGCATAGAGCGCGAACGGCTTCACAAGATATGCAACCGGGCCGAGCGCCATCACCTCGGGCGTCGCCGGGTAGATGCTCGTGAAGACGAGCGGAACTGCGCGCGCGTGAAGCCGCCTTGCAAGCTCGAGACCTGCCGCCTCGCCGGGCTCGATCACCGCGGCCTCGACGTCGGCGCCATCGGGATCGGCGCCGTTCGCAACGACCGCGTCGTGCCCGAGCCGCTCGACCACGACCTCGAGCAGCGAGCGAACGTCCGCATGAGGCTCGGCCACGAGAATTCGCGCCACGAACGAAGGCTTACATATCGCAGGCCGCAGGCCGGTCCGCCTGCCAGTATGAAAGGCGTATGACTGAGCGGACGAAGATCCTCGTCGTCGATGACGACGCCGACATCCGAGCTCTGCTCGTCGAACTGCTCGGTCGCGCCGGCTTCGACGTCGACGAAGCCCCGGACGGGCGAACGGCGTTGCGCCGCCTGTACGAGTCGCCGCCCGGGCTCGTGATCCTGGACATCACGATGCCGGACATGAACGGGTACGAGACGCTCGAGCGGATCCGCGACCTCACCGATGTGCCGGTGCTGATGCTGACCGCGCGGACCCAGGAGCTCGAGAAGGTACGCGGCCTCTCGAGCGGCGCCGACGATTACGTCGTCAAGCCGTTCGGTCGCCAGGAGCTCCTCGCTCGAATCCAGGCCCTGCTCCGCAGGTCCGGTTCGCAGGTGAAGCTGAACGAGGCGTACAGCGACCGCTTCCTGCAGATCGACTTCGCGCAGCGCCGCGTCACTGCTGGGGGCCGCGACGTTCAGCTGACGCCCCTCGAGTTCAAACTGCTCTCCGTCCTCGTCCAGCACCCGAACCAGGTGCTGTCGCGCGATCAGCTGCTCGAGCTCGTCTGGTCGGACCCATACGCGGTCTCCGGCGACCAGGTCAAGCTCTACGTTGGCTATCTGCGCAAGAAGCTCGCGCAAGGCCTGCCGGAGGGAGCGCCGATCGAGACGGTGCGCGGCTTCGGTTACCGGTACCGCCAGGAGTGATCCGAAACCGGTCGCTAGACTGTCGGCGCGTCGACGGGGCCCATTCGTCTAGTGGCCTAGGACACCGCCCTCTCACGGCGGCGGCACGGGTTCGAATCCCGTATGGGCCTTCAAGGCGCGCTTGGCCGCTCGCGTTTCAGCTTGAAAGCACAGGTCACGCGTGCCCCCCATGACAGAAACGCTCGGCCCGTGTTACGTCGGGCGCTACGTGGCGCCCCCGGCCCGTTGCGGACGCCGCCTCACGAGGGAAGCGCCGGAATGTCAATCCCGGCCCACCGCCGAAGGCAGGTCAAGCGGGCCTAGTCGACCGGCTCAGCCTGGGCTACGGATCTGCGAGCAGCTGCTCGAGAGGAGCAAGCAGGTCAGCGAGCACGAACGGCTTCGTGACATACGCGTCTGCGCCACGCCGGATGCCCTCGGTCACCTGCGTTTCTTGTGCGTTCGCCGTCACCAAGATCACCGGGATGTCGCGGGTACGCGGGTCAGAGCGCAAATCATCCAATACGCTCAGACCGTCGAGCCCTGGCATCACGACATCAAGGATGACTGCGTCCGGCTGTTCCGATCGGGCTAGCCGAATCGCTCCCTCGCCGTCGGTCACCGCGATCACCTCATACCCCGCTTGCCGCAGCTGAGACTCCAAGAGAAGCCGGATGTCCGGGTGATCTTCGGCGACCAAAAGACGAGGCTGATCAGTCGACGGAGCCATGTGTCCAATCCACGAGGCGGCAGCCTATGCATTGCATAGGACCGGATCAACTTCAGGGCGTCGGCGTGCGCCGCGCCGTCGAGCGTGACTATTGGCAAAGTGATCGACACCTGTGAATATGACGCCGTGCAGACGATCGCCAAGATCGCCGCCGAGTGCGCTCCTCTTTCGCGGGCGGCGCTCACAACGGTCGACGCTGATCGGATAGCGACCGCGCTCAAGGTCTTGGCGGATCCGGCGCGCCCGGGGCTCCTGAGCTTGATCCAGGCACAACACGACGGCGAAGCCTGCGTCTGCCACCTTCAACAGCCACGCGGCCTGAGTCAGCCCACGATGAGCCATCACCTCAAGGTCCTCGTTGACACCGGACTGCTTGAACGTGAACAGCGCGGCCGCTGGGCCTACTTCCGAGTGATCCCCGAGCCGCTCGCAGCCATCCGCGACCTCCTCGCTTAGCACGCTCTAGTGAGACCACCGCGGCGGGCGAGGATTCTCATCGTCGAACCCAACGAAGACGTGCGCGCGCCGCTCGAGCTCCTCGTCAAGGGGCTTGGGCTCGAGCCGGTGTCCTTCAGCGGCGTGAGCGACCAGCTGGATGTCGCCGATGCGGCAATCGTCGAGCCTGGATTGGGCGAAGGGCTCACGGTCGCAAAGGCGCTCCGCGCGCGCGGCGTCCCGCTTGTCTTCGCGAGCATTTTCCCAGCCGACGCCGAGACGCGTGCGATGCAACCGGCTGCATACCTCGTCAAGCCGTTCCCCCGCCACGCGATGGAGAACGCGCTGAGCAACGCCCTGTCGCTGCAATGAACACCACCAGTGCTCGACTGGATCGAATCGCGCTGCGTGCAGGCGTATTCGAGCCCCGTGTGGGGCATTCTCGCTGTCAGATGCTTCCGACGGTGCGAGCGAGTCGGTCGAGTGCGCCGCCTGCCCAGTGCTCTCTGCCGCTGGCGCGACCCTGGTCGCGTTCGTTCAGCACGGCGACGAACAAGCGCTCATCCGCGCATTCGAGAGCTTCGACCGGGGTGCTCGCCTCGTTCGGCAGTAGAGCAGTTCCGAACGCGACCTCGAGTCGATACGGGTCGGCCGCCTCCGCGATGCCGGCACCGGCGCGCTCCAGACGCATCTCAGCGTCCGCGGCCGGAAGGAGAAAGAGGAACTGGTCGCGACGTGATTCGTATGACCGTGCGCTCGGCCCGAACTCGTCTGACAGACGCTGGGTCAGACGCGCGAGGAGGAGTTCG
>Ga0070731_10004356_pt1 | contig 12231 bp, 12 predicted proteins | sample Coa_R1_2_FD_66448 | JGI IMG/M metagenome (GOLD analysis project Ga0070731, IMG submission 66448) | Surface soil microbial communities from Centralia Pennsylvania, which are recovering from an underground coalmine fire - Coalmine... | ecosystem: Environmental > Terrestrial > Soil > Unclassified ... | reverse complement strand
GCTTGTGCCGGCGCTACGGGGACCTCGTCGCCCTCGACCATCTGTCGTTCACGGTGCCGGCCGGCAAGGTAGTGGGCTTCCTCGGGCCCAACGGCGCGGGCAAGACGACCACGATGCGAGCCGTGTTCGGCCTGACCGAGCTCGACGCCGGCGCGGTGTCGTGGGACGGCGCGCCGGTCGGCCCATCCCAACGCCGGCGCTTCGGCTACATGCCGGAGGAGCGCGGCCTCTACCCGGGCATGCATGTGGGCGAGCAGGTCGAGTACCTGGGCCGGCTGCACGGGCTCTCCCCCGCCGGCGCCGCCGCCGCCACCCGGAGCTGGCTCGAGCGCCTGGGCATCGCCCAACGGGCCGGCGACAAGGTGGAAGCGCTCTCGCACGGCAACCAGCAACGCGTCCAGCTGGCCGCCGCGCTGGTCCACGACCCCGAGCTGGTGGTCCTGGACGAGCCGCTGGCCGGGCTCGACCCCGCCGGCATCGACGCCATCGGCCAGGTGCTGGTGGACCAGGCCCGGTCCGGCTGCTGCGTGCTGTTCTCCAGCCATCAGCTCGACCTGGTCGAGGAGCTGTGCGAGATGGTCACGATCATCGACCACGGCCGCCTGGTGGTGAGCGGCACCGTCGACGAGCTGGCCACCAGTGGGGCACGGCGCCTGGTGGTGCGCGTCGAGGGCAACCGTGACGGCGCCTGGGCCCGGGCCCTCCCCGGCGTGACCGTGTCGGAGGCGTCGGGCGGCGAGCTGCGCCTCGTGCTCGATCCGGGGACCGACAGCGACCTCGTGCTCCAGGCGGCCATGGCGCAGGGGAAGGTGACCGAATTCTCCCTCGAACGGCGCCGGCTGTCGGAGGTCTTCCGCGAGGCGGTGCGATGAAGGCGATCATCCCGGTGCTGGCCATCGCGGTGGCGGTGGCCATCCGCGTCGTGCGCTACCGCCGACGCCACGCGGCTGCGGGGGCCGAGCGGCAGCGCCGGCGACGCTCGGGCCCGGGCTGGCTGGGTGACGCCGGCCTGGTGGCCGGGCGCGAGGTGCGCGAGCGGCTGCGGGGCAAGGCCTTCCGCATCGGCACCGCGATCATCCTGGTGGTGGTGTCGGCCGCCATCGTGATCCCGGTGGTGAGCAAAGGGGGGCCGGGGCACGAGCCGGTGGGGGTGGTCGGCACCGTGCCCGCATCGACGCGCCAGTTGCTGCAGATCCTGGCCAAGCACAGCGGCTTGGACGTCCGGATCGTGCCCGTCCAGGACGACGTGGCCGCCGACGAGGCGCTGCGCTCGGGGAAGATCGCCTTGTGCATCACGGGCGGCCAGATCCGGCTGCTGAAGGCGCCGGCGGCGAGCGACACCTCGAACAGCGCCGTCTTCGTCCGGGCCCTGGCCCAGGAGCTCGGGATCGAACGCGCCTACACCGATGCTCGATTGACGCCCGGCCAGGTCGAGCAGCTGGCCCGGGCCGCGCCCGTCCCCGTGGTGGGACTCCAGGCGACGAACAAGTACGGCATCGTGCAGGGCACCTCGGTCATCGGCGTGATCCTCGTCTTCATCATGCTCACGCAGTACCTGACGTGGACCCTCACCGGGGTCATGGAGGAGAAGGCCAGCCGGGTGGTCGAGGTCCTGCTGGCCACCGTGCGCCCGATAGAGCTCCTCGCCGGCAAGGTCCTCGGGATCGGACTGGTGGCCATGGGCCAAGCCGTCCTCGTGCTCGGCTTCGCCGTGGCCCTGGCCGAAGGGGTGGGTTCGAACCTCCTCCACGGCACCGCGCCGTTGGAACTGGCCGCGGCGGGCCTGTGGCTGTTGCTGGGCTACGCCTTCTGGTGCTGGGTCTACGCCACGGCCGGCTCGATGGTGGAGCGCCAGGACCAGGTGCAGAGCCTCGCCTTGCCGCTGAGCCTGCCCATGCTGGTGGGCTACATCACCTCGCTCACCGTCGCCGGCAGCGGCAACCCCAACCTGTTCGCCGACGTGCTCGCCTACCTGCCGCCCACCGCGCCCTTCGCCATGCCGGTGCTGGTGGGACTGTCCGCCGTGACGTGGTGGGAGTTCGTGGCCTCAGCGCTCATCAGCGTGGCCACCACGGTGGCGGTGGCCCGGTTGGCCTCGCGTCTGTACCGGCGGGCGGTACTGCGCACCGGGAAGCGGGTGAGCGTGCGGGAGCTGCTGGCCGGCCTGGCCCGGAGCTGATCGGGCCGGCGGCGACGGCCCCCTCAGACGAGCTCTTCCACCTTGACGATCTTGGTGGCGCGCACCGGGTACTGGTCGGGGTACTCGACGACCCGCACCCGGCCGACCGGGCGGTAGCGCCCGGCCTCGATCACCTCGCGGGGCACATACGGGTCGAGGCCCATGGTGCGGAAGAGCCGGGTGGTGGGCTCCCAGATGGTGACGCGCTCGTGCCAGCGCAGGAGGTCGAGCTTGCGCAGGATCACCATGAACGTCACCAAGGTGCCGGCCAGGACGCCGGCCACCAGGGCGCCCCACACCGTGCCGCCCGGCAGCACGGCGATCAGGCCGACCAGGAGCAGGAGTAGGAGGATCAGCCCGGTCCACTCGATGGGTGAGAGCGCCTGGCCGGTGGCCGCCTCGATCAGCGCCCGGTCCGCGCTCATCGAGATGCACAGGGCGACGAGCTCCTTGTAGACGGCCTCCTCCTGTGCGTTCGTCGGCGCCAGGGCGAACACCGCGTTGGTCAGCTCGAGATACGACGCCGTGGCCCGGTGGTAGTCGACGAGGCGGAAGTCGATCTGGTCGGTCAGGTGGCGATCGACCAATTCACGGATGCGCTCGCGCTCGGCCGGTCCGAACACCGCCACCATCTGGTGGATGGAGAACAGCGCGGCGTTGCCTTTGGCCACGAGGTCCTGCACCAGGCCGAGGCGCTCACGGGTGCGCACGATGGTGAAGGCGAGGAGCACACCGAAGAGAAAGGCGGCCATCGACGCCATGGCCACGTCGACGCGCACATCGCCCCGCCTCGACCCCACCAGCAGCGACGCGCCGGCCACCGCCACCGCGGCGAGCACCGACGGCACGACGACGACGTCGCCCGACCCGATGCCCACCAGCACCGATCGCAGTGTCGCCTGGGGCGCGTCCGCCCGGCCGTTGGTCGTCGCCATGGTTTCGCCCACCCCCGTTCCGGGGCGACCTTACCGAGATGGATCGGCCGCGTGCATGCCCGCACACGGCGAGGAGGAGCGACGGCTCAGGGGCCGAGCCGCTTCCAGTCGGCGCCGTTGGTCGTGCGCCACAACCCAACGCCCGTTTCGCACACCCAACCGTGGGTGGCGTCGGCGAAGACGACGTTGCCGCTCGCCCCGGCAACCAGGCCGGCCCTGGCCAGCCCCGGCGCCAAGCGCCACGTGCGGCCGCCGTCGGTCGTCTCGAAGACGGCGCTGCGGTCGGGGTACAGCCAGGCATCGGCGCTGGAGACGACGGCCAGGTTCTCGTGGCCCAGTGAGTAGGGCGTGACGTAGCCGCCCACCGGGAACCCGCCCGCGCCGTCGAGGGTGACGTTGCTGCTCAGCACCGGCGCATTGGCCGCGGCGGCGAGGAGCCACGCCCGTCCACCGTCGTCGGACCGGTACAGCGCCTTGGCCTGGGCGCCGGCGCTGCCCTGCGACGCGCACGTCAACCAGAGATCGGCAGTCGACGAGGCGGCCAGCTGCTGGCCGAAGGAGAACGACGGCGGGCAGGGATCGGGGCGACTGGCCCACGACCGGCCGCCGTCACTGGTGAAGGCGATGCGCCCCGACGCCGGGCCGCCCTGGCCGTCGGGCCCGAAGGCGAGCACGTAGGCGCGTTGCGCCGAGATGCGGGCGAGCTCGATGTCCTGGTCGCTGATGGACAGCGAGCTGTTCTCCTCGACGGGGGGCGTCGACGCGGTGGGCGACCAGCGTGACCCACCGTTGGTGGAGACCTCCACCACCACCGGGCACGACGGCGCCGACCCGGCCGGGCTCACCGGACAGGTCCCGACCACCGCCCACACGCCCGACTCGATGGCGCTCACATCGGACACCACCGGTCCGATGGGCGCCTGCGACCAGCTGCGGCCCCCGTCGGAGCTGACCCACAGGGGCACCGACCCCGACGACGTCGGCGCGCCACCCCAGAGATAGCCGTGGCTGCGGTCGGGGAACTCCAGTTGGGCGGGAAAGCCGGTGGGGAGCGAGGGGTCGACCACGCGCCAGGTGTTCCCGCCGTCGTCGCTCGAAGCGAGGAGGGTGTCCGATCCGTGGACGGCCATGGCGAACCCGCGATCGGGGCTCAGGAAGACGACGTCGGCCAGGTCCGACGGCGGGACGAGGGTGCCACGCGCCAGCAGGCCGAACTGCGAGGAGAAGGCGATCTCGGCCTGGGCCGAGCTCGCCCGGGGCACATACAACCCACCGACCACCACGCCGAGCGCCATGGTGCCGGCCGCCACCGTGGCCAGCACCGCGTTGGTGCGCCGGCGGCGCAAGCGGGCGGCCCGAGACAGCACTGCCCCCAGTGCGCCGGCCGAGGGCTCCGGTGGCGACGGGTCATCCAGATGCGTGAGCATCGTCCTCTCCTCTGTACTCGGCGCCGTCGAGCTGCCGGCGCAGCGCGGCGAGCCCGCGCGAGGCGTGCACCTTCACCGTCCCCGGCGAGCACCCGAGCGCGTCGGCGACCTCCAGCTCGGGGAGGTCGGCCAGATAGCGCAGGAAGACCACTTCCCTCTGGCGCCGGGGCAGCCGCCGCATGGCCCGGGCCAGGTCGATGCGCTCGGTGAGATGGGGATCGACGAGGGCGAGCGGCTCGTCGATGGTGGCCGGCTGCCGTCGCCTCCGGCGGTGGCGGTCGATGGCCAGGTTGGTGGCCACCGTCACCACCCAACCCTCGGGACGCGCCGACAGTCGCGCCCAGTGGAGGTGCGACCGGGCCAGTGCCTCCTGGGCGACGTCCTCGGCGTCCCCCCGGTCACCGAGCACACGGAACGACACGCGGTAGGCGAGACGGTACAGCTCCGCGAACGCCTCTTCGAACGTCTCGTCGTCGGCCACGGACCTCGTCATCGCCCCCCGCTGCGCCCTGCCTGTTCTCACGGCCGGGCGCCCTGAGAGGTTGACAGATCGGGCCCGAAGATGCCGTCAACGCAACCGCTGTCTCCGGACGTGAGGGGACCAGACGGCCCACGGGCCGGACGACCGAAGGAGGCGAGGCGATGTCGATGCCACTGCTGGCCGGCCCGAGCGACCGGCGTTCCCTGTTCACCCTCGGCGTGCTGGGCGTCATCCTGATCGTCGCCTGCACGGCGGCCATCAGCCTGGCCCGGGCTCGTCATCACGGCGCGCCGGTGACGGCTTCGGCCGGGCGTCGACGCACCCTGGCCGGGGACACCTCGGCCTGCACCGCGTCGCAACTGCGCGTCACCCTGGGGCCGGGGCTCGACGATGCGCACGACGCAGGAGGTGTGGTCGTGTTCACCAACACCGGCGCGTCGCCGTGCGACGTGGACGGCTACCCCACGGTCACGGCCTTCGCTTCGGGCGGCAGCGTGCTCTCTGCGGTGCCCGTGCTCGCCGGCCCCCTCGGCGGGTGGCGCTCGCCTCTGGCGCTGTCGGCCACCACCCTCTCCCCGGGGGACTCGGCCGAGGTGGCGATCGAGTCTCCCGCCCACCAGCCCGACGGGCAGGCCTGTCCGACGGCGGCCGTGCTGCGCGTGCGGCCACCGGGGAGCCCGACCTTCGCCTTGCTGTGGGCCACGCTGACCGCGCCGCCCTCAGCAGCTCCGGTGGCGCTCCCGATGTGTCACGGGTTCGCCGTCCACCCGTTCATGCCGGCCGGGGGCACCGCGCGGTGACCCGGTGACGCCGTGGCACGATGAGGTCATGACCACCGAGGAGCGCATCGAAGTCCAACGCGCCATCGCGGCGCCGGCCGCCGCCATCTTCCGGGTGCTGCGCCACCCGCAGGGACACGTCGACATCGACAGCTCGGGCATGCTGGTCGATGCCGACGGAGACCCGGTGGAGAAGGTGGGCGACAGCTTCGTGGTGCACATGGACCGCGAGTCGCTCAACGACTACCCGCTCGGGCGTTACGACGTGACCGTGGTCATCACCACCTACGAGCCCGACCGGGAGATCGCCTGGACGGTCATCGGCCAGATCCGCCCGCCCATGGGCCACGTCTACGGCTACCGCCTCGAGCCCGTCGACGAGGGCACGCTCGTCACCTCGTACTACGACTGGTCGACGGTGGACCAGAGCTGGAAGGACTCCGGCGTGTTCCCCGTCATGTCCGAAGGGGCGCTGCGGGCGACGCTGGGCATCCTGGCCCGCACGGTGGCGCGACAGCCCCGTTGACCGAGGCCGGTCCCGGCGGACGGGCCCAGCTCAGCCGGGCCCAGCTCAGCCGGTGACGGCGGTGAAGCGACGGGCGTCCTCCGCCGCGTACTTGGCCACCGCGGTGTCGACCTTGGCCGTGCGCTCCACCGCCTCGACCACCTCGGCCAGCCGGGGACCGGGGAAGGCCAGGGTCATCTCGTCGGCCCGCATGCCGGTGCGGGCCCGGCTCAGGGCGCAGCCGACGCTCGCCGCCATCTCGCCGCGCTGGGCCAGAGCCACGATGTGGCACTGGGGCTTGCCCTCGATCCGCAGCGCCGGCAACGCGTCCGAGAGCACCATGAGCTGCCGCCCGTTCACCCGCAGGAGCACCACGTCAGGATCGCCCGCCGATTCAGCCAGCGGGCCGTAGACGACGGCCGCCGGCGCATCGGGCACGACGGGCAGGTTGGCCACGTCCACCGCGTCCACCCAGCCCGAGCCGAGCAAGGTGGCCACGTCGTCGTTGCCCACCACGTCCTCGAGCGCAGCCAGCCCGTGCGTGTAACTGCCCACCGAGCAGTTGCCGTGGTCCCGGGGCGCGGTGCTGAACGTGTGGTCGGTGGCCCGCACCCAGAACACGCAGCCGGCCGGCACCCGGCCCTGGCGGCCGTCGGCGGCCGGCTCGGACATGGGCTCGTCGAAGGCGGCAACGTCGTCCGGCGCCTCGCGCTCGAACGAGATGGCGATCGGGGGCACGGCCAAGTGCAGCGACGAGGTCAGTGCCTCGGCCAGCCTCCGTGTTTCGGCGACATCGGACATGATCGGGGATCCTAGACAGCGGCCCGCACGGCCGACCATGTGACCACGCAGGTGTTTACCCGGGCACGAAGCTCAGGCGGACGGTTCGCTGCGGGTTGTCGGCGTTGGTGTCGACGAGGACGATGCTCTGCCACGTCCCCAGAGCGAGCCGGCCGTCGACCACGGGGACGACCAAAGAGGGCGACACCAGGACCGGCACCACGTGGTCGGCCCCGTGCCCTGGCGTGCCGTGACGGTGCCCGTAGGCACCCGGGCGGGGCAACACCCGGGAGAGGCATTCGATCAGGTCGGCCTCCGATCCCGAGCCCGTCTCCATCAGGGCCAGGCCGGCGGTGGCGTGGGGGGCGAACACCGAGCACAGCCCACTGCCGCGCCCGGCGCAGAAGCTCTCCACCGCGCCGGTGAGATCCGTCACTTCGCGCCCGGTGGTGTCGAGGTGCACCAGCTCGGTGTCCACCGCGGCCTGCCTCGGTTCCCGCTCAGTCCCGGCCGGCCGAGGCCAGCAGCGCGGTGATGAAGTCGCGGTCGGAAAGAAGCGGCATGTCGGCCAGGAACATCTTCCCGTAGCGCTCGAAGTACATGAGCTGCTTGCCCAACAGGAAGGTGCCCCGGTCGAAGTCGGACGACACCCCCCCACCGGCCTCGGCGGCCCGGCGCAGCCGGCGTTGCGCCCGCACCCGTCCGAGGACGTCGCGCAGGCGGCGCCGATGGGCATCGGCGCCCCGCGCCTTGGCCAGCTGGGCCTGCGGGGCGGTGATGATGTCGGCCAGGCTCACCTCGCCGAAGGGCCGCAACAGCACCGGCTCGATGATGCTGCGGACGAAGACGCCCAGTTGCTCGTCGTCGAGGCCCAGCGCGTCGCGCATGGCCCCGCCGTAGGTGCGCACCAGGTGTGCCGAGATGTCGTCCCAAGCCGACTCGTCGCCCAGCACGGCCTCGAACAGCCGCACCACGAAACGGTGCGTCTCGTGGTCGAGGCGGCCCACGATCCCCCAGTCGAGGACGCCCACCCGGCCCTCGGGCAACAGCAGCAGATTCCCGGCATGGACGTCGCCGTGGAAGGCGCCCCATCGGACCATCATGAGGAGGAAGCCCTGGACCACCTGGGCCACGAGCGGCGCCGGGTCGATGCCGTAGTCGGCCGCGGCGGCCAGGTCGTCGATGGGCATGCCGGTGAGGAACTCCATGGTGAGCACGTTCGGCCCGCTGAGATCGTGGTGCACTTCGGGCACCACGATCACCGGCAGGTCGACCTCGGCCAGCAGGCGGCGGAAGTGCGTCATGGCCCGGGCTTCGTTGCGCAGGTCGAGCTCTTCGCCGATCTGCTCGCGGAAGCCGTCGACCATCTGGAGCAGCGATCCGGCCGTCTGGTCGCCCGTCTGGCGGGCGACGAGCTCCAGCATGGGCTGGAGCAGGTCGAGGTCGGTGGCCACCAACCGGTCGATGCCGGGGCGGAGCACCTTCACCGCCACCAGCCGCCCGTCGGCCAGCCGCGCCCGGTGCACCACGGCGATCGACGCCCGTCCCACCGGCACGGGGTCGAACTCGGTGAAGGCCTCCGACAGGGCCATGCCCAGGTCGGCCTCGACGACGGCGCGAACCGCCTCGAAGTCGACAGCCGGACCGGTGTCGAGACACGAGCGGAATTCGTCGGCCAGTTCGTCGCCGAAGAGCCCCGGCGCCGAGGCCACCAACTGGCCGAACTTCATGAACGTGCCGCCGAGGTCTTCGAGCGTGCCCCGCAGCGCGGGGCCGAGCGCGGCGACGGGTAACGGGCCGCGGCGCACATAGCGGGCCTGGCGCAGGGCCAGCACCCCGAAGCGCCGGGTGACGACCCAGCCGATGGACCGGCCTCGGTGCAGCAGCTGCCAGCGGGTGGGCCGGGGCAGCCGGCGGGGGAACGCCCGGGGCACGGCCTCCGCCAGGCCGTCGCCCGTAGGCGCGTCGGTCACCCCTCGGAACCGGGCAGCGCCGCCTCCACGGCGGCAACGAGCCCCGCGTCCTCGGGCTCGACCCCGGGACGGAAGCGTCCGATCACGTCACCGTCCGCCGACACCAGGAACTTCTCGAAGTTCCACTGGATGTCGCCGGCTTGCCCGTCGGCGTCCTCGGTGGCCGTGAGCACGTCGTAGAGCGGATGGCGCCCGGGGCCGTTCACTTCGATCTTCTCGAACAGCGGGAACGTGACCCCGTAGTTCACCGAACAGAACTCGGCGATCTCCCCGGGCGTGCCCGGCTCCTGCTCGAGGAACTGGTTGCAGGGGAAGCCGAGCACGCTGAACCCGCGCTCGCCGTAGGTGTCCTGGAGCCGCTGCAACCCGGCGTACTGCGGTGTGAGGCCGCACTTGGAGGCGACGTTCACGAGCAGCAGGGCCTTGCCCTTCTGCTGGGCGAGCGACGACGGCTCCCCTTGCAATGTGTGGATGGGGATGTCGTAGACCGACCCGCTGCTGCTCGCCATGGTGTCCTCCTGTGTCGATGCTGCGACCCTACCTGCCACGGCCCGCCACGCCACCTCGTCGAGGTCCTCCAATGAGCCGAGCACCACGTCCGCCTCTTCGAAGCCGGAAGGCACGACGCCCGGCGGGAGGCCGCCGTCGCCGGGGGCACGCTCGGGCACGGCTATGCAGCGCATCCCTGCCGCCCGCGCCGCGCGCACCCCGGCCGGCGCGTCCTCGAAGACGACGCATCTCCCGGCCGCGGCGCCCAGGGCCGACGCGGTGGAGAGGAAGATGGCCGGGTCGGGCTTGCCGGCCACCTCGAATTCGGCCGACCGGACGACGTCGAACACGTCGCCGAGGCCGAAGCGCCCGAGGACGACCTCGATCAGGCGCAGCGGTGACGAGGAGGCGAGGGCCAGTGCGGGCACCCGCTGCCGGCAGAAGGCGAGCGCGTGGCGCGCGCCGGGCAGCAGGTCCGCCTCCCGCGCCAGCAAGCCGGCCATGGCCTCGACCACCTCGGCCGCCACCACCTCGGGCGCGGGCCCGGTCCACGGGTGCCGCGCGTGCCAGTGCCGGGCCACCTCCTCCACGAACATTCCCTTGGTGGTGCGGCACAGTTCGTCGGACAGGGCCACGCCGTAGCGACCGAAGACGTCGATCTCGGCCCGGTGCCACAGGGGCTCGGAGTCGACGAGCAGCCCGTCCATGTCGAAGACGGCGGCCTTGAACGGCGCCGGCGCTCGGTGCATGTCTCCCCTGTCCGACCGTGCCCATTACCAGAGCCCATGAACAGAAGGGCCCTTGGCCCAGGCCCGGGTCCGTCGGGCCACGCTACCGGGGCGCCCCGCCGAGGCCGCGAGGTAACGCCTTGGTGAACACCGGTGGGGCACCGGCCGTAGCCTTCGTGGACGGGGCGCCGTGCCCCGGGATGCCGAGGGGGCGTACATGGGCGGACGACCAGCGCGGCACACGAGGCGAGAGGTTCGGCGGGCGCACGAGCCGGCAATCGGCGGCGGGTATTGACCGGTCCGGTGTCCTTCGAGGAGCGGGTCGAAGCGGCCGACGAAAACGGCCTCCATGCTGCCTTCGTCACGCACGGAGGCGAGCTGCTCGGGTTCGCCCGCCGGTCCCTCGGTGACGTGTCGGCGGCCGAGGAAGTGGTGCAGGAGACGTTCATCCGCGCCTGGCGCGCCCGCGACCGTTTCGACCCGTCGCTGGGCACGTTGCGCACCTGGCTCTTCGCCATCGCCCGGCGGCTGGTCATCGACCACGCCCGGGCCCGGGCCCTGCGCCAGGCCGATCCGCTGCCCGACGAGCTCCCTCTGGAGGACGGGGTCGAGCGGGCCATGCTCGGCTGGCAGGTGGAGGAGGCCATCCGCCGCCTGCGGCCCGAGCACCGCCAGGTGTTGATCGAGACCTATTACCGGGCCCGGCCCGGGCGCGAGGTGGCAGCCGACCTCGGCATCCCCGAGGGCACGGTGCGGAGCCGGCTCTTCTACGCGCTGCAGTCGCTGCGCCTGACCCTGGAGGAGATGGGATGGGACGGCTGACGCCGGCGAACTGCGAGCACTGGCGCGGCCTGCTCGCCCTGGAGGTCGTGGGCCAGCTCGACGCCGGCGACCGCATCGCCCTCGACGCCCACGTCGAAGGGTGTGCCGAGTGTCGCGACGAGCGCGCCCAGCTCGCCGCGTTGGGACCGATGCTGTCAGCCGCCGACCCCCACCCCGAGGAGGCGGGCGAGCTGCCGACGCATCTGCACGAAGCGGTGGTGACCCGCCTGCGCGCCGATGCCCGACGCGAGCGCAAGCGCGAGCGAGTCCGCGCCTTCAACTTCGTGGCCGCCGCCGCCGCCGTGGTCGCCGCCCTGGTGCTGATCGGGCTCCAGCCCTGGCAGGGCCCGGCGGGCCACACCGTCGCCCTGTCCGGCACACCCGGCGTGCGGGCCACCGTGACCCTGGTGCCCGAGGCGTGGGGGACGAAGCTCGAGCTCCAGGAGTCGGGGCAACCCGGTGGCGAGGTGCTGACCGTGTCCATGCGCAGCAGCTCGGGGCGCTGGTGGCAGGCCGGCACGTATCGCACCGTGGCCGGCCACGTCGTGCGGGTGGATCTGGCCTGTGCCGTGCCCGAGTCCTCCGTCTACGCCGTGTTCGTCCGGGATTCGGCCGGCCGCACGGTGCTCCGGGCCGAGCCCGCCTGACGGGCCTCGGCGCCCGGCCCGGCCACCACTCCCGGTCACCGAATCGCCGGGCCGGAGCGTCCCGATCGCCGGGTTGAAACGACCAGGTGGAAGGCCCAATTCGCCCACCCTGGGTGACAACCACCCGGGCTCCCGACCAGCCGCCAACGGCCTAAAGGCGCAGGTTTGTCCTGAAATTGGGAATGAAAAGGACCTCGGGACGGTCAAGTGACCCGGCCTCCTGCCGATGCCATGACGCATGCGGAGAGTGGTGGAGGCGGGGTCTTCCCGGCGGAAGGGCAAGGCCACCCTGGGTGGGCTTTTCGTGCTGACTGCGGCCGTGGCCGGGCTGCTGGCCTCGGGGGTCCCGAGTGCCAAGCCGAGCTTCGGGGTCACGAGCGCGGACCGTCCCACGGTGCCGGCGCCCACCACCACGACGACCGCACCCCCGGCGCCCACCACCACGACGACCGCACCCCCGGCGCCCACCACCACGACGACCGCACC